>Ga0066388_100000053_pt1 | contig 34252 bp, 31 predicted proteins | sample PanSoiMetaGPlot6_FD_64539 | JGI IMG/M metagenome (GOLD analysis project Ga0066388, IMG submission 64539) | Tropical forest soil microbial communities from Panama analyzed to predict greenhouse gas emissions - Panama Soil - Plot 6 (Hybrid Assembly) | ecosystem: Environmental > Terrestrial >...
AATTGGCCCGCTTGCCAATCGAGCGTCCGAATTCATTTTAAGTCATCAGCGCCACCACTGCTCATTTCCACCAGGCACTTCATCGCGCCTCCATCGTCTGCATAGGAACAAGAATGATCTTCGCGGATGAAGCACAAGCGTCCGAAGCCGTAGCGCCTGCGGTCTGGACCGGCTTTGCGATGATGTGCGTCGGCATGTTCATGGCGATCTTAGATGTGCAGGTGGTCGCCACGTCCCTGCCTACCATCCAGCAAGCGCTGGACATTGCGCAGGATCAGATGAGCTGGATCCAGACCGCTTATTTGATCGCAGAAATCATCGCAATTCCGCTTACGGGCTTCCTGATGCGGACGTTCACGATGCGATGGCTGTTCACTTTTGCCATTTTGCTGTTCACGGCCGCTTCGATCGCTTGCGCTGCCAGTGGAAACTTCCTGTCCTTGATTACTTTCAGGGTTTTTCAAGGATTCTCCGGCGGCGCACTGATCCCGGTCGTCTTCTCGGCGGTGTTTTTGCTTTTTCCTTCTCGATTGCAGCCGCTCGCGGCGACGATCGCCGGAGTATTGGCGGTTCTTGCTCCGACGGTGGGACCGGTCGTGGGAGGCTGGATCACCGAGACCTACTCCTGGCCCTGGCTTTTCTTGATCAATGTCTTGCCCGGGCTTGTCGCCGCTTCGGTGGCATCGATATCGCTGCCGAAGGGCCGCATATTGTTCGACCAGCTTCGCAATTTGGATGCGATTTCGCTGGGCTTGGGCGCGATCGCCCTCGCAGGACTGGAAATCGCGATCAAGGAAGCCCCAAACCGCGGTTGGACTTCGTCGCTGACGATGGGCCTTCTCTGCCTGTTCGCGATTACCGCACTGGCATTTGTTGTTCGAACCTTGCGGTCACCCGAACCATTGATCAACCTGCGGACCTTTCGCGACCGAAATTTTGCGATCGGATGCCTGCTCAGTTTTCTGTTCGGCATGGGACTATTTGGATCGGTATACCTCATGCCGGTTTTTCTGGCCTATGTGAGAGCGCATAACGCGCTTGAGATCGGCAGGATCATGCTGGTTACGGGCGTCGCGCAGCTTGTCACAGCGCCGGTTGCAGTGTTCCTGGTACGCCGCATCGACGAGCGACTGTTGACCGCGCTCGGCTTTTTGCTTTTTGCAATCGGATTGGGCCTAAGCAGCGTTCAAACGAAATTGACAGATTTTGACGAGATGTTCTGGCCCCAGCTGGTGCGTGGGTGCGCCATCATGTTCTGCATTTTGCCGCCGACGCAGCTTGCGTTGGGCCATCTTGCAAAGAGCGCCATCGAAGATGCGAGCGGCCTGTTCAATCTGATGCGCAACCTCGGTGGCGCTATCGGAATCGCGCTGATCGACACTGTCATCTACTCTCGAGCGCCCGAGCACGCGCAAGCCCTTATCGATCGTCTTACCGCGGGCGACCTCGATACCGCGAAAAGCCTTGGCATAAAGGCCGAGGACCTGGCGGCCGCCCTGTTCGACTCCGAAAAGCAGGCGGCGTTGTCCGCGATCGTCGAAAAAACTGCGTTTGTCGAAGCCATCAATGACGCGTGGCGGTTGATCGCGGTGATAACGATTGCCGCCCTGATCGCGATGCCCTTTGCCCGACGGACGGAGCCAATCTCAACTCGTTAGACCGTGCCATCCGCCCGCAGACTAGACCTTCAGCGCGACGAGCATCTCAAAGACAAAAGCTTTTGGTGACTAGCGGACAACCGGCAAGACGTCGACGTCGTATTCGCAACTCATCTCACGTCCGAGGATCGGATCTTCAAGCAGGGCAGTAAACTGCGCCGCGGGGCGAATGCCTCCGATGGCGCCGAGCGTTCCGCAGAACATGACCGTGCCCGTCACAAATTTTGCTTCACCTCCGGCGCGCGACATCAGGTCGGGAGGATTGCGCATCGCCGACAGTGGACCCTCTTGGTATTTTAGGCGCTGGCCGTCGATGGTGACGTAAGCGCGCAGGATCAATTGGTCCCAATGGCGGGCAATCTCATCGAGGCGCCACAGGGTTTTGCCGATCATCTTGGAACAAAGCTGCTTCGACAGTGCGATGCCCATCGTTTCGGCCTTGCGGTCGGTATGATCGGAGCCAACGCCGAGCCACAATCCATCCCGCATCGCGACGATCACCGGCTCCGCCTCGCCCGAGGTGTCAGGCCCGAGAACTTCCAAACGCGCGGCTTGCGAGAGATTTGCCGTGCTGATGCGGTAGAACACCGGCACCGACGACGGGCGGGGCACACCGATGGCTGCGAGCTCCTCGATGTGATGATGCAGCGCCTTCTCGTCGCGACCAGTCCAGCCCGCGACGATCAGCGTTTTCGGTAGAAGTTCGGCGCGATCGGCTCCGCGGCTTGAAAGACGCTCGAAGGCGAGCATGGCTTGTTCCTTGAGTTGGCGATGGGCCCTTCGTAACATGGTCGCCGCGCAAACTTCACCGGTGGAAAGCCGTGTTGGACCCTCGACGTTTCCGTGACGCGCTCGGCCAGTTTCCGACCGGCGTCACCATTATCACAACCGTGACGACGGGCGGCGATCGGCTCGGTATGACAATCAGTTCGTTCAATTCGCTGTCGCTCGACCCGCCGCTCGTCCTGTTTAGCATATGGCGCGAAGCCAACAGTTTCGCGGCCTGGCAACAGGCCGGACGCTATGCGATCAACGTGCTGAGCGAAAGTCAGGAGGAGTTGTCCAACAAGTTCGCGCGCCCCAAGGGCGAGAAATGGATTGGGCAGACTGTGTTGAGCGGCAAGACCGGCTTGCCGCTGCTGCCGAATGCAGTGATCGCGTTCGAATGCGAGGCCTACGACCGCCACGACGGCGGCGACCACGAGATCTTCGTCGGGCGCGTGGTAGAGCTGCATGAAAATCAGGGCAAGCGCGGGCACCCGCTGGTGTTCTTCGGCGGCCAGTACCGTCGCCTGGGCGCCGTCGAGGCGAATGCGCCGGCCGATATCGTCAATTTCCTGCACGGATGGTGAAGCACCATGGGCGTCAACAAGAAGCACCACGAATTCCACACCCTCGACATGAATGTCGGCTGGGAAACTCCGCATGGTTATCCGAAGGGCATCGAGCAGAAGATCTTGGCCGGTGCGCTCGACGAGACAAACAAGCGCGGCACGCGCACACGACTCCTCCGCTTCGCGCCGGGAGTGTTCACGACCAGGCCCTTCGTGCACGATTACTGGGAAGAGGTCTTTCTGGTCTCGGGCGATCTGACTGTCGGCAACAACGCGGACGGAACCGGCGGCAAATCATTCCCGCCCAACACCTACGCCGTCCGCCCGCCGGGCGCCTATCACGGGCCGTTCAAGTCGAATGACGGCTGCATGCTTTTGGAAATCCACTATTTTGACCCCGTCTGAGCGACGCCGGCGAGATGCCGGGCGCGCGCCTTCTTCTCCTCGATCTTCATGCCGCGCGCGATCTGGATGCGCTGCGCCTGCGGCGAGCCGGCACCATGCAGGCTTTCGGTGAGATAGCCGACGGCGTTGCGACCAATGGTCATGTTCTCGATCAGCCGCAGAATGCGCATGCGGTCAGTCACCTCAACTCCGTCGCGCCCCTGCAAGAACTTGCGGATGAGCGGGCCGATCTCATTGTTCTGCAAATCCTTCTCTGATGGCATGGTGACGACGAGACCGCCGGCGATGTCCTGCGCCAACCGCGCGATCTCGTAGGGAAAGCGGGTGACGTTATGCTTCGCAACGTTCGAGAGCATCTCGTCGTTGATGTAGGCACCTGAGGCGACCGGCTTCGATTGATGCGCTCCTGCCATGCAGCTCGAGTAGATGGTCTCATTTAGATGCGTCATCTCGACCAGCTTATCCTTGATGTGCGAGGCGGCTTCCACGCCGTTGTGCTCGGCGGCCGACGCGGCAGCGCCGATCAGCACGTCGCCGAGCCCGGTTTTGCAGACATAGGAAGAGCGGTGATAGGTGGTAAATCGCTCGACCAGCGAGGTCGCATATTCCCATTCGCCGTCCATGAATACGTGCTCGTGGGGCACGAACACGTCCTCGAACACGATCAGTGATTCCTGGCCGGCGAACTGCGCGTTGCCTGCGTCCATCGTGCCGCCATCCATGATGCGAGTATCGTTGGTTTGTCGGCCGACGACGTAGGTGAGGCCGGGCGCATCGACTCGGACCGCGCCAACTACCGACCAAGCGCGGTCTTTCTCGGTCATGCGCATGGTTGGCATGAAAATCAGCCAGTGTGAATTGACCGCGCCGGTCTGGTGCATCTTGGCGCCGGAGACGTGGATGCCTTTCTCATCGCGCCTCGTCACGTGCAGGAAAAGGTCAATGTCAGTCTGCTGATGGGGCGCCTTGGAGCGGTCGCCTTTTGGATCCGTCATCGCGCCCCCGATCACGATATTCGCCGCCTGCGCGCGCTTTAGAAATGCCAGGAAGCGTTTGTGGTAGTCGGTGGCGTTGTTGGCATCGATGTCGAATGTCACGGAATGGCACGTGCCAATCGCATCGAGCCCAACGCAACGCTGGAAGCAAGTACCGGTACGACGGCCGAGCTCCCGCTGCATCTCATGCTTGGCAACAAGCTCCGCTGGGTTCACGGGCACGTGCAGAAACCGGTTGATCTGCCGATCACTGATGTTCGAATGCACCGTTCCGAGGTTTGGCCGCTCGGTGGCAACACGGAATGTTTCTGCCATCGCATTGATCGACGGCCGGATTACGGGATGATCGACCGGTTCCACGACACGTTCGCCCATGAAGTAAACGTTCATGCGACGGCCGCGCAGCGAATTGATGTAGTCTTCTGCGGTCTTGATGGGAGTGGCGAAGTCCGCCCAAAGCATCTCGATGTCCTGCATCACACCGCCTCCGGCAAAATTGCCCCTACGCTCTAATGGTTTCCTTGAGCTTGTAACGTATGATCTTGCCCGAGCCGGTGCGAGGGATCTCGGCGATCAATTGCACCGTGTGGGGCACTTTATAGGCCGACAGATGTATGCGGCAATGCGCGATCAGCGCCTCATTTTCGATCGTCTTGCCCGGTCGCGGCACAACAAACAGCGCCGGAACTTCGCCCAGGTGCTCGTGCGGCATGCCGACCACGGCGCAATCGAGGACTGCCTCGAAGGTATTCACAACTTCCTCAATCTCCGCCGGTGCAATGTTCTGCCCGCCGCGGATGATCAGTTCTTTCAACCGGCCGGTGATGGTGAGGAAGCCATTCTCGTCACTCTTGGCGAGATCGCCGGTGTGATACCAGCTCTCGCGCAATGCGTTGCGCGTCTCTTCGGGTTTGTTGTGATAACCGGGCATCACGTTAGGCCCGCGCACGATTAATTCCCCTTCCTGGCCAGGCTTGCAATCCGTGCCACTCACCGGATCGACGATGCGCACTGCAAGCCCCGGTAGCGGCAGCCCGCAGGAGCCAAGAACGCGGGCTCCAGACGGCCAGTTCATCGTCACCATGGTGGAGGTCTCGGTGATGCCATATCCGTCGAGCAGCGGCACGCCGAGATGCGCCTCAAATTCGCGATTGAGTGTTGCCGGCATGATCGCGCCGGCCGAAACACAGAGCCGCAGGTTTGGGAATCTCACGTCTTTTTCGACACGGGTGGCCTGCAGCAAGTAGTGGAACATTGTCGGCACGCCGGGGAAATATGTGAATTCGCCGGTCTTGAGCAGCCGCACCGCCTCGCTCGTGGAGAATTTCTCCATGATGTATTCGCTCGCGCCGGTCGCGAGAATCGTCATCACAGATAGATTCAGCGCATAGGAATGGAAAAGCGGCAGCGGCGACAGCACGGTGTCCTTGTCGGAAAGCCCGGTGATCGGCGCCCAGCAGGCGGCCGCGACCCACAACATGCCGTGCACGGTGAGCTGTACGCCCTTGGCGCGGCCGGTGGTGCCGGACGTATAGAGGATGTACATCGGCTCGTGCAGTGAGGCCGGATCACGCGGCGCCGATTTCGAGGCTGAGGCGATCAGCCTGGAATAACGCAATGCATCCGCGCTACATTGGCCACGATCGGTGACAATCAGTATTTTCAGGTTGGGCGCCGAGGGTTTCAGCTTCGCGAACAGGTCGCCGCGCTCGGCGGTGGTGAAGACAGCCTTGCAATTCGCGTCGGTCAGGCGATACGCGATCTCGCTTTCGGTCGCGTCGTAACTGATCGGCACGCCGATCGCGCCCCCTCGGGTGATCGCAAAGGATGCTTCGACCCACTGGACCGAATTCGGCATCATGATCGCGACGGTGTCTTTCGCCACTATCCCGTTGTCAGCAAGATGGCCTGCGAGTTTGCCGGTGTGGTCGAGCAGCGCGGCATAGGTGACCGACGACTGCACGTCGCGGTATGCCACCTTGCTTCCCCGCGCCGCGGCGTGCCGCTTGAGCAACTCCGGAATAGGCGCGATCAGATCCGTGTGCAGCATCTTTAGTCCCTGGTCAAACCATACTAAACCCGCCGCTCACGCTGATCACCTGACCGGTAATCCAGCCGCTGTGCGGTGACGCGAGCAGCGTCACCATGGGCGCAACATCGCCTGGCTGGCCGAGCCGGCGCACCGGATAGAGTTTCACCAGCTTTTCGCGGTTGGCCTCGACCCAGTCCTTGTCGTGCGCGGTTTCCACCAGGCCGAGCGACACCGTGTTTGCCGTCGTGCCGGAGCGGCCGAATTCGCGCGCCAGCGATTTCATCAGCGCGACCACGCCGGCACGCGCGGCAGCGACGATCGCGAGCCCGGATTCGCCGACACGAGAGGAATCGCCGATAACGCTTACGATGCGGCCGTTCTTCGCCGCTTCGAGGTGCGGTGCGACGGCATAGCAACAATGGATCGCGCCATAGAGGCAGGCGTCGATCTGCCGGTGCCAGTTTTCTGGTTTCGTCTCGATGAAACGTTGGCGCAGTGCCAGACCCGCATTGTTGATGAGAATATTGAGCCCGCCGAAATTTTCGACAATTTCGTCGACCATCGTCTTTACTGCCGCGAAATTGGCGACATCAGTCTTGTATGCCTCCGCTTTCACGCCTTTCGCTGCGATCTCGGAAACCAGTTCATCTGCTTCCACGCCAGAGTTGCGGTAGTTGACCGCGACGTTCGCTCCCTCTGCTGCCAGGCTGAGCGCAATCTCGCGCCCGACTCCGCGCGCCGCGCCCGTCACAAGAGCGGTCTTGCCCTTCAATCCCAAATCCATTGATCGCCCTTTCAGTATTTGCCGCGCGCCCGCGCCGCCTCGATCAGGCGGAACAACCGCTCCGGTGTTACCGGAAGCTCATTGATCTCGATACCAAGCGGCGACAGCGCATCGCTGACCGCATTCGCGATTGCGGCTGGCGAGCCGATCGTGCCGCCCTCGCCCATGCCGCGGAAGCCGCCGAGTGTAGTCGGCGATTCTGACTCAAGATGAACGACCCGCATCGGCGGAACCTCGCACGCCGACGGCACCAGGTAGTCGACAAGGCTCGCGGTATTGATTTGGCCCTGCTCGTCGTAGATGACTTCTTCATAAAGCGCGGCGCCGATGCCCTGCGCGACACCACCGTGCACCTGACCGTCCACGATTAGCGGATTGACGAGTCGGCCGCAGTCTTCCGCTACAGCGAAACGGTCAACCTTGATTTCGAATGTCTCGGGATCGATCTCGACAGTCGCGATGTGTGTCGCTGACGTGGTCGTGCCGAACACCGGATCGTAGGACTTGGTGGCCGCGAGTTCGTCTCGCGCTTCTGGCGGCAGACGACCCATTTGGGAATAGACCGCGCGCGCGACTTCGCGAAACGTCAGCGAGCGATCCGTGCCGGCGACGGAAACTTTTCCATCTTCCGCGATGAGATCGGCAGCCGACGCTTCGAGCAGATGCGACGCCGCGTTGAGCACCTTCTCCCGAACCGCGCGCGCGGCAAGCGTCGCTGCGCCCCCGGCAAGCACAAGACTGCGGCTAGCGTAAGTGCCGGTGCCGCCCGGAACGGCAGCGCTGTCGCCCTGCACGATGCGGATGTCCTCGAAGCGCGCTCCAAGATGCTCGGCTACGACCTGCGCTAGTGTCGTTTCCAGTCCCTGCCCGTGCGAGGCGACGCCGAATGCGGCAGTGATTGCGCCGGTCGAATCGATGCGAATATTGGCCATTTCGGTGCCGGTGTTGATAGGCATGCCGGGCGCGACTGAGATGCGCGAACCAATGCCGGTCAGCTCTGCGTAAGACGCGATGCCGATGCCGAACCAACGGTCATTAGCGCGCGCCTCTCTTTGCATCGCTCGCAGCCCGCCGTAGTCGATCGCATCGCAGGCCGCATTAAGACATTCCTGGAAGCCAGATTTGTCCCAGACGATGCCGGACGCCACCTTATAGGGAAACTCGTCGGCGCCCACGAGATTGCGCAGGCGAATGTCCCTCGCGTCCAAGCCTAGTTTTGCGGCCGCCATGTCCATCAGCCGCTCCATAACGAAAGTTGAGGTTGGCCGGCCGACACCGCGATAAGGTCCGGTCGGCGCTTTCGACGTCGCTACCGCGCGCACGCGTCCGCGGTAATGCTCGATGCGGTACGGCCCCGGCAGGAAGCTTACGACCTGCACCGGCTCGAGCGCCGCGGTCCACGGATAGATCGAATACGCGCCTACGTCACCGATCACGTCTGCGCGCAACGCGACGATTTGGCCCTCGTTGTCGAGGCCGAGCTCGGCTTCGATGATTTCATCGAAGCCCTGGCTGCTGCAGGCAAGGTCCTCCATGCGGTCGCTTGTCCATTTGACTGGACGCGCGAGCCGCCGCGCCACGGCGCACACAAAAATCTCCTCCGGATAGAGCGAGCCCTTACCACCAAAGCCGCCGCCGACATCTGGCGCAACCACGCGGATCTTGTGGCCCGGCATGTCGAGCGCGGCGGATAAGGCGTCGCGCACGATGCCGGGCACTTGTGTCGCCGAGTGCAGCGTGATCGCATCGCGGCCAGCGTCGTATTCGGCAAGGCACGCGCGCGGCTCCATCGCCACCGGCGTCTTGCGATGCATCCGGAAGCGCGCATTGACGCGCACCGGCGCAGAGTCAAGCGCAACATCAACCTCGCCGCGCTTGAACTCGCGGCTGACGAGCACATTGGTGTGCGCTTCCTCATGCAGCAGCGGCGCGCCGTCACGAACTGCCTCTTCCGCGTTGATCACGACAGGGAGCGCCTCGTAGTCGATGTGCAGCAGCTCGAGCGCGTCTTCCGCTTGATAACGACTTTCGGCGACGACGCCGACCACCGGCTCACCGACGTAACGCACCTTGCCGCACGCCAGTGGGAGGATCGGCGTCGCGTAGTAGTTCGTCATGCGCGAGGTCGCGATCAGAGGATTTATGTCGGATAAATTTTCCGCCGTGAGCACGGCGACAATGCCTGGCGCAGCGCGTGCAGCGTTGCAATCGATTTTGCGGATGCGTGCGTGCGACTGATCGCTGCGACGGAAGGCGATGTGCAGCACGCGGGCGGCTTGCCGATCGTCAGTGTAGTTGCCAAGTCCGGTAAGCAGACGCGGATCCTCGGTGCGCTTGACGGGTGCACCAACGATCTTTGGCCGGGCGTGTATTTCGGTGGCATCAGTCATAGGCATCCGCGCCTTTGTCCGTGCTTTGCCACTGTGCATCGTCATGGCCACATAGCACGGTCACTCCCTGCTTCTGTAAGCGCCTGATTTCGTCGAGCGATTTGGCCAGCGCGGCGACGTTCCAGGTATTGCGTGGGATGATGTCTCGGTCGAGCGTGGCGCGCACACTTACGGCGTCGGAGGCAAGCAGGAATTTGCCGGAGCGGTCGAGGGCGACGAGCGCGCCAGTAGTGCCCGGCGTGTGTCCGGGCAGCGGGATCAGCACGATGCGTCCGTCACCGAACAGATCGCGCTCGCCGTCGAGTCCCTCGGTCGGCGCCGATTGCTCCCACTCGCCCGAAAGATAACCGGCATCCTTGGCGCCCGGCCCGCGCGCCGCTTCGATTTCCTTTTTGTGAATTATGAAACTCGCACGCTTGAACAGCGTGTTGCATCCACAGTGGTCGGGATGCAGGTGCGAACAGACGACGATGTCGATGTCGTCGCATTGCAAACCAAGACCGGCGAGACCCGTCACCACGTTGTCCCCGCTCGGCATGATCGGCACCATGATCTTTGCAAGCCCTCCCCAACGCCGCTCCGGATCGTCCGGCACCGAGGGATGACAGCCGGTGTCAAAAAGCACGTTGCCTTGGCTGTGCCGCAAGAGCGCGCAGGAGACTGGGAATTCCATGGTCTCGCTGCGGTCGGCGTCCGGAAAATAGATGCTCTTGCGCATACGCAGTCGGCCACCGGAGAGAAGGTGCATCTTCATGGCCCGGCTCCGGCTTTCACCGCGCGGATCGCTTTGACGATGTGCTCATAGCCGGTGCAACGGCAGAGATTGCCGGAAAGGCCGCCGCGGATTTGATCATCAGTAGCGAGCGGATATTTTTTCAGGAGATCGGTCGCCGTGATCAGCATGCCGGGGGTGCAGAAACCGCATTGCAGCGCGTGATGCGCGTGGAAGGATTCCTGCAAGGGGCTGAGCTTGCCGATCCGGCCGAGACTTTCGACCGTCTCGACCGTGCAGCCGTCTGTCTGCACGGCGAACATCAAACACGCGCGCACGCTGTCGCCGTCAACCAGCACCGTGCAGGCGCCGCAGACGCCGTGCTCGCAACCCACATGGGTACCGGTAAGCCCGAGCGACTGGCGCAGGAAATCCGCCAGCAACAGCCGCGGCTCGACTGCAAGGGTGTAGGTCCTGCCGTTGACGGTGACATTGATGTCGCGTGTTCCGGTCATGCAACACTCTCGATCACGCGCTTCCATGCCGCACTGACAGCCCTACCGGTAAGTACGCCGGCGAGATGCCGCCGATAGTCGGAGGAGGCATGAAGATCGGTGTCCGGCACGATCACATCACGGACCGCTTCGATCACTCGTCCGATCAATTTTGCTTCGATTTTTTCACCGCGAAGCAGCGCTTCGGCTTTTTGGGCCCGCACTGGAATCGGACCAACGCCGGTTAATGCAATGCGCGCTTCTGTGATCTTGTCATCAGACGCCGTCACGGTTACTGCGACCGCGGCCAACGCAAAATCGCCAGCGCGTCGAGCCACTTCCTCGAAGCCCCAGCCGGTATTCGGCGGGAGCTTGGGCAAATGAATTTCAGTTACCATTTCGTCTTCGCCTAGATTGACGGTAAGTGCATCACGAAAAAAATCTGATGCTGCCACTGTGCGTTCGCCTTTATTTGAAACTACGCGCAACCTTGCATTGAGAAGAAGCGCTATCATGGGTAGCTCGGCAGCCGGGTCGGCATGCGACAGACTTCCGCCGATGGTGCCACGATTGCGGACCGCCAAATGTGCAACGTGGGTCATCGCCGAGGCAAGAACCGGCAGATGCTTTGCGACCACCGGCGAGATCTCAAGCTGATGATGACGCGTCAGCGCGCCTACTCTGATTGTATTGTCCATCTCCTCGATGAAAGCGAGATCGGGAATACGGTTGATATCGACGAGGATCGCGGGTCGGACCAGCCGGAAGTTGAGCATCGGCACGAGGCTTTGACCGCCGGCAAGAATCTTGGCCTCGCCACCCGCCTCCGACAGAGCAGTGACGGCCTTAAGCACGCTGTCGGCAACCACGTACTCAAACGTTGCTGGCTTCATGGTTGAAGACCTTGCTCCATCCGGCGAGTAATGACTTTCATAATTAGACTATCTAATCTGAAAAAGGTAAGGATCTCTACGGCCGTTGATCGCGATGCTGCGCTGGGGCGACAGGCTTGCGCGAGGCAAGCGCGCTGATCCTCGAGCACAACAAATGCGGCCATGATTTCAGCCGGCGGTCTGGTGCGATCATTGCCACGTGCCGCTGCACGCGCGAGAGATGAGCTATGCCTCAAGCTATTGCCCCGCGTGGTGACAATTTTGCGCAGGGCAAACCGCTCATCATCGAGGATAACCAACATCATGGTGTACTGCGCCGCTATTGACATGCATTTCTAGACTGACGGATCATTTTGCCAACAAACAAAACAAACACCCGGAGGGACTTTCGATGCAGATCAAGCGGACGCTGACCTTCATCGAGGAAATCGCCGAAGAAGCCGGGCAGCGCGCCGCCCCACCGCTGCGCAAGGTCGCGGTCGCCGCTATCATCGACAATCCGTTCGCAGGCCGCTTCGAGCGCGATTTGAAGCCACTCACCGATGCCAGTGCCGAGATCGGCCGCATCATCTGCACGCTCGCAATTTCTATGCTCGCGCCGCACAAGGCCCAGAGCTACGGCAAGGCCGCGATCATCGGCATCGACGGTGAGCAGGAGCACGGCGTCTCGATGCTCACCACCGTGTTCGGTAACGTGATGCGCGAGGCCGCAGGCGGAGGCAAGGCGTGGATCTCTTCAATCACCAAGCGCGCGGCGCCGGGCGCCACCATCGATATTCCGCTCGCGCACAAGGACGCGCTCTATGTCCGCTCGCACTATGACGGCATCACCATCACGCTGGCCGATGCGCCGCTGCCGAACGAGATTGCGATCATCTGTGCGTTCGCCAACCGCGGTCGCCCCAACCACCGCGTGGGCGGCCTTGCGGCGAGCGAGATCAAAGGCGTCGACGGACTGACATGATGTAGTGAATAAAAGCGTTGAGCGCGTCACGGAAAAGGGAGCCGGCCATGGCGGATTGCAAGACGGGTGCAGAGCACATTAAGTCGCTCAAGGACGGCCGCACCGTTTACATTGACGGCAAGCTGGTGCCAGATGTCACCGAGCATCCAGCGTTCCGCCTTTCGGTGAAGTCGGCGGCAATGCTTTACGACTATCAGGCGCGGCCAGAAAACATTGAGCTGATGACGTTCGCGCCGGAAGGCTCGAACCGGCGCATCAACCGCTCCTGGCAGATGCCTCGCAACTACGCAGAGATGCTCCAGCGGCGCAAAGCAATGCAGGCATGGGCCCGTCTTTCCTACGGCTTCATGGGTCGCTCGCCCGACCACCTCGCGTCCGCCCTGGTCGGCCAGCGCATGGGGATCGAAGTGTTCGAGAAGCACGGACCCGAACGCGCTAAGGCGTTGCGCGACTATTTTGAGGAGGCGAGCCGCAACGATTACTTCCTCACCTACGTGATAATCAATCCTCAGGCCGAGCGCGCGAAGGACTGGGGCGAGCAGAAGGAAGAACTTGTCGCGCGCATCGTCGATGAGGATTCGGGCGGGATCACGATCCGCGGCGCCAAGATGCTGGGCACAAGTGCCATCATGGCCAATGAGGTGTTCGTGGCCAACTTGCAGCCCTTGAAACCCGGCGAGGAAGACCTCGCCTTTTCCTGCGCGCTGCCGATGAGTGCCAAGGGCATGCGCGTGTTGTCGCGCAAGTCCTACGAAGCGGCCGCTATCTCGATTTTCGATAACCCGATTTCTTCGCGCTTCGACGAGAACGACGCGCTCATCTATTTCGACGACGTTAGGGTACCGTGGGAGCGCGTGTTCGTGCACCGCGACGCCGACATGTGCCGCGCCCAATTTCACGACACCGCCGGCCATATCTACCAGAATTACCAGTCGCAAATTCGTCTGTCAGTGAAGATCACGTTCCTGATCGGCCTCGCGCACCGCATTACCGAGGCAATTGGCACCACCAACATCCCTTCCGTCCGCGACCAGCTCGGCTATCTCGCCGCAAATGGCAGCATGGTCAACGCCATGATGGCAGGCATGGAGGCGGAAGGCTCGATGCGCGGCGAATGGTATGTGCCGAACAAGCACTTCATGTATTCCGCTCAAGTGTTGACCCAGGATCTCTACCCCCGCATCGTCAACACGCTGCGCGAATTGTCGGGCGGCGCGCTGATCATGCTGCCGTCATCGATCCACGACTTCGAGGACCCGAAACTAAAGCGCATCATCGAGGTGACTCAACGCGCGGCGAAGATGGGTCCCGAAGAGAAGGTGAAATTTTTGAAAGCCGCGTGGGATGCGGTTGGCTCGGAGTTCGGCTCCCGCCATACACAATACGAGATGTTCTATGCGGGGGCGCGGTTCGTCACTACCGGCCACAGCTACCGCACCTTCGACTGGGACGGCGCCACCGGCCTCGTGGACAGCCTGATGGAATCCTACCGGCTCGAAGACGAGCTCGGTCGCAAACCGAATTGAAGACGGGACTGCTGGGGCCATGAAAGTTGCGATCGTCAATCTCGGCCAGATCATCTCCGGCGATTGGCGAGAGCCGTTTACCCAAGGCGACACGATCATCGTTGAGGGCGGGCAAATCGCTTCAGTCGGCACGGCATCCTCGGTCGCGACTGAGGAAGCCGACGTCGTGATCGACGCCGATGGCATGACCGCGATCCCCGGTCTGATCGACTCGCACGTGCACATCACCTTCGGCGACTACACCCCGCGCCAGCGCACCGTTGGCTATCTAGAAAGCTACCTGCACGGCGGCACCACGACCGCGATCTCAGCGTCGGAAGTACATGTGCCAGGCCGGCCGCGAGACGTCGAAGGTGTGAAGGCGCTGGCTGTTGCCGCACAACGTTGCTTTGCCGACTACCGGCCGGGCGGCATGCGCGTCATCGCCGGCTCAGTCATCCTCGAGCCGGGTCTGAAAGAATCGGATTTCCGTGAGCTCGCGCAGAAAGGCGTGAAGCTGGCGAAGGCTGGCTTCGGCGCCGTCAAGACTTCATACGACTACGTGCCCCTCGTTGCCGATGCAAAGACTGCGGGCCTGATCACAACCTGCCACACCGGTGGCTCCTCAATCCCGGGCTCCGGCGCTATCACCGGTGATCACCTTTTGAAGATGCATCCGCATGTGTCGTTCCACATCAACGGCGGGCCGACTGCGATGCCGGACGCCGACTTTGAACGCGTGATCAAGGAATCGAAGATCGCATTGCAGGTCTGCACCGCGGGCAACCTGCGCACGACGCTTTTGTGCGCGAAACTGGCGGAAACGAATGGCGCGTTCGAGCGCTTTATCATTGCGACCGACACACCAACCGGCAGCGGCATCATGCCGCTCGGCATGCTCTACACCATAGCGCATCTTTCGAGCCTCACCGACATGCCGCCCGAGCACTTTATTTGCGCGGCGACCGGTAACAACGCGCGCGTTTACCACCTCGATAGTGGATTGCTTGCGCGCGGCAAAGCGGCCGACATCGTACTGATCGACGCGCCGGACGGCGGAACGCAAAAGACCGCGCTCGCCGCCATCAAGCACGGTGACATCGCCGCGATCGGTGCAGTCATCACCGCAGGTGTGCCGCGTTTCGTCGGCCGCAGCCGCAACACGCCGGCGACCATGCGCAGGGCGCGCGTCGCCGCCTCCCACGTCGTGCAAGATTTCTCCGCAGCATCGCATTGATCATGCAAGCCACGCAAACATCCGGAAGCATTGTGGAGCCGCGCTGGGGCGCGGTCGCTATCGCTTTGATCACGGGCATAATCGCCGCCGGGCATGTGGGCAAGCTGCCGCCCGCTCTACCGTCGATCCGCGCCGATCTCGGCATGGACATTGTCACCGCTGGTTGGCTCGCCTCGCTTTTCAGCGTGACGGGCGCCCTCACGGGTATTTTCCTCGGTGCGGTCGCCGGCCGGTTCCATCCCGGACGGCTGGCGGTAGGCGGGCTGGCGCTGATGGCGGTGGCGGGCTTCTGCGGCTCGATGAGTACCTCGGCAGCACAGCTTATCGTCAGCCGCTTTTTTGAAGGAATAGGTTTTCTCGCAGTAGTCATCGCCGCGCCGTCGATCATCGCGCACACCACCAGTGGACGCGAGCGTCGCACCGCGCTCGGGCTGTGGCCGGGCTATATGCCCGCCGGCGTGTCGCTGATGATTTTGGCCGCGCCGCTCGCCCTCCACGCGGGCGGTTGGCGAACGCTGTGGGTCGCCGTGGCAGTTCTTGCAATCCTTGGAACCGCCGGAATGTGGCTGTTCGGACAGGGCCAGCGCGATGCACACGCTATCAGTCGCATCCCGGTCTGGCAGAACATTCGCGACGGCTCCGGGCGTCTCGGCCCATGGCTGATCGGCGGATGCTTTGCCCTCTACGGCGCGCAGCTTTACGCCGTTGTCACTTGGATGCCAACGTTCATGATCGACGAGCGTCATATCGGCGCGGCGATGGCGTCCGCGTTGACCGCCGCCATCATCGTTGCCAACGGTGGCTTCAATGTGTTGGGGAGCTGGCTCCTGCACCGCGGCGCAACGCCGTGGGCGATGATAGCCGTTGCCGGCGCGATGATGGCGTTGGCTGCCGTCGGCGCCTTCTCGACCTGGGTACCGGATGTGGCCCGCTACATGTGCAGCGTTCTGTTGTGCGGCGTCGGTGGTCTCATCGCGTCCGCGGTATTCGCGGCCGCGCCATCATTTGCCGCCTCGCCGATGCAACTCGGTATTGTAAATGGCATTCTCGTGCAGGCCTCAAACCTCGCCCAGTTCGCCGGGCCGGCCGCGCTCGCCGCCAGCGTTGCCACGTTTGGTCGCTGGGAAAGCGCGCTTTTTGGAATGGTTGCCATCAACATACTGCTGATCGTGCTGGCGGTTCTCCTACATCGCAAAGAATCACCCACGCTGGGCTGAAGGAACGACATGCTTTACCAACAACTCATCAACGGCCTGATGCTGGGCGCTTCCTATTCCCTAGTGGCGATCGGCTACACGCTGATTTTCGGCGTGCTTAACCTACTCTATTTCTCTCACGGCGAAGTATTCATGGTCGGCGCGTTCGTCGGTTTGTTCCTGGTCATGTACGCCGGCACCAACATCTATGTCGCACTGCTCGGCGCCATGGTCGCCTGTGCAATCCTCGGTGCCATGGCGTTCTTTGTCGCGGTGCGGCCGGTCCCGAAGGATCGCCCGCTGGCGCCCCTGATCAGCACCATCGGCCTCACCATTATCCTGCAAAATCTCGCCATCTACGTCTTCGGCGGTCAGCAATTCTCGTTCCCCGAGACGATCCACCAGACGCTCTATCACATAGGGCCGGTCACCATCAGTTCGGTGCAACTGTTTATCCTGGGCGTCGCGATTGCGTTGATGGTCGCGCTCTGGCTGTTCATCCAACGCACAAAGCTCGGCCGTGCCATGCGTGCGGTTGCGGAGAATCACGAGACCGCCGCGCTGCTCGGTGTCAACGTCAACCGCGTAGTTCTGATCACGTTCATCATCGGCTCCGGCATCGCCGGCGTCGCGGGCGTACTCGACGGGCTGAAAAACAGCAGTGTATCCCCGTTCATGGGCCTCGGTGCCGCAGTGAAAGGCTTGATCGTTATGTTGCTCGGAGGGCTTGGCAACGTGCCGGGCGCGATGATCGCCGGACTCATGCTCGGCACGATTGAAATTCTTTCCGCCGCCTATATCGGCACGACTGAACGCGATTTTTTCTCGTTTCTGATTCTAATCCTCATCCTGCTCTATCGGCCGACTGGATTGTTCGGCACGCGCACAGCCGAGCAAAAGTAGCAAAGAAGCCATGTTCAGCGGCCTCATCGACAACTACACCCAATCCGTTCTGATTTTCGCCAGCATTCACGTCATCGCCGCATACAGCTTCTTCGCGCCGTTCAAGACCGGACAAGTGTCGCTCGGCCAGGCTGGCTTCATGGCGATCGGCGCCTACGCCTCTGCGATCCTGACGCAGAAGATGGGCTTGCCTTTCGCAGTGGCGTTGCTGTTCGGCGGCGCGGTTGCGGGCCTCGTCGGGGTCGTAGTCGGATTTCCCGCGTTGCGCATCAGGGGCGTCTATCTGCTGCTGCTCACGCTCGGTTTTTCCGAGATTGTGCAGGTCGTCATCCTGAGTTGGGACTACACAGGCGGCGCACAAGGCTTCCGAAATATTCCGTTCAACCCGCGCACGCTGGAATGGTCCATCGGAGTGATCGCCCTATTGATGATCTTTTTCGCACGGCTCGAGCGTTCCAGCCTCGGGCGTACGATGGATTCGATCGAGCAGGACGAGACCGCCGCGGAAGTGATGGGCATCGACGTCGTGCGCACCAAGCTGCTGGCGTTCGGGGTCGGCGCGATGATTGCGGGGCTCGCCGGCGCGCTTTATGCGCACCACACGACCTACGTAGACTCGACCACGTTCAACGTCATGCTCGCGGTGGAGATCCTGACCTACGTCGTGGTTGGCGGCGGCAGCACGTTTTGGGGACCGGCGCTCGGCGCGTTCGTGCTTACACTGTTACCCGAATTCCTGCGTACACTGCGCGACTGGCTGGAGCTGGTGCCGGTCGAATGGACCGACTCTTTCCCCATGAACCGTGTATACGATTTCCTGCGCGGTTTCCTCGACTTCGAGAATGCGAAGCGGCTGATCGCCTACGGCGTCATCTTGATCGTGATGATGATCGTGCGGCCCGACGGTCTGCTCACACGCGACTCCATGCGGTGGGCCTCATTTGTGCGCAGGAAAAATGGCCGTGATTGATGCGCGAACCATCTGCCTTTCGATCGACGGCCTGACCAAGCGGTTCGGCGGGTTCTATGCGCTCAACGAGGTGAGCATGGAAGTGGCCAGCGGCCACATCCATGCTCTGATCGGCCCCAACGGCGCAGGCAAGACGACGTTCTTCAATCTCATCACCGGCGTTCTATCCGCCGATTCCGGGCGCATCGTGTTCGAAGGCCGTCCGGTTGACGATTCGCGCCCGTCTAAGCGCACAATCAAAGGAATTGCGCGCACATTCCAGAACATTCGCCTCTTCCCGCATCTTACCGTGCTGGAAACGGTCATGGTCGGCGAGCATTGCCGTTTCTACCCATCGGTCACCGGCGCGCTGAAGGACGTCGTACTGACACGGCCCTTCGGCGAAGCGCAGGAAGAACGCAAGATGCGTGCGAATGCTATGGAGTTGCTGGAATTTCTTGAGCTCGCCGACCAACACTCGGCCAAATCGTCCGACCTCTCTTATGGCGACCAGCGTCGCCTCGAACTCGCGCGCGCGCTCGCGACGCGCCCGCGGCTGCTGCTGCTCGACGAGCCGGCCGCCGGCATGAACCCGCACGAAACCGAACAGCTGGACGAGGTAATCACCCGCATCCGTGACCGTGGCATCACGATCATTCTGGTCGAGCACGACATGCGGCTCGTTATGGGGATTTCCAACCGTGTCACCGTTCTCAACTTCGGTACCAAGATTGCCGACGGCGCGCCGACGGAAGTCCAAAACGATCCGAAAGTGATCGAAGCCTATCTCGGCGAGGATGCGAAACCATGACAATGCTGTCCGTTAGGGGCTTGCGCGCGGGGTACGGCAAGATCGAGGTCCTGCACGACGTGAGCATTGCGGTCGAGCAGGGCCAGATCGTGACGCTGATCGGTGCGAACGGCGCCGGCAAGACCACCTTGCTGAAGACCATTTCCGGTTTGATCCGCCCGAGCGCGGGAATGATCGAATTCGAAGGCCAGAACATCGCGCGCTTGGCAGCGCACAAGATCAGCGGCCGCGGCGTGAGCCACGTGCCGGAAGGCCGCGCCATCCTCAAGCGCATGACGGTGATCGACAACTTGCGCATGGGCGCATACGTGCGTAGCGACAAAGACATCGACCGCGACCTTCGCGCGGTATTCGAGCGCTTCGCGGCCCTGTCGGAGCGGCGCGACCAGATCGCCGCGACGCTGAGCGGCGGCGAGCAGCAGATGCTGGCGATCGGCCGCGCGCTGGTAGCACGCCCACGCCTGCTACTGCTCGACGAGCCCTCCCTCGGACTCGCGCCGAAGTTCGTCACACTCATTTTCCAGACACTGCGGGAGCTCAAAGCCGAAGGCAAAACCATCCTTCTAGTCGAGCAGAACGCGCGTAAGGCTCTTCAAGTCGCCGACCAGGCCTACGCCATGGAACGCGGCCGCATCGTCCTGAGCGGCACGGGTCAAGAGCTATTGAACATGCCGCAGGTCCAGCGCACGTATTTGGGACAGAGCGCCGCATGAACAGGCAGCGCCGCGCGGGGTATCATTTGCCAGCCGTCGGGTTAAGATATTCCAAAATAGGAATTCGTGGGGCGGTGCGCGATCGGAAATGACGGCAACGCGATCGAGCAATTAATGGGAGGGTAAAGCGATGAAAAGTTTCACAGGATTGCTCAGCACACTGGCCGCCGCGGCAACGGTGCTGGCAGTGCTGCCCATGCATCACGCCGACGCGGCGACGCTTGCCGGCCGCAACGTCAAGATCGGCTGCCTGGTGCCGCTGACCGGCAAAGGTGCCGAGTGGGGCCAGGGCGCGAAACCCTCGATCGACCTCGCCGTCGAGGAGATCAACGCCAAGGGCGGCATCGGCGGTCTGCCAATCGAGATGATCTGCTACGACGACCAAACCCTCGAATCCGAGGCGCTCAACGCGATGAATCGCCTCGTCGACCGCGACAAGGTGCTCGCCGTCGTCGGTCCCTGCTTCAGCGGCCCGTTTGAGACCATCGCGCCGCAGCTCGACTCGCGCTTCAAGACCGCGATCGATTCCTACTGCTCGGCGAAGCCCGGCCTGTCGGCGATGAGTAAGTGGGCGTTCCGTAACACGCTCACCAGCGACAAGCAGCTCAGGCCCGTCGTGGACGCATGGCTCAAGGAATACAAGATCAAGAAAGTTGTCATCATCTATGACGCCGAAGACGCGGTTTCCAAGGGCGAAGGCGCTGCCGTGCTGCCGAAGCTCCTTAAGGATCACGGCATCGAGATCCTCGACAGCCTCACCTACCGCACCAAGGACACCGATTATTCGGCGCAGGTGACGAAAGCGAAATCTCTCGGCGCCGAAGGCATCGCACTTGGTGCTTGCTATCAGAACGCTGCTGCAATCGCGAAAGAAATGCAGAAACAGGGTCTCAACGTGCCAATCATCGGCGGTGCTTGCGCGGGCGCGCCGGGCTATATCGAGATTGCTGGCAAGGCCGCGGAAGGCACCTACATGTCGACCGCTGCGTGGCTCGACGATCCGCGCCCGGAAGTCCGGGCCTACGTAGGCAAGATCAAGCCGCGGCTAAACGGCCAGTTGCCGCCCTATAGCGGCCCGCGTTCCTATGACATCGTCTACTCGTTCAAGTATTGCTTCGAAAAGGCTGGCATATCTAACAAGCCGGCCGATCTCGACAGCGACCGCGACAAGATTCGTGAGTGCCTCGGCACCCTCAAGGACTTCCCGGGCGTCGCCGGACCAATCACAATGGATGAGGTACGCGACGGCACCGGCATCACCGCGATCCTTAAGGTGGTCAACGGAAAGTATATCAACATCGTCAAGTGAGCGGTGGTTTGATGCGGTAATAAGTCAAGACGGCGCCCCGCTTGTGGGCGCCGTCTTCACTCTTTCCGCCGCCCGAGACGCTGGCTTGCGCGCATTGGCAATTGCGCATGAATATCTCCGGGGATGCGTTCAAGGATGACGACGATACCGACAAGCTGGTGCGGCCAGTCGATAGAGCGTGTGGAAGACGGCCCGCTGCTCACCGGGCGCGGCCGCTTCATCGACGACCTCGGCGTGCGGCCCGGAACGCTACACGCCGCAGTCCTGCGCTCACCGCACGCCCATGCAAAAATTCGCGCAATCGATGCCACCGCGGCGCGCGCGGCGCCGGGCGTCGCCGCCGTCATCACCGGTGCAGACGTCACCGCGCTGTCGGCGAGTCTCGTGGTTGGCGTGAAGGCGCCGATCGAATGCTGGCCGATCGCCGTGGAGCGTGCGCGCTATTCCGGCGAACCGGTCGCGGTCGTTCTGGCGGGCAACCGGTACCTCGCCGAAGATGCCTTGGAGCTCATCGAGGTCGATTACCAGCCGCTGCCGGCCATCGTTGATCCCCTCGCCGCGCTCGATCCAAAGCAACCAGTTCTGCACGACGGTCTCGGCTCGAACGTCGCGAGCGAACGCTCGTTCCGCTACGGCGACCCCGAGCGCGCGTTTGCGCAAGCCCCGCATCGTGTATCGGTGACGATCCGTTATCCGCGCAACTCCTGCACGCCGATCGAAACCTACGGGCTCGTCGTCGAATATGACGTAAGCGAGGATTCTTACGACGTGGTCGCCAATTTCATGGGACCGTTCAGCCTGCACGCCGTCATGGCGCGCGCGCTCAAAGTGCCGGGGAACCGTTTGCGCTTGCGTACGCCGCCCGACTCTGGCGGTAGCTTTGGTGTCAAGCAGGGCGTGTTCCCTTATATCGTGCTGATGGGCGTCGCCGCGCGCGTTGCCGGGCGCCCCGTAAAATGGATCGAGGATCGGCTCGAGCACCTCGCAGCGTCGGTATCGGCCACCAACCGGGTTACTACGCTTGAGGCTGCGGTCGACGTCGCCGGTCGCATACGCGCGTTGGCGTGGGACCAGGTCGAAGACGTCGGCGCGCATATCCGCGCGCCTGAGCCAGCGACGCTCTACCGCATGCACGGCAACCTCACCGGCGCTTACGACATCCGCCACGTGTCGGTGCGCAACCGTGTGGTGCTCACTAACAAGACGCCGACCGGGCTCAATCGCGGCTTCGGCGGGCCACAAATGTATTACGCGCTTGAGCGGCTGATGCAGCGCGTCGCGGTCGAGCTTAAGCTCGATCCGGTGGATGTGATCCGCAAAAATCTGGTGCCGTCGGGCGCGTTTCCTTATCGCACGGCCACCGGAGCCACGCTTGATTCCGGCGATTACGCCAAAGCGATAGAAGTTGCGCTCGCACGAGGCGACTTCGCGGAGCTGCGCGAGCGGCAGAAAACGGCGCGAGCGCAAGGCCGCCTCTACGGCATCGGATTGACCGCTGCCGTCGAACCGAGTGTATCCAACATGGGCTACATCACCACGGTGCTAACGCCGGAAGAGCGCCGCAAGGCAGGTCCGAAGAACGGCGCACAGGCAACGGCGACCGTGTCTCTCGATCCGCTTGGCGGCGTCTCGGTGCACGTTGCCTCGGTGCCGCAGGGTCAGGGCCATCGTACGGTGCTGGCGCAGATTGTCGCCGACGCGCTCGGCCTCAAGCCGTCGGACATTCGTGTGGTCGCCGAGCTCGACACCGCAAAAGATCCATGGTCGATTGCGTCCGGTAACTACTCGAGCCGTTTCGCCGCCGCGGTCGGCGGAGCTGCACATCTTGCAGCCGAACAAATCAAGACGAAGCTCGCCCGCGCGGCCGCCTCTCAGCTCAATGTCGCGGCGCACGACATCGAATTCGTTGCTGGGCGCGTGCGCGCGCGCAGCAACCCCGACAACGCGATTCCATTTTCGCGACTCGCGGCCGCCGGCCATTGGTCACCCGGTCTCGTTGCCGAGGAAAACCGGGCGTTGCGCGAGACCGTGTTCTGGACGCCACCTGAGCTGACGCCACCGACGGAGAAGGACGAGATCAATTCATCGCTGTGCCATGGATTTATTTTCGATTTCTGCGGCGTCGAGGTTGACCGCGTGACGGGTGCCGTGCGTATCGACAAATACGTGACCATGCACGACTGCGGTCGCGTGCTCCATCCGGGGATGGTCGCGGGTCAGATCACCGGCGGATTCGCGCAGGCGCTCGGCGCAGCTTTTTACGAGGAATATGCCTATTCGTCCGATGGTGCTTTCCTAAGTGGCACGTTCGCCGACTACTTACTGCCAACGACAACGGAAGTGCCGACGCCACTTATTCTGCATATAGAGACGCCCTCCCCTTACACACCGCTTGGCGCCAAGGGCGTTGGCGAAGGCAACTGCATGAGCACGCCGGTGTGCCTCGCCAATGCCGTCGCTGACGCTCTCGGGCTTGCATCGGTCGATCTACCAATGGCGCCGGGAAAACTCGCCGCGCATATTCATGCGGCCGAAAAATCCGCGCGGAGGCGCGTATGAAGCCTGTGCGCTTCGATTACATCCGCGCCAGAACGCTGGCTGAAGCGCACGCCGCACTCACCAACGGCGACGACGACGCGCGCATCATCGCCGGCGGGCAGAGCCTTGTGCCGATGCTTTCCATGCGGATGGCGCGCCCAACCGTGTTGATCGACATCATGCATCTGCCCGAGTTGGCGAAGATCGAGATCAAGGACCATGCTATCCGCGTCGGGGCCGGCGTGCGGCAAGCTGCGCTGCTAGCCTGGCCCGAGTTGACCGAGTGCCAGCCGCTCCTCGCCGCCGTCCTGCCCTGGGTCGGTCACGCGCAGACTCGTAGCCGCGGCACGGTTTGCGGCTCGATCGCGCACGCCGATCCCAGTGCCGAGATTCCACTTGCGCTCCTGGTGCTCAAGGGTGCTGTCGAACTGTCGTCGCAAAGAAACCGGCGGCGCGTTGCGGCGGAAGAATTCTTCACCGGCCTGATGTCGACCGCGCGCAAGGACGACGAGCTGATCGAAGCGGTCGAAATCCCATGCCGCTTCGCGGGCCATGGCTACGCGTTCCATGAGTTTGCCCGGCGCCACGGTGATTTCGCTATCGTCGCCTGTGCCGCCGTCGCCCGCACGGACGGAGTACGGCTCGCGATCGGCGGCGTCGCCGATTACCCGGTCGTGCGCGATTTTCCGGACATCAACGGCGATGCACTTGACGATGCGCTCGATCATTTTGCCGTCGATCTCGACGCACGCGACGATTTGCATGCCACCGCCGACTATCGCCGCGCGCTGGTGCGCCGGCTCGGCCGCGCCACCATTGAGGAGGCTCGCCGATGCCGCGCTTAAGTGCCGAAACGCGCCATCGCGTTCGCTTCGAGCTCAACGGCCGCACGGTCGAAGCCGACGCCGAACCGCGAATGCTCCTCACCGACTTCCTGCGCCACGATCTCGGCATGACCGGTACGCATGTCGGCTGCGAGCACGGGGTCTGCGGCGCCTGCACCGTCCAGATTGACGGCGTGCCGGCGCGTGCCTGCCTCACGCTTGCGGTACAGGCGGACGGCGCCAAAATCCGCACCGTCGAAGGTCTTGCGCCCGCGCCCGGGCGGCTGTCGATTTTGCAGGAAGCGTTCCGCCGCCATCACGCACTGCAATGCGGCTTTTGTACCGCGGGCATTCTTATGTCGCTCGATTACTATCTGCGCCATCACGCCAATCCGGTCGAGGCAGAATTGCGTGAATATCTCGGCGGCCATTTGTGCCGCTGCACCGGCTACGCTCCAATACTGGCGGCCGCGCTCGATGCCGCCGAAAAATTCCGTGAGGCGTCTGCAAATGCTTGATCTTGGCACGAGCTTCATCGCCAGCGTGGAGCGCGACCCCAATGCTCTCGCCCTCGTCGACGGCACGACACGGCTGACTTATGCGGAATGGTACCGCCAAATTTCGAACGTAGTCGAGGCGCTCGACGAGCTCGCGCTCAAGCCGGGTGATCACCTGCTCACCGCCGCGCAAAACCGCTCGGAGGTCGCGACCATTCATTGGGCCTGCCAGTTCGCAGGCATCATCGTCACGCCGGTGAACTGGCGAGCCACCGCCGATGAGCTCGATTTCTTGATCGAGAACGCAGAGGCCAGAGCTGTCGTCTATGAAGGCGTGATCGCCGATGCGATCGCGCGATCGAAGGCTGCGCAAATGCGCCCGCGCATCGCGCTGGGCCGGGCGGAGTCCGGTGAGACAGCATGGAGCACGCTGTCTGAACGCAATGCGTCCGATGCTGTGCCGCGCGTAGGGCCGGATGCGTGGTCGGTAATGCTCTATACATCCGGCACCACAGCACGACCGAAGGGCGTGCCGCGACGTCAGAGCGTCGAACGCGCCGCCGCGCTGGCGCACGTCGCGCAGAACATGTACGGCAATGGCGAACGCACGCTGGGAGTGATGCCTCTCTATCATACGATGGGTGTGCGCTCGTTGCTCGCGATGTCCCTAGTCAACGGCGCATTCATATGCCTGCCGCACTTTGACGTAGTCCGCGCCCTTGAGCTTATCGCCGCCGAGAAGATCACCAATCTTTACCTTGTACCAACGCTCTATCACGACCTCGTCCGTCATGCGGCATTCGCGAAAACCGACGTGCGTTCCGTCCGCAAGCTGGGCTTTGCCGGCGCCCCGATGACCGACGGCTTACTCAAGGAATTGCAGGCGGCGTTCAAGCCGGAGCTGTTTGTCAATCACTACGGCTCATCGGAAATCTATACCTTCACCATCGATCAGAACGCGCCGGCAAAGCCTGGCTCCGCCGGCAAGGCTGGGATCAACCAGCGCGTCCACGTGATGAAACTCGGCGCATCGCCGAACCAGATCGCTTCCCCAGGCGAAGAGGGCGAAATCATCGCTTACCTCGCCGGCGACGAATCCTTCGAGGGCTACTGGCGGAGGCCGGACTCCGATGCCAAGGCCCTGCACGACGGCTGGTACCTGACAGGCGACACGGGCTATTTCGACGCCGACGGCGATTTGTTCGTCACCGGGCGCGTCGACGACATGATCATCACCGGCGGTGAAAACGTCTCGCCGGTTGAGATTGAGAGCTGCCTGTCGCTACATCCTGCTGTATCGGAAGTAGCGGTTGTCGGGGTTGCCGACGAGCGCTGGGGCAAGATCATAACCGCGTTCATCAAGCGCCGCGCGCCCGTCAACGACACGGAGCTCGATCAATTCTGCCGCAAATCGGCCTTGGCCGCTTTCAAGCGGCCGCGCCGATACACCTTCGTAAACGACATCCCGAAGTCCCCGGTTGGCAAGCTCTTGCGTCGCAAGTTGGTAGCAGGTGAATACGAGATCGAGAAAACGGACGTCAGTCCTCACAAGAATGGAAGCGCAGTATGACCACGATCACGTTTTCCGACCCGCGCCTGGCAAGGCTCAATGGCTTCCGCGTGGAATTGACTACCGAGAAGGAGCGCGCCGACATCGTTCTCGATCGGCCCCCGCTCAACGTGATCGAGATGCCGCAGCGCGACCAGCTGCGGCTCGTGTTCGAAACGCTCGATGAAGATGACCGTGTGCGCGTGGTCGTGCTGCGTGCGATTGGAGAACATTTCTCCAGTGGCGGCAATATCAAGGGCTTCATGGAGGCGACGCCGGAGCATGTCTCCAAACTTGCATGGAACATCGCGGCGCCAGCACGATGCAGCAAACCTGTTATCGCGGCCAACCGCGGATACTGCTTTGGGGTCGGCTTCGAGATATCGCTTGCCTGCGATTTCCGCATAGCGTCGGAGACCTGCTACTACGCCCTGCCCGAGCAGAAGCTTGGCCAAATTCCCGGCTCCGGTGGGTCGGCGCGCTTGCAGAAGATCGTGGGCATCACGCGAACCAAGGACATCGTGATGCGATCGCGGCGCATTCCCGGCCGGCAGGCGCTCGACTGGGGTATCGCGACCGAATGCGTACCCGACAACAAGCTTGAAGCTGCAACGGATTCACTCGTCGACGAGCTCAGGGCATTCTCGCCTATTGCCCAGCGCACGGCAAAGAAGCTGCTTAACGACACCGAGGATTCAACGCTTGCGATTGCGATCGAGTTGGAAGGGCATTGCTACAGCCGGTTGCGGCAGTCGGACGATTTTCGAGAGGGAGTCGAAGCGTTCCACGCTAAAAGGATTCCCACGTTCAAGGGCAAATAAATGCAAGTCAGGAAATGGAGCGGTCGAACACACCCGAATGTCAATTGCAAGCTCCACTAACCGAGCGTAGGCAACTAAGCACACGTTTCGCAAACGCGCGATGTCCTCTTTATCCCCAAGAGCGGACATTGGGCGGCGCAAACAAATGTTCGCTTTGGGCCAAAAGCGGACACATTAAGAAATAAGTTCTGACAATCGATTGAGCCCTAATTCAAAGACCAACTACTGCTTTGGTGAGAGCGCGTGTTTACTGACCCAGATTTCGTTCCATTTGACCCACCTGAACGACCGCTCGGCCTGCTGGGCCTGCGAACGTTGTTGCGCAACTATATTGAGACCATTCCTCGTTCTGCGTACGAGCAAGGCGTCACACGCATCCGGACACGCCTGTCCGATGTCCTGGTCGTATCCGATCCAACCATCATCCAGGAAATTCTCGTTGAAAAGGCTGAAGCGTTTGGACGTGATCCCGCAACGCGACGGTCGTTCGCACCGGTCATTGGCGACACCTCCCTTTTTCTGGCTGAGGGCGCCGACTGGCGCTGGCAACGGCGCGCGGTTTCTCAAATTTTCCGACATGAGACGCTGCTCTCATTCGTCCCGATCTTCGCGACGATGGCGCAGCGTCAGGTTGATCGCTGGCGCGCAATACCGCACGCAGTTCCGATTGATGCTGCGGCCGCGATGACCCGCACCACGTTTGAAATCATCGTTGAAGCGATGTTGAGTGGTTCGGCAAGCCTCGACGCAGACCGTTACGGCCGAGCTTTGACGGACAACTTCGATGCAATTCCATGGCACATCATCTACGTCATGTTTTCGATTCCAGCCTGGGTGCCCTATCCGCATCGCCGCCGGGCCATGCACTCACGCGATTTTTTGCATCGGGATATTCGCCGGATTATCAAAGCCAAGCGCTCTATTCAGTCCTCACAACCTAATTTACTCAACCTATTGCTGGCAGCACGTGATCACGAAACCGGACGAGGCATGAGCGACGAGGAGATCGTAGCGAACCTGCTCACCTTCATCACCGCGGGCCACGAAACAACCGCCGTCGCACTCACGTGGACGCTCTGGCTCTTGGCCAAGGATCAAGCCACGCAACAACGTGTATTTGAAGAAGTTGAGGCGCTGGTGGGTGATCAGATGATTGATGCCACACACCTTGAGGGCCTGTCATTTTGCCGCCAGGTTATCCAAGAAGCGATGCGGTTATTCCCACCCGCACCGGGGATCGCGCGGATTTCAAAGGACGCAATGGAAATCGGGGGCATACAGATCCCTGCCCGCACACGTATCCACATCCCTGTTTTCGCGCTGCATCGGAACGTCAGCCTTTGGGATAATCCTAATGCGTTCGATCCAGATCGCTTTGCAGCAGATCGGGTTAAGACACGTTCGCGCTACGCCTTTCTCCCGTTCGGCGGCGGACCGCGTATCTGCATTGGAGCAGGATTCGCCATGATCGAAGCCGTCATAATACTTGCAACGGTTGTGCGCGCCTTTTGCTTTCAGCCGGTTACTGGGCACAGACCAAAGCCTGTGGCGAAGGTAACCTTGCGTCCACGCGGAGGAATGCCGTTACTCATTGTGAGCCGATGAAGACCAGCGATGGTTCTGGTGACGGTCTAAACACTGCCCGGGAAAAACCGGCCGCTTCGCAAGGTGGTGGCTGAATTCCATGTCCGCTTTAGGTCACAAGCGGACATCATGTTTCTCTGTTGCTATATCTGCTTTGTCCTCAAAAGCGGTCATTCAATCGCGTTTGAGAGATATGAGTTGACCGATGGCAAAAACGTTCAAAGTCGGGGATCACGTAAGCTGGAACTCAGAAGCGGGACGAGTTAGCGGCACCATTGTGCGAGTGCATACGAAGGATGTGAATTATAAGGGCTATATCCACCATGCCAAAAAGGACGATCCCCAGTACGAGATCAAGAGCGACAAGACCGATCATGTCGCGTTACATAAAGGCAGGATCCTGAGGCATCTGCATCGCTGAAATCCGATCGGGCGGGAAGCGGACAGCAATCGAAGCGTTATCGCTGGTGCTTTGAAGGCCGTTCAAGACCTAGAAAGATTGGTATACTGGGAATGTAGTCCAAGGACGAAAGCACATCAGCCATGAGTGTCACATTGCGAGCCACAGCTCTTATCGTCGCAACCGCTGTTGTCACGCTATCGAGTGCTGCGAACGCGCACCATCGCCACGGCGCGGCGCGAGGAGCGGACTATTACGGCAGACACATTCGCTGGTGCTCGGGGCCTTCGGTCTTTGGTTTGCCCTACTTTTATCCTTGCGGCCGTTATCGTTACTACTACAGATGAGTGCGACTAAAGCGCCTGCTGCAGATTGGACTACGTTCCCTTCCGCACTACCGCGCCACCAATGCGGCACGCAGATCCAAAAGAAGAATAGTTGCTGATGCACGCTGCCGCTCGCCTGCTCGCCGCCCTCATCCTCGCCGCCGCGGGTTCTGCCGTCGCGCAGGAAAAGCACTTGATTGACCCGACGCCTCCCGGCTCACTCAATCCCGAGCCTCTGCCGCTGCTGCAGAATCCGGACGCGCCGTCGACGCCAGCCAAGGAATTGTTCGCGCGGAAAGCGACCCCGTTTCCCGGGCCACCGCGCTCGATCGGAGGCTATTTCGACGGCTGCCTCGCCGGAGCTGTGCCGCTGCCGATCACCGGACCTGCTTGGCAAGTCATGCGGCTGTCGCGTAACCGCAACTGGGGCAATCCGCAACTTGTTCGCTTCATTGAACGATTTGCTAAGAACGCGAAAAAGGTCGGCTGGAACGGTCTTTTAGTTGGCGACATGTCACAGCCGCGCGGTGGGCCGATGCTCTCGAGCCACACCAGTCATCAAGTCGGCCTCGACGTCGATATTTGGTTTACGCCAATGCCGGACCACGTGCAAAGCCGCAAGGAGCGCGAGTTCGGCTCGCCCATCGATGTGGTCGCGCTCGACCTGCTCGACGTCGATCGGGAAGTGTGGACGCATAGGCATACCGAGCTCATCCGCACCGCTGCGCAAGATCCGGTGGTCACCCGCATCCTAGTCAATGCCGCGATCAAGAAGGCGCTATGCCGCGAGGCCGGAGCTGATCGCGCTTGGCTTTTTAAGGTGCGTCCCTGGTATGGTCACGCCGAACACTTTCATGTCCAAATTGCCTGTCCAGCGGACAGTACAGAATGCAAGCCGCAGCCCCCGCCGCTCCCAAGCGATGGCTGCGGCCACGAGCTTGACTTTTGGTTCAAGGAATCGACGCTGCATCCGCCGCCGTCCAAACCGAAGCCGGCGCTGACGCTGGCGGGTTTGCCCCCCGCATGCAAGCTGATCGTCAAAGCGCCGTGATTTTCGCAGGCCAGAACATTCAAACGGCCCGGTACGGCACTACCAATGTGCGCTTGGACCATTAAACGGCGACATGCCGTAGATTGTGTTGCATGTCTGCATTACCCTCGTAAGCGGGCAATCGTCCGAACTTTGCGCCAGATCAAAGTGGGCATGCTGCACCGTGCATATCGTTCAAACTATCGCTTCAACTGCGATGAGCAGGGTCAAAGTGCGATTGAAGGCACGCCAACTCAAAAAGAACGGTAAAGTTGAGGAGTGATCGATGTGGGCAACAATCCGACAAAAGCTTATTGAATGGTACATTCTTATCATCCCGCTTTGTATCTTAATCCCAGTTCTCTTCTTTGCCTCTTACGACCGCGCACGACCGCAGAATTTCTCAACCGAGGCGACGAGCAGTCAAAGCGACAAGGCGCCAGCTCCCGCACGTTCGTCCACCGCACAAAGCGCGCACCAATCTGGGCCCGCGCCGTCTCAGACAAATCCGAAAGCGGCGTCCACTCCGGCCGTGCCGCGGGAAAACGCCACTAAGTCCACGACTCCACCCCCTCCAGCACCTTCGCAAGCAGTGCCGGTCACCCATGATCCTGTGTTGGCCGAAAATGTGGGCCAAACGCCACCGTCAGTTGCGGCAGCGGGGGGAGGAACAATCGCGAACGGTCGATCGTCCCCAACATCAATCGCGGTTGCAGGTGGCGATGCAGCTGCCGGCCGACAGGTCTTCAGAAAGTGCCAAGCCTGTCATTCCTTGGAGCCGAGTAAAAACATGCTTGGTCCCTCGCTTGCAGGAGTGATAGGTCGCAAAGCGGGTTCAGAGGCGAATTACAATTATTCGCCGGCGATGAAGCAGTCGAACATCACATGGGATGCAAAGTCGCTCGAAGCTTATCTTGCTGATCCGCAGAAGACGGTGCCGGGAAATAAGATGCCGTTCCCGGGCCTCAAAACGGATCACGATCGCGCGGATATAATTGCATTCCTTGCCGCCACGGACGGAGCCCAACAAAGTGCCGCGGCGCCTTCCGCTCAACCGTCACCCGCGCAACCGCCACCCGCACAAGCACCGCAAAGCACGCCTGGTTCTGCTCTGGGTTACATCCCGGATGCGCGCTACACGCTGCGTTCGGGCATTGCCGAAGGACGCATGGTCTATATCGGCGTCGGTGGCTCGATTGATGGCAAGGTGAACCCAGTGCTCACCGCAGTCGCAGGGCAGGTGGTTCAACTGACGCTCATCAATGGCGAGGGTGCTGAGCATGATATCGTCTTCGCAGACCAAAACGCCCGCTCGCCTCGCGTAACGGGCAAAGGGGCGAGCACGACAATCGCCTTCCGAGCCGCCAAGTCCGGCGATTTTACTTACTTCTGTGGTGTGCCCGGACACCGGCAAGCCGGCATGGAGGGTCAGTTCATCGTCACTCCCACACCGCCTGCGCAGACCTTGGTGGAGGCGGACATTTCACGCGAGCCGACCGATTTACCTCCGCCGCTTGCGAAACGTGAGCCGCAGACAGTCCGAGTCGATCTACTGAGCGTCGAAGTCGAGGGTCGCTTGTCTGAGGGTACCACCTTTGGCTATTGGACCTTCAACGGCAGGGTTCCGGGCCCGTTCGTCCGTGTGCGCGTTGGCGACACTATCGATATTCACCTGAAGAATTCCGCCGATAGCGCGATGATCCATTCCGTTGACTTCCACGCAGCGACCGGCCCCGGTGGCGGCGCAGCAGCACTTCAGGTTGATCCCGGCCAAGAAAAGTCAATGACCTGGAAGGCGCTCGTCCCGGGCCTTTATGTCTATCACTGCGCGACGCCGATGGTGGCCGAGCACATCGCAAATGGCATGTATGGTCTTATTTTGGTCGAACCGGAAGAAGGTTTGCCGCCCGTTGATCACGAATTTTACGTCATGCAAGGCGAAATCTATACGGACTCGCCCTTCGGCCAGCATGGAAGCCAGGAGTTTAGTGTCGAAAAGCTGTTAGCCGAACGCCCAGAATATTTTGTCTTCAATGGTTCGGTAGGCGCGTTGTCGCGATTGCATCCCCTTCATGCCAAAGTTGGCGAAACCGTCCGGATCTTTTTTGGTGTCGGCGGCCCAAACTTTACTTCGTCTTTCCACGTCATTGGAGAGATTTTCGACAAAGTGCATGTGCTTGGTGGATTAAAAACCCCGCCGATGGAGGGCATTCAAACTGTAACCGTGGCGCCTGGCGGAGCCGTTGTCGTCGAATTCAAGGTGGACGTGCCAGGAAACTACACGCTCGTCGACCACGCCCTGGCGCGCGCCGAACGAGGTCTGCTTGGGATATTGTCAGTTGAAGGAGCGCCAAATCCCGACATTTTCAATGGCCAGGTCATGCCCGGGATGGGACACTAGGGACTTCGATTGCAGATCACAGTTGAGCATTCGTTCCGTAGTGTCCGCTTTGGGTGTCGGCTTCGGCGACGCTGCCATCTTGGGTGAGCATTCTTGGTGGAACCGTTTGCCCCCAGAAATGCGCAGTCATTGAGTTTGTAGCGGCCGAACACCAACCGCATCGCGTCCTGTGCTGCCATTAAACACTTCTGTGCCGGCTCGCACGCCAATATCAGACCCGAGTGACTTGGTTCCTCCTGGCTCACAATCCCCGACACGTCTCGCGTGCTGGACTTCGGTCATCGTCATATTTTTTGCTCCCATGACCATCGCTATTCGACCAGTGAATTTGTCCGGTCCGAGTTCATAGACCGCATGAGCTTTGGCGGCACCACGACCGGGGCAGAGAATGTCGTACTGGAATGTACCCGCATCCATCGTGAAATTTGACGCTGAGCATTTTGCAAAGGGGTTGTTGCCGCTGAGCACCGGCAAGGGAATTGCATGGTTCTCTTCACGACTAAAAAGGCAGACCCAAGCTTTCTTGTCGATTGCCCATCGTTCAAGGTGCGGCAATTCTAGGCGTGAAGTAACCTCATATAAGCCGTCTGGTGACAACAATGGGTCAGCGGCAACCTGACCAATCGACTGTGTCAGCATTCCTGAAGCGGTCACCGCGCCGATGACCAACCCAAAAGTTCTCCCTACCACGAGCAGCTCCTTTTTGCGGAACCAATTTTCAAACTATACCAAGGGTACCGGCAAGTGGCGTTGCCGCTTGCCGCCCGCGAGGAATGGAAAACACTTTTACCACGATTGCACGGACGACGAGGTGGATCTCAGTTCAACCACGCAGTTGCGCGATACGCTGCCAGCTAAATGTTGACCAGTCACATAACTGGCGCCCGCAGTCCGCGCCGCCGGACGCCGCCAGCTATTTCTTGCCCCGCTTCTGATGCAATACCCGTTTGAGAGTTAGCTACCGACGAATGGTTTAGTATGGCAACGAAAAAGCAAAA
>Ga0066388_100000054_pt1 | contig 34228 bp, 32 predicted proteins | sample PanSoiMetaGPlot6_FD_64539 | JGI IMG/M metagenome (GOLD analysis project Ga0066388, IMG submission 64539) | Tropical forest soil microbial communities from Panama analyzed to predict greenhouse gas emissions - Panama Soil - Plot 6 (Hybrid Assembly) | ecosystem: Environmental > Terrestrial >...
CCTCGATCACGTAGGGCACAGCCCGGATTTCGGCCTGGGCGACCGCGACCGGAACCGCGGCCTGGTGGTCGCGACGCTTGGAGGCGCAGCCGAAACACGTCCATGCGATGGCGCAGAGGACGAGAGCGTTCGAAAACCTCATCGGCTGCCTCCCGTGGTATCGATCGATCCGAATCGGAACGGCGCTTCGCCGCGAACGCCCAGCACCCCCGTGTCGTGGGCGAGCTGCGCCAGCGCGGAGTACCAGCCCCACCGGGCATCGATCTCCTGCGCCCGCGCGTCCGCGAGCGCGCTCTGGGCCTGGAGCAGGTCGAGCACGCTCCCCGCGCCCGCCCGGTAGCGCGCCAGCGCCACGTCTTCCGATGCGCGGGCGCTCGCCATGAGATCGCGTGAGGTCTCTACGCGCTGCGCCGCGGTGTCGAGAGCGTAATACGAAGCGAAGGCCTGCGAGACCACCTGCTGGCCGAGCGCTTCGGCGCGCGCCGCCGCCGCGTCCGCCTGCGCGGACGCCTCCGCCGCGTCGTCGCGGCCGGTCAGGAACGGGACGAGCGGGACCTGGAGCGACACGCTTCCGGAGTAGCTCTCGCTCCCCTTTGGCCGGCGGTTCACGTACGTCTCCCCGGCGTTCCCCTCCACCGTGATCGAGGGCAAGCCCCGCGCCCGGACGGAACGGGCGCGGCCGCGCGCGGCGCGCGCCTGCGCCCACGCCGCGGCGAGATCGGGGCGCGACCGCAAGGCCTGCGTGATGAGGGTGTCGACCGAGTCCTGGACCCGGGGGGCCGGAAGCGTATCGGGCGCGGCCTCGACGTCGTAGGGCAGATTGGGAGGAAGGCCCATGGCAGCCGCCAAGGCACCCCGCGTGGACTGGAGGTCCCCCTGAGTGGTCTCGAGCGCGAGCCTCGCCCGGGACGCCGCGGTCCTCGACTGGAGCACATCGGCGATGGTCGCCAGGCCGAGCCGATGGCGCTCGTCGGCCGCGCGCAGGTTGGCCTCGGTGTCCTCGAGGGTGGCGCGCTGTGCCTCGACGAGCGACTTCTGCGACATGTACCGGAAGAACCCCTGCTCCGCCTGGAGCACGACGTTCTGGATCGTGGCGTTGTGGGTCCAGTCGGCCGCGAAGAGCGCCTCGCGCGCGGCGATGGCGTCCCCGCTCCGCCCGCCCAGATCGAACAGCAAGAACGACAGGCTCACGGAAGGTCCATACACCGTCTGGAGCACGGCGGAGCGGCCGGAGGTCGCCGCGGTCTTGAGCCGGGTCACCGAGCCCTCGGCGGTCGCGGAAGGAAGATAGGCGTTCCTCGAGACCGCGTACGCGGCGGCCGCCGCGCGGGCGTCGGCCCAGGAGGCTTTCGTGGACGCGTTGTTCCGGAGCGCTAAGTCGATCACGTCGACAAGCGTGAGGCGGCGGATCCGGTCCGCGAGGTCGGGCGGGATCGCGGCGGCGGCCGTCTTCGGCGCGGGGGGTGCGGCGCTCGGAACGGGCTTCCAGGGCACGGAGGGGTTGGGGGCGACCTGGGGGCTGCCGTGGAGTCCGGACGTGTAGGGAAAGCAGCCGCCGAGCCCGAGGCAGAGCGCGAGGGCAGCCGTGGCGGCCGCCGGAATCAGCGCGAGCCGTGCGGCGCTCAGGGATACTCGCGCGGAGCGCGGTATCTTAATTCGTCGTGTGCTGCGTTTGCGGCGGGGATTGCGGTTGCGCGTCCGACTTCATGGACTCGAGGTATTCCTTCGGGGTGCCCTTCTCGTACCACTTCGTGTTCACGTACTTCGCGTAGACCATGAAGTCGTTCGGACGGATGAAGCCGGGCGCACCCCCGATCATCTCAGCGTTCGGCTTGAGAAAGTACGTCGTCGGGAACCCGGTCACACCGACCGCCCGGGCGAAGGCGCGCTCGGACATCGTCTTTCCATTCCAGTGGAGCTCCGCCGCCGACTCCCCGTTCACCTTCGCGAGCACGAAATTCTGGATCAGGTAGTCCGCGACCTCAGGATTCCCGTAGGTCTGGCGATCCATGACTTTGCACCAGCCGCACCAGGTCGTGTAGACGTCCACGATCAGGTGCTTGTTCTCCTTCTTCGCCTTCTCGGTCGCCACGTCGAACGCCAGCCACGCGAGCTTCTTCTCCCCCGGAGCAGGCTTGTCGGAACGGTTGAGAGGGGTCGGCAGGTCGGCGGATCGGCCCGGGGAGGAAAGGAGGATCCCGGCCAGGAGCAGGGCGGCGACGGAGGCGTGGAGGGCTCTCATGTCGAGACTAAGTCCTTGGTGTGAGCCGAACTAAGGGTGGTTTGCAGGGGACCTCGCAAGGGATACCCAGTACACTTGATGGTAACAGCCCGATGTACCCCGCTTCAATCGGCATTTCTTCCACGGACTTCGCCGATTTTCGCTGCAGCCGGGCCGAGCCGTGCCCTCGAGAGGGCGCTCCGCCAGGCGATCCCGCCCGCCACCGCGGCGAATGCGAACGAGATCCAGGGGATCGCCCAGAGTCCGGTTCGATCCGCGAGCGCGCCCCCGGCGAGCGGACCCACGACCGTAGCCAGCGCGTAGGTCCCGTTCAGAACCCCCAAGCCGCCCCCGCGCTGCGCGCTCGTCGAGTACTGAGACGCCAGGGTGTTCGAGCTCACGTTCGCCATCCCGTAGAGCGGTAGCGCGAAGAGGACGCCGGCCACGAGCGGATTCCGGGCGAGCGCCATCCCCGCGTACATGACCAGGTACAGCGTGGCGCAGACCGCGAGCACCTTGAGGCCTCCGAAGCGCCGCACGAGCGGGCCGACGACGGGGAAGAACGCGATGCCGAAGATCGATGAGGTCGCGAGCGCCGTGCCGAGCGTCTTCATCCCGGCATGGAGATGCTCCGTGTAGAACACCGAGAAGAACCCCCACGTGATGTAGTTCCCCGCGACGAGAAAGAAGGCGAGCACGCAGAGGGAGAGGAGGCGCGGATTCTCGTACAGCGAGGCGAGGTCGGCCGCGACCCCTCCGAGCCACCCTCGGGACGCGCGGGCGGGAGCGGGATCGCGTCGCTGCTCGCGCAGGAGGAAGGCGACTAGGACCAAGTAAGCCCCCATCATCGCCGCCCCGCCCCACAGCGCGAGCTTGAATCCCGGTCCGATGCCGTGCGCCAAGAGTCGCGACCCTCCGAAGCTCCCCAAGAGCCAGCCGATGCTCTGGCTCATCAGGAGGTAGGCGAGGGCGTTCTCCCGGCGCTCGGGATAGGAAAGGGTGATGTAGGTCTTGAGCGACGGAGCCAGAGTTCCGTAAAACAGCGAGGCGAGGCCCGCCCACGCGAGGAGTCCGTACCCGTGGCGGAACAAGGGGAAGCCCGCGAGCGCGAGCACGTACCCCGAGAGCCCGATCAGGATGAACGGCTTGAGCCTCCCGCTCACGTCGGAGAGGCCGCCCCAGAAGTTCGAGGCTACGAAGGTGCCCAGCGCCGGAACCGCGACCACCGCGCCGACCACGAGGAATCGGGTCTCGCCCAGCGTGGAGCGGAGATACAGGGGGAGGAAGGCTTGCACCAGGGTGAGCGCCATTCCCTCGCAGAGAGCGGCGCCCCAGACGAGGACCGGCATGGCCGAAGATGATACGCAGTTCCGGCGCGCTCTGCTAGAGTTCGGGGTATACCGCTGCAGTATCTCGAGAGGAGGTCCACACCCCATGAGTCCCAGAATGCCACGCACCGCCCTGCTCGCGGGAGCGGTCCTCGCTCTCTTCGCTTTCGCGGGCTGCGGCAAGCAGGAGAGCGCCAAGGCGGCATCCGTTTCCGCGGCCAAGCCTGAAGTCTCGATCCCGTTCAAGATCGGGGTCATGACGGGAACCGTCTCCCAAGGGGAGGACGAGTTCCGCTCGGGGCAGGCGATCATCAGGAAGTACGGCCAGGACCACGTCCGGATGGTCACCTATCCGGACAACTTCATGCAGGAGCAGGAGACGGTCATCTCGCAGATCGTCGGGCTCTCCTCGGACCCCGACGTGAAGGTCATCGTCGTGGGCCAGGCGATCCCCGGGACGGTCGCGGCGGTGCGGAAGATCCGTGAGAAGCGCCCCGACATCCTGATCGCCATGATCGAGCCGCACGAGGATCCGGACATCGTGAACCAGGCGGCCGACATCTCGATCCAACCCGATCAGATCGCGCGAGGGCGGACGATCATCGCCGTGGCGCACAAGATGGGGGTCACCGACTTCGTCCACTATTCCTTCCCGCGCCACATGTCGATGGAGCTCCTCGCGCGGCGGCGCGACGTGATGAAGCAGGCGTGCGCCGAGGATGGAATCAAGTTCCACTTCGTGACCGCACCCGATCCCATGGCCGAAGGCGGGCTCCCCGCGACCCAGCAGTTCGTGATGGAGGACGTGCCGCGGGAGCTGAAGCAATTCGGTCCCAGGACGGCGTTCTTCTCGACCAACTGCGGGATGATGGATCCGATGATCCGCACCGTGCTGAACGACGGCGGGTATGTTCCCGAGCAGTGCTGCCCGAGCCCGACGCATGGTTATCCCACCGCGCTCGGCATCGCGATCCCACCCGACAAGGCGGGGGATTTCGCATACATCAACGCCGAGAACAAGCGGGTCATCGCCGAGCACCACATGACGGGGCACTTTGCGACGTGGCCGGTGCCCGAGGTGATGCTCTCGATGCGCGCGATGACGGATCTACTGGTCGACTCGGTGCTGAAGAAGGCGGATTACAAGGACCCGGCGACGGTGAAGTCCTACATGGAAGGGCATGCGGGCGTGCCGATCACGCTCACGAAGTATGACGAGAAGAAGGGCAACTCGTACCTCTTCCTCGTCAGCAACATTTATTACTAGACGTTGATAGGCGCCCCCGCGCTCGAGCTGCGCGAGATCACCAAGGACTACGATCAGAACCGCGTCCTGAAGGGCGTGTCGCTGACCGTCCGCGCGGGGGAGATCCATGCCCTCGTCGGCGAGAACGGCGCCGGCAAGTCCACCCTGATGAACATCCTCTTCGGGATGCCGGTCATCTGGGAGACCGGCGGCTTCGAAGGAACCATCCTCCTCGACGGAAACCCGGTCTCCTTCCGCTCACCCGCCGAATCCATGGACGCGGGCATCGGCATGGTCCACCAGGAATTCATGCTCCTTCCCGGCTTCCGCGTCGCCGAGAACATCAAGCTGAACCGCGAGCCCACGCGCCCGAACCTTGTCTCGAGGCTCGTCGGACGCAAGCTCGAGAGCCTCGATTTGCCACGGATGCGCTCCGACGCGCGTCGCGCCCTCGACCAGGTCGGGCTCGGCGTCGACGAATGGGCACCCGTCGCCGGGCTCCCGGTCGGGCACATGCAGTTCCTCGAGATCGCGCGCGAAGTCGACAAAGAGTCGCTGAAGCTCCTGATCTTCGACGAGCCGACCGCGGTCTTGACCGAGAGCGAAGCCGCGCAGCTCCTCCGCGTGATGCGCGACCTCGCCGCGCGCGGGCTCGCGATCCTCTTCATCACCCATCGCCTCGACGAAGTCCTCGCGGTCGCCGGCCGGATCACCGTGCTGCGCGACGGCGAGATCGTCGGCACGCCCGATCCGAAGTCGACGTCGATCGCGCGGATCGCCGAGCTCATGGTCGGACGGCCCTCCGCCGTCACCGCGCACCGCCGCGCGTTCACCCAGACCGCGGAGCCGGTGCTCCAGGTGCGAGGCCTCAGCGTGGACATGCCCGGGGAGCGCGTGGATTCCGTCGACCTCGAGGTCCGCCGAGGCGAGATCCTCGGCATCGGAGGGCTCGCCGGGCACGGGAAGCTCGGGATCGCGAACGGAATCATGGGGCTCTATCCCGGCGCGGGTTCGGTCCTCTTCGAAGGGAAGGCGCTCCCGCTCAACGACCCGCGCGGCGCGCTCGAGCGGGGGCTCGCGTTCGTCTCGGAAGATCGCCGCGGTGTCGGCCTCCTTCCCGAGGAGTCGATCGAGCTCAACATCGCGCTCTCGGCGCTCGAGGCGCAGGGGCGCTTCCTCCACCCGTTCCCGTTCCCCGCGCTCCGGCTGCTCGACCACCGGGCGATGCGCGACCACGCGCTCGAGATGATCCGCGCGCTGGATATCCGCTGCACCGGCCCGCCGCAGCAGGTGCGGCGTCTGTCCGGTGGCAACCAGCAGAAGGTGTGCGTGGCGCGGGCCATGACGCTGACCCCGAGACTCCTCTTCGTCTCCGAGCCGACCCGCGGCATCGACGTCGGCGCGAAGCAGCGCGTCCTCGAGATCCTCGCCGCCTTGAACCGCGAGCACGGGGTGACGCTCGTCGTGACCTCTTCCGAGCTCGCCGAGCTCCGCGCGATCGCCGACCGAGTGGCGATCGTCTACCGCGGCTCCATCGTCGCGTCCCTTCCTCCCGACGCGCCCGACGCGGAGTTCGGGCTCGCGATGGCCGGGGAGCGGGCGCAGGCCGCCTGATGCGGCTTCCCTCGTTCGTCCGCGAGATGGGGTTCCCCCGCCTCGCGATCGCGCTCTTCCTCCTCGTGCTGTTCACGGTCGCTGTGCTCACCCACATGGACCTCCGCGGCCTCGTTTCCGATTCCATCGTGCGCGTCGGGCGGAACGGAATTCTGGTCTTGGCGCTGCTCCCGGCGATCCAGGGAGGGATCGGGCTCAACTTCGGGCTCCCGATCGGGATCATCTGCGGGCTCGTGGGGGCCGTGATTTCGCTGAACGCGGGCGTGCATGGGATCGCGGGGATCCTCCTCGCCGCGGCCATCGGGATCGCGCTCGCCGTCCCCGCGGGAGCCGCCTACGGCTGGCTCCTGAACCGCACGCGCGAGCAGGAGATGATGGTCGGGACGTACCTCGGGTTCGCGACCGTCTCGATGATGTCGGTCTTCTGGCTCCTGGCACCCTTCCAAAATCCGACCCTCGTGTGGGCGATCGGCGGGCGCGGGCTCCGCACGACGCTCAGCCTCGGCGGCATCTACGACAAGGTGCTCGACCGCTGGCTCGCGTTCTCGATCGGAGGCATCGGGATCCCGACCGGCACGCTGCTCGTCTTCGCCGCGCTCTGCTTCCTCGTCTGGCTCTTCTTCCGGACCCGCATGGGAATCACGATCGCGGCCGCGCGCTCGAACCAGCGGTTCGCCCGGGCCGCCGGCATCTCCGACGCGCGCACGCGGGTCCAGGCGGCGATCTTCTCGACCGTGCTCGCGGCGGTGGGGATCGTCGTGTTCAGCCAGTCGTACGGGTTCGTGCAGCTCTACACGGCGCCGCTCCTCATGGCCTTCCCCGCGATCGCCTGCATCCTGATCGGAGGGGCCTCGGTGACGCGCGCCACGATCGCCCACGTGGTGGTCGGCACGCTCCTCTTCCAGTCGATCCTCACGGTGGCGCTGCCGGTCACGAGCCAGGTCATCGAGGGGGACATCTCGGAGACCGCGAGGCTCATCATCCAGAACGGGATGATCCTCTATGCGTTGACCCGGGTCGCGCGCACGTGAAGCGCGCGCTCCTGCGCCACGCCGTTCCCATCCTCTTCGCGGCGCTCTGTTTGTTCGGGATCGTGGTGGCCCATATCACCCTCCCCTTCCTGCTCGGCGAGATGCTGATCCGCATGGGACGGAACTCGGTCCTCGTGCTCTCGCTCCTGATCCCGATCCTCGCCGGGGTCGGCCTCAACTTCGGGATCGTGATCGGAGCCATGGCGGGGCAGATCGCGGCGATCCTCATCGTGTACTGGGGGGTTCCGGGGGTGGGCGGGTTCGGTCTGGCGTGGCTCCTCGCCACCCCGCTCGCGATCGCGTTCGGCATCGTGACCGGGTTGCTCTTCAACCGGGCGAAGGGGCGCGAGATGGTCGCGGGCCTGATCGCGGGATTCTTCGCGAACGGCCTCTACCAGCTCGTCTTCCTCTTCGCGGTGGGTTCGCTCATCCCGTTCCACAGTCCCTCGATGGTGCTCCCGCAAGGATACGGGCTGCGGAACACCGTGGACCTGGACACGATCCAGTACGCCGTCGACGACCTCCTCCCCGTCCGGTTCCAGCTCGAGGGAGTGCAGCTCCGCGTGCCGCTCGTGACGTACGCCGTGGTCGCCGCGTTCTGCGCGTTCAACCTCTTCTTCTTCCGCACGCGGCTCGGCCAAGAGCTGCGCGCCATGGGGCACGATCCGCACGTCGCAGCGATCTCGGGCATCCCGGTCGAGCGGAACCGGATCGTGGCGACGACGCTCTCCACGGTGTTCGCGGCCTGGGGTCAGCTTCTCTTCCTGCAGAACATCGGGACGCTCAACACCTACAGCTCGCACGAGCAGGTCGGGATGTTCGCCATCGCGGCGCTCCTCGTCTCGGGCGCCACGGTGTCGCGGGCGACGGTCGGGCAAGCGCTCCTCGGCGCGTTTCTCTTTCACACGCTCTTCGTCGTCTCCCCGCTCGCGGGCAAGGCGCTCGCTGGCGACGCGCAGATCGGCGAGTACTTCCGCGTCTTCGTCGCATACGCCGTCATCACCGTCGCGCTCGTCCTCCACGCCTGGCAGTCGCAGCGGGCGGCGAGGGAAGCGCGGCGAGAGGCTCGATAGAGCCTCCGTCGTTCCCCGGATTCTTCCCTCCCTGGCACGGGATACGCTCCTTTTCGGCTCCCGGAATGCGCGGAAGATCGCGCCGAATCGTGAAGCCGTTGAAAAGGAAAACAGTCCGCGCCCATCGCGGCGCGCTCGAGGGGAGACGGACATGAAGAAATTACTCGTAATCTGGGGCACGGTGTTCGCGTTCGTGCTGCTCCAGGCGCCCGCGGCGCTCCCCGCGGGAAAGCAGGCGTTTCGCGCGAACCTGACGGGGCTCGAGGAGGTCCCGGCGCGGACCACCGACGCCCATGGGCTCGCGAGCTTCGTGCTCAATCGTGAGGGCACGGAAATCACCTACCGTATCATCGTATCGAACATCGCCAACGTCACCGAAGCCCACATCCACCTGGGCGCGCGCGGAGAGAGCGGCCCGGCGGTCGTCATTCTCTATGGCCCGGTAGCGCCGGGAGGCGGCGCCAAGAGCGGGATGCTCGCGACCGGGGTTATCACGGCGGCGAGCCTGACCGGACCGCTCGCGGGCAAGACGATCGCCGACCTCGTCAACGCGATGCGCATGGGCGACGCGTACGTGAACGTGCACACCAACGACGGAAGCGGACAGGCGAACCGCGGCGCGGGGGACTTTCCGGAAGGGGAGATTCGAGGCCAGATCCAGTGACGGCGGGTGAGGCCTAAGGCGCCCCGATCGCGCGCAGGACCGCGGCGAAGCGCGGGTCCTCGCGGACGCGGTCGAAGCGCGGCGCCACCTTGATCCAGATCAAAGCGCGATCTCGCTGGCGAACGGCACGGTCCAGCCACTCGAAGACCGTGTCCGGGTCGCCGAGGGCGACGTGTACCGCGGCGATGCTGTAGGGGGAGACGAACCGCCGCTTCCCGACCTCCGCGAGATCGCGCAAGAGCTCGACCGCCTTCTCCCGCCGGCCCGCCAGCGCATGTGCGTGGGCGAGCGCGGTCAGCGCGTACGTCGCGCCCCCGGTCAGCTCGCGCGTCTTCTCGAACGCCTCGATCGCCTCGTCGTACCTCCCCATCTGCTCGTAAATCCCGCCGAGCTGCCGGTACCCGGGCGCGAATTCGGGCACGAGATCGAGCGTCTTCTTCGTCTGCGCGGCGGCTCGGTCGTAGTCACCCGCGTAGAAGTAGTAACCTCCCATGTCGGTGCTGATCACCGCCGAGAGCGGATCGAGCGTGGATGCGATCGTCGCCTCCGCGATCCCTTCCTCGAAACGGCCGAGCGAGACGAGGTGATCCGCGTACCAGTGGTGGGCCGTGGCGTAGCTCGGGTGGTGCTCGATCGCCCGCCGATAGCTCTCCTCCGCCCCGGGCCGGTCCCACTCGTAGCTTCCCTTCACCGTCGCGAGCGAGGTGTGTGCCTCCGCGCACGCTGGGTCGATCTCGAGCGCCCGCATCGCCGCGGCCTTCGCCTTCGGATAGGCCTCCTCCGAGGGGACGAGATTGAAATTGCCGAGGGTCACGTAGTAGTCGGCGAGCCCCGCGTACGCGAGCGGATAGGTCGGATCGAGCTCGACCGCCTGCTCGAAGAACGCGCGGGCGCGCCTGAGCCCTTCCTCCGACCGCTTCTCCCAGTGGTGCCGCCCCTTGAGGTACGCGTGGTAGGCCTCCGGGTTCACGGCGCGGGGACGGCTCAGGCGGGCTTCCTCCTGCGGCGTCAGGGTCACGCGGATCTCTCCCGCGATCGCCTGCGCGACTTCGCTCTGCAGCGCGAGGATGTCCCCGAGGTCCCGCTCGTACGTCTCGGCCCAGAGGTGCCGGTCGGTCTGGGCCTCGACGAGCAGGGCCGTGATCCGGACGCGATTCCCCGAGCGGAGGACGGACCCCTCGACGATCGCGTCCACGCCGAGCGCCCGCGCGATGTCCGGAAGCGGCTCCCGCGCGCCGCGGTACCGCATGACCGAGGTCCGTGAGATGACGCGGAGCGCCCCGATCTTCGCGAGCCCCGCGATCAGCGCCTCCGTCATCCCTTCGGCGAAGTAGTCCTCCTCACGATCGCGCGAGAGGTTCTCGAGCGGGAGCACGGCGATCGAGTCGACCCGAAGCGAGCGCCGCTCCGATTCCGACGGCTCCGCCGCGAACGAGGCCGGTCCTTCGGCGCACACACGCCTCAGATCCTGGTTCAGCGCCCGCGCGGTCGCGTAGCGGCGCTCGGGGTCCTTCTCGAGGAGCTGGAGGATGATCTGCTCGAACCGCCGCGAGACGCGCGGATTCGCCTCGCGCGGCGACGCGGGACGCCGGTGGGCGATCGCGTCGATGAGCGCCGCGGGAAGGCGTTCGGTGAAGGGCACCTGCCCGGCCGCCATCTCGTAGAGCACGACCCCGAGGGCGTAGAGATCCGTCCGGGCGTCGTTCACGCCCGTGAGGAGCTGCTCGGGAGCCATGTACGGCAGCGTTCCAGCGACCACGTCCGTGGATTCCACGATCGACCTCGTCTCCGCCGCCGCGAGCGCGGGACCGCGGAGGGTCGCGAGCCCGAAGTCGAGCACCTTCGCCCAGCCCTTGGCGCTCACGATGATGTTCTCGGACTTGAGATCGCCGTGCACGATCCCTTGCTCGTGCGCCTCCTCGAGCGCTTCGGCGATCTGGCAGCCGATCGAGGCCGCCTCCGTTTCCTCGATCGCCCCGGCGGCCACGAGCTGCGCGACGGTCTTCCCCGGAAGGAGCTCCATGACGAGGAAGTCCACGCCGTCCTGGTGGTCGAGGTCGAAGATCGTCGCGATGTGCGGATGGTTGAGCCGGGAGAGCGTGAGCGCTTCGCGGCGAAACCGCTCCCGCGCCGCCGCGTCCGACAGCGACCCTTCGGGAAGCAGCTTCAGCGCGACGTCCCGCTTCAGACGCTCGTCGCGCGCGCGATGCACGACCCCCATGCCTCCCGCCGCGATCGGCGCGATGATGCGGTAGTGGGAGAGGGTCTTTCCGATCATGGTCCCTCACTATACGCTGGAATTGCGCTACCATTCGACTTCCATGCCGCTTCCGATCGAAGGCGCCGACCTCCTCACCATCGCCCTCCTGGTTCTGCTCGAGGCGGCACTCAGCGCGGACAACGCCCTGGTGTTGGCGGTGCTCGTGCTCCCGCTGCCGAAGAGGCAGCAGAAGAAGGCGCTCCAGTACGGCATCGTCGGCGCGTTCGCGTTTCGGATCGTCGCCACTCTCTCCGCGGTCCACTTGATCCACCTGGATTGGATCAAGCTGGTGGGGGGCCTGTACCTGCTCTACCTTCCGGCAAGGCATTTCATCCGACATCCGGAGACGCACGCGAAGGGTTCGCCAGCCGCCGCCGCGTTCCTCGGACTTTCGCTCTTCTGGTCCACCGTCGTCCGCGTGGAGACCACCGACATCGTGTTCGCGATCGACTCGATCCTGGTCGCGGTCGGCATGTCGCGGAAGCTGTGGGTGATCCTGACCGGAGGGCTCCTCGGGATCCTCGCCATGCGCTTTCTCATCGGAAAGCTCCTGGCGCTCGTCCGCGCGTATCCGGCCATCGTGGACGGAGCCTACGTGATCGTCGCGTGGGTCGGCCTCAAGCTGGTGCTCGAATACCTCCATGCGATCCACTGGATCGGATTCGAAGTGCCGCGATGGCTCTCGATCACGGTCGTGCTCGTCCTGTTCGGGCTGAGCACCGTCTATGCCGTGACGAAGGGGCGCGTGGAAGGCGGGGACGGGGAGGACGAGTCCCAGGAGGAAAAGCGCGCTCCGAAGCGGACCCCCAAGCGGAGGCACTCCAGTCCATGAAACCTGCCGGCCGGGACGCACGTCTCATCAAGGTGGACCGTCGGGTTTTCGCCGCCCTCGCCCTGAGCCTCGGGCTCGTGCTCGGAACGTCGCCCGCGCAAGCGGATGCCGGGATTCCTGCGTTCGCGGACGAGTCCGCGCTCCTCGCCGGCACCCCCGCGACCGACGACGGCGCGCCGGCCGCGGTCCAGAATCCCGCACAGTGGGGGCTCCTCGAGCGCTCGGAAGCGGCGTTCTGGCTGTCCGATCACCGCACGATCGGTCCGAGACGCGAAGACTACGGCTTCGCGGTCGGACGCGGTCTCGGCGTGAGCTACCGCCACCGCATCGCGCTTTCGCCGAAGGGCTGGCGCGGGGTCGGGGATTACCAGATCGGTGCGGGCTGGGGTGACCGGGAGCGGGGCGCGGGAATCGCGTACGGCTTCTCGGGCCCTGGGCGCTCCGCGTTCGCTCGGAAGAACTTCCTCGCGCTGGGCAGCATCCACCGTCCCACGCCCTGGCTGTCGTTCGGATCCACCGGCCGGATCGCCTCAGGGGAAAGCGAAGGGCTCTTGGACCTCGGGCTGCGTCCGCTCTCCGACGCGAGGGTCACCCTCTTCGGGCAGTACGCGATCCGGAGCGGAGCGCGCCTCGAGGATGGAGACCGCGCGGCCGGAGCGTTGCTCCGCCCGGTCGGGGGGCTCGAGATCGGGGGGCGCTGGAGCCGCAACGACCGATTCCAGCTCACCCTGGGCGTGACGCTCCACCGTGCGGGATTCCGCGCGATGACGCGGTACCGCGACCAGGACCGAGGCGCGACGAACTACATGGTACGCCTCGATCCCCCTGTACGTGGGCTCGATCCCGCAGGCGCGCTCCTCCGGCGCCGGCTCGTCCTCAAGATGGACTTGAAGGGGACCCCGGTCTACCAGTCCTACCGCCTCTTCGACGAGGGCTCGATTCCCTTGCGCTCCCTCCTCGAGAACCTGGATCTCGCGCTCCGGGATCCGACCGTGGGGGGCGTTGCGATCAACCTCTCCGGATTCGATCCCAACGTGGAGATGGCGTGGGAGGTCCGGGAGAAGCTCGTCGCGATCCGCGACGCGGGAAAGCACGTGATCGTCTACGCCGACCGCATGCGGCTCACCGACTACTACCTGGCGAGCGCGGCGGATCACCTCGTCATGGACCCCGCGGGCTCCCTGCTCGCCCCCGGGGTCCAGGCTTCGCGCACCTACATGAAGGACGCGCTCGACAAGCTCAAGCTCGGCTTCGACGAATGGCGGTTCCTGAAATACAAGTCGGCGATGGAGACGTTCTCGAGGCGCGACATGTCGGAGGCCGACCGGGAGCAGTACGAAGCGCTCGTGCGCGACCGCTACGAGGAGCTGGCGTCGGGAATCATCCGCTCCGGACGCATGACGCGCGCCGCGTTCGATTCGGTCGTGAACGCGGAACCCTACCTGAGCGCGCAGCGTCTGCTCGAGCTCCGCTGGATCGACGAGATCGGAGGACCCGACGTGTTGGAGGCCGCGGCCAGGAAGGCGGCGGGTCACGCCGTGCGACTGACCTCCGCACGTCGTCTCCGCGAGCTTCGGTGGCAGCCCAACGAGACGTGGGGACGGGAGCCGACGATCGCCCTCGTGTACGCGATCGGCGACTGCGCCATGGACACGGGGATTCGTGGACGCGATCTCGCCAAGGAGCTGAAGCGGCTGCGCGAGCGGCGCGATGTGAAAGCGGTCGTGCTGCGGGTGGATTCTCCCGGCGGTGATCCTCTTCCCTCGGACCTCGTCGCGCGCGAGCTCCGGATGTTCCGCGCGAAGGGAAAGCCGGTCTACGTGAGCCAGGGTCGGGTCGCCGCGAGCGGAGGATACTGGATCAGCATGGATGCCGCGCGCATCGACGCCTCTCCCTTCACGCTCACCGGCTCGATCGGCGTGATCGGAGGGTGGGTGTGGAACCGCGGCTTCGGGGAGAAGCTCGGGCTCACGTCCGACCGCGTCCAGGTCGGAAAGAGCGCCGATCTCCTCGGCGGCGTCACGATTCCATTCGTCGGGGTCACGATCCCTGAGCGCAATCTGGACGAGCGCGAGCGCGAGGTCGCGAAGCGGAGCATCCTCGAGCTGTACGACGGGTTCACGAAGCGGGTCGCGGAGGGCAGGAAGATTCCTCTCGAGCGGGTGCGCGAGATCGCGGAGGGCCGGGTCTACTCGGGGCGGGCGGCCCTTCCGCTCCAGCTGGTCGACGGCTTGGTCCCGCTTGACCGCACGCTGCTCGAGGCGCGGCGTGCCGCCGGACTCGGCGAGAAGCGACGGGTGAGGATCGAGGAGTGGCCTCGGCGGCGGCTCCTCTCGCTCCCGTGGTTCCTGCGCGGGCCGCAGGCCGCCGTTTCCGGGGAGGCGACCGGAAGCGCTCCCACGTACGCCCAGCGCTGGCTCGACCACATGGTGCGAAATCCCGGCGTGCCCCTTCTTCTCGTGCCTTCGGGTCTCCTGCCCGACGAGCCCGCCGCCCGGTAGCCGATGCACGGGTTCACGATCGCCACGCTGTACCTCCTCGTCGGGGGGCTCGTGTTCCTTCTCGGCTTCGTGATCCTCCGCGAAGCCCCTCGGGAGAAGGCGAACCGCGCCACAGCGCTCATGCTCTTCTTCGGCGGACTCGGCTCCGTGCTGGGGGCGATCGGCTTCCTGCTCCAGGGGGCGCGCGCCGCCTCGCCCGCCGCGGGCACCGATTTCCTCCGGGCGTTCAACTATCTCTGGGAGCTCTTCTTCCCCTCGCTCCTCTATTTCGCGTGCGTGTTCCCGTCCGAGAACAAGATCATGCGCCGGATTCCGTTCGCGGCGGTCTGGATCTTCGGCCCGCACGCGTTCCATCTGGCGCTGATGGTGCTCCAGACCCAGGGAGCGGTCGTCGGGCGGATGACCGCGTGGGCGTCGAAGAACGGGATCGCCTCGACCCTCATCCACATCGGGCGCATCCCGGTCGAGCTCTTGCTCGGCTTCCACGTGATCCTCTTCTCGGCGGTGAACCTGCTCTACATCATCGCCGCGCTGAGCCTCCTCTGGGCGAGCTACCGCCGGGCGACGAACGTGCGGATCCGCGCGCAGCTCCGCACGATCTTCATCGGACTCGCCTCGTGCGCGGGGCTCTACGCGATCGCCGTCCCGATCCCCACCCTGTTCAATCAGACCTGGCCCGCGCTCACGCGCTCCACCCTGATCGTGGCCGCGCTCGTCCTGGGCTCGGGAGGGATCGCCTATTCCATGGTCCGCTACCGGTTCCTCGACGCGAAGCTGATCGCGAGGAAGTCGATCCTCTACGCGCTCACCTCGGCGTTCCTCGTGAGCGTCTACCTCACGATCATCCGGCAGCTCGACGTGCTCCTGGAGTCGGTGGCCGGATTCGACGTCGCGGTCATCGAGACCGCCATCCTCCTCATCGCGCTCGTGCTCTTCCAGCCGGTCGTGTCCTGGCTGGAGGAGGCGCTCGAGAACGTCTTCCTCCGCGAGCGGAGCGACCATCGCACGCTGCTCCGCCGGATGAGCGAGGAGGTCTTGACCGTCCTCGATCTCAACATCCTCGCCGACACCATCCTCGAGACCCTTCGCGAGGGAGTTCCCGCCCGCACGACGGCGCTCCTGATCGCGCCGCTCGGGCACGAGCCGATCGCGCGCGGCTTCGGCGGCGGGGTCGATCTCGAGGCGATCCGATCGGTGCCCCGCCGCGAGCTCGACGCGTTGACGGAGGACCATGCGATCCTCCGCAGGGAGGAGCTCAGCGATTCGGCGCGGGAAGGGGATGGGGCCGTGGCGCTGAAGCCGCTCTGGAGCACGGAGCCCTATCTCCTCCTTCCGCTCCGGCACGCCGGGCAGTTCCTGGGGGTCATCTCTCTCGGACGGAAGATCACCGAGACGCGCTATACCGCGGAGGAAGTCTCGCTGCTCCAAACACTCGCCAACCAGACGAGCGTCGCGCTCAAGAACGCGCTTCTCTACGAGGAAAACCTCGCGAAGTCGCTCCTCGAAGAGGAGCTGCAGGTCGCGCGCCGGATCCAGCAGCAGTTCCTCCCGACCCGCCTCCCCGAGATGGGACGATTCGGCATCGCGGCGATGGCCGTCCCCAACAAGCAGGTGGGAGGGGATTACTACGACATCGTGGACGTCGGCGCCGGGAACTACCTCGTCACGATCGCGGACGTGGCGGGCAAGGGGGTCCCGGCCGCGCTGCTCGCGTCGATGGTCCAGGCCTCGGTGCGGACCCAGGCGCAGGACGGAAAACCGGTGCGGGAGATGATGGACCGCTTGAACCGGCTCGTGTACGACGCCACCCCGGACGACCGGTTCGCCACCTGCTTCCTCGCGCGCGTCTCCGCCTCCGGGCCGACGCTCTCCTTCGCGAACGCGGGGCACAACTATCCCATCCTGCTCCCGGCGGAGGGGGCGAGCCGGGTGCTCGACCAGGGCGGCATTCCGCTCGGCATCCACCCCGATTTCCCCTACACCGAGACCGACGCCCGCCTGAGCCCGGGGGACGCGCTCATTCTCTACACCGACGGGATCACCGACGCCCGCAACCGGGCGCTCGAGGACTACGGCGAGGAACGGCTCTTCCAGTTCGTGGGGGGACTCCCGCGGAACCTGACCGCGAGGGAGCTCTTGAGGGCGATTTCCGAGGATCTGGCGCGGTTTACGGAGGGCGCCGACCAGGCGGACGACATCACGCTCGTCGCCCTGAAGGTCCTGTGAGCGGGCCTTTTCCTTTGGTACAGTAGCGTTACATGGGAGCCTCCCATCCGACACCCTCTCCGAGCGACAACGGCGCCGTCACCCTGACCATCGGAAGCCGACTCGAGCTTCTCTCGCTCGTCCATGCCTTGATCGGAGCGCTCGCGCAGTACCACGAGCTCGAGGAGAAGGTGGCCGACGACCTCACGATGGCGGTGATCGAAGCGGGAACAAACGCGATCCAGCACGGAAACGTGTTCGCGTCCGACAAGAAGGTGGTGTTCGTGTTCCGCGTCGGCGCCGAGGAGATCTCGGTGCGTGTCGACGACTACGGGAGGGGCTTCGATCCTTCCAAGGTGGAAAATCCCACCGATCCTTCGAATCTCCTCGATCCGCACGGCCGCGGGCTCTACCTCATGCGGCTCCTCATGGACGAGGTGGCGTTCGAGACCCGCTCCGATCAGGGGACGACGGTTCTGCTGAGGAAGCGGCTCCACGCCGCGGCGTAGCTACCCCCGTCCCGGCCTCAGGTGCTCGAGCGTCCGCTTCACGGCCGGATAGATCTGCTCGAACGCGGCGACGACCCGCGGATCGAACTGCGTGCCGGCGGCGCGCCGGAGCTCGGTCAGCGCCTGCTCCTCGGGCACCGGCTCCCGGTAAGGACGATTCGAGGTCATGGCGTCGAACGCGTCGGCGACCGCCATGATGCGTGCCTCGATCGGAATCTCCTCCCCCTTGAGCCCGTCCGGATGGCCCGTGCCGTCGAAGTGCTCGTGATGGTGGCGGACGCCCGGAAGCAGGGGGTGGAGCAGGGAGATTGGACGCAGGATGCTCTCGCCGATCAGCACGTGCATGTCCATCTTCTCGCGCTCGAGCGGATTCAAGCCCCCCTTCTTCGTGAGGATCGTCTCGTCCACCGCGATCTTGCCGATGTCGTGGAGGAGGCAGGAGCGATGGATCATGTCCAGGGTCCCGGCCGGTAGCCCGAGCTGCTTCCCGATCGCCTCGGAGTAGGCGGCCACCCGCACGGAGTGCCCCTCGGTGTAGGGATCCTTCGCTTCGAGCGCCATCGTGAGCGACACGATCACGCTCATGAACAGGTCCTCGAGCCCCTCCCGGACGCGCGACTCCTGGATCGCCACCCCCGCCAGCGTCGCGAGATTCTCGAACGCCTCCACGTGCTCTGCGCGAACGTGCACCGCCTGCTGGTTGTTGACGAGGAGCGCGCCGACTTCCTGGTCGCGGACCCGGATCGGGGCGATCGCGCCCCAGTTCATGCCCGCCGACAGGAGGAATTCCCGGGCCCACGCGTTCCGGTGCTTGCGCTTGAAGAGGACGACCTCGTCGCGGAAGAGGAGCGTGTCGAGAAGCTCGGAGCCGGACCCGGAGAGGGTGTAGTCGTGGAGCTCCGCGAACACGCCGTGCGCCATGCGGAAGACGTACTCCCCGCGCTCCTGCTTCGCGAGGATCGCGACCCCGTCGGCGTGGAGCAGCGAGCGCACCCCCTCCACGACGGCGATGAAGGGAGACCCCGGCCCCTCCACGTAGCCGAGCGAGCGGGCGACCTGGTTCAGGATGCGAAGCGCGGGAAGAAAGCCGGGCAGATCGGCGGAAGCCGCGGACGGCGAGAGCTCGGTCTCGATGGGTCGGGTCTTGGTCCGCATGGGCCTCGTCCAAATCGGGGAGCGCCCCCCCAGCGCCCCCGGTGCCGGGATCATCGGCAGCGCAGGGGACGATATTTAGGACGGGTCAGCCGACCGCGGGCAGAAAGCTCGAAAGGAACGAGACGAAGCGGGGAAAGAGGTCGGTGACGAGCAGAACGCCGAAGGCGATCAAGACCACGCCGCTCGCCACCTCGATCGTGCGAAGGTGGGTGCGGATCCGTTTGGAGGCCGCGAGGAACGAGTTCAGCGCGAGCGAGGCGAGGAAGAAGGGCACCCCGAGCCCCAGCGAATAGACCGCGAGCAGGACCACGCCGGTCCCGACCGTCTTCGCCGTGCTCGCGTAGATCAGGATCGAGGCGAGGATCGGCCCGATGCACGGGGTCCACCCGGCCGCGAACGTGATCCCCACGAGCACCGAGCCGAGGATCCCGAGCGGCTTCGTCGTGAGCTGCTTCTTCCGCTCCCGGGAGAGCGCCGCGATGGGGATGAGTCCGGTCAGGAAGATCCCGAAGACGATGATCAGCACGCCGCCGATCCGCCGGAGCGTGTCCTGGTGCTGGCGCAGGAACTGCCCCGCCACGGTGGCGGTCGCGCCCAGGGCGATGAAGACGAGCGAGAAACCGACGATGAACGCGATCGAGTGGAGGACCGTGAGGCGCCGCACGCGCGGGCCCACGTTCCCGGCGGTCAGCTCGTCGAAGGAGACCCCGGTGATGAACGTGACGTAGGAGGGAACCAGGGGCAGCACGCAGGGGGACACGAACGAAACCACCCCCGCGAAGAACGCCGCGAGCAGCGAGACCTGATTCACCTGACTTTCGAACACGGTGCCTGCCTTATGGTGGGCGGTCAGCTCTCGAGGAGCGGCCGGATGGCTTCCTCGAAGACCTGGTACTCCGTCTTGCCGATGAACTTCTTCACGATCTTTCCCTGGCGGTCGATCAGGAAGGTCGTGGGGATCCCGACGATGCCGCCGTACCGGTTGGCCACCTCGTCGTTCGCGATCAGCATCGCGTAGTTCACGTTGTTGTCCTCGGCGAAGGGGCGCACGTCGTGCACCCCGCCCGCGTCGAGCGAGAGCCCGACCACGGCGAGCCCCTGGGCTCGGTACTTCGCCTGGAGCCGCACGAAATCGGGGACCTCGGCTTTGCACGGCGGGCACCAGGTCGCCCAGAAGTCGACGATCACGACCTTCCCCTTGAAGTCGGAGAGGTGGACCGTCGTCCCGTCGATCGCAGGCAGCGCGAAATCGGGCGCCGCCGAGCCGACCTCGCCGGCCTGGCCGGAAGGGGCGCCCCCCTGGGCCGCTTTCTGCTCGGCCGCCTCCCGCCGCGAGCAGCCCCACGCGAAAAGGAGAGCGGCTGCGACCACGGCGGCCGCTCTAGAGCGTCGGATAGTACTTTTCCAGTTCATAGTCGGTGATCCGCGTCCGGTACTCGTCCCATTCGATGCGCTTGTTCTCGAGGAACTTCGTGAACACGTGCTCCCCGAGCGCGTCCCGCACGAGCTTCGATTTGGCGGTCCGCTCGACCGCTTCCGAGAGGCTGCCCGGGAGGCTCTCGATGCCGAGCTCGTCCCGCTCCTTGGCGCTCATTTCGTAGATGTCTTCCTCGACCGGGGGCCGGAGCGTGAGGTTGCCCTCGATGCCGCGCAGTCCCGCCGCGAGGCATACCGCGAAGGCCAGATAGGGGTTGCACGCCGGATCAGGGCAGCGGAGCTCGACCCGCGTCGCCTTCTCGTGCCCCGGCTTGTACATGGGAACCCGGACGAGCGCGGAACGGTTCCGCTGCCCCCAGGCGATGTAGACCGGCGCCTCGAATCCGGGCACCAGGCGTTTGTACGAATTCACCCACTGGTTGGTGACGGAGGCGAACTCCGGCATGTGCTGCAGGAGTCCGGCGAGATAGGAGCGCCCCGTCTTCGACAGATGATACTTGTCCTTCGTCTCGAAGAAGAGGTTCTTGCCCCCTTTGAAGAGCGACTGGTGGATGTGCATCCCGCTTCCATTTTCGCCGTAGACCGGCTTCGGCATGAACGTGGCGTAATAGCCCCCCTGCCGCGCGATCTCCTTCACGACGTAGCGGTAGGTGATCGTCTGGTCCGCCATCTTGAGCGCTTCGCTGTACTTGAGATCGATCTCGTGCTGGCTCGAGGCGACCTCGTGGTGCGAGGCCTCGACCGAGATCTCCATCGCCTGCAGGGCTTCGACCGTGCGCGAGCGGAGCTCTGTTCCGATGTCGTCGGGCACCTGGTCGAAGTAGCCGGCCGAATCGAGCAGCGTCCGCTCGGACACGCTCTTGAAATAGAAATACTCGAGCTCCGGCCCGAGGTAATACGTGTAGCCCTGCTTCTCGATCTTCTGGAGCGCGCGGCGCAGCACGTAGCGCGTATCGCCGGCGTAAGGGGAGCCGTCGGGGTTCTGGATGTCGCAGATCAGCCGGCCGACGTGCTCTCCGTTTACTTTCCAGGGAAGGAGCTGGAAGGTGGCCGGGTCCGGCATGGCGATCAGGTCGCTCTCGTAGATCCGCGCGAACCCCTCGACGGAGGACCCGTCGATCCCCACGCCCTCCTCGAGCGCTTCCTGCAGCACGCGCAGGGTGATCCCTACGCTCTTCAGCTGCCCGAGGATGTCGACGAACCAGAGGTGGATCATTTCCACGCCGCGCTCTTCGCAGAACTTCACGATCTCCTTCGTCGACTTCAGGCTCTCCATCCGCTGCGTTCCTCCGTGGGGGTTGGGGTCGGCACCAGGCATCCAAGACGCTTCGGGGGCGGAGTATACTCGACGGATGCGGCATTTGCGCAAGACGCTCACGTTCAACGTGCCGGGCCGGATGGGTCTCCTGAACATCACGTCGCAGGTCGAGACGGCGGTCGTCGAGAGCGGCGTCCGCGAGGGGTTGTGCCTCGTGAACGCCATGCACATCACCGCGAGCGTGTTCATCAATGACGACGAGTCGGGGCTGCACGAGGACTATCAGCACTGGCTCGAGCAGCTCGCCCCGCACGAGCCGGCGCGCTACCGCCACAACCAGACCGGCGAGCAGAACGCCGACGCGCACCTGAAGCGGCAGGTCATGGGGCGCGAAGTGGTCGTCGCGGTCACCGGAGGGAAGCTCGACTTCGGGCCGTGGGAGCAGATCTTCTACGGCGAGTTCGACGGGCGCCGTCCGAAGCGGGTTCTGATCAAGATCATCGGAGAGTAGCCGCTCCGAGCTACTCCTCCGGCGACGGCTCCTCGAGAAACCGGATCGCGATCTCCTCGAAGCGGGTGGGCACCTCCATGCTCGGAAGGTGCGCCGTCCGGGGCAGGACCACGCGACGGCATCCGGGAATGCCCTTTTCGAGGAGCACCGCCGTCTCGAGCACGTCGGGCTGGTCCAGCTCTCCCGCGAGCGCGAGCGTGGGCACCCGAATTTCCGCGAGCCTCGCGATCGCGGGGGGCTCGAGCTTCGTCCGGACCACCCCGTCCGGAACGGGAAGCTCGAATTGCGCGCGCTGGAGCGCGCGAACGCGTTCGCGGACGATGGGATCGACTTCCTCCGGCGCGCGGCGCGGCCCGTCCACCCACAGGCGGAGGTTCAGCTCCGTGGCCGCATCGAAGTCTCCCTCCCCGAGCAGGCGTTCCTCCTCTTCCCCGAAGCGCTCCATGGTCTCGGAGGGATCCCTCCCGCCGACTCCGGCGCCCACGAGAAGGAGCGACCGGACGCGCCGCGGATGGGCGAGCGCGCAATCGAGGGCGATCTGCCCTCCGAACGAGCAGCCGATCAGATCGGCCCGGTCCACGCCGAGATGGTCCAGCAATCCGAGCACGTCGTCGTGATAGGAGAATCGCCCCGAGGGCATCGGCGACCGCCCGAATCCACGGATGTCGAAGCGGATCGCGTGGACGCGCGCGCCGAGCGCTTCGAAGAGGCCGTCCCACATGCGGCAGTCCGCGATCCCGGCGTGAAGGAGAACGACGTCCCGGAAGCGGTCCGCCTCGCCCCCCGCTCGGCCGGGCATCACGGTCTCGTAGTACAGCGAGGCGCCGCAGACCGGCGCGTGACCGGAACGGACCTCGATCACGCGTTTCGCTCCGCGAGGAGGAGCGTCATCGCGAGATGTTCCGCGACCTCGAGCTTCGCGAGCGCCTCCTCCACGCTCCCCCCGACCGCGAGGGCGCCGTGGCTGCGGAGGATCAGGACGTCGAGCATGGGGGCGCCCCCCGCGCCGCGCAGCGCGTCCGACACGCCTTTCGCGAGGAGCGCCGTGCCGGACGGGGCGTAGGGCACGATCCCGATCGCGCGAACGACCTCCCGCGCCTCGTCGAGCGCGCGCACATCCGGAATCCCTCCCCGTACCGCGAAGGCCGAAAGCCCGGCCGGATGCGCGTGCACCAGCGCTTCGATGTCCGCTCGGGCGTTGTACGCCGCGAGATGCATGCGGTGCTCGGTCGAGGCGGCGGCGCGCGCCTGGGAATCTTCCGGCTCCGCGAGCTTGAGCTCCACGAAATCGCGCGCCGTGAGGTCCCCTTTCCGCCGCCCGCGCCGCGTGATCAGGATCCGGTCGGGAGCGAGCCGCGCGCTCAGGTTTCCCTCCATCGCCACGATCATCCCCCGGCGCTCGAGCACCCGTCCGGCGCGCATGAGGTCGTGTGCGAGCGCGGCGCGCATCGCCTGGAGGCGCGCCTTCGCGGCGGCCTGTCCCACCCCCGAGCCGATGCCCGGCTCGCGCCGCGGCTCCCCTCCACCGTTCCCCTCGGAGCCCGACCCGCCCCCGCGCTCCTTACGCTTCACCCAACGCCCCGCTTTCCAGCGCGACGATGGCCGCGGGCAGCGCGCGCAAGATGTCTCCGGCGATCATGCCGCGCATGCCGAGCCGCCGGGCCGCGACGTCCCCGGCGAGCCCGTGCAGGTAGCATCCCAGCGCGGCCGCTTCCTCGGCATCCGTTCCCTGCGCGATCAGCCCCGCGATCGTTCCGGTCAGCACGTCCCCGGCGCCCGCGGTCGCCATGCCCGGGTTGCCGGTCGCGTTCAGGATCAAAGGCTCGGCGGGCGCCGCGGTGATCATGGGGACGCTCTTCAGGCAGACGATCGCGCGGCTCTCGTCCGAAAAGCGCTTGGCCCATCCCGCCGGATCGTGCGCGACGTCCGCGACCGAATGCCCGCTCAGCCTCGCCGCCTCTCCGTAGTGGGGGGTGAGCACGAGCGGCCCGTGGGTTCGGCGTACGCCCAGCCCCTCGAACGCGTTGAGCCCGTCGGCGTCGAGCACGATCGGCCCGTCCACCGTCTCGACGAGCGCCCGCACCAGCTCCTGGGTTTCCGCGTTTCGCGAGAGCCCCGGGCCGATCGCGACGACGTCCGCCCGCATCGCTTCCTCGAGGATGTCCTCCCGCGCCTCGAGCGCCAGCGTCCGCGCGGTCGTCTCCGCGGCGCCGCGCTTCACCACCTCCGCGACGCGCGCTTCGAGGACGTCGACCGAGCTCCGGGGCACGACGGCGACCACGTACCCCGCCCCGGCCCGGAGCGCCGCCTCCCCCGCCATGCCGACGGCGCCCATCATGCCCGCGCTGCCGCCGACCAAGAGCACCCTGCCGACGGAGCCTTTGTGGGCGTCCATCGGTCGCGAGGGCAGGAGCGACCGCGCCCATTCCGTGTCGGCCACCGCCGTGCCCGGGATCGCCTCGTCCACGACCGCGGGAGGGATGCCGATGTCGACGACCTGCACGAGGCCCGCCGCGGATCGCCCGGGCTCGAGTGCGAGCCCGCGCTTCAGGAGCGCGAGCGTGACCGTGAAGTCCGCCTTGATCGAGGGCTGCTCGCGATAGCCGGTGCTCGCGTCAAGCCCCGAGGGAATGTCGATCGAGGCGATCGGCTTCTCGGACCGGTCCGCGAGCTCGATCGCCGCCGCCACCGCCCCGCGCGGAGCGCCGTGGCTTCCGGTGCCGAGGAGCGCATCCACGAGAAAGAGCGCTTCGTGCGCCGCGTGGGCGGCTTCGCTCCCCGCGCCCCAGGCGCGCGGATCGGGCAGGAAGGTCACGGGAATCCGCTCCCGCTCGCACGCCTCGTCGTTGACCTGCGCGTCCTGGGAGAGGGAGCCTTCCTCGGCGGCGACGAGGACCCGCGCGATGAATCCCGCTGCTTTGAGGTAGCGGGCGCAGACGAAGCCGTCGCCGCCGTTGTTGCCGCGGCCCGCGAGCACGATCACGCGTCCGCGGGGGGCGGGAGTCGTCGGCGGCGAACGCCTCGACCCAGTGGCGCCCTTCGCCGCCGCGACGCCGCGCCACCACGTGACGATGGCCCGCGCGGCTTCCTTCCCCGCGCGCTCCATCAACGCCGAGGACGGGATGCCCCTTCCCGAGATCGCGGCGTGATCGATCGCGGCCATCTCCGCGGCGGTGACGAGGCGCTGGCTCACCGGAACGCGCATGTCAGTCCTCGACCAGCACGACCGCGACCGCGTGGGTCGCGGCGTGCGAGAGCGAGAGGTCGACCCGGCGCGCCCCGACCAGCTCGCGGGCGCCGCCGTGGAGCGAGACCAGGGGGCGGGGCCCTTCTCCCCTCACGACCTCGACCTCGCGCCAGATGGAGACGCGGCCGATCTTGAGCGCCTTCGCGAACGCCTCCTTCGCGGCGAACCGCACCGCGAAGGACTCCGCCGGGCGGGTCTTCCGCCGGCAGTACGCGATCTCGTCGGGTGTGAAGATGCGGTCGAGGAAGCGCGAGCCCCAGCGGTCGATGGCGTTCCGAATCCGTCCCACTTCGACGATGTCCACTCCGACCGAGACCATCGGGCCGTCAGTCCGATCCGTTCAAGCGGTCCACGATCTCAACCAGCTCGTAGACGTCGTTCAGGTCGTAGTCCGCCCCCGAGTGGACGGTGCCGAAGGTATCCCCGTAGCGCGCGAAGGCGGTCCGGATTCCGAGCTTGGCGGCGCCGACCACGTCCCGCTCGGGCCAGTCGCCGATCATGATCGTTTCCGACGGCCCGACTCCCAGGAGCTCGAGCGCGCGCTCGAACGGCTTCGGGCTGGGCTTTCGCTCCCCGGTGTCCTCGAAGGCGACCACCGGATCGAAGAGGTGCTGGAGCTGGAGCTGCGCGAGGCGCATCCAGGCCTGGAGGCGCGGCGCGTCGGAGACGACCGCGAGCTTGAGCCCGCGCTTCAGGAGCTCCATCAGCGTGTAGTTCACGTGCGGATAGAGGACGAGGTAGGAGTCGCGGGCCCGGCGGTAGGCGACGATCCCGCTCGTGAGGAGCTTGTAGTCGATCCCGCCGAATTCCTCCTTGAGGAAGAGATCGAAGACCTGCTGGTACTCGATCCCTTCACGATCGTAGACATGGTAGATCTTCTGAGACGCATCCTCGCGCGAGAGCTTGAGGCCTGCGTCGATCATTCCGTCCACCGCGGCATCGATCGCCGCCCGCTTCATCTTCATGAAGTCGGTGAGCGTATTGTCGAGATCGAAGATGATCGCTCGAATGGTCATATGCGCTCTCGAAACGGAAAACGCCGACGGAGAGCGTTCGGCATCGGCTCCCATCGGCGTCGCGCACCCGTTCGGTTCAGTGCGTCACGTAGACGAACAATGCTACTTTTGCGACTGACCCACCATTTTGCCCAGGCTGATCTCTCCGTTGTCGATCCGAACGTTGAAGCCGCAGCTCGGATTCGAACAGACCCAGGCTTTGTAGGTGATTGGGGCTCCGTCCCTGCCGTAGTCCGATAGAGGTATCAGGACGCCGTTGCCGCATTTTCGGCAGTCGGGAAACTTGACTTCCATTGGCCCGTGCCTCCCCTCCACACTTGGTCGCATCTTCTCTGACCCCTGGCGACCGTAGCGATACTCGGTTCTGGCGAAATGGAGTGTCAAGCAAATTGCGATTTTCCAACGATGTCCCCCCGGTGACCTATCTACCCAAGTGGCAGAGATTTCTGTCCCTGCCTCGGGAGACGCTTCCCCAGCTCACCGCTGAGGAAGCGCGCCGCGCGCTCGCGTCCACCGCGGGGGAACTCGGGCTCGAAGTTACTGAGATTCCAAGCGTTGCGCCGTCCTTCCTCCTCCTGCCTCCCGGTACCGCGCCGCCCCGGATCCTCCTCTTCGGAACGTGGCATGCCGAGTCGGTTCCCATGGCCCCCGCGGCGGTCGAGGGAGCCGAGCGGCTGGCGCTGGCGGCTTCGGTCGTGTCCCTGGGAGCGCTCGGGCATCGAGCGGGGATCGTGGTCGTACCGGGCGCGTCGCAGGGCTCCCTCGTGCTTTCCGCGCTCCTCCGCGCCCATCGGGACCGCCTCAAGGCGGAGTCGACCCACTGGCTCCGCATCGGGCCCCAAGCGCCCGTCCGCCGGCGTGTGTTCCTCGGGGCACGGGGGCGGGTCGTCCTCGGGCTTTGGGGCGGGAGCGTGAACCCGTATCGGATCCGCGACCAGATCGTCTCGAAGCTTCGGGACGAGGCGTACGGCCCCCGGCCGCTCGACTTCGAGCTCTTGCACAAGCTCGCGGCCCAGCGAGCCCCTCTCGACTTCCTGGAAGAGTGCCTCGGCGACCCCGAGTCGATTTCCGGCGAGGGGGAAGAGCGGCTCCGCCGCGCCCTGTTCGAGCCTCGGGGCCAGGTGCTGAGCCCTCCCGTGCCCCATCCGGACCGGCCGCGCGCCTGGCTCGCCCTCGAGATCGCGGAAAACATGGAGCCGGCCGATCTCCTCGAGCGGGTCCGAACTCTGGCCTCGGGTTCGGAGGTTCGGATGGCGGAGGGGTTCCTCTGGGACCGCGTCAGCATCCACCATCCGGGCGTGCAAGCCGCGATCAAGCTCTCGAAGCGCGTCTCGGAGGGACCGGAGATCTGGCCGGCGGCTCCCTGGGTCACTCCGTCGGGGCTCTTCACGCGCGAGCTGGGAACGCCGATGGTCGAATGGAGCATTCCGATCGCTCCCTCCACCGCGATTCGCTTCCCGAAGCCAGCCGAGTTCGACGCGATCGTGGGAGAGTTGTCGGATCTTCTCCTACAGACGCTCGAAGAAGTGGCCAAGGTCGGCGCGTGACGCGCGCCCGACAGCGTAGGACGTACTCGGGGGTACGTAATTTGTAGATTGCGCACCCATGGGTTCGGGATCACCGATACGACTCGATCGTACCTCGCGCCCTCGGGCTTCCGTTAGCCCACCCCGCAGAACCACTTGGGAGAACGTACATAGCTGAAGTTCCATTTGGCATGTCGAATGCGAAGGGACATCGCCGAGAGCCGCGCATCGTTTCAGCCCTGACCCCCCATGGTGCGCGGCGAGGGCCCCCGAAGGCGAGTACCTTCGGGGGTTTCTTTTTGCTCACCAGACCCGATGCCGCTTCAGCTCCTCGAGCGGATAGAACGTATTCCGCCAGCGAACTCCCCCCTGTGTCAGCGTGACACGCATCGACCGCGCGAACGAGTAAACGAAGAGCGTCACGCCTACGGGCATGAGGAGCGCTTGCCACGCGCGCAGATTGGCGTTGCGCGCCGCCTCGTGGTACGCGAGAAACACGCCGCACCATCCGGCGATCGCGAAGAGCTTCGGCATCGCGCCAGGCAGCAGGAGCCCCACGTAAGGGCTCCACGCGAACGCGAGGAGGAGGAGCGGCGCGGTGAGACTGAATGGCACGTCGTAGCGCGCCGCGGGAAACGCGTTCTTCTCTACGCCGTGGATCAGGCCGCGGATTCCGCGGTGCCAACGAACGGCGATCAACCCATCGTGCCGCGCGAAGACCTGTCTCGCTCCGCTTTGCTTCAGAATTTTTCCCAATGCCATGTCGTCGAGCAGCTCGTAGCGGATCGCCTCGTGCCCTCCCGCGCGCTCGTACGCCTCCCGGCGTACCAAATTGAACGCCCCGATCCCGATCGCGTTCCTACGGCGAGGATCGGATGCGAGCCAGGGACGCTGGGTCGCATTGAAGATCACCATGAACGCTCCGACGAACACCGCTTCGCCGAGACTCTCGATGTGCATGTCGGGCCCGACCGCCACGTGATCGAAGCTCTGGCGGACCGCGAGCGAGACCGCGCGCCTCGCCGCGTCCGGCCGAAAGGTCACGTCCCCATCCGTGAAGAGGATCCATTCGCCGGAGGAGGCTTCGGCTCCGCGGGCCAGCGCGTGGCACTTCCCGATCCATCCCGGAGGGAGCCGATCGATGTGGAGCACCCGGAGGCGTGGATCTTCGCCGGCCAGACGATCCAGAATCGCTCCGGTCCCGTCGGTCGAGCGATCGTCCACCACGAGGACCGTGAGCCGTGGGTAATCCTGGGCGAGAAGGGAGCGGACGGCCTGCTCGACATGGGGCGCCTCGTCCTTGGCCGTCGCGATCAGGGTGAGCGAGGGGAGATGGGGCTCCGGCAGCGGCTCAACGTCTCCGAGCCGGGGCGCGCGCCGGTTGCCAACCCACGCCTCGGCGCCGACAATGACCCAGAGGAGCGCGGCGACGCCGACCGCCAGTGCCGCGATCAAGGACCGAAGCGGGTGCGCTCGGGATCGCCGCGCCAGACGACGTAGGAATAGACCACCGTGCCCAGGATCCCCACACCTCCCAGGATGAAGGCCGCCACGAGCGCCCCGGAATGCCCGCTCGCGCCGGCCACGATGAGGCAGATCCCGAACGCGCCAAAGACCCACCCCGCGAGGCGGTGGGTCTTGTCCCACGAGAGCCGGCTCGATAGCGTCCACGGAGTGCGAACCCCGACGAACCAGTTCGGATGGAGCTTCCCCATCACACTGCCCAGGAGAACGAAGAGCCCTCCGACGAATACGGGTATGAGCGTCTCCATGCGAGGGTGGTTCCCGTGGATCCAGAGGTGGATCACGAACTGGATCAGCCCGAGCACCAGGAGGATTCCGAACCGCAGCACTGTATACGCTCCGGCGAAACGCGCGTAACTCGCGCCGTGGGGATCGATGCGCGGAAGCAGGAGAAAGAGAGCGTAGAGGACGAGCGCGACCAAGGGGAAGAGCAGGACCCCTTCGAACTTTCCGCCGTAGCGGTCGACTTCCCCGTTCGACCCCCAGTGGACCGGCACACGGTCCGGCGCGTGAGCCCACGTGATCGCGGCGATGACGAACATGATCGCGAGGAGGAGCCAGAGCGGCCACTCGGTGCGCCAGGTGAACTTCATGGAGCGTGGTCCTCCCTTCGTTCTGGCCGAGAATGCCATAGGGACGCGTACTGTAGCATGCTAGGCTCCGCCGATGAATCGACCCCGCGGCAGCGTCGTGGCCGAGCGCGTCGAGAGCCGAGCACTCGCGGGAAACCTCCCCGGCGATCCCCACATCCGCGACCTCTACCTCTATCTCCCTCCCGGCTACGAGTCCGGCTCCGAGCGCTACCCGGTCGCGTGGTGTCTGAGCGGATTCACCGGGCGGGGCAGGATGCTCCTGAACGACAACCCCTGGATGCCCGGGATCGCGGACCGCATGGACGCGCTCCTCGCCTCGGGGCGGGCCAAGCCCATGATTCTCGCGCTTCCCGATTGCTTCACCCACCTCGGCGGAAGCCAGTACGTCAATTCGGAGGCGCTCGGGAATTACGAGGACCACGTGATCGGCGAGCTGGTTCCCTTCGTCGACGGGCGCTACCGCACGATGGCCTCCGCGGATCGGCGGGGCGTGATCGGGAAGTCGAGCGGGGGATACGGCGCGCTCTTTCTCGCGATGCGCCACCCGGAGACGTTCGGGGCGTCGGTCTGCCACAGCGGGGACATCTCGTTCGAGCACTGCTACCGGCGCGATTTCGCCCCGACCGCGCGAGCGCTGCGCGCCGCGGGAGGCGTGGACGTCTGGCTCCAGCGCTTCCGTTCCGATCCGAGGGTGCGCCACGAGGATATCGGGACCCTCAACATCATCGCGATGTCCGCCGCGTACTCGCCCAATCCGGCGAAGCCGCCGGCGTATTGCGATCTCCCGTTCGACCTCGAGACCGGCGCCTACGACGACGCGGTCTGGGAGCGTTGGCTCGCGTTCGACCCGCTCCGGGTGGCGGAGCGGCACGCCGGCGCGCTTCGCGGGCTCAAGCTCCTCTACTTGGATTGCGGAACGAAGGACGAGTTCTATCTCGATCTCGGGGCGCGCGCCTTCTCGAAGCTCTTGGGCAAGCTCGGCGTCCGCCACGAGTACGAGGAGTTCGACGATGGGCACATGAACATTTCCTACCGGATGGACGTGTCGCTCCCCAAGCTTGCCCTGGCACTCCATGGCTGAGGGACTGACCCCGGTCGAGGCGGCGCTGGTCTCACTCTCGGCCGCGATCGCCGTCGCGGGGGGCGAGCGGATCGCCACCTCGGTCGAAGGCGCGGTCCGAGCCGGCGCTCCGCCCCGTGCGATCTACGAAACGCTGCTCCAGAGCTACCTCTTCCTCGGATTTCCACGGGCGATCGAAGCGTTCTTCGCGGCCAAGCCCGCACTCGATCCGATCGATGGTTCCTCGACGTCCTCGCAGGATCCCGGTGCCTGGAGGGCATCCGGAGAGGCGCTCTGCCAACGCGTATACGGCGCGAACTTCACGAAGCTCGTCGCCACGATGCAGGGCCTCTCCCCCGACCTCGCCTCCTGGATGATCGTCGAGGGGTACGGGAAGACGCTCTCCCGGCCCGGTCTCGATGCGCGGGCGCGCGAGTACTGCGTGGTCGCGATCCTCGCGGCGACCGGAATGTGGCGCCAGCTTCGGTCGCATGCGATCGGCGCCGTCAACGTCGGGGGCACCCGGGCGGGCGTGCGCGAGGCGATCGAGCGCACCGCCGAATTCACAGGTGAGGCGCGGGTGCGCGAGGCGCTGCGCGTGGTCGGGATGGAGCGCGCCGAGGGACGGTCCCATGCTGCAGGGTGATTTCGCCAAAGGACACGGGCTCGGGAACGACTATGTCGTGCTCGAGGAGGAGCGGCTGGGATTCCCCCTCACGCCGGAGCGGGTGCGGCTCCTCTGCCATCGGCATCTCGGCCTCGGCTCGGACGGAATCCTGGCGCTGAGCCGGCAGGGGGACCGCTTCCGCGTGCGGATCTGGAACCCCGACGGGTCGGAGGCGGAGCGGAGCGGAAACGGGCTCCGCATCGCGGCCAAGTTCCTGAGCGATCACGGCTACACGAAGGAGCGGATCTTCCCCATCGGGACCGCGGCGGGTCCGGTCACGACCGAAGTCTACCGGCGCGACGGCCGCGTGCACGCGGTCCGGCTCGAGATGGGGCGCGCGGTCGTGGACGAGACGATCCGGAAGCTCTCCGTGGAAGGCGCCGAGGTCGACGTGACGGTCGTCTCGGTCGGAAATCCGCACTGCGTGATCTTCGGCGAGCCGCTCACACGCGAGCGGCTCTTCGCGATCGGACCTCAGGTGGAGCGCCACGCGCGGTTCCCCGACCGCATCAACGTGCAGCTCGTAGTACCCGAGACGCGCGCCCGTATCAAGGCGCTCGTCTGGGAGCGCGGGGCCGGGCACACGCTCGCCTCGGGCACGAGCGCGTGCGCTGTGGCGGCCGCGTGCGTCGCGCGCGGTCTGGTGGACGGGACGGTGACCGTCTCGATGGAGGGGGGAGAGCTCGACGTCGCGGTCGCACCCGACCGGAGCATCGTGATGAAAGGCCCGGTCGAGGAGGTCTACGTCGGGACGCTGAGCCCCGATCTGCGGCGACAGCTCCTCGAATGCCCGTGAAGCCCTAGCCCGCGGCTTCGCCTCCGGCCGCGCGCTCCTGGGGCGCCGTCACGTACCGGCTGTACGCCTCGCGCACGAAGTACGTGGCCGCCGTCGCGAGGAACGCGCTCAGGTAACCCCACGCAAGGAAGAGCGCGGCGAAGAGGAGCCCCAGCAGGAACAGCACGAACGAGCCCAGCACTTCCTTCTTGGACGCGAACGTCGTTGCCCATACGCGGCAGGCGTGAACCCGCCGGTCGAGGGCGACCACGCCCGAGACGAGCCACGTGTTGAGCAGGAAGTAGGTGACGGCCGAGAGGGCAAGCGCGCTCGCGTTGAGCGGCGAGAGCAGCATCGTGAGCTCGTCCCGGCCCTGCGCGACGGTCGTGAAGACGAACGAGGCGCAGAACACCGAGATCGTGCACACGGCCCCGTTGAAGAGCACCTGATACCAGCGCCGCTTGCGGAAGAGCAGGTCCACGAGCGCGCCCGCCACCACGGTGACCGTGACGGCCAGCGACACGGGCAGCACGAGCAGGGTGGCGAAGTTCGCCGCGGTCGCCATGCTCAGGTATCCGCGCTGCCGGGGAGCCGGAAGCCAGAGAAGCTCGCCCAGCATGTTCGCGAGCACCCAGAAGAGCAGCGTCAGCGCGTCCGCGCTCGCCTGCCCCGGGGCCCACGCCTCCCAGGCCAGCACCAGCCCGCCCAGTATCACGAGTGCCACGTATTCGATCAGCGCCATGGTCTCGCGCTCCCAAAGTGGAACCTGTCCGCACGGCCTTCGTGCTCGCCCTTCGGGAGCGCATGGAGCATGCCTGGGATTCGAGATCAGGAAGGGATTGTATTGCTTGTGGTTACGAAAGGCGTGTGGGGGAGGGTTTTCGCCGGTTTGGGGCTTTTCGCGCCGGCCTGGCTCGATCGAGCCTAGACGTGGACCGACTCGAGCTGCGCGCGCTTGTATGCGCGGACCGCGATCGGGATTCCTTCCTCGATCGTCCGGTACCTCGGCTTCCACCCGAGCCGCTCGCGCGCCCGCGAGCTGTCGACTTTGGGGCACCAGGTGTGCGCCTCGACCGCCCACGCGCCGGCCGCCGCCACGGCGTCTTCCTCGGGCACTTCGACCGGGTCCGGCGCGCCGAGCTCGCGCGCGACGAGCTTCGCGAACGCGCCGAGCGTGGTGGGGCGGTCGTCCGCGAGCAGGTAATCGTCCCCCTCGAGCCCGTGCTCGATCGCGAGCCTAAAGCCGGAGGCGCAGTCGGACGCTTCGACGTAGTGCATCGTCTGCGACCCATCGCCGATCATCCGGAACTCCCCGCGGCTCATCGGGCCGAGGAAATCGTGCTCGAACCAGCCGCCGCGGCCGTAGACGAACGTCGGCGCGACGCCGATGCCGCGGAGCCCCTTCTTGCGGTGGCGCTCGAAGACGGGGCGCACGATGCGCTGGCGCGCCCCGTAGCCGCGGCCGGACGCGAGCGCGGAGCTCTCCCGTACCCAGCCGTCGGGATCGGGATCGAAGAGGAGCGAGCTGAACGAGTGGACCAGGAGCTTCTTGTGCCGCCGGCAGAGCGTGGCGATCCCGTCCAGAACGTCGGCGATCACGCGCCCCTGGGCTTCGGCCTCGGCGCGCTCGCGCGGCCCCCCCGCGTGGATCGAGGGGAGCGCCAGGTTCACCACGATCTCCGCCTGCTCGACGGCGTACTCCCACGCGTCGGGGCGACGCACGTCCCCGATCACCGGGATCACCGCGTAGGGGAGCCGCGCCCTCGCTTCTTCGGTCCGGACCAGCCCCAGGACGAGGTAGCCGTGCTGCACCAGCTCGCGGCACACCGCGCGACCGACACTGCCGGTGCCGCCGGTCACGAGGACCGTCGGCTTCAGGAAGTGATTGAGCACCGCCGACATAGGCGCAGCAGTGTAGCCGCTGGCCGGGCTAGGCGCTAGGTCTTCTTCTCCTTCTTCTCCGCCGCGGGGAAGA
>Ga0066388_100000055_pt1 | contig 34013 bp, 35 predicted proteins | sample PanSoiMetaGPlot6_FD_64539 | JGI IMG/M metagenome (GOLD analysis project Ga0066388, IMG submission 64539) | Tropical forest soil microbial communities from Panama analyzed to predict greenhouse gas emissions - Panama Soil - Plot 6 (Hybrid Assembly) | ecosystem: Environmental > Terrestrial >...
CCGGAAAACAACCGGTTTTTCTTCGAGCAGACGGACAAGCTGCTGTCCATGCGCGAAGGCTACCCGTTCTTTGTGCCCATGTTCGATGGCGAGTGGTTCTTCATCGCCCCGTTCGACGAGTACAAGGCGCAGAAGAAAATCATTCTGCCGGCCTTCAGCGGCGGGGCGATGAGCCGGTACCTGGACGTCATGGCCCTCGAAACCAAGGAGTTCATGGACTCTCTGGGCAGCGATGGCGAATTCGACGCGGTGAGCGCCCTGGGCCCGCTGGTCATGAACATCGCATCCCGCGCTTTTCTGGGAGAAGAGTTCCGCCGGCGGCTGGGCGGCGAATTCTTCGGCCTGTTCAACCAGTGGGCCGGATACATCGAGCCGCGCCTGCCGTCGTGGTTGCCGCTGCCGCGCTTTCGCCGAGCGAAACGAGCTCGGGCTGTGCTGCATGGCATGCTGCAGAAGCTGATCGACGAGCGCCGGCAGCCGGGGTCGCCCAAAGAAGACTTTCTGCAGGTCCTGATCGAGGCGAAGTACGCGGACGGCGAACCGCTGTCCGACATCGCGATCATCAACCTGATCCTCTTCCTGGTCTGGGCTGGTCACGAGACAACGTCCGGGCAGATCAGCTGGGCAATAATCCAGTTGCTGCAACATCCCGAATATCTGCATACCGTCCTGGCTGAACAGGATGCGCTCCTGGGTACGAATCCGCATTTGACGATGGATCAGGCCAAATCGTTGAGGCGGATGGAATGGGCAATCAAGGAGACCGAGCGCACGCGTCCGGTGGCGCACGTACTCCTGCGAGGGACCCGCGAGCCGGTGGCGGTGGGTGGTTACACAATTCCCGCTGGCTGGATGGTGGCCTGCGCGGCTGCGGTTTCACACTGCCTCCCTGATGTGTTCCCCAACCCGGACCGCTGGGATCCAGAGCGGTTCTCGCCGGAACGTGCAGAGGATCGCCAGCCCTACAGCTTGATCGGCTTCGGAGGCGGCGTACACCGCTGCCTCGGGGCCAACTTCGCCTACCTGGAGATGAGGGTGGTCCTGACTTTGCTGCTCCAGCGCTACGAGCTGGAGCTGATCGACAAGGATCCACAGCCGGCACGCCGGCCCTCGGCCCGCTGGCCGCAGAGCCCCACGCGCATCCGGTACAAGTTGCGAAATCGGTCGAATTGTCCGGTAATTGATGCCGGCAAACCGGCTACCTGCCCGGGTCGGTCAGTGGACCCGCAGCCGGAGCCCAAGTCGGGCAAGTGCCCGTTTCATCGCTAGCTGAACCAGGTCCTGCTGAGTCGGGCTGGGGGCTGCTCTTCCAGGGCGGCTCTCGGCTCGATACTCTGGCCTCTCCGTAGGAGAAAACAATGAACAGAAGTACCAGCCGGTTGAGCAGACAGCCGAGACGGCGTTTTTTTATCGCGACCACATGCACGGCTCTCTTTCTGCTCTCCGGACTGATTTCCGAATGTCTGGCCCGCAAACCGCCTGCGCAGCGTCTCAAAGACGGCGAAGTGCTCACCTGGGTGGAAGAGCTCCCGAACGGTGATCGCTTCCTGCGAGCCACGGTACTAATTCACGCGCCGCTCAAGGTCGTCTGGGATACCGTCAGAGTCGCCCGCGACGCAAACCTGCGCTCCAGCCGAATCGAGCAGCAAGTGTCACCGCGGGAATCAATTGTCCAAGAGGAATATCATCTCCCGGTCATAGGCGACGTAAAGTGCCGCCGGCAGATCGTCGAGTACCCACATGAGCGCATTGAATTCAAGATGCTCACCTCAGATAAGTTCAAGGCCCTGGACGGCAGGTGGGTGTTAACACCGGCGACAGAAGGCATTTATGTCGAGTTCTGGTCGCTCGTGAGGTTTGCCGGATGGTCGCCACCCCGCTGGATCTTCGAGAGCGTGGGCAAGGGAAAAATCGAGAAGCTTGTGCGTGGGATCAAGAACGCGGCTGAACCGCATCCTCACTCGAAAAGATAAGGCAAGGCAGGCTTGGTTAATGGCCCCACGATTGACCGGAGGGCAGTTGCGCACGGTGCAACGCCTTCCGGTCAGGCGTGGGGGCTACTTTGGATATTCGGCGTCTCCCTTCAGCTGGGAGCCAGGGTAACCTCAAAAGCCAGGATGGACCCACCATGATCCGAAAAGACGGCAATTTTGAAGCGCTCAAAGTAGTTCGCAGGTACTTCCGTGAACAGGCGACCTGCTGCTGCCTCGATGGTCGGGATCTCGTCTACGAAACGGACGACGAGTGGTCGGACCAGCAAGCGGTTCGCCAGTTTTTGCTGGAAGTCCAGGAGCTGCGCTCCCTGTACACAAAAATCCACGGCGAATCGGGAAGCAAGCCGTACAACGTCCAGGTCCTGGAGTACTTCTTCAGCCAGGCTGCCAGTGAGTGGCTGAGCAAGTCTCGGCCAGCAAATCGATACTGGTTCATGCGCCTGCTGGAAAGGGCAGTCAACACAGCAAAAGCGCTTCCGCTGCAGGTGGAGCATCTGGAGAGCGCCAGCTCCCAGCTCACGGAGGAGCGGGAGCAGGACTTCAAGCAGGCTCGACGTAAGGCAACCAGGATCTTCGATTTCGCTCCCATCAGCAGACCGGAGTAAAGCCAGCAGGAGGCAGCCAAGTTCACCCTGCTGGAAGCGCCAGCTCACCTGCCTTGCCGCGGAATCCGGCATCTCGCCGATAGGGCTGAAGGAACGCGACAGTCGAGCAGAATGCCGGTCAGTTGGCGCTCTGCTTTATTTTCGCGTTTTAAATTGTATTAGCTTATATAGTATGAACCCAACTCTACCTGAGCGCCGATAAGTGCTCTCAATGCCAAACCGTTCTCGCCGGGATTCCGGGGCGCATTGTCGCTGTCCTGAATTGAACGCGGCTCGACAGCGACCCTGATGCGATCATTGTCGGGGCAGAGGCTCGGCGCTTTATCACAAGTTTCCAGCCAAAGCTGAGAGAACGCTTTCGCTTTATCACAAGTTGACCGCCTGTGCCGGCGGCAAATCGGCGCTTTATCACAAGCTTCTAACCCGGGCGAGATGAGTGCCCAGGCTCCATCACAAGAATGGCAGCTCACAGGCTGCTGAACGGAGACTTTGATGCCATTTTGGTCCGGTCGCTGCAGGCAACATCGGGCATGAACTCCGACCCTACCTCGCTCGCCAGCTCCTCGCAGATCGTAATGTTGATCGGGCGGTAGCGTCGTGTCGTCTCCAGCCGCTTGTGGCCCCCGAACTTGCGCACCACACCGAGATCGTTTCCGCTGAGCAGCAAGTTGCTCAGGCAGGTGTGCCTGAGGACCTCGGCAGAGAGCTCCAGGGCAGCTTGCCTTCCTAACTTTCTGATCACCAGATCGATGCCAGCCGTGGAGATTCTCCGTCCCTGCGGATTCAGGAAGAGCGCCATGTCAGAGCTCTCGGCAAATCGGACCGCCCGCGCGCTCAGGCACTCGCTGACCGCTGCGGCGGTAATCTCATCCAGAGCAATGATTCGCGTGCGGTTGCCGCGCAGGCTTCGAACAGTCACGGCCGGCGCTGAAGAGATCTCTACATCACCAACGTTCAAGGCCGCGCACTCACCGGCACGCAAGCCGGCATTGAGCAACATGAGCGCCAGAGCCCTGTTGCGTCCAGGCTTACAGCTGCGTATCGCCTTCAGCAATCGAAGCTGCTCCGGACCAGTCAGTGCTCTCGGTGCTCCCTCTAGAAGCTCCACTCTTGTCACTTTCGGAGCATCCATGCCCATGAAGCGGAAGAAGTGATCGATACAAGACAAAGTTGTATTGATGGTCGCCGCACTTGCCTGGAGATCCTCCTTCAGATTGTCCTTGTACTCCTTGACCGCCTTTTCACGAACCTGCTCATCGGTAAGCACCCTGGCGTAGCTCCCGCCGGAGGTCGCGAGGAAAACCAGGAAATGGTTTAAGCGCGATCGGTAGGCGCGTTTTGTGTGGGCGGAGAGCGCCTGCTCGTCAAGCCATGATTTGTACTGGGTGAACTGGAGCCAGAGACTTTTCAGCAATTCGGCGTTCATGAGCTGCCTCGTGGATGGGCAATTTGCCCTGGAGCTGCGCACCCTTACGCTTTATCACAAGTAATATGCGTTGGCCGATGGTGAAAATACGCTTTATCACAAGTTCTCTCACTTACGGTGGGCCGCTCCGGCGCTTTAGGGCAGGCAAAGTAACCGGCTGCGAACAACTTCTGCGCTTTATCACAAGTTTTGACAACCGCCGACCGGTAAGTTCTGCTGTTGCTGGACTCGCCCTGGCGTCAGACGAGCTTTACCCGGGCTGCTGTCAGTCGAACCGGCCACGATCGATCCTGTCGCCTTCTAGCGGAAGGCGAGGCGGTGCGAACGGTCAAGCAACTCCGAATGCCGCTTCCTGAGCATCACAGACTGTGCCCCGGGATCTCCGAGCCGTGTGAACACGTGTGTTCACACGGCAACTTTACCTGTACCAGCGCGCGGTCGGGGCGCTGGCAGCAATCTTTGCCGAATCCGGAAAAAAGGAGAGCCCGCTTTCGGGCTCTCCTTCAGAGATTATTGAACGCTCCGGCTAGGTCAGCGCTTGCTTCTCAGCAATAAGCGCGTGCAACTGGGCGATTCGCTGCTGGGTGGCCAGCGTCTCGCGGCTATTAGCCTTCAGCAAGTCCTCCAGTTGCTGCGGGGAGTCGCTCTGGAGTGCCGCTTCAAACTTCTTCTGCCAGCCATTGTTGTAGTCATCGGTAGCACCAGGCGATTTGCAAAGCGCCTCCACCTCGTGCACGGCGCCACGGTCACCCTTGGTGACCTGATTCCGCTGCGACAGCCACACATCGCCCGCATCAATTGACGCGTTCTGCGCCTTGTCCATGCCTTTGTCGAACTTTTCGTTGGGTTTGTCTACCATTTTCCTATGCCCTTCCGGTTCCTTGTCTTATATACCACGCCGACCACAGATGTATCAGCTCAGGACCTGCTGCCGCTCCGTCCGCCTCTTCGGCGTTTTCAAGTGCGAGCACAGGCGATGGTAAGGCTCCTCAAAGACCAAGTCAATTCAACCGATTTCATTATTGCCGCCGTCTTGGGGGAGGACCACCACTGAAGGGGGGTGATGAAGGCCCGCTGCTGCCTCCTGCTGACGGTTTAGGAGGATTCGGCGGTGGAGGCTGGGGAATCTTCCGGCTCGGTGGAGCCGGTGGCGCTTTTGTCTCGTCGCGGCGACGCCATTCCTGCTTCAACTGAGAGCTTTCTCCGATGGGTAGCGGCACATCAATAATCTCATCCTCATCCTCATCCTCATCGTCAGAATTCGACGTACTGTCCGACTCAACCTCGCCACCGCCCGCCACACCTAGATCAGAGCTGTGCCGGTGGCCATCAACCGTTTTGCTGCCCGGGTCATCAAGCAAATCATCAAGCGGATCTTCACTCCTCCCCGACTGATCTGGCTCCAGCTCAAATTTCTCATCGTTCTCTCCGTATTCTTGCAAAGCTCCCAATCGCGGGGAGATGGCAAAGGCCCTTTGAGCAAGGCCCTCCAGATCATCCTGAGCCTGCTCAAACTCCATGATTGCCTGACCAGCGGACGGCGGTGTTTTCTGCCCCTGCCGCCCAGAAGCAGGAGCAGTGGGTAAGTCCGGCTCGCTATAATCGAGTTCGGAAAGACGATCATCATTCTCCGGCCAGTCCGACGCCAAGTCATAATCTGGTGTGGCGCTGCCTGTGTCGGTCTCAGCCGCGGCCTCGCTCGCCTGCTCCTCTACTACAAGGTTGTTGACCAGCGACTCGGCCACGAAGGCCCTGAGCTCTCCGTGCAAGCGGCTCAGCTCGGCGGCCAGCCGCTTCAGATCCTGGCCAGACGGGGCCTTGGTGGCAGGCTCCGGGGAACCCTCAACCCCAAGCGCCGTCAGGAGCTTCTGGCGCACAAACATGCCCATAGACTTGGCGCCGGCAGCCCGCGCGAGGCGCTGTACCTCCAGGAACTGCTCGGGCTTGAGTGTAATCACAATCTGGTGTTCGCGCATAGCCGACTATGCCTTGTGACCCTTACCTCTCTCGCCCTGCCTGAGCTCCTCCAGGGCATCGAATATCCGATCGCCGGCCTTGCGTAGCTGCTGGGCCAGCCGGGTTAGCTCTCGTCCCTCTCCAATCCTATCAGCCACCAGTTTCGGTGACGGTCCGGATTCTAGCCAGTCGGCCCAATCCTGGAGCACCTGGACGATATCAGCCATTATGCGCACGGAGCGCGTGCCGGGCACTGCGGGCGCCAGCGTCCTGGCTTTGCCGGTCGGCGGCGCCGACTCCGGCAACAGCAACTTGAGGGCCTGCCTGATTTGCTGCTCGGTCGCCTTGGTAATGGGAATCCGTTCCGCCGGCTTTCCGGTGTCACCAGCAAGCGGCACCCCTCGCAAAAGGAGATCTTCGGCCGCTTCCGTCTCTAGCGGCAGAAGCGCCATCAGGTGGCGGTGCCCAAGGCCGAGCATCACCTCAAAAGGATCTGGCATCGCCTCGGTCATTCCGCTAGTGACGGTTCTCGCTCCCTCTTCGGCCAGCCTTTCAGCCATCTCCGCCATGCGGATAAGCCGATAGGCATACGTAGCGCTCATTGAGTGCTCCTGGCGGCAGTAATCTTCAAAGGTGGCAAAGTGTTCCTTGTAGAGCGCATCGTCTTTCAGGCGAGCCAGGCGTAAGCCCTGGGCAATCAGCCCGGCCGCCGCAAACCGCCCAGCCAGGCGAATCTCCTCGGTTAGCTGGTCGTAATCGTCGGAAACCGGCCGCAAATCCTCAAGCGAGATTGAGCGGTGGATCAGGTCGGCAGGAGACGGCCTCAGGCCCCTGGTTCGTACCGGGAGCGGCTCTACCGCTTCTACCGGTTGCGGTACAAGGACGGCAGGCTCGACAATGGCGGGCGGCTTCCCTCTGACAGCCTTCGCTGGCAACTCCTCTGCCTGCACCTCAAGGGCCGGTGCCGCTGCCTTAGCAGCTGCGGTGGGGGAAGCGCTGGCTTGCTTCCGGGAAACGGTCGCCGCCCGAGCAGTTGGATCAGTAGCCTCTTTACCAGCTGCCGGCTGCTTCTTGGCAGGCGGGATAGCTGCCGCGCCCGGCCTCTCCTGAGCAGGAGCCACCGCTTGCGGTGCCTCTTCGACCGCTGGCTGCTGCGGCTGTGCTCGAGGGCCAAGACCACGCTCAGCAAGCTCCTGTTCACGGCGCAAGCGACTTTCTCTCAGTCGGGATATCAGTGTTGCCCCCGGTGGGGGTTTTTTCTTATTGTCCATAGGGAGCTCTGGCTACTCGGGCATTGTAACCAACGCTCGTGATCCTGACCAGCCTGACCGGCAAACGGCTAAGCCGGTTCACGCAGCGCCGCTAAGGGATCGCACAAGGCCCATACCCAAAAACAGGCAGTTTATAGCGCCCTGGCCTACAAAGGTAGCGATTTTCTGGCAGTCCAACTCAAAAAGTTTCATGAAGCTTCGGTCCCTGTCCATTGTTTCACGCGCATGCGACCGGTTAGCTTCAAATCACACATCCTTACACGTTTATGACAGCCAGAGAGACACACACAAAACCAGCAGAAGACCCCGAGATGCGCACGCAGCCTGCATTTTCTGTGAGCCCGGCCTTCAGCCCTGGCTTAGCGGTATCGGCGGCCCGCAGCGCAAACGCCATCGGTTTCTGGCCCTTGAGGAGCCTGTGGCGGCTCCCAGCGATCGCCTGATCTGGTAGAGGCTTGTCACCGAAACAACTTTGGCATTCGGCTCCGATCGGTCAGGAAAGGAGATCTCGCTTGTCAACTCCAACCAGACGCATCATCGATGTCACGCAACGGCCCTGGGCACGGCACCGGGAGCTTCAGCGCTTTCTCGGTCCATACGTGCGGGAGCGCCAGGCCGGCATCTTCTTCTCTCAGGACACACCGTCCCCACAGCGGAGGCTGGTGGCTGCTGCATTTCTCAAGCTACCGGCGGCCCTGCAAGCGATTTGCAGGGAGTATGACGTTACCTTTAGCTGCTGCCAGGGGTCGACGGTGTTTGGCAACAGCTCCTCCTTCTACGGTGACTTCGAGCAGAGCTGCCGGCAGTACATCTCCCCGCACATCGAGGTGGGCAAGCGCAGCCGCTCCAGAAGCCTACTGCTGCCCCACCTGACGCACGAGGCGGCCCATCTCTGGTGGCGCCACCTGCCCGCTGAAGCCAGGCGCCAGTATGCGCGATTCCTGGTGCAAAGCTGCCAACCGGGAAAGGTCGAGGTAACCAGATACGTGCAGGGCCTGTTCCAGATATGGTGCGAGGCGCTGGCGTTGCCGGATACCGCGACCTTCCGCGAGGAAAATCGGCTCCGCCATCAGAGGCTGTGGGTCGAAGAATCGTTCTGCGACACGGTCGCCATCCTGCACGTAGCGGGTTACCCCAGCCGCAACCGGCAGAGCACGGTGGATATTGGGCAGCGCCGAAAGCAGGTAAGGGAGCTTGCCGGGCTGGCCCTGGCTGAGCCGGCTTGCCCTGACCGGCAGCCAGTCCTGGTCTGTCGCTGACCTCCAAGGAATTACACGTGCCGCTCGGGCACGTGGCAGCCAAGCAGGAGAGACGGCAGGATCGCGCATGGGCTCACCGCCCGGCCGATCCTGCCGTTTTCTTTATCCCATTCCTCCTAGCCGGTATAGTAATAGATTGAATTGCCGAAGTGCTGTCCGGCTCGGACTGGGTAGCGCCTCTGCACTGAGCTTTTCGGCTGGTCAGAAGAACGTGGACACCCTGCCAGCAAGGTGCGGCCGGACAGAAAAGCGCTCAACCATGCGCCCTGGAAACCCAAGAATCTGGACTGCAAATCCCGGGCATCTTCCGGAGTTGGAACAGATCCTCGCTAGCTTCGCCATGTCTGACATGCACACGAGCAGAGTCAGCAGCTCTTTGCTAAGTGTGGAAACTACGAAAATCGATCTTGAGGCCATTTAGAGATCAAGGCTACGTTGGTTTTACTTCCCCACTTACTCAACTCAAGGAAAAGATCCAGGTAGCTGCTGAAAAGCCAAACAGCGTAGTTATTTCCAGCCAAATAGTTCTCCCGCTCGGCGGGAGCTGGAAAGCACGCATCTTCTGATTCGATCTCACGTCACGCAAACCGGCTCATAGCGCCAGTTAGCGCAGGCGGTGGCAGCAGCGTGTTCATCATCATTTGCTGGGATCCCGGTGCACTGCACCCCGCCAACTGCCCGCACGGGCAAGAAAGGTAGTGCTGATGTTCAGTCTGATCTTCGAAGGGGCGATCATTGTCATGGTCCTCGGCCTGATCGCCAAGTACATTCTGGACCGGAGGGAATCCGACTACAGGATCGACAACAAGGAGCTGGCCATTGCTTCGGCCGTACTGCTCCTGGTGGTGGTGCCGCTGACCGCCTGGCTCGGCACCAAAATCGCCATTCACAACCAGGTGACCTACAACGAGAACTGGGGCGGTTACGAGTTGCACACCAACAAGGACGTGACCACCTGTGAACGCGACGGGCTTTGCCACCACTACTACGACTGCGACCCCTACACGGTGACGCACAAGGTCAAAGACAGCAACGGGGACGAGCACGAGGAAGAGGAGACCAAGTACCACGACTGTCCCTACACGAACGAGGAGTGGACGTTCACCATCGACACGACGGTCGGTCGATTCACGATCGCCGACCACAACCTGCCCACCAATCCGGACGCTCACCGCTGGCGGTGGTCGGAGCCGGTACCGGATCGATTCGCGTCGGGAGTCCCGCCCTTCTGGACGGCAGCCAAGGCGCGGATCGACAGCGGACAGCCCGGACCGGTCACGGCCAGGCAATCGTACAACAACTACATCCTGGCCAGCCAGTCCACGATCCTGAAGCGGTTCAGCGACTCCATCGACCGCTACAAGACGGCAAACCTGCTGCCCACCATCAACAGCAGCGTGCACGATGTGTACTTCTCGGACCGCGTGTACTTCGTGGGCCGCTCTGCGCCGGGCAACTGGCAGCCAGCAATCAACCGCTTCGACGCGGCGCTCGGCACGGAGCTTCAGGGCGACGTGCACCTGGTCATCGTCGACCCCAACAAGGTCACCGACCCGGACAACTACAGCGGTGCCCTGCTCGCCTACTGGCAGTCGAAGGCGTTCGACAAGGACGCGCTCTCCAAGAACGGGATCATCGTCATCCTGGGCAGCGTGGACGGTCAAACCGTCACCTGGGCCCGGGCTGTGACCGGCATGCCGATGGGCAACGAAGCGCTACTCCTCGACATCCAGAACAAGCTGCCCGGCGCCAGGCTCGACCCCGATTCCATCCTCGGGCACCCCAGTGCAGTCTTCGCAGGCGGTGGCGTGCGGGTGGTCCACACCGAGGGCGCACTCGAACAGGTCCTCTGGGGCGAGCATGCGTTCAAGCGCGTCCGCATGGAGTCGCACGGCGACGACAGCCCCGGCTTCGCCTACCTCCTGCGCGAGCTGGAGCCGACCGCCTGGCAGCGGTTCTGGATCCTCTTCGCAACCGGGATCTTCGGCGCCATCGCCTGGGGCATCTGCATCTACCACGGGGCGCCGCGCTTCCGCTCCCGGAGCTGGTCTCTGCCTTACCGCCGCCGCTTCTACTAGCGGCACGGAATCTCCACTGCTGACTAAAGAGAAAACTGTTCAGGACATGAGGTCCGAAAGCTGCCGGTCGAAATCCTTCGCACCGGCTGTGTCCAACCGGTCCTGCGGGACCATCTCGGAAAGGGAATGAACATGAACAAGAAGTGGCTCGTCATCGGCGGCATCGCCGCGCTCGCGATCATCATCGTGCTCTACGTCATCGGCAAGATGAGCAGCCTCCAGCAGGAGGGCGTCCGCATGGAGACGCAGCTCAACGCCCAGTACGTCTCCAACCAGAACGAGCTGAGCACCTACACCAGCACGTTCTACGAGACCATCGGCGTCGCCAACCTGAAGTCCGACAAGATGGACCAGATCATCACCGACGCGGTCAAGGGCCGCTACGAGGGGCACACCTCGGCGCGGCCCGGCCAGGGCCAGCTCTTCTCGGCCATCTCCGAGGCCTACCCGAACCTCGACCTCAATGTCTACGACAAGATCGTCGAGCAGATCAAGGCCGGCCGCGAGTCGTACAAGCAGCAGCAGAACAAGCTCCTGGGCATGATCGCCACGTACGACAACTGGCGCGCCAGCGGTCTCTTCCAGCCGGCCTTCATCCGCTTCCTCGGCTTCCCCTCGGACCACCTCGAGGCGCGCATCGGCAAGGACGTGAAGCACGGCAAAGACGCGCTCGAGCAGATGAAGCTGATCGTCACCACCTCCAGCACCCAGAACGCGTACGAGACTGGCACCCAGGACCCGCTCACGGTGCCCGGCGCCAACCCGAAGAAGAACTAGCGGGAATCTCACTCGCGGTCGTCGCAGGAGCGGAGCCGGCTGCGGCTGGCTCCGCTCCTGCGTGACCAGATCAACCATCCACCTACCAAGCCCGACCCGGCGGTCAATTGCACCCCAATTGACCGCCGAGTGAGGGAATACAGGAGGGATCCCGATGTTCAGTCTCATTGTCGAAGGGGCGATCACCGTCGCGGTCATCGGCGTGGTCGCCAAGTACATCCTGGACTGGAAGAAGTCCGAGTACAGGATCGACAACACGGAGCTGGCGATCGCCTTGGGGACGCTGCTCCTGGTGGTCGTGCCGCTCACCGCCTGGGTCGGCACCAAGATCGCCATCAACAACCAGGTCTCCTTCAAGGAGAACTGGGGTGGCTTCGAGACTCGCGCCGACCGGAAGACAACCACCTGCCAGCGAGACGGCTCCTGCAGCCACTGCTACGACTGCGACCCGTATACGGTGCGCGTAGCGTACGAATGCGGCGGCTACACGGGTAGCGGCAAGAAGCGCCGGTACGTGAGCAAGACCTGCCACCGCAACGAGACCAGGTACCACTCGTGCCCGTACACGACCGAGGAGTGGACGTTCACAATCGACACCACGCTCGATCCGTACACCATCGCCTCGCACAACCTGCCCACCGATCCCGACGAGCATCGCTGGCGATCCGGACACCGGGTCCCGGACAGCATCCCGTCCGGGACTCCAGCGTTCTGGCAGGCAGCCAGGGACCGCCTCGACCGCGGCGATCCGGGGCCGGTGACCAAGCGGGTGGAGTACGACAACTACATCCTGGCCTCGCAGAGCACCATCCTCAAGCGCTTCAGCGATTCGATCGCGCGCTACAAGGCGGCAAGCCTGCTGCCGCCGCTCAACCACAACATCCACGACTTCTACTGGGAGGACCGCGCCTACTTCGTGGGCGTGAGCCCGCCCGGCAGCTGGCAACCGGCGGTGAACCAGCTCGACGCCGCGCTGGGGGCGACGCTGCAAGGCGACCTGCAACTGGTGATCGTGGACGCCAACCAGGTGACCGATCCGGACAACTACCAGGGCGCCTTGATGGCCTACTGGGAGTCGCCCGAGTTCGAGAAGGATGCGCTCTCCAAGAACGGCATCGTGGTCGTCCTCGGCACCGTGGACGGTCAGACCGTCAAGTGGGCACGTGCTTTCACCGGCATGCCGGTCGGCAACGAGGCGCTGATCGTCGACATCCAGAACACTCTGCCCGGCACCAAGTTGGATCCACAGTCCATCCTCGGGCACCCTAAGGCAGCGGTATCCGGCAATGGCGTCACGGTCAGCCATCCGGAGCCTCAGGGAGCGCTCGAAAGGGTGCTCTGGGGAGAGCACCAGTTCGCGCGCGTGCACATGAAGTCCCGTGGCAAGGGCAGCGTCGGTTACGAGTACCTGCTGCGCGAGCTGGAGCCCACCGGCTGGCAGCGCTTCTGGATCCTGTTCGTGACCGTTCTTTTCGCCTGTATCGCCTGGGGTATCTGCATCGCCCATGGTGCCCCCGCCTACCGTTCCTGGCGCTCCAGTCACTACGACTACTAGCCAGGCAGATCGCTTTCTCTTGGGTGCACGGCATCGGGCTGTGCACCCGGTTGTCTCTGTTTTGCCGGTGCAGAAAAGCTGTGCCGGTAACCCCCTACCCGGTTCCCAGGAACCGACAAAGGAAAGACCATGGACCAGAAGAAGTTGATCATCGGCGGCGGCATTGCCCTCTTCCTGATCGCCATCCTGATCGGGAGCTGCATCCAGATGAACAGCCTGCAGCAGGAGGGCGTGCAGCGCGAGACGGAGCTGAACCAGCAGTACCTGACCGCCCAGAACGAGCTCTCGACGTACACGTCGACCTTCTACGAGACGATCGGCGTCGCCAACCTGAAGTCGGACAAGATGGACCAGATCATCACCGACGCCGTCAAGGGCCGCTACGACAGCCAGGGCTCCGCCCAGCCCGACCGCGCGCAGCTCTTCTCCGCGATCAAGGAGGCGTACCCGAGCCTGGATCTCTCGATCTACGACAAGATCGTCGACCAGATTCGGGCCGGGCGCAAGGCGTTCCAGGCGCAGCAGGACAAGCTCATCGACATGCTGCGCGCCTACGACAACTGGCGGGCGAGCGGGCTCTTCCAGCCCTGGTTCATCCGCCATCTCGGCTTCCCGTCCGAGCACCTGGAGGCCCGCATCGGCAAGGACGTCAAGCACGGCGCCGATGCACGCGACCAGATGTGGCTGATCGTCACCACCTCCGACACCAAGCGTGCCTACGAGACCGGCACCCAGGATCCGCTCGCGGTGCCCGGCGCCAACCCCGGCAAGAAGTAACCGGTTGTGCAAAGGCGGGGGTGGCGGTGGCCAGGCCATCGACCGCTCCCGCCTTTGCTGCCGGTCCACACCAGATTCGTCTACGAGAACAGAAGGAGACCCATGATGAGCAGGCTCACCCTAGCGCCCAATCTCAAGTTCCTCGAAGTGATCATGTCCGACCGCTTCGTACACGGCACGCAGCACACGCCTCTTTACGGCAGCGAGCCGGTCAAGGTCGGCTTCGACAAACCGTACGGCCGCAAGGACAAGACCGATCCGACACGCGCCCAGGCTAAATTCCTCGTGCTCTCGGTCCGCCTCGCCAGGCTCACCGAAGCGTTCGGGGGGTCTGGTGACGTCTGGACGGAGGTGACCTGCGTTCGCCTCAAGGACGACGGCAGCTTCGATCCCGGCGGCGAGGTCATCTCCTTCCCGGCGGACGGCTACGCCGAGAACGTGATCCGCGAGGTGACGCTGGTCGGCACGATGACGCTCAGCTTCCAGCCGTCGGAGTGAACCCGGGACCGTCAAACAGATCTTGTCTCTTCGCTGCCCAGGCACCCGCTTCCGGCGTGTGCCCGGGCTGATTCCTAATGACTTGTTTCATCACCGTTCCCAGGGCACGAGCCCCAGGGACCAAGAGCGAGGTCAGCATGAATCCGAACACGAAGAAACTGCTCAAGTTCATCGCCGCCCCCATCCTCACGCTTGCCGCGCTGGTGGGAATCGCAAACGCGATCACAACCTTCCAGCTCTCGACCGAGTTCGGGCGCGGCAGCGCGCTCGTGGCCACGTTCCAGGCAATCGTCGTCGGTGCCTGGTCGTTCATCACTACCACGTTCGTCGGCGCCGTCGGAGCCGTGGTCGTTTTCGGAGGGCTGCTGGTTCTGGCGATCGCCAGCTCCGCGCTTTTCGGACAGAAGAAGGATGACGGGGAGAGCCCGGCTGGTGCAGATGCTGGCAAGAAGTCGATGAGCCCGCGCGCCGCAAAGGTGTTCAAGCTGGTCGCCGGCGGCATCCTCGGGATTGCCACACTCATCGCCCTCTTCAACGCGGTCACGGTCTTCCAGATCTCCGTCGGCGTGGTCAACGGCAGCGCCATCGCAGCGCTGGTTCAGGCAATCAGCGCCGGCATCGTGTCGTTCATCGTCTGGTGCTTCATCGGCTTCGTGGGCGTGATCGTAGCCGGTGCAGGCATCTTCGTGGTCCTGCTGTTCCTGGCCACCGTCCTCGGGATCAAGGACGCCGAGAAGCGGAACTCCACGGACGCCCCGGCGAGCCCCAACGACAAGGGCCCAGCCCCTGCTGCGCCGACCGCCCCGGCCGCCCCCAACGACAGCACCGGCGCACCCAACGCCACCAGCGACGGTTCCGATCCGAGCAAGCAAGCGTAGCGTTGTCCGACCGAGAAATGCCGTGTGCAGGGGAGAGCAGGCGGCGGCCGGCTCTCCCCTGCCGGCAGTTCTCGGTTCTGAAACCTATCCCGGCGGGTTGAGAGTGCCGGTTGAGTCAGTCCAGGCTGGCCTATTCATGACAAGCCTGCCCACCATCCACAGCTCAGCGATGAGCAAGGAGCATTCCATGGGCCCATTTCTCTACGTTCTCTTTGCCTGTGCGTTCGGCATCTCGCTGCACCACGTGCTGCGAGGCCCCTGGCGCGCCCCGCTCGTCTGCCTGCTCTTGGCCGCAGCCGGCATCGTCTTCTGCCTGGCCAGCGAGCACGGCTTGCTCGAGCGGATTGGGACTGCGGGGCTGCCGATCCTGATCTTGCTCGCGTTCTCCTTCCTCTACAAGCGCAGCCTGAGCCGTTCGCTCGCAATGGCGCCCTCCATTCGCGCCTTCGGGCTCGCCAACTTCGGACGACTGGATGTCGACGGTGACGGCATGATCAGCCGGGTCGACCTCATGCTCCTGCGTGACAACCAGGACCTCAGCGATGCGGACAAGCAGATGCTCAGGCAGATGAGCTGGGACGTGCCGCTGATCGGGCACGTCGTCGACACGTACACCTCCGTGTCCGCCATGACCGGCAGCGTGCTCGTCGTCAGCGAGCACGGCATCAGCAGGGAGGACCTGGAGAGCTATCCGAGCCGGATCAAGAACGAGTTCGAGCTCGAGTTCGGCGTCCAGTAGAGAGAGAAGCTCCGGTGAAAGGCAGCAGAGCCGCCTGGAAGACAGGGCTCTCTGCTGCCTTTTCGCCAAGCAACAAGGCAATCCTGGCACCAGCCAGGAGTCCATCTCAGAGCGTTGAGCAATTACACCCTGGACCCCCGCCTACCCGGTCAAGGTCTGACCGGCGGAAGCGACATTTGGACTGACACGGACCATGGAGACTGGTTTATGAGCAACAACGAAAGCTTCAAGCAGATGCTCTTCATCACGTTCCCCGGCACGATGCACCGGATGTTCTTCGGAGGCGTGGATGACTTCCACCTCCAGACCGGTCTCTTCTTCCTCTGGGGTGGCCGACAGTATGTCACCAACCCTGGTGCCGGCGGGGAGCCGGTCGAGAACGTCGTTCTCGAGTGCCCGGAGCTGCACCGGCGCCTGGTCGCGGCGCTCTCGCTGGCTGAAAACGAAGGGCGTGCCTGCTGGCCGTCCAAGGATCGAACTGTCGCGTTCGACGGCCTCAACCGGCTGTTGATCGCCAACGCCTGCAGCCCGATCATGAGCGACCACGAGTATCGCTGGCGGTACCCGAATGGCGAGCTCGGCTACAGCTTCCAGGCTGTCCAGCGGCGCTGCCCGGACCTCAAGATCGTGTGGCGCCGGTTGCGGAGCTGACCACCGGCACAGGGGACCGCTTCGGGCGGTCCCCGTGTCCGCTCTTTTTTAGTGAGTATTTACTAGGTCATACAGTATAACCAATTAAGAAATAAGTAGCGAGGGGGAGCGCTCGATGACGAGCGCTCCCCCTGCTCTTCTCCACTCGATTCGACAGCCTGCAGTGTCACCACCATGGGCGACACCATCAGGCAGTCTCCTCGTTGCGCCGCACCGGCATCACGGTCAGCCGACGCGAGGCGGTTGCCGCTCGCTTCTGGTACGCCAGACAATCACCCTTGAACGGGCACCCTTCACAGTGCCAGCCTGTCTTCGCCGGGAAGCTGTTCTTTTCATAAGCAGCTTCGATCGAACGCATGACAGACCGCGCCTGCGACAGCGCCGGCTGGGTGAGCTTAGGCGAGTACCAGAAGACAACATCGGCCCCGCCACTGTGCAGGACTACCTCAAAGTTGATCCTGCCCAGCGAGCGGCGCACGTAGCGTCGCACGGAGTCGACCGAACGATACAGTCGCTGGCGAGCGGCAGGATCCTTCTCATCGACAGCCAGCAAGCGAACCACCAGCCGTACCGGCCCGCTGTAGCCCCGCTCGAGGCTGGCAACGAGACCGAAGAAGTAGAGCTGATGAACCTGCTTCTCCTTCAAGCGCCCGCCGGTCTTGATGTCGAGGACCTGCACGACCTCGCGGCCAAAGCGGCCCATGGTCAGGCTGACCTCGTCCGGCTTGGCAAAGAGCCACCAGCCGCTCTTCTCGTCGAAGAAGCGAATGGTGGTCTCCTTCTCACGATCCTTGACCTCGTCATCGTCGGCCATGTCGTCGGCCACCTGAGCCAGAGCCTCGACGCGCTGGCGCGCCGCCTTACGCTCCTGCTCAGGCACAACCGCCAGATGCTTCACGACCTCGGATTCGGCGGCTTCCCGATCGGGAGCTGCGTACAACGCATGCGCGGCGTCGCCCATTGCCTGGTAGGCATTGACCGAGCGCGCGCGGCGTTGTTTCCTTGCTAGAAACTGCTGTGGGCATTCCTTGAACGCCCACAGATCTGAAAACGAGAGACTCTTTTTCATGACATTTTCTCCATTTGCTCACCCCCGGACTTGAGGGCAAGCGGGATTTCCCCAGTCAGGCGCGTGCCTCGCCTGACCAGCACCGGGCTTTCACCGGCCCCACCGCAGGCGTGCGGATAGGGGATAAGCTGTTGTCGTCTGGTTCGCTGCCGCCGCCCAGGAATGGCAGCGCCAGCAGAGTGTTGAGCAAGCGTCGCCGCTCAGTCGAAGTTCACCTCCGGCGGCGGCACCGGCTGGTAGAGCGTGCCGTTCTGCCGTCGCCGATCGGCTCGGCCGTCTCCCACAGATTCCCCAAGTAGGAGATGGCTTCAGCAGAGGACACGTAAACCAGCACCTCGACACCGTCCTTGGAGCACTGCCAGACGCCCTTCTCCTCGTTGACGCAAGGACAATTCGGAACAGGGCACTCCTGGCGGCACAGCCAGCCCTCGCTTCGGAGCTTCCCGATTCGCTCCTTGGCGACCGCACGCGCCTCCTCCACGGTTCCGGCATTGAGCCGCTTGGTAGGCGGACCCTTCCGCGCGTCCTGCGCATCATGCTCGATCAGTACGTAGCTCATGGTTTGGCCTCCAGGTGTTTGTCCCTTTGAAAGCCCCATGCTCGCGGGTGCAGGGGTGGCACCCTCCAGGCTCGTTCAACAGAGAGACACAGGTGTGCTGGAACCAGCTTGCGCCAGACTCAGCACACCAGATGCCAGGTTGGGGCGAAGTGCGGAGATGGAGCCGCTACGCCGTCTTCTCCGCCGGGATCTGGCCTGTGCGGGTCAGCCAGGCGTGGAAGCTGCGGCAGACGCTCCGGTGGTAGTCGGTGCGCTCTTCGGCCGGTACCAGCTCGTACAGGTACTGCCAGCGGGACTTCTTGTCGCCGCGCACGCCCTTCACCGCGAACAGCTTGTCCGCGAGCTCCTGTGCCTCCAACTGCACCTCGCCGGGCATGTCTGCGAGCTTGCGCACGAAGTCGCCCTCGATCAGGTGGAGCATGGCGTAGCGGAAGGTGAGCTTCTCGCCGATCATGAGCGCGACGTAGCTGGCGAATTTGAACTTCACGCGCAGCCCGCTCTGGAACCGCGCCACGAAGCCCTCCTGGTTCTTCACCGTGAGGTCCTTCATGAGCGCCTTCAGCTCTTCGATCGAGTTGCCCAGCCAGCGCTCCGTGACGCGGATGCCCAGCTTGTCGGACAGCCGGCTGAGCTCCTCGTAGTCGTAGTCGTGGAAGGTCCGCCGGTCGAAGGCACCGATCAGGATGAAGCCGCTCCACCCCTTGTAGTCGACGTGCACCTCGGTGTCCGGATGAATGATCTCGGCGAGCACGGTGACCTGCTTGGGCAGCACCTTAGACCACCGCTCCTGGAGCGCCTTGAGCATCTGATTGGCGATCATCGACGAGGCGCTGACGAAGCAACCGCGCGTGGTGGCGATCAGCTGCCCGCGGTACCAGAAGATGATGCCCAGGTGGCCATCCTGCTTGACGGTCGCCACGAACGGCTCGTTGGGCAGGTGCTTCGTCTCCTCCTGCTCCCCGAAGTTGAAGAACTTGGGGAAGGGGAAGGCGACGAGAGCCGCCCGCCGGCTGAACACCATCCCGCGGCACAGGCGCATGGGAGCGGTCCAGCCGTCATGGAACCGGTGCAGCGTCAGGTGCGCAGTCTGCGTGTAGTTGAGCCCGATGAGCGGCAGGCTCGGGTGAAAGAACGGCTGCACGAGCGCGGTGATTGAGGGCATCCCCGGCTGCTGGCGATAGTTGAAGCACTTCGCCATGAACTCCGCGTTGCCCTTCTCCCGGCGCCAGCGATGCCAGCCCTTCCGGTCCTTGATCCGGCACGACACGAGCTTCCGGATGAACCGCTTGAGCTGCTCGACCGATTCCTCGATCTCCATGTGTTCTCTTCTTTCTGAGCGGCACAGAAAGAGCCGGTTGAACCGGTTCTCTGGCAGGCTCGTTTGAGAGTGATTAGAAAACAGCGAGCGGCGCCGGAACCTCTTAGAGCCGCAGCTTCTGGCGCTATCCTGACCAGCAGGAGTTGTGCACAGCGGCCAGGTGCACTGCCGCTCCGTACTTGCTGTACGGGTGAGAGGCAGGAAACGGTTATGACTGCGCTTTTTCTGGGTTAATTGCTACGGATCACTGGAATACTTAGCCAAATGTGTTCGTAGCTTAGAGAACTTGGGACTCGATCTCCAAATAAAATTTAGCTCTTGCGCGAGCGCTGATCAGTTCCTGGAAGTGCGTCCACTGCCACGTTCAAACTCCTTTCGTCGAACTGGATCTGGGGCCGTGATTGAAGCTTGCCTGGGTGATCCTGCAGCGGCAGCCAGGCAAAATCTGCCTCTCCCCAAGGTTGTTCAAATCATGGGAGTTTCCCCACTGGCGTCACCGTATAATCATTCGCGGAGCTAGGGCTGCCCGCTCCCGCTCAATCATTCACAGAGCTTGCTTGCACTTTCAGACCGCTGAGCTGCAGCATCAGCCTGTCCAGGCAGGAAGAGGCGGGACACTCTTTTCGTCTACGCTCCCAATTGCCTGTTCGGGAGCGCTGTTTCCCTCGAAATTGAAGTGCCACTGGTGCGGAGATGGTGAAGCGAATAGCCGCAACGCTGGAGAATTATCCCCGGTTGATCTGTGAGAACCAGGGAACGATCACCACTCACGGCGGTCATGCCAGGCGGCAGTCAGTGCAGCTTCGTACTCATGCGCCGTGTAGCCCGGGCACAGACGAGCAAGCTCAGTAAGAGAGGCCTGCCACTGCTGCGAATAATCCTTGGTAAATTCCCAGAGCTCGTATCCGAACGTTATTACGGCGCGGACCTCGTAACTCGTCCCCAGGCATGGACACCGCCCCGCCAGCCGGCTCACCGTCTCTTCCTTCTCGAGGCGACGGCGCTCGCGCTCCTTCTTGGCCAGCTCCAATGCAAACGAATACAGACTGCCTTGCATACACGATCCACTCAAGTGTTTTGCTTCACGCCTACATTGCTAAGCTTACGCTGTACCAGCTGGCCGACGTGCAAATGGACCGTTTTAATTTACACTATATGGTTAAGTAGAAGCCACAAAAAAGAAGAACCCGGGTCGAAACCCGGGTCCCCTTCCAGGCCGAGCCAGACTGTGGTCTGGCTCGGCCTCTCTTGCTCCCCTGATCACGACGAGTAGCAGCTGCACAAGCCGTGACGGTGCGCGATGCGGTCCACACGGCGCGGATGGAGCCTCTTCAGCTCGTCCGCATCCCGCCGGTGCTCCAGGGCCGCGTCGAGGTCGATCTCCTCGGCCTGGTAGTCGGCGGGATCCTCACCGCAGCGCACCAGCATCCGGTCGACCGGGTCCGGGTAGCGACGGACCTCCCGTTCGTGCTCTCGCGCCACCGCGATCGCGTCACCCCAGGTCCAGCCGGTGCCCGGGATCAGGTCGTTGGGGTTCTTGCCCATCAGCGTCTTTTGGGTGTCCATGGTGTCACTCCTTAGCCGTTAACGGCTGCAAGGACCTCGGCGAAAGTCTCCTGCTTGGACTTCGCGTTGGTCGATTGAACAACAGACAACAGGCTCTGCGCCTTGTAGTAATCGAGGAGGGCTTGCGACTCCCTCCTGAACTTGCTGAGCCGTTCGCTGATCACCTCAGGAACGTCATCAGCACGACCGCGCCGACTGAGCCGCTCGATGAGGTCCTTTTCGGGCACATCGAGCAGAACGACGCGGTCAAGCTTGTTGCCCCAGCCGGCAAGCAGCTCGCTGAGCAGCTTGGCCTGATTGAGGGTGCGGGGAAAGCCATCGAGCACAGCGCCCTTGTGGTATTTGGGCTTTTCGAGCTCGCGGCGCAGGACCCGGAAAGTGACCTCGTCGGGCACCAGCCCCCCGGAGGAGACGTAGCGCTCGACTTCGAGTCCCAGATCCGTCCTGGCAGCAATCTCGCTGCGGAAGACGTCGCCGGTGCTCAGGTGGGGAACACCAAGCACGGGAGCGAGCTGAGCCGCCTGCGTGCCTTTGCCGGCACCGGGCGCACCGAGCATGACGATGTACTGTGCGTTCCAACGCCGCCAGTGAATCAGGCGCGCGATCCAGAACTGCACGCTGACAATCCATCGGTGGAACATTGGCTTGTCTCCTCGGGTTCGTGGTTAGCGGCGTACGGACGCCAAAACACAACCCCGGCTTCGGCAGAGCAGCCGTTTGAGCCGGGGTCGAAAACGAAATCGAGATGGGGTGGAGCTTGGGGGTCTTTAGGCTAAGTTCTGTACTTCCTGAAACGTCTTGTTGAATATGAGTTAGGTCAATACCTTAGGCATTTCTAGTCCTGAAAAGCAATATGGCCCTCAGTTAGCACAACAGATCAAGCTATCAGCCATAGCCTTTTCCAGAGGCGTGCTCCTGCGCTGCGTTCACCCGATTCAGGCGCCCAGCGGTGCGGTTTCTGGGGACGGGTCAACAGAGTGCCAAGCTGTCCGCGAACGAGCGCATTCGGCGGTAAACACGTAGCAGACAGGCGATTGATGATTAGCGCACCCTTACCACACAGACGCTTGTAAAGCGCAGATTAGAGGCTCGCGGAGCTACCTCATTGCCGGCGGCACCCGATCGGGCCTTCAACGACCGATTCTCAAATGGAATTTGCTTCAAGCGCAAGCCCACCGGCGAGCCTTCAAAGTATCGCCGGTGGGCTTCCAACATCACGAAGGGGGCCAGAGGCTACTTGAGCAGCTGCTGCAGGAACTCAGAGCGAGCCCGCGCTTGAGCAGCGAGATATGGATTGCTGCGGGGAAAATCCTCCGCCTGCTCTTCACAGGCGCTCAGGAGTTGGCGGGCAAAATCACGTGCAGCTGGCTCACCTTTGCGCGCGCACACTTGAACGCCGTAGTACCCGTAACGGCCAAACAGCCCGGTACTGGGGTCTGGACGCCTGAGATCCAGCACGACGGTTTCTGGGATCCCGGACTCCGGGCTAATAATCACGATCTCGCAGGTGGTGCCATGGACGGCAACCACCATGCCACGATCAACAATCGAGTTAAAGCAGGGAAGCACAACATAGTCCCCGACAAAAATCTGGCGCAGATTCGTGTCCAGCACGAAATTTGGATCACCCTCTGGCAAAAGCTCTTCTGAACATCTTTCTGGTAGGTCTGACATGGAACAATAACCTCTGTAAATAGCGCTCCTTAATCGGCGTCGTTATTTGGCTTAGATGTTGCGAGTAAGAATTGCGACTTTCAGCCGCTGCCAACTGGTCAGCTCCCCGGGCTGTAGTCGATTGATATGACGCGAGCGCTCACCAGTATGTTCCGTCTGAAACTGGACCCCGCAAATGCTGGTGGCAATCACCAATTCAGCGCTTCTCAACTGCCGGCTCGGCAACAGAATACTTTGTTAGCCAGACTAATTACTCGCAGAATGACCGACTACTCTGGATTTTACCAGACGGATTAAACTGGTTTAATTCACTTTGGGAACAGCTACCAGCCACCGGGCGTCCTAGCAGGCAGGCACCGAAAACGGAGGGATGCAAATTATGAGAAGAGCAGGACTTTTAGCAGTACTTCTGGCCGGAGCATCTGTGGCTGGAACCATTTTTGCTGCACCTGCTAACGCGAGCAGAGAGGGCGACATTCTAACAATGATTGCCTATCAAAGGTTAGCTCAACAGCAGCAAGAACAACAGTATAACGCGCTGCTGCAGGCACAATATCTGGCGAACCTGCAAGCGCAGCAACAAACTTGCGCTCGGCAAGCCTGGGCACGACGTGCAGCCAACCGCTGGTATGGCTGGGAACCGGTTCATCACTTTCGCCATTGGAACCGCTGGGAGCGCTGACCGGACTCGCCGGGTCAAATGCGCGCTGAGAGAAAAGCTGGACCTAGCCAGTTTTTCTCTCTAGCGGCCAAGCCAAGTCGAGCTGGACGTGGCTAAAAGGCATGGGGAAATCCCCCAGCACTGCGGCACCATATCACTTCGAAGGCAGCATGCGGCATGCCCCACGAGCAATTGACTGGCAGCGCAAAAACAGCATCATCTGAGGATTTGTAGATTTCGCTAGTCAATCGTCCAGCGCTGAGCAAGCAATTTTGGGCCGGCTTTGCCAGCGGGCTCGATTCTGCTACCAAAAATTATTGTTTCCATCTCAGCACCGACAAGGGCTTCACAAACCAAGCAGCGCACGTGCAGCCAACTCGAGCAACCATCAGGCGTCCTCAGGCGCAGCTTACGAGAACCTGCTTGCTCGTTGTTTCGAGTCAGACGCTGCAAGCAGTCAGCTTCGAACCTTCTAACGAAAGAAGACAGCCAATGAAGAATCCGACGTTTCTGGAACCACAACCGGCGAAACGCAGCATTTTGATCGACGGTGTACTGTTCACGTTGCCGGTCGCGGCGACCCTCTCCCTCACGGTCTTTCTCGTAACGTACGCGCTCAAACTGGCCGATTACCTGATGGGCCCGATCAGCGAAGTGCTGGAAGGTGTGATCGGTCGTCACCTGCCGGGGCTCAGCGTTGTCCTGATCGCAGTGGTCCTGCTGGCTGTTGGCCTGATGAAGCGGCGGCAGTTAGGTCAGAGGATCCTCAGGCTGCTCGAGCGCCTTTTGCAATCTGCTCCGGTGGTCAGCTCTATTTACGCCATTGTCCGCCAGGTGGTCGGCGTCTTCGGCGGTGCTGACCAGGCACGAGCTCGACGTGTGGTCTTCGTCGAGTGGGTGCCAGGCGGTCGGGTACCTGGTTTGGTAATGAACGAGGTGCGGAACCGGGCCACCGGGCGCAGGGAGCTCGTGGTTTGCGTTCCGAGCAAGCCTCATCCCACCGGCGCCACGCTGGTAATCGTTCCGGAGGAGAAGACTTGCGACGCCGGCATGACGCCGGAAGAGGTGATCAAGTGGGGCATGTCGCTGGGCACGTTAACGCCGGCTGAGCTGACCATTGCCAACTGGCAGCAGCAGCCTGATTGTGCCCAAGAACTCCAATCACAATCCCACACGGAAGGAGAGCAAGGCATTCGTTGACCAAGCGATTCGGCTGCGCGAAAGCGCAAGTATCAGCGAAATGGCAGAAAGCAATGCTCTAACCGAGCAGAAAGGGCAGGCACAATTGCGGATTCATTTTCACAAAGTAAGCGACTGCATCAATGACGCGCGCTTCATCGGAGGGCTGATCGGGGCAATCGTTGCGATTGCACTTGCCGCTGGCGGACTCTGGCTTATGGACGCAGGAATCGCGGACACATTCGCGCTTGGGCTTGTAGTCTGTATTCTGGCAGCCTGGCTACTCTTGAGGGCAGGTGAATTCTGCCTTCGGGCGTGCTGCATAGCGTACAGATCTCCCTGCAGCTGCCAACCTGGCTCAGCACCTCCTAGCGCAAGGCTCGTTGACCGCCGCTCCCGGCGGGCATCCTCTTAACTCTTGCCTCCGCTGCCGCGCCGCTCCGCCTTCAGCGACTGGCCGTTCTCAGGCAGCGGCTGCGGATCCTCGCTGTAGTGACTGATCGCCACAAAGGAGGATCCCCGCAGGGTAGCACACAGCGCTGTTGGCGCTGCGTAAACTGCCTGCGTCGTCAGTGAGCTTGAGGCCCAGGATTCTCTGGCGCTTCAAACGCAGGCATCCACGATTATTGGAAAGGCATTGCCAATGATTGAAATTCTGATCGTCATCTCCGTGCTGCTTACATTCTCCACGCAACTGCGCAAGCTCATCAAGCGGTGGAAGAACAGCCACGGATTGATTCAGGTTCACGAAACAACCGTATACAAGACATCCTCGCGCCTCAAGGGCGAGCCTGAAGAGAGCATGAAAGCCCCCGAACCGACCGCAGGCTCGGGCGAACCGAAGACCACGACGAACAGCGCTAGCGTTGATGGCACCAAGCCAATTGCAGTGATCGAGTTCGACGGGGACGTATACGCCAAGGATCGAAACCAGGTCGCCAGGCTGGTCGACGAGATCATCTTCAACAAGAAGCGAATCCGCGAGGCGGTTGTGGTCGTCAGTTCGCCTGGCGGAGGTGTCGCGGAGTACGGTCAGCTCTTCTCGGAGATGGAGAGGCTTCGCAAGGCGCAGATCCATTTGACGGTCGCCATCGACACCTGCGCCGCCTCCGGTGGCTACCTCATGAGCGTTCCTGCCCATAAGATCGTGGCTGCCCCATTTGCCTGGGTCGGGAGCATCGGGGTCGTTGCGGAGCTCGTGAACGTGAACAAACTGCTGAAGAAAGTCGGCGTCGAACCGATGACGATGACAGCCGGCCAGTTCAAGCGAACGCTGACCATGATTGGCGAGGTCACGGACGAGGGCAGGAGCCACTTTCAAGCTCAGCTTGACTCCATCCATCGTCAGTTCATCGCCGCTGTGAAGCGATACCGGGGCATCGATGCGGACAAGGTCTGCAACGGCGACCACTGGACCGCTCAGGAAAGCGTCGAGCTCGGGCTCGGTCTGGTGGATGAAATGGCTACCAGCCGCGAGTACCTGCTCCAGCTCAACCGGGAGTCCACGCTCGTCTTTCTAACGGAGAAGGAGCGCAGCTTTTCTGAAAGGCTCTCCTACCTCCTGTCCACCGTCGCCGATCGCATCCTCCTTCGCCTGATCAGCCGCCTGCAGCAGATGTCGTCGCGATCAGCGCTCACGCGCTGAGAGCGCTGTCGTCGGTGATGCTGCCGGTTATTGATTGACTGAAGGTCAATAGGCTAACGGGGAGCGGACTGGTCGGGAATTCCCTCAACTGTCCGCTTTTTCGCTCTCGCTTGCTACTCAATTATCTAGTATCAACCAGTACTCGCAAAAGCTGGTGTTAACAACTATATATGCTAATAGCAGCCTACACGAAAAACAAGTCAGGAAGCCGGTCGAGCGGACCGAGCCTCACTTGCTCTTCGTCCAATTGGCGCCCCATGGTCCTGTCGCGTTACAGGATGTTTGGGCTGGGCGGCTTCCTGGCTGGCTGCGGGCATGGTTGGTGCTGTCAATCGCCTTGCAGCACCAGCTCCTCCAGCTCCGGACTGATGCGCATGTCCCACTCAGCACGGGGCACGCAGTGCACCAGGAAGAGCGCGTAGTCGAAAGGCGCCACCACCCTGGCCGTCCTGGCCAGGAGTCGCCGGATTCCGTTCGGGCACGGCAGGTTCTCCTGATCGCCGTCGAGCCAGCAGGCGGAGCCCGTGGCGTTGCAGACCATGCGGAGCATGTCTGCCAGCTCCTCGCGATCCTGGCAGTCCCCCATCCTGTCGATCACATCGAGCAGCTCGGGGAACTTCCCTCCGATGAGGGTGCGAGCGATGATGAAGTACATGGACACATCGCAGCTTGAAAACATCGACGGCCTCCATTGCCTGATGTTGTTCGCTTGATTACGAGTGGCACCCCCGGCAGGACTCGAACCTGCATTGCGCGGTTTAGAAAGCCGCTGCTCTATCCGCTGAGCTACGGGGGCACGGACGACCTACACTACAGCTCATTCGAAGTTTGCATCGCCCTGACTGGCATCAGGACCTTCCCGCCTTGCTTTTGGGGTCCGGCGGGACAGGGGAGAGCACCACACGCGGTGTCAAGCTGCTTGTCGTGGCGATCTACGTCGCCGCCGCTGGCCTGCATGGGCGCACAGGCAGTGATTTACTGATGAACTGGACGCACACTGCACGACGTCGATTGTGCCTCGGCTCGAGCTGCTCCCGCTACGGATTCAGCCAAACGGGCGGCCCGCTGCGCTCCAGCGCCGCCGTGGCCTCCGCCTCGCTGTCGAAGTAGCCGCCGTAGACCTCTCCGGAGCCGCAGGACAGGTGCCAGGTGCCGTCCCTGTGGAGGTACTGTACTTGCTCCTGGTCGAAGTCGCCGAGAACACTTGCCGCCACGTAGAACTTGCCCGGGAAGGCAAACTCCGGCGCATGCCAAACTCGACCGTTTACCATGGATCCTCCTTGGCTCTTGTTGAGCACTGCATCCGAACCACTCGCACAGCTCCCCATGAGCTGCGATTCTCCGAAACTGAAATCGCGAAACGCCCGGCGGGATTCGAACCCGCATACACATCTGCGCGACCTGCGCGCAAATGGTGCAGGCTCTTAGCGCCCTGACTGGCGTCAGGACTTTCCCGCCTAGTGTGTTGCGTCAGGCGGGACTTGCGTTGGATCGGCGACAGACATCAGCGACGTCTTGCCAGGGCGCTTGGCTCGCCGCCGCATAGACCGTGACCGCGGCTGCACCCGTGTGACCTTGAGCGACCAGTACCTCGGCTACCTATTCGCCAGGAGCGCCGCCACATTCAGGTTGGGGCAGTCGACGGAGCTCAGATGGGTCAGCGTGGACGGCAGCGCGCGCACCATCTTCAGCGAACGGCACCAAAAGAAATCGAGGTAGGTCAACTTGGCCGGCAGGTCGGGCACGCTCGTCAGGGCATCGCACCACTCGAACAGGAGACGGGTCAACGTGGCCGGCAGCACGGGCACGTCGGTCAGGACCGGGCAGTTGTAGAAGTACAGGTGGGTCAGCGTGGCCGGCAGTGCGGAGACGGTCGTCAACTTGGGGCAGTCGACGAAGATCAGGTGGGTCAGAGTGGCCGGCAGCGCGGACACTCTCTCCAGCCTTCCTTCGATGTAGAGAGACCTCAAGTTCGGGTTCTTTTTGGTGTATGCTGCCAACTGCTTTTCGGAGCCAAACTTCATCTGCGTTTCCTTTCGCTTTATTGGGTCAACCGTTGACCCCTGCAACGCCCGGCGGGAATAGAGCCCGCGAAACATGCGCGAACGCACACTGCTCCCAGAGCTACGAGCCCTATGCGGCGGGATCAGCGGCGGCACCCGAAGGTGCACTGCCCGCGAGGGGGATGTGTCAGCTTTGCTTGCCCTCCGAGGCCAGGAAGAGCCTCAACTCTCTCCACTTTCGCGCGTTGCTCTTGTAGGGGAGGCGGCTCCACATGAGAAACTGGAGCTCGGTGGAGAGAAATCCCGTGATGTCGGCACGCTTGGCGACCAGCTCTCCGGTGCCCACTGCACCGAACTCGGTGGCGAGATCCACAAATTGCCCGAGCTTCCCCGGGTAGGGAGGGACCAACACCACGTGGTCGGCCAGCATCACTACATGAGCCCGGCCGTGGTATGCAGGCTCCATGATCAAGTACCTTGCCGCCTGGCGAAACCTCTCCCATTCGGCGATGTAAGTTCTGGGCGAAGGGTTCATCGACATTGCTACCTTTCTCCCAATCCCTTGCGGAACCGGGTCTTTTGCTATCACTGCATCCGCACAGCCCCCAACTCAGCAAGAGCCAGAGGTCGCTAGTTGGTACGCCCGGCGGGAATCGAACCCGCGAAACATGCGCGAACGCGCACGGCTCCCGGAGCTACGGGCGTCTCTTGGCGGGACCATCGGCCGTTGATGAGCATGCCTGGCCGGTGGCAATCTAAGGCGGGTGAAATGCACGTAGTTCCTGCGATGGGACCGGTCACCAGCGGGGAGTGTATCAGCCGAACACCGTCTCCTCTGCGACCGTGGCCCCGGCCGGTACAGTTGCCCCCGCTCGAACGGTAGAGCCCCAGCCGATCTTCGCTCCGGCACCGATCGTCGCATTGTCCTCGATCGTGGCGTCACCCTCCACGTGCGCACCTACTCCGATCTTCGCACCCCTCCCCACCCTAGCCTTGTGCCCTACGTAAGCGCCATCACCGATCTCCGCGCCTGCCTCGATCTTCACGTCGTGCATGATGTGCGCGCCGATCCCGACCGTGGCTCCCTGCCCGACGACTGCATTGGGATTGACCTCGGCGTTTTCGTTGACCTTCGCTCCGTCCACGATCTTCGCCCAATAGCCGATCGTGGCGCCCTTCCCGACCGTCGCACCCTGGTTGACGACCGCATCCCAGCCGACGAAAGCGGTCTCGTGTACGCTGGCCGTCGGATGGATGAATACCCGGTAGGCTCTTCTCATGGTAGCTCGGATTTCCATGTCCTTTACCTGTTCCTCTGATGGGTCCGTTCTTAATAGGGAATCCGGACAGCTCTCTCAGCTCACCCTGAGCCGAGGAGACTGCCCGGAACGGTACGCCGAGCGGGAATCGAACCCGCATGTCCATCCGCGCGACCCGCGCGCAGATGGTGCTCTACCGATTGAGCTACGGGCGCTCTTGGGCGGGACCACAGACGAGCTGCGGTACCGGCCCACGCTGTTGGGTGCATCGCCCTGACAGGCGTCAGGACTTTCCTGCCTTGCTTGCTGGGTCCGGCAGGATTCGAGTGGATCGAACTTCGCGCCCGGTGGCTAGCGGCCGGGGTCGATGTCCAGCTCCGCTGCATCCGAGCAGCGCCCGAAGCGGAGCTTGATCACGCGGTAGTGCTCGTCGAAGATATTGACGTCCTCTTCTTCCACCGGGTACCAGTACGACCTGGCTTTGCTGGACCGGGCGGCCGCCATCAGCAGATTGAAGACCCTGCCGGCCGCGGGGTGGTTGGCGCGCACCACCTCGATCTCCCTGCCCGCGCGATGGCGAGGTTTATTCAGCTCCTTGAGCACGCCAGCGATGATCCGCTTGGCCTGCGCTTCCACCGTCGGCTCCCGCTTCCGCTGGACGTTCTTGGCAGCGGCTCGCGACCTCCTCGCGTGCCTGCTCTCCACTGCGGTCGCACGGCATGCCTGCAGTCTCTTGGCGAGTGCTCTTGAATCCATGGATACTTACCTCCAGCCTTGAAGGCACAAGCGACCGCCACGGGGGCGGTCGCTTGTGCAGGTTCCTGTTTGTGTGCCTAACGTTACCTTTGTGCCAGCGAGTCGCCTACATCGAGCTCACAATGGGCTCGACGTAGACGACTCTGAACTCCTACCTACGACAGCCTCAGTCAGCCCACGTTTTCCGGCACGCCGGCTTCCACCGAGACCCGCAGTGCCTCCTTGCCCCTCAGGCAGAGCCAGGCGATCGTCGACTCCGTCTCCTCGGGATAGTCGATCTGTCCACGGAAGGACGCCTCCTGACCGCAGACCCACCCCCGGGCCCGCAGCTTGGCGATCCGCTTCCTGGCGATCAGCCGCGCTTCGTGGACGGTGAGCGCGGAGAGGGGCCGCTCGAGCCTCTTCCACGTACCGTCCGTCTCCTCGCGCAGGTAGAACGGGCCGGTCGCCGGTACCGGACGGTCCAGGTGACCCGTGAGCGCAGTAATCTGCAGTCGCATCTTCGCGAGGAACTGCTTTGCCTTGCGCGCGAACTTCTTGCGCAGCCGAGCCTTGCGGTGGGTCCGACCGGCGTACTGCCGGTACCGCTCCCAGTTGATGCCGAGGCCGATGCCCAGCGGGCGAAGCACAACCACCGACTCGTACTGGCACGAGACCTCGAAGACCTCGTCGAAGCCGGCGATCAGGGCGCGCCGATTGAGCACGTCGAAGCACCACGTGACGATCGGGATGTTGCCGGCGAACGTCAGCCCGGAGCCGCCGGCGGGAGTACGCTCCGTCTTCTGGTCGTACTGGCAGAGGTGAACCTCGATGCAGCCGGGGTAGGCCGACTCGAGGACCCCGATCCGCTTAGGATCGATCGCGTAGCTGGTGCTCGCGCTGAAGATGCTCAGGGCAACCGACTTGCCCGCGTTCATGACCGTCTTATCCATAGAAGAGAGCCTCCTTCGTTCAGGTAGCGAACATGCGAACGATTCGTCCTGGCCGCACAAGTTATTGCGATGCGACTGGACGGTACTTGGAACGCCCGGCGGGATTCGAACCCGCGAAACATGCGCGATCGCGCAGGGCTCTGCCACTGAGCTACAGGCGCTTCTTGGCGGGACCGCCGGCGGTGCCTTTCAGAGGCGCACCGCCGGTGGTGGGATGGGATGACTTGCGCTTGACGCACCACAGCTCCAAGCGCCAGACCTCTCTTGCTGTGACAGGTTGGTCCTTTGATTCAGAGATGCCCTACGCCCGCACCGCGAGCCCCGTGCACCCGTTGATGTCGAAGACCTGCAGGTTGGGCGGCACGTTCGGCAGCTCCTTGAGCCCCGTGCAGCCGCTGAGGTCCAGGACCTGCAGGCCGTCCGGCAGCTTCGGCAAGCTCACCAGACCGGTGCAGCCGCTGAGGGACAGAACCTCCAGTCCGTCCGGCAGCTCCGGCACGCTCACCAATCCCGTGCACCCGTTCGCGAGCAGGGTCTTGATGCGGCTCGGCAGCGCCGGCAGGCCGGTCAACCCCGGGCACTCCCTGATGTCCAGGGTCTCCAGGCTGAGCGGCAGCTTCGGCAGGCCGGACAGCAACACGCACCCGCAGAGGTTCAGGTTCTCCAGGCTGTCCGCGAGCTCCGGCAGGCTCGTCAGCCCCACGCACCCGTGGAGATCCAGGTACGCCAGCTGGGGCGGCAGCTCCGGCAGGCTCGTCAACCCCGTGCAGCGGTTGAGGTACAGGCACATCAGCCTGGGCGGCAGCTCCGACAAGCGGGTCAGCCCCGTGCACCCGCCGAGGGTCAGGTACTTGATGCTGGGCGGCAGCCCCAGGAGGCTCGTCAGCCCCGTGCACCCGCTGAGGCACAGGTGCTCCACGCCGGGCGGCAAAGCCGCGAGGCTCGTCAGGTCCGCGCACCCGCCGAGGTCCAGCATCCCGCCCCTGACCTTCGCCGCCAGTCCTTCCACCGAAAACGTTTCGCTCATGAACATCTCCTCTTCTTTGAAAAAATGGTTCGATCAGTAACACAACTTGGAACGCCCGGCGGGAATCGAACCCGCAAAACATGCGCGGTCGCGCACGGCTCCCAGAGCTACAGGCGCTTCTTGGCGGAGCCACCGGCGCTGCGTTTCACGGGCGCACCGCCAGTGGTGGCATGGGATGATCTGCGCTTGAGGCACCACAGCGTCAAGCGCCTTTCCCTATTGTTGTGACAGGCTCACATCTCGATGTGGAAGTCGCTCCTCACCCAGATCTTGAGCCCCGTGCATCCCTTGACGCCCAGCGCCTCCAGACTGGCCGGCAGGTCCGGCAAGCCGGTGAGCCCGTTGCACCCGTGGAGGTGCATCACCTTCAGTCCGGGCGGCAGCTCCGGCAGGCTCCGGAGCTTGTCACACTCGCTGAGGTACGCCAGCCGCAGGCTGAGCGGCAGATCCGGCACACGCGTCAGCCCCGCGCACCCGGCGAGGTCCAGCACCGTCAAGCGCGGCGGCAGAGCCGGCAGGCGCTTGAGCCCAGAGCACTGGCGGAGCTTGAGCTGCACCAGTCTGGAGGGCAGTTTCTGCAGGCTCGTCAGCCCCGTCAACTCGCCGGTGGTCAGGCGGGTCAGGCCGTCCTACAGCTCCTCCAGGTTCGTCACCTGGTCGCACCTGCCGAGGTCGAGCACGCCATCCTTCACCATCTTCGCCAACAGATCCTTCGAATACGTGACACCCTTCATGCTAGCCTCCTGTTTCGGTCGGAATCGGGATGGGTATTCCAAGCATCCACCGCATTTTTCTTGTGCTGCTGGTCGAGCTACTTGTACTTGTCCCTCTTAGTTACTTACGCCCGTCGTTGTCCCGAACGAACTGCGTGAGCTCTGCGAGGTGCTCACGCTGCCTTCGCAGATCGGACTCGTGTCCCCACCCAGCCGCCTGAGCTTCGCCGATGTCCTTCTCGATCCTTGCGATCTCCTTCTTGGCGTCTTCGACTCGTCTTTCCAAATTCGTCATTTGTTCGCATCCTTTTCAGTTGTGAATTTAGAATCCGTGTCAGGGGCGATGTTGATGCCGGTCCCAGCTTCCAGGCTGGTGACGAGAGCTGTCCTCCTGAGAGTTGGATCGGATCCCCCAGCTCACCAAGAGCCTGGGACCTGGAACTTAGAACGCCCGGCGGGAATCGAACCCGCGACATGCGCGAACGCGCACTGCTCCCCCAGCTGCAGGCGTGTTTACCTGGCCTAGCGGCAGGCATAGTGACAGCTCGAGGACCGAGCTGGTACCGCGCAAGGCAGGGCGGGTCTTCCTCTAACGCTCCCATGTCCTGTATGTTCGGGAGAACAGAGGCTTTGGTCTGTGGCCGGCCGCTCTAGCGGCAGCCGGCACTTGACACCGTGGGTTGCGAGTGGGCTTCAGGCGCTCAGGAGCTCCCCGGGAAGTCGAGACTCCTTGAAGCCAGCGTTTTTCAGCGCCGACCCGACATCAGCCGGAGCCAGCTCTGTCGTGATGTTCATTGCGACGTAACTGCTCGTCGTGCCCCAGTTGCCGACGATGGCAGCTTCGTTGCCACCATCCGTGAACGTGATCTCGGCGTCCCGGAGCCTCCTGCGCAGCATGTCGAGAAGAAGAAGGTGGTCGCCGAGTCTGCGGTAGCTGCCTTCACGCTGGACGAGCACGGCTGCAGTCTTCCCTCCCTTGTCGTGGGACGTGGTGTAGCTGAACGTCAGCCACTCGTTGGCGAGCTTGCACGGTGCCATGACAGCAGGACCGAGCCTGTCGATCACTCGCCGCTTGGGTTCGACGCCGGAGAACCCCTGCATCTCGACCACGATGCCGCTGTCCGCGAGCAGAACTCGCTTGCCAGATTCTCTGGACCGGAAGGGAACGTAGTAGGTTGCGCCTGCCTC
>Ga0066388_100000056_pt1 | contig 33826 bp, 31 predicted proteins | sample PanSoiMetaGPlot6_FD_64539 | JGI IMG/M metagenome (GOLD analysis project Ga0066388, IMG submission 64539) | Tropical forest soil microbial communities from Panama analyzed to predict greenhouse gas emissions - Panama Soil - Plot 6 (Hybrid Assembly) | ecosystem: Environmental > Terrestrial >...
GGGCTGGGTACTACTATTCCTAGGCCATCGTATTGAAGGCAACAATCCGGCGTTTTTTCAAGGTCCGATTTATCTCCTTGTTGGGCCCATCTGGGTAGCAAAAGAAGCATGGACGTTCCTATTCCCCGGGGCGGCGGATTCGGGGCCGAAGGAAGAAAAGCACGAGGCCTCGTAAGATAAAGATAAAGAAAGGGATAATCCGCAGCACGGCGAACAGGAATGGACGATTTTGGCAACGATCTTGCCGACAATTCCCCTGAGATGGTGTCAGAGGGCATGACTAACGCAGGCACGGAACTACGCAAGCGGCGTAGTACGCGCATAGTACAAGCCGTTCCGCTCGTCGTCACGGGTGTGGATGCGCTTGGGCGGCCCTTTGTCGAGCGCACTTCGAGCCTCATTATCAACTGCCACGGCGCACGCTACCAGTCAAAGCACTACGTCCTGAAAAACATGTGGGTTAAGTTGGAGATTCCGCATCCGGAATCAGGCCAAGCGCCGCGGACAGTTCGGGGACGTGTGGCTTGGATTCAAAGGCCCAGGACAGTGCGGCAGCTTTTCCAGGTGGCGCTGGAGCTTGAAATTCCCGGCAATGTTTGGGGCATTGCGTTTCCGCCGGAGGATTGGTTTGGATTTGATCCGGATGCCGAGCGGCAAATCCTGACGAGCCCGCCTGTGGTGCCAGGACCGCAAGAAAACGTCCCTTCTGTGGACAATGAACCGGGTATCCCTGCCATCGAAACAGAATTGCCTCCGCCAGCTGTTGGGGTCGACAACGTGCGCGTATTCCCTGCACCAACGAGTACAACGGATGCGTCGCTACAGCTTGCGCGCCAAGTAACACGCCTGGTGTCGGACGCGAAGCAGCAAATCCATACGACGGCAAAGGAAGTTGTGGCACAGGCGGCTGCAGCGGAGCAACGCGAAGCTTTTGAACAGTGGGAACAGAAATTTGCGGCGGCTCGCGCGGAAGTTTCGAATGAAGCCGATCGCGCGATCGAGCGGATCCAGAAAGAAATCGACGATCGGACGCGCGCCGCACATGCAGCTGCTGCCGAAGGGTTGAAGAACGATTTGCCGGGATGGGTCGCGCCGCAACTGGAACGCGTCACACAGGAATTGACGGGCCGGATTTCACAGGCCGGCTCCGCGCAGGCCGAGCAGCAGGATCACCGGCTGGCAGAACTGAGCGCACGTGTTGCCGATTTGCTGCGGCAACTCGAGGAAACCGGCGATCGCCTGAACCAGCGCGCGAATGAAACTGACGCTAGGCTCGCAGAGCGCGTGGAATCCGCGGCACGCACAATCGAAGAAGCCGCGCGCCAAAGAGAAGAAAGCGCAGGCGCGCATTGGGGAAACCTAAGCGCGGAAGTAGGTCAGGCGCGTGAGCAATTGCATGGCGCGGTTGCGGATGCAAAATCGGCGCTGGAGCAGCACGTTGCGGAGCGGCTCGGCGGGGCACAAGTTCAACTCCAAGGCACGGCCGATTCCGTGGTGAATTCCGCCCAGGAACGTGTTGCGGCAGGCTTGCAGGAACATTCGAACCGGCTGCTCGCCCAGCTTCACGAAAACCTCGAGAGCGAAGCGGCCCGGCATGTAGGTGGAATCCAAGAGGCTGCCTCGCGTCTTTCGGGCGAAGTCGAGCAAAAGCTGCAGCAATTGAGCGAAGCGGCGCAGAGTGAAGCAGGAAAGCTGGATGCGGCAGTCGGGCGCGCAAACGCAACGATTGAAAACCTGGATCAATTTCTGCCGCGCGTCGCGAGTCTGCAGCAGCAGGCGCTAAACGAATTTCAAACGCAGCTTGACGACGTGCTCTCGCTTCATCGCAACGAGCTTCATCGGCGCAGCGAGGCGCTATATGCGGAGTTGAATACGCGGATGAATCTTTCGTTCGCGGCTGCGGGACAAGACGCTTTGACGCGCTTTGATGAACAAGTGCGGACCGTGATTGAGCCTCAAATTGCCGCGACGAATGAAGCGGTTCATCGGCTTGCCGGCGGGCGTTCGCTGCTGGACGCGGCGCTGACGTTGCAGCAGGACCGAATCCGAAATACAGCCGACGACGCATTTGCGGAATCGCTCGGGCGCTTCCGCGAAAACCTGGGCGGAGTCGAGCAGCTGCTGCACGAATCATCGCAAAAAATCATTGCCCAGAACTTGACTGAACTCGAAGGCCGAGCCGGAGACGTACGCCATCACGCCGTGGATGAAATGCACAAGTCTGCGGAATGGTACGAAAAGAAGGTGCAGACGCAGATTTCGGGCCTGACCGAACGCGCGGTGGAACATGCGGGCAATCAGCTTCGCGAAAAGGCGGGAGAGATTTCCAGCGTATTCGCAAGCGAGCTGGATCATTCGAGCCGCAATTTTGTGCAACATACGCAGACGCAAATGGAAGAAGTCGTTCGCGATGCCTTTGACCGCGCGCGGGCGCTCTTTGCCGAGGCGGCGGACACGACTTCAGCCGCGTTCACAGACGAAATTCAACGGCACGGCCGCGAAGAGCTGGAAGGTTTTAATGACGTGGTGCGCGACACGGCTAACGTTTCGTTTGCTCAAATCCAGGCAAAGCGCACAGAAATCGTGCAGCAAACAAGCGCCGAGCAGGAAGAGTTTTTGCAGCGATTCCGCGGTGCCCTTTCTGGCGCGCTGGAAACCGGCATCACCGAAGCGCGTGAAAAAGTGCAAACGGGGTTTGCGCCACTGCTCGAATCCTGGAAGCAGACGCTGGATGCTCATCAGGCGGAAATGGCGAAGAATTACAAAGACTTGAGCGATCAGGCCGCGGAACATTACCGCGGGCGGCTCGAAAACGTTTCAAATTCGTGGATGGTCGCGACGGTGACGACGCTAGACAAGCGAGCGCACGACCTGATGGCCAACATTGCGGTTGAAGCCGAAAACAAGATGCGCGAGACGTGCTCTCAAGTGTTCGAAGCGTTGGGCGATACGCTAAAAGAACGCCTGCGCCAGCTCGCAGATAATCCATCTTCCAAATCAAAAGACGCACACGCGTAAGCATTCTTTCTAACGAGCGCCGTTTCCTGCGCGGCAAACCGAATCCCGCTATAATCAAGCACTTATGGCCAATCGAGCTTATCTGCGCCTGTGGACGCGGGACTTTTCCGAAGCGACGATGATCGCGGAGTTTGCGCGCTTTCTGACGACGGCCCCGCTCGCGGAGTCGCGGCAGTATCTGGACGAGTTAATCGTGCAGGCGGTCGATCCCACAGAAGCGCCAGTCGCGGAATGGGACGTACACGACGGCACCTACGGCGCGCCGGAAATCGCCGCGCTCGCCGCGCAGCATCTCAACGCAGACACGTCCTATATTGTCCACGCCAAATGGGACCTTTGGACGTTTGAAACGGACTCGCTGAAATGGAAGCGCGGACCTCAGCCGCTGATTCTTACGTGTAACGGTCCGGAATACGACGGCGGCGCAGCGGCATCTGAAGGCCATTTTTTAGCTGATCTCGGCTTCGAGCATCTCTTTACGGGCCACGCGGGCTTACTCGCGCCCAGTGCGGCGTCGAATCCGTTTGACGGCTCGGACCATCCCATCGAGAAGACGTTTCTCAGTTGGATGAGCGTTGACGCAAACCGCCGCGAATATGCCGGAAAGACGCGCGAAAACATCCAACATTTAATGAACTGGTTGGAGGCAGTTTCGCGGGCTTTGCCCGTGGAACGGAGCGAGTTGTGGAGCGAAGGGGAGGAGAACTTTGAAGCGCGCCTCGACGCGATTTTGGCTCTACGCTAGCGCATTCCTCTTTGCAACGGCAGCCGAGGTTGTGTGGGCACAGTCCACGGCGCCAAGGGCTGAGGCCATCTCGGGGCGTTCCAATGAGGTGACTCTGGCTCGCTTGCGCCCCGGCCGAAGCACTTTTGTTCAAGTCGAGGAATTGTATCCGACCGTCTACTGGGTGCGCCGAATCGGGACTATGTGGCTTACAGACCCGTGCAAGGGTTTAACAATGATGGTCGACACGGAACTTGGGAAGGAGATTAATGCGATTCGAATCGAACCTACGGAGGGTTCGGAAGAAGAGTGCCCCGAAAACCGGGACTGGTATTGGGGAACAGGCGACGGGCTCAAAGTCGGTGACACCAAGACAAAAGTCTATTCCATTTACGGTGAACCGAATTCAGTGAGTCCTAGCACCAAAAACGGCCAGCCGTTAGAATTGTTACATTACGTCTTTGACTGGGCGGGACCGGACGTGCCGCAGGTCATGGAAGTCGTTTGTACAGCCCCGAAAGACGGCACTCCCGGACGCGTAGTAGAAATAACCCTGGCGGCAGGCACCCTTTGATGAAAACCTTTCAACTTCAATCTGCGGATGCTCACGAGACGCAGGTTCTCCCGTCCTGTACTAAGGGAAGGTACTCGAATCCCCCGTCGATAATCTACCGGATGAAAGTGGCGGTAACGGTATTCGTGGCCGCGGCGCTGGGAATGGGTGCGGGTTGCGGTTCTTCGCAAGCGCCTGCGTCAACGGCGGAAACTGCCGCGAAACTAGCAGAGCCAACGGTTCCAGAAGACATCCAATCGGCGGCAGACGCTTTTCTGGGAAAAGAGACTACAGTGCTTGTTTTCGGCGATCTCGCAAAGACGGGAACCCGGCAGATGCTCGCGGCGAACGTGGTGCCGAAAACGCCGAAGAATAGTTTGCCGGGAACGATCGTGACGCGCGCGGTGCTCGCGGAAGAGTCTGATGGAGGCTGGCATGAACTTGTGCGCTGCGACGAGCACTTGAAAAACCAAAAGGGCTATCTTGGCGGTTCACCGCTTGAGCCTGTAGCAGGTTGGCGCGTGCAATTTGAAAAAAATGATGTGGAAGGCTTTCATCTTTACCTGACGCCGGTGAAGGGCACGAACGATCCGCACGTTTTGCCACTAGCGGTACGCTGGAATTCCGCCGTGAAGCGTTATCAAACGCTTGATCGCAATTACGAGCATTTTGTGCCTGAGGCAGCGTCCCTCGGCCCTGCGAGGTCTCATTTCTGATGAGCGGTACTGCCACATCCGATAAGCCAAAGAAGGATCTGCGCGGCTTGATGCCGTATTTGCTGCGTTACCGCAGCGGAATGGCAATCGGACTGATCAGCGTCCTTTTCATGGGCGTGCTCGGCAACGTAATTCCGCTGGCGACCGGCGTCATTACGGACACACTGCGCGGCGATCCAGTTCCTTTTCAGCATGCGGCGAATGCTGGTCAAGCAACTGAATCTCATTCGCTCACTTCTCCTGCGCTCAGTCACTTGGTTCCGTTTTATGAAGCGAGCAGCCGCCGCACACTCGGAATTTATTGCGTGCTGATCATCGCGGTCGTGCTGATTAAGGGACTGCTATCCTTTGCCGGGCGCTGGGTTTTGATCGGTGTTTCGCGCGACATCGAATTCGACATTCGCAACGATTTGCTGAAGCGGTTACTTTTGCTCGAGCCGGAATTTTATGTCCGCAACCGGACAGGCGAATTAATGTCCCGCGCGACAAACGACCTGAACTCCGTGCGCATGGTTCTGGGGCCGGGCATCATGTACAGCGCCACAACCATCGTGACCATGATTCTCGCGATTGTGATCATGGTCATGCTTTCCCCCGCTCTGACGATCTGGGTTTTGTTGCCAGCGCCGGTCGTCGCCGTCGCGGTGTGGTTTTTCGGAAAAACGATTCACGACTTGTACGAAAAAATTCAGGCAGCGCTCGCCACACTCACCGCAAAAGTGCAGGAAAACCTTTCCGGCGTGCGGATTATCCGGGCCTATGCGCAGGAAGAAGCGGAAGTCCGCGGCTTCGACGAGCCAAACCGCGAATACGTGTCCCGCAATATCAAGCTGATCCGGACGTGGAGCATGTTCATGCCGTCGCTAACGGCTATGATTGGCACCACATTTTTGATTGTGTTGTGGCAGGGCGGTCACCAACTCTTGCGCGGACAGATTTCGCTCGGCGCTCTGATTGCCTTCAATGGATATCTAGCACAACTCGTTTGGCCGATGATCGCGCTCGGATGGGTCACAAACATTTTTCAGCGCGGTGCTGCTTCGATGGGACGTTTGAATTACATTTTGACCGCGCAGCCGAGCATTGACGATCGCGAAGCCAAGATTTCGGCCGAAGTCATGCCGAAAGGTGAGATCGAATTCCGCGACTTGACCTTCACCTATCCCACGACGCTCGCCGGGAATTCGTCAAACGGCAAAGCACCGGTTAACGGAAGCGGAAATGGAAAACACCCTGTTCTGCGCGACATAAGCCTGAGCGTGCCTGCTGGCTCGACGCTGGCGATTGTCGGCCCCACCGGCAGCGGCAAAACCACGCTGGCGGCGCTTGTCGCTCGCCTTTGGGAAGCTCCCGAAGGCACGGTGCTTCTGGACGGAAAACCGCTGCGCGAATGGCCGCTCGGTACGCTACGCCACGCGATCGGTTACGTTCCGCAGGACACGTATCTTTTCGGGGAAACCGTCGGAGGAAACATTGCGTTTGGCCTTTCGGAAATTGATGACGCGTGCGTTCGCAACGCGGCGGAAATCGCGAGCCTCGACGGCGACGTGCAGGGGTTTACAGAAGAATACGACACGATGGTCGGGGAGCGCGGCATCACGCTTTCTGGCGGGCAAAAACAACGCACGGCGATTGCACGTGCCGTGGCGCGCGATCCGCGCATTTTGATTCTCGATGATTCGCTCTCCAGCGTGGACACGCAAACGGAAGAGCGCATTCTGCAACGCCTGCGCGGCGTCATGGATGGCCGCACGACGATTTTGATCTCGCACCGCACCTCCACGGTGAAGGATGCGGACCAAATCGTGGTCCTCGTCGACGGCAAGATCGTTGAGAGCGGTACGCACGACGAACTTTTGTCGCGCGGTGGCTATTACGCGGACCTTTATCAGAAGCAACTTTTGGAAGAAGAGCTCGAACGCGCATGAGCAACATTCACGAAGAAGAAGCCCTCGGCAAAGCGTACGATTCGCGCTTGATGCGGCGGCTGCTCGGGTACATGAAGCCGTACCGAGGGAGTGTTGCGCTTGCGCTGGGTCTGGTTGCTATCGTCACGCCGCTCGAACTCGCTCCACCTTTGTTTTTTCTATACGCGATTGACCATTACTTCGTTCCCGCCATCAATCACACAATCCTGGAAAGCGCTGCCTGGCGCGGTGTTGGCTGGCTTTCTCTGATTTTCCTTGCAGTTCTCGCCGTGGATTTTCTTGCACAGTACTTGCAAATCCGCATCATGCAGCGCGTCGGCCAGAAGACAATGTACGACATGCGCAAAGGAATCTTCGCACATTTGCAAACGCTGCCGATGCGTTACTTCGACCACAATCCGGTAGGCCGGCTTGTGACCCGAGTGACGACGGACGTTGACGCACTAAACGATTTGTTTGCTGCCGGCGTCGTTACCATGATTAATGACTTCTTCCTGCTGCTGGCGCTTGCCGTTTGGCTTCTGATCCTGGATTGGCGCCTTGGACTTGCGACGCTTGCGATTCTTCCCGGCATTCTGGTCGTCACGCTGATTTTCCGCAAATACGTGCGCGATGCGAATCGCCGCATCCGCACGGCCATCGCCCGCATCAACGCGTTCTTGCAAGAATACATCACAGGCATGAGCGTTGTGCAGCTCTTCAATCGCGAGCAGAAAGCGATGAAGGATTTCGAGAAACGCAACAAGGAAAACATGTTGGCCTGGCGCGACGCTATTCTTGCTTACGCGCTGTTTTATCCGGCGGTGGAATTCTTGAGTTTCGCGACGATCGCTCTGATTTACTGGACTGGCGGAATGCGCGTATTGCAGGGGGCTCTTTCCCTTGGCATTCTAACGGCTTACACGATGTGGGCCCAGCGCTTCTTCCGGCCTATTCAGGACCTCAGCGAAAAATTTAACATTTTGCAGTCCGCCATGGCCGCGAGCGAACGGATTTTCAAGCTGCTCGATGAACCCGTAACCATACAATCCCCGCAAGAAGCCGTTCGGCTCGAAAATCCGCGTGGCGAAATCGAATTTCGCAACGTCTGGTTCAGTTACAAGATTAGCAGCGAGCCATCGGACGAAGATTGGGTTCTGCGTGACGTCTCCTTTCGTATGTCGCCGGGACAGACGTTCGCAATCGTCGGGCATACCGGCGCCGGAAAAACAACGCTAATCTCTTTGCTGCTCCGCTTTTACGATGTGCAAAAAGGCCAAATCCTGCTTGATGGAAAGGACATTCGCACGCTGAATCTGCAGGATTTGCGACGCCATTTTGGAATTGTGCTTCAGGACCCGTTTCTCTTCACCGGCACGATTGAAACCAACGTTCGTCTTGGCACTCCGGGAATCGAGCGCCAAGACGTGGAACATGCACTTCACGAAGTCGGCCTCGCGGAATTCATTCACTCGCTTCCGGATGGTGCTCAAACAAGCGTGAACGAACGCGGTTCGACGCTTTCCGTTGGCCAGCGCCAGCTCATCAATTTTGCGCGAGCCCTCGCACACAATCCACGCTTCTTGATTCTGGACGAAGCCACTTCCAGCGTGGACACGAAAACGGAACTGCTCATCCGCGAAGCGCTTGACCGGCTGCTCACTGGCCGCACGGCGCTTGTCATCGCGCATCGCCTCAGCACGATTCAGCACGCGGATCGCATTCTTGTCTTTCACAAAGGCAAGTTGCGCGAACAGGGAGACCATCAGGAGCTTCTTGTCCAGCGCGGAATTTATTACCGGCTTTACCAGCTTCAATACAAGGAGCAGGAGCTGCACGTTCCTGCGGACACCGCTTCATTTTCCGCACTGCCTTCGCCGCAACCGGCAAGCGACTAAACTCTTTCTTTTCTATGCCGCCAACGCAAATTCTGCTTTCCGCCGGCGAAGCGAGCGGGGACATGTACGCCGCGCACCTTGCCGCCGAACTGAAAAAGCGCGCAGAGGTGGAGATCTTCGGCATGGGCGGAGCACAAATGCGCGCCGCCGGCGTTGACGTCATCACCGATTATTTCGAAGTTTCCGTTCTCGGTATCACCGAAATTCTGAGCCATCTTCCGCAGTTGCGCCGCGCGATGCGCAATCTCGTTTCGCAAGCACGCGTTCGTAGGCCAGCGCTGGCCATCCTTACGGATTTCCCGGGCTTTCACCTCCGCCTGTCGCGCAAATTGCAACCTGTTGGCGTGAGAAACGTCTATTACATCTGCCCGCAATTCTGGGCTTGGCGCCCCTGGCGGGCCAATTTAGTTCGCAGACGCTTTGCCCTGGCCCTTTGCATTTTTCCGTTCGAAGAACAGTTCTTCGCTGAAGCAGGAGTACCGGTGAAATTCATCGGTCATCCGCTTGTAGGTGAAGTACGGGCAACTCTTTCACGCACAGAGTTTTCCGCAAAGCACGGCCTCGATCCTGAGAAACGCACGATCACCATTCTTCCCGGGAGCCGGTCGGGAGAAATCGCGCGCCACCTTCCGACGCTGCTCGATGCTACGCGCGAACTCCAACGCCAATATCCCAGCGGCTACAATTTTGTGCTTGCCCTTTCTGTGGGCACAGATATTGAGCGCCTGAAAGACCTATTCCCGCAATCCATGAACACAGTCGTTGTTTTAGGAGATACATATAACGCCCTGGCGGCGGCAGACGCCGCAATCATTTGCAGCGGCACAGCCACGGTGGAAGCAGCCCTTCTCGACGTTCCCATGGTCGTCGTGTACAGAGTCTCAAAACTTACTGCCCTGCTCGCGAAGCCCCTGATTCGAACCAAATACTTCGGTATGGTGAATCTGATCGCGGACCGCGAGGTTGCGCCGGAACTGATTCAGGAGAATTTCAAACCGGAAAGAATCGCGAGCGAAATCGAGCGGCTTCTGGATCCTGCCAGGGCATCTCAAGCGCGCGCGGATCTTGCCGAGGTGAGGCGCCGTTTAGGTCCGCCGGGAGCAGTCGAGCGCGCGGCGGAGGCAATCCTTGCTCTATTGCCTTCGGGCGCGAAGGCTTCTGGCAACGATTCCTGAGGCGCTGCTATCCTATATTAGGTACTTGTGTGCTGAAATCTTTCGAAAGGCATCTGGTGGCCCAGTTGCGAAATGTCCTCCGTCTCTGCGGTTTTCTCTTGGTGACAGCGGCCGTCCTTTCCCTGCCTGTCAAATCTCAGGCTTCCCAGTCTCAAGTTCAGCCCGTGGCGGGACCAATTTTCGTGGCCGAGCACTATGACGTTTCCGCGAGTCTCGACGCCGGAAGCCAGACTATCTCTGCAACCGCCAAAGTCCGGTTTCGCGCGACGTCGGCATCCGGAATCGTGCGGTTTGAGCTTCATCCCAATTTGAACATCACGGATGTGAAATCCGAGCAAGGCGCATCACTGAAAGCGGAGCGCGAAACGACGGGTCCACTCGATGTGCGCGTGCAACTCCCCGCGGCAGTCGCGGCAAATTCCAAGGTCACGCTGACGATCGCTTACACCGGTATTCTTTCCAACGAAGAAAACAGCCCGCTTCCCGGCGTGCGTCTCGCGTCTATTTACAAGGACGGCGCGTATCTTCTCTTGCCGGCGCGCTGGTTTCCACTCACTGGATATCCAACCAATCGCTTCACCGGCACATTCCACTTGAATGTGCCCGACACGTTTGCGATGGCGGGAACAGGAAAAGCTCTCGCGCCGACGCCGATGGCTGGGAAAACGCCAGGAGAAGGATCGCGCCTGCTCTATGTTTTTGAATGTACTCGCTCTGCGCCGAACGGCACTTTTGTCGCAGGCAATCTCGAACTGAACACAAAGCAAGCCGAAGGCATAAATGTTGCAGTGTATGCTCCACGCGCGGCTTCGGCAAAAGTTGGTGATTTCGCTTCTGACGTGGCGCGAGCGGGTATCACTTTCAGCGATTTGTTTGGGCCCCTTCCAGATCCCAACATGACGCTGATTCAAATCCCGGACAACACACTTCGCGAATACGCGGCTCCCGGTGTTCTGTTGCTCAGTCAGCGCGCCTGGGATCCGAAAATCAACGAACGCACCATCGCGCGATTGGTCGCATCGCAATGGTGGGCGAATCAAGTCCTGCCCGCCTCGAAAGGCGATGAGTGGATTAGCGACGGCCTCGCGCGCTACTCCGAAGCACTCTATGCGGAACAGACGACAGGGAAAGAAGCTGGCCTAAAGGCGGTCGACGACTTTGCAGTGGGCGCACTGATGTACGACGACGCTGCCCCCGTTGCTCAAGCTGCTCGTTTAACCCAATACTCGAGCGACTATCGCTCTGTCGTAATGAACAAAGGCGCCATGCTGTTTCACATGCTGCGCGCGCAGATCGGGGACGCCGCTTTCAAGTCCCTCCTGCACGATTTCTACATTCGCTATGCGGAAAAGAATGCAGCCAACGCAGACTTCATCGCTCTGGCGCAACAACATGCTGCCAAAACACCCGCCAAACCCGGGCAGCCGGTGCCGAATCTTGCAGGCTTTTTTGCGCAATGGCTGAACTCGACCGGCATTCCCGATTTCAAAATCGAATATGTTATCTATCGCACGCCCAAAGGATTCCGGGTCGTCGGGAAACTTTCACAACCTCTTGATACGTTCGCGATGCCGGTCGAACTACGGATCGACACAGAAGGAAATCCCGAAACGAAGACCGTCGAAATCACCGGCACCGAGACGCCGTTTTCCGTGGAGACGTTCGGCCGTCCGAAGCCCGGCGGCATTCGCATTGATCCGAACAATTTGATCTTGAAAGGCAACAGTTCCCTGCGCGCCCGCGCGGCAATTGCCCGCGGCGAAGAACTCTCGGAAACAGGCCGCTACTTTGACGCAATCAAGGAGTACCAGCGCGCGCTTTCCATTCAGCCTGGACGCCCCCTGGCGAATTTCCGCATGGGCGAAGCGTTTTTCTATCAGCGCAATTATCAAGCCGCGGCGAACGCGTTTCGCGAGGCCCTGCAAGCTGTACCGGAAGCTTCCGAAAAGTGGACGGAAGTCTGGGGCCACATCTACCTCGGGATGATTTTTGATTCACTCGGACAACGCGAACGCGCCGTCAACGAATACAGCAAAGCGAAACAGACCAACGACAATACCGGCGATGCGCAGGCTGCCGCCGACCGCTACCTGAAAAAGCCATATAGCGACAATCCCCAGACCGCTGACGCCTCCGGCACAAAACCTTCCACGGAGAGCAAACCGGCAGAGCCTGCCGACGATCGGCCCAAGCTCAAAAAGCCCAACTGAAAAGAAAAAGCGCGGCTCCCATTAAGAGCCGCGCCATAATTTGATTTCTTTACTTCGCTTAGTTCAGACCGCCCGCGATGATCAGGCTTTCTCCTGTGATCCAGGAAGAATCATTCGAAGCAAAGAACACCGCCGCCGGTGCGATGTCTTCCACTTGGCCAACGCGTCCGAGCGGAGTTTGCGCCTCGACACCTTTCTGGAAATCGCCCCCTTCGAATCCAGCCGTCTGTACGCCTTCCGTAATGACCATTCCCGGATTGATGGAATTTACGCGAATCTTGCGCGGACCAAGCTCTTTCGCCAGCACTTTCGTGATGGAATCCACCGCACCCTTGGTTCCGCTATAAGCCGACGACATGGGAATACCTGCAGTACTCGCCACTGAACTAATGTTGATGATGCTGCCGCCGTCTTTTCCGAAATACTTCGTCGCCTCGCGTGAGGCTGTAAGTAAGCCGAGCACGTTGATGTCATACAGCTTGCGGAAGTGCTCTGGCGTCACGTTCTCGATTGGCTGGAATTCGTACACGCCTGCGTTGTTCACGAGAATGTCGAGTTTGCCAAAGGCCTTCTTCGTTTCTGCGAGCAGCTTTTCAACGTCTCCCTGCCTCGCCACGTCGCCTTGCACGGCGACCGCTTTCCCGCCCTTCTTTGTGATTTCGTTCACGACCACATCCGCTCCGGTTTTGCTGGAGGCGTAATTTACGACTACCGATGCGCCTTCTACAGCAAATTGCTTGGCGATCTCCGCTCCGATGCCTTTCGAAGCACCGGTTACCACCGCTACCTTCCCTTCGAGTCTCTTTGCCATTTGATTCTCCCCTCTACATTCCGTTAATTTTTGTACCGTTCGGTACGAAACACATGGTATGATGCTGGCGTATGGCAAAGGTTACAAACAAAACCGCCAAAAGCTCGCATGCGGGCCGACCCAAAGCTTTCGATCCTAAACAGGCCCTCGATGCTGCCCTAAGTGTCTTCTGGGAAAGGGGTTACGAGGGCACTTCCATCACTGACCTGACCAAGGCAATGAAATTAAACAAACCTAGCCTCTATGCCACTTTTGGCGATAAGGCGGAGCTCTTCCGCAAGGTTGTGGACCGCTATCTAGCGACCCAAACGTCCGTATGGGAGGAGATTTTCCGCGAGGCAACCGCCCGCACCGCCATCGCGCGCCTTTTCAACGATTCGGCCGACTCCCTGACATCCGGGCAGAGGCCTCGCGGATGCCTTCTTGTCCAATCAGCACTAACGTGCAGCGCCGAATCGGAATGCATCAAGAAAGAGCTTGCGCTCAAGCGTGCTGACGGCGACTCAATGCTTCGCGCACGGCTCGCTCGCGCACAAGCCGAAGGTGAGCTTGCGCCGGATGTGGACGTTGCCGCGCTCTCGCGTTATTTCAGCACGATTCTACGGGGGATCAGCGTGGAGGCTTCCGCCGGAGCTACAAGGCAGGATTTGCAAAACGTAATCGATGTAGCGATGAAATCCTGGCCGACTTAATGGGAACTGCGTCCCTCTAAAGCGTGAAATTCGAAAAGTCCGTCTTCGTCATAAACGTCGAATCTACTTTTTCGACGATCTTGCCCTTCTCTTCGGATTTCTCTCGCACACTGATCCAATCCGGATCGGCCTGAAATGCTTTCCAGTTCGCGGCTGCTGCTTCGCGGCTTGGATGCGTCAGAATGTAGATCAGATTGTTCGATTTTGCAGGCTCGTCCATTGGAGTCCAGTAGGCAACATTCTTGATTCCATGCTTTTCGAACAGTTTTGTGGTGTGGTCGCGAAAACGCTTCAGCAAGTCGGGCAGCTTGCCTTCGTAAGTGTGATACACGCGCAGTTCGTAAACGGTTGCGTCCGCCGGATCCGCCGAAGCGTTTGAATCCGTCGCAACCCAAGCGATGGCCGGCAACAAACCCGCCGCGGGAAGCTTTTTGAGCAGTGTTCGTCTTTTCATGGGCTAGAGTCTATCAGACTCAGGCCGCGGTTGCCTTCACGCTCGGTGGAGCTGCCGCAAAGCGTGGCGAAACTCGAGGTTCGATCGCACAACTTTGGATCAATCCCTGCGGTCGCACCAAATTCTCTGGCTTGTACTTTTCCTCCAGCTTGAGCTTCTCTAGTACGGTCGCATGCAGAACAGACCCTTGCGGAATTTCTCGTCTGCTTCCAAGTGGGAAGAACCGCCATCTTGGTTTGCAAGCTTTCTCATCGTAATACCGGTGCGGCAGCAACTCGGCCAGCCACCACCATTCTGTCAGCGAATTATGCATCATCCCATGCGGATTGGGGGCAACCCGGTCCGGCCCTGCGGGTTTGTCGAGCATTGCCTGTGCCTTGGTTGTGTCGAACTTCAATCCGCAATTCAGCCCTTCCGCCATCATCCATTCCAAAGCGATCTTGGACAAGCCACTTTCTTTTTCCAAATACGACCCTCCGACGTCCGAATGAACGCCAGCAAACCACACTTGTTTTATGGACTGGTCATTGACAGGCGGGCCCCACACGTTTTTCTGGAAAAAACACCGGCGCTCGTCGATCGAAATCGCATGACGCCCGTATTCCACGTCCGGATTTTGGCCCGTGTAAGGAAGGCGCACCGGATTGTAAATCCAGCCGTAGGAACTCACTGTGTCCCAGACGCCTACAAAGTGCAATTTGCAAGCGCGGCTGATTCTGTCCTTGAACGCGGTTGCCGCTTCAAACGTGTTTTTCATTCTTTGCGCGTCGCGTGATCTCTTCGCATACATCTTGAGCAGGTACGGGATCAGCCCGTCGTTGCCCGGATGCAGCACGCCGAACATGTGCATGACTCCCGCAAGCGCTCTCACCGTATAGGCTCCGCGGCTGAATCCGAACAGAAACACGTCGTCGCCATCTTCGTAGGTGTTAATCAGAAAACGATAGGCGTCGCCTACGTTGTTCAATAGCCCGCCGCCAAACGCCAGCCCTTTAATCCTCGACCACAAGCTGCTTAACTTGTTCCGCGCCATCGGGTCGCCCATCGTTCCTACTCCCGGATGGTAATAACCCACCTGACCTGGGCCGGAAAAATCGAGCGTGCAGTACAGCTTGAGCACGTTGGAATCGTTCTCCGGCTTCTCTACTCCGTTTCCCGTTCCATCGCAGCAAATCACTATGTTCTTGGACATGATTCTCCTCGGACTGCAGGATTCGGCCGACCTGGCCTGATGAGGGATATACGAGTAGTGAAGGAGTAGGGCCTTTCGTTACGAAAAATTAGGCTTTGCTGGCAGAGAAGTAGCCTTAGGTAACCAACTTGTCGAACGCCGCGGCAAATACTTCCTGGGACGCTTCATCAAAAAGCACAAAGTAGACTGTCTCGAGCGACGTTTCTTGGCTCAAGTGTTCCGCCGCCTCGCTCAGCATGATCTCCGCGCACTGTTGCATGGGAAATCCGGATACCCCGGTGCCGACCGCGGGAAACGCAATTGTCCTGAGTCCGTGTTCCGCCGCTAGCCTTAAAGAATGTGCCGTCGAAGTCTGTAGTGTCTTTGCGGTGGTTCGTACCCCGCCCAATCCCATGCTCGCGGCATGAATCACATGCCGCGTTTTTAGGTTCCCCGCGCCCGTAATTGCCGCGAAGCCCACCGGGATACTTCCAATCGCATTGCACTCTTTTTGAATCGACCCGCCGCCCCTGCGCGCAATCGCTCCCGCAACCCCGGCGCCAAGGAGCAAGTCGTTATTGGCGGCGTTCACGATCGCATCGACATCCATCTCCGTGATGTCGCCCTTCTGAATCACAATGCGTTCGCGAATCGATTTTTTTGTTGTCACGCGCGGCAGAGTCTCACAGGTCGCTGCCGCGCGCAAGCGGTGCCATTTCTGATGCCCTATCCGCGCACGAAAATCTTGTAACGGTACGTCACTACACGTTCTTCACCGGGCTTCAGTGCAATGTCCCACGTCATTCTCGACAGTGGATTGTCCGTTTGAATCGCCTCCCCCAGCTTCACGGCTTTGCCGTCGTCCGATTGCGCTTCCGCCTCTCCGCGAACTGTCTTCCCAACTTCTACTTTTACCTCCTTTAACTTGTAATTCTTCAGCTTCATCTTTCCTTCCACGGTGACCAGGTCCAGCTCATAGCCGTGCCTGCGCTGCACGTTCTGCTGCCGCGCAACTTCGCGCTCCTCGTGGCTCGTTCGAATATCCGTCGCAATCGTTATTTTCAGTTTCGAAGACGCCTCTTTCGGCGTGTATGGAATCGTGTCCTGCGAAACCGGTTTGATTCCCGAGATCACCATTGCCGGAGCGCTCGTCCACGGGAATTTCGTCGTGTTCTTCAATTTGATGGAATGCCAGACGCTATTCCGCGCCGCCGCGTCTGGCACATTCGGGTTGTTTTGAATCACGTTTCCGTACGCGTCCACTCGCTGCGGATCGACAACTTCCCACTCATAAATGTGTTCGTATCCTACTGTGCTCGTAAACACGTTGTAGGTCCCGCGCTCTCCTCGCTCCAGCGTCACCCCGGGCCGCGAATAAAGGAAAAGATCCTCTTCGGGAGCGCCGGTCAGTTCGCCAACGGACTGCGCGAACGTCGGCGCACTCGCCGCATCGAATTCCTTGTATTCGCTCATGACCATCTGCCCCGCAATCGCATTCGAATACCGCTTGTAGTTCTCTTCATCGCGCCGGCCTGCATCCTTCATGAACGAAAGCAAATTCTGCTGCATTCCCATCGGCGAAGGCGTTTCGGAATACGCAAAATTCGGGACGCCCACCACAAAAAACACGTCCGTGTTGTCCAGGTCTTCGGCGTCATCCATCACGACCGCTTGCATTGTGATCTGCGCCGTCCTGTCGTCGTTCAGCGAGATCATGTACGACGGGGTCCATCCCAATCCGTGCTCGAGATAGCCGAGAGTCAAATCCGTCTTGTCACTTGCTCCTTTGATCTTGAATCGCAACGCGCTGCGAACCTCGGCTGCCTTTTCATGCGTGTTCGGATCATCTCGCAACGCGGCGTAGCGATACGCGACAACTTCATCGAGCATTGTGTTCGCCTCTCCAGGGGCAAGCCATAATGTTCCCAGTGTCGCATTCGGTATTGGCGCAATTCTTCCTGCTCCAGCCTGCAGTTGCACCGTTCCCTGCCGCACCACAAACGCCAGCCCGTTCTTGAACGCCGCCACGGCTACCGTCTTCGGCAAAGGTAGCGGCAGCGACGCTCTTTCCCCCGAAACTGCCGGAGTGGGCAGTACCAACGAAAGGCAAACAATCCACACAACTGCGCGAGAAAGCCACATGAATGGTCTCCCAAAATTAGATTTGGCATGCGGGGATGCGAGCGCAAACACAGTTCACCGAGCTCGCTGCCTGCTTTTAGAACGTATGGACATGGATTCCTTGCGATGCGAAAAACTACTTTCTTATGCCGGGCGGCGAAGAATAATCGTAAACGCCTCGACCCGTTTTGCGGCCCAGACGCCCTTCCGCCACTAATTTCCTGATCAGTGGATTCGGCCGGTATTTCTCGCCCAGGGTTGAATGCAAATACTCCAAAATATCCAGGCGCACATCCAGTCCAACGAGGTCCACCAACTCAAATGGCCCCATCGGATGATTCAAGCCAAGTTTCAGCGCCTTATCAATGTCTTCGGCCGACGCAATTCCTGCCTCTAGCATCGCGAAAGCTTCATTGCCAATTAGCGCGTTCACTCGCGTCGTGATGAATCCTGGCGACTCCCTTACGATCACAACTTCCTTCCCCATTCGTTTCCCAACTTCACGGCAAATTCCGACGGTCTCCGGCGAAGTCTTCGGAGCTTTCACAATCTCAATCAACCGCATCTTGGGCACGGGATTGAAAAAATGCATCCCAACGCACAATTCCGGCCTATACGTCATTTCGGCCATCTCTGCGACGGAAAGCGACGACGTGTTGCTCGCCAAAACCGCTTTCGGTTTTGCAAACTTGTCGAAAAGCGTAAAAAGCTCCAGCTTTAGTTCCATCTCCTCAGGAACCGCTTCAATCAAGAAGTCCGCCTCGCGGCAAACACTCTCTACGGACGACGAAGTCTCGAGCAGCGCCAGTGCGGCATCCTTGGCAGCTGCTTCCACTTTCCCGCGCTGCACGCCTTCCTCCAGTGATTGGCGAATCCACTCCATCCCTTTCGCCAGCGTCTCGGGCATTACGTCTTCCAGAATTGTCCGGTAGCCTCCGAGCGCCGCGGCATATGCAATGCCCCGCCCCATCGTTCCCGCGCCAATCACTCCAATCGTCTTCACGTCCATGCAGACATCTCCCGTCTCATTTCAGCAATCGACAAAAATGTACGTTGAAAGTTTACTGTACTGGCCGCTTTCTGCCGGTCCGCCGGGGCGGAAGGTGGACCATTCTATTCTCAATACCGCGGTATTGTTGGATCAATCTCCGCCGACCACAAATCAATTCCGCCCGTCAGCGATCGCGCGGACTCCACGCCCTGTCTCTGCAGCCACACGGCTACGTCCAGGCTTCGCATCCCATGATGGCAATAACAAATTACAGGGTCTTCCACATCCAGCGCCTGCAGATTCGCCGGAATCGTTTGCATGGGAATCAGCTTCGCGCCTTCGATCCGGCACACTTCGAATTCCCATGGCTCGCGCACGTCAATTAGCAAAATCTTTTCGCCCGCGTCGAGCCGTTTTTTCAGCTCTGCGGCCGTAATCTCCAGTTCAGCCATGCAATTAGATTATCGTACAGGTCAGCGCCCGCGAAATCTCGGCGCGCGCTTTTCAAAAAATGCTTGCACCCCTTCGAGACAATCCTCGGATGCAAAGCACTTCATCTGGTGCCCCACTTCCGCTTCGAGCGCCCGCTCCAGTGCGGATTTCTGCTCCGCAAACATCACCCGCTTCACGGCGCGAACTGCCAGCGGCGGCCCGCTCGCAATTTTCTGCGCTAGCGTCTTCACTTCCGCCTCAAGTTGCGCGGCCGGCACGACGCGGTTCACCAGCCCAAGCTTCAGTGCCGTCTGCGCGTCAATCATGTCGCCCGTGTAAAACATTTCTGCCGCTTTCGAAGGACCCACCAGCTCAGGCAAAAAATATGTCCCGCCGTAATCCGGAAAAAGTCCAACTTTCGCAAAGTTCTGCCCGAATGTTGCCTCTTCCGCGGAAATGCGAATGTCCGCCGCAAGCGCCACATTCATCCCCGCGCCGGCCGCAGCGCCGTTCACCGCAGCAATCACAGGTTGCGGCATCGTTCGCATGGTCACCACCATGCCCATTCCGGCGCGCAAAAGCGGTTCCAGCTCCTTCACATTGTTTGTCTCTCTCGCCTTCCCGATTCCGCCCAAGTCTCCACCCGCGCAAAACGCGCGCCCCGCTCCCGTCACGACGACCGCACGGATCGTATCGTTCTTGGCAATGCCTTCGAGCGAGCTGTGCAGCGCCGTCGCCAGCTCGTTGTTCAGCGCATTCATCCGGTCGGGACGGTTCATCACCAGTACGGCAATTCCGTCTTTCACGGATTCGAGTAATACCGGGGCCGCGGCAGGAGTCGCTTCACTCATGGTAATTTCCCTTCAGGCGTGGACAACTTCGCGCGCCTCACGCACGTCGCGGGCTTTCTCCGTTTTGCGCACGAGCTGCGCCAGCTTTCGGAAGTGCAGAAGGCGCTCTGCATGACTCCCTGCATTCTGTCCGCTGCTCGATGGCAGCACGTACACGCGCGCCCCATACAATAGCTCTTTCTGTACGCCGAACTTGCATTTTCGCTGCGCAAACTGTTCGTACACCACTTTTCCATTAAACGCAATCACGCGCGGCGCGTATTCTTCCAGTTTCTGCGAAAGCAGAATGCGCCCTTCGGCAAAATCTTCGCGCGTGAGTTCCTCCACGCCCCGGGTTGGCCGCTTCACCAGATCCGTGAGGCCAATTCCAAATTCAATGATGCGCCGGTCGTCGCTATATTCCAGAGGCTCGGGAATCACCTTGCTTTCATGCATGGTCGGCCAGAAAACATTGTTCCGCCCGGAATAATAGTGTCCGGTTCGAACGGAGGATTCGCTCGGATTGCATCCCACAATCACGAGCTTCATGCCTTTGCGCAGGTAGTCGGGCAGGGTCTTCATGAGGCTTTCGGTGTCTCTTAGAATATCTCAGGGCTTTTGTGTACGAGATGGATGTGTCCTAAGAAGCAGTCTGCCAGAGCTGCAAAGGCTGCCCCATCTTGCCCTTTGTTACTTCCGCGTAAATTTGCATCGCTGCGGCTAAATCCCACGCTGCAATTCCGTTCGACTTGAATAGCGTCACTTGCGAATCGGATGTCCGCGCCACGGCCTTTCCTGCGACAACTTGCGAGAGTTCCATGACGCGATCCCACCGCACGGAATCGGAACCAAATCCCAACACGAGATCTCCCGCTTCTTGCCGCGATTGTTCAATCGAATCCACAACCACGACATCTGCTTTTAATACCGCCGCATCGTCCAGCTCGCGCTTGCGCATATGATTCGCACCGATCGCATTGACGTGTGCGCCGGCCGCAAGGTCCGCGCCAAACAGCACGGGGTGGCTCGAAGTCGTCGCCGCGCATACAATGTGCGCGCCATACACAGCTTCCGCCGAACTCGCGGCCGCTCGCACTGGAATCTTCAGCCGCTCGCTCATTTCCCGAGCAAATTCGTGGCGCCGCGCCGTGTCTCGCCCATATACTGCAGCGCCCGCGAGTTTTCTAACCGCCGCAACCGCCTCGAGTTGTGCCTCCGCCTGCCAGCCTGTTCCGATAATGGCCGCTGTTTTGGCGTCCGTCTGTGCCATATATTTCGTCGCCACGCCCGAGGCTGCGCCTGTCCTTTGCTGGCTCAACCGGTCACCCTCGATCAGTGCAAGCAGGTCCCCCGTTTCCATCGAGTACAACGAAACGGCGAATTTCAATTTTCCGTCCACATACGTGTACTGCTTCGTCGCAACCCTGTTCGCGGCGTGATCCGCTGCGGCCATGTAATGGAAAAATCGTCCGCCCGGAAATTCGAACCTTCTTCGTGCATGAACCACGACTTCGCCCGCAGCCTGCCTGCGCGAAATCTCCTCCACAGCCTCAATCGCCATCGGCATCGTGAACACAGCGCGAACATCTGCCTCGCTGATGTGCAGCGTCATCCCCAAAACCTCACTAAATTATTACTTTGCTTTCTTTCCTGCCGCTGTCAGCTTCGTTCCGGTTTCTGTCTCCCGAACTCGTCTTACCACGGTCTGGATCAAACGGTACGTCCGCTCTTCTTTCCCGCCGTTCATCACTTTGAATCGAAATTCCGGTTCGCCCTTAGGTCCAGCTCCAATTCGAATCGGCAGCGCTCCGCACAAATCGTTCTCAATGAACGCCGTCTCGTAGCGCGTTCGTTTCTTGTTCCATGTATAGACGCGCAGATTCGTAAAATCGCACACTTGTCCTTCCGGTCCCCGCGTTGCTGCAAGCAAGTACTGCGATTTCTCGCCGCCCTCATCCGGCACTCGATTCAATTCGAACCACGCAACCGGTCGCACATTTGCCGAACTCGCGCCTTCGCGCACAGGATCGGGTTCATCCAATTCAACAAATCGCGCCACAACCCATCCAGCAATCGGCGCCGAACCATCCCCCGGCACCGTCGTCGTCGAAGGAATCGCCGCCCCCGTTCGCGCAATCGTTTCTCCTGGCGGCCGCGTTGCAACTCCGCGCACCAAAAACCAATCTTCCTTCTTCGTCTCTCCCGGATTCGAAGTGTCTTTTTCGTCCGAAACTTGTACCCAATCGGCCGTCGAGCGCCCCACCACCTCCACCGGAATTCCTCTGCCAAATTGATAAAGCCGTGCTTCCGTTCGCCCGGGCTCCACGCGCAAATTCGTCGCAACCTTGGTTCGTCCCCGCGCCTGCACGGACAATTCCTGTGCTTTTTTCAGCAGTGCAATACTCCTCTGCCAAAGCGGCGGATCCATCAGCTGATGTGCATCCACCCAACCAATCAGCCCCTGGCTTGTTTTCACTTTTACGAACTCATTTCGCTTCGCCATCATCTCTACGTGCTCGCCATAGTGCAGCTCGCCGATCTCCTGCCGCACTTGCGCCACGCTGCTCAAAATCGCCGTGCTCCGCGTGCTCACGTACGCCTCGCCGATGTACTCATGCTTTGGCCGCACAATAAGCGCCACAACCACTACGACCAGTAGCAAAGGAATCGCAACCAGCAGCTTGCGCTTCATTCGAACGCACCCATTTTTTCAGCCTGCGTTTTGTTGGCGATTGATTTTGCGCTGCGGGCGAACGCGCGGCTGTGCAGAAAATGCCAATCCGAAGGGTTCATTCTTCTCCACAGGGTCAGGAACATCCGAATACAAGATTGTACTCGATTCGCGTGCCACTCCGCCTGCTCTCGACTCTCTCTGGTAAAATGCCCGTGACTCGGCACGTTTACTTGCGAGGCTCGTTCCCAATGAATTTTCTCGCCCGCTTTCAACCTCTCGGACTTCTGATTCTCCGCGCAGCTCTCGCAGTAATTTTCATCACCCATGGCTATCCAAAACTGATTCGTTCGAACGTGGAAATGCAGCATATGTTCGTGCAGCACGGTTTGCCCGCGCAATTTGTCTATGTAGCCGGCGTGATTGAAGCCTTCGGCGGTGGTCTCCTCGCCCTCGGACTATTCACACGGCCGGCAGCGCTTCTGCTCGCCATCGAAATGGGGGTGGCCATCTGGAAAATGCACAGCGGCGGCGGAATCCTGGCCGTGCACCTGTACGAATTCCCTTTCGCTCTCGCAGCGGCCTGTCTCGCACTTGCTACAGTCGGAGCGGGAGCAATTTCCGTCGATGAAGGTCTACTTGGCTCGGCCCGCGGCAAATTCCGCGCGCCAAAAAGATCTAAAGACTAGAACCCATATCATAATGCGGTAGTTGCTCTAATGTCTGTTCTCGTCAATCAATCTGAAACAAGGCCTCTCGTTGAATCATTTCCTCTGGAGGGCCGCCTGACAATCTCTTATCAGTTTTTTGAGAATTGACATTGTTTGGTCCAAGTCTTTCTCGTGAACAAGCAAATGTTCCTTGAGGAAGGCGGCCTGGGGTACGATTGAAATCCTCGCGTTGGCTAACCGAACGTGAGCAGGAGCAATGAAGCCGAAGACCTCTAGGTCAACGTCTACCTCTAAACTCACAGCTTTGAATGGCCCATCTTGAGCGTTAGCCTTGACAGCATGAGTGCTCCACACTTGCTCAGGCAAAGTGAGCGATACTTCGTCACGCTCCAAAATTAGGGCAGCAAATGCCCCAGCGCTGCGTCCCACCATGCTTGCAGCCTCAGAGAGCGATGAAGTCGGCAAGCTCACCAAGACGTATTTCTCTGGCCAAACCCGCAGCGACGCACGTGCCCATAGCGAGCAAGTTCGCTCATTCATCTTGATTTCGGCGGTCGGGAATTCATTTGCTTGGGCGAACGGAGCAAAGGAGAACCCTGTCAACCCACTGGTTACACAGCGCGCGAGGACTTCGACCCCACCCACGCCCATAATAGCTCTGCGACTCGGATTCATGTGAGCACTCCCAGGGCGAATCCTAAGCTTGGAAAAGGGATGGGTCAATGAAGAGCTGGTACTTGGTGTCCGTGGACAGGGGTACTTGACGAAAAATCGCAATTTCAGCGAACGCTCAAGGCCATCGGGTTTATGAGATGAGTTGTAGCCGGCTTCAGGTAGAGGGCGTGGCCGGCGTCTGTACCACCGGCACGTACAACGGCTCCACCGGCAACACGATCCACAATATGATGTACAGCAGCAATCCCGTCCCGCCGCACAAGAACGCCAGCACCCACAACACCCGCACAAGCGTCACATCCAAGTCCAGATACGTGGCCACTCCGGCGCAAACTCCGCCAATTTTCTTGTCCGTGCTCGACCGCATCAATTTCCGCGAGCTCCGCGGAGGCGCCGCCGCAGGTGCTGTCTGCGCTTGTCCCGCACTCGCTTGTTTTGCTCCGCAGTGATAGCAAAAATTCGAACCCTGTGCGATTTCCTTCTGGCACGAAGTGCAGATCATGATTCACCCCTCGCTGGACGGGCTCACCGTATCCACACTAAGATACGCTCAAATTCACGAAAAAGTTTCCTGAATTTAGAACTGGCTAGCAGTTGTAGCGGCTGCCCTCCGCGGCGGGCCCAAAACGGAGAATTTAGTATTCCAGCAGCTTCTTCACCGCAGTCACAACCGCATCTGACTGCGGCAGAATCGCATCTTCCAGCTTCGGCTGGTACGCACAGAACGTATCCGTTGCCGCAATGCGTCTCACCGGCGCATCCAATTCGTCAAAGAGCTCGTCAGCAATTCGCGCCGCAATTTCCGCGCCATATCCCCAGCTCAACATATCCTCATAAGCCACAATCACGCGATGCGTCTTCCGCACGCTCGCCGCAATCGCTTCCCAGTCGTACGGCGATAGCGACCGCAAATCAATAATCTCCGCCGAAATCCCTTCACGCTCAAGCTGCGCTGCTGCGACTTCCGCACGATGCACAAACGCGCCGTACGTAATAATGCTGACTTCCCCACCTTCTTTCACCAGCCGCGCTTTTCCGAATGGAATCGTAAAGTCCGGCCCGGGATATTCGCTCCGGTTGTAGGGCTGCCGGTACAGGTGTTTGTGCTCCAAGAACATCACCGGATCATCGCAACGAATCGCCGTCCGCAACAACCCCGCCACGTCTAGCGCCGTGGACGGCATCACCACTCTCAGCCCGGGGCAATGCGTGAAAATCGATTCGCCCGACTGGCTGTGATACACGGCACCACCTGTCAAATACCCGCCAACTGCCACCCGCAGCACCGCCGGCGATTTAAAGTTTCCGTTCGAGCGCCACCGCATCACGCACAATTCATCGCGAATCTGCATCATCGCCGGCCAGATGTAGTCGAAAAACTGGATCTCCGCAACCGGCTTCAATCCGCGCGTAGCCATGCCAATCGCGCGCCCCACAATCGCAGCCTCGGCCAGCGGCGTATTGAACACACGCGTCGAACCGTATTTCCGCTGCAATCCCGCAGTCGCCTTAAAAACTCCGCCCTTGCCTTTCACTTCTTTCAGATTCTCTTCGCGGCTGGCATCGGCAACGTCTTCGCCAAACACCGTAATCCGCTCGTCGCGCGACATCTCATCATTTAGCGTCGCTGACACCATTTCCACCATCGTCTTCTGTGCACCGTGTAAATGCGGCTGCGCTTCGAACGCGTTAGACGTTGGATCCACGTCCGGCGAATACACATTCACATAAATTGACTCGACGGAAGGAACCTCCGCCGCCAAGGCCTCATCGCCCGCGTGCCGCACTTCGTGGTCCACCTGCGATTCGAGCGCTTCAATCTGTTTCTGATCCAGAATCCCTTCACGGATCAGAAACAACGAAAATTTCGAAACCGGATCGCGATGCGCTTCCTTTTCCCGCTCATCCGGCACTTTGTAGAGTTTTTCATCATCCGAAAGTGAGTGCGAATACGGCCTCGTCACATGCGCATGAACTAGCGCCGGCCCTTTGCGCTCGCGCACGTACTCCACCGCTTCCTTGCACACGCGATAGCTCTCGATCGGATCCGTGCCGTCAACTTCCGCAACATGCAGTCCCGGGAATTCCGTCACCAGCTTCGAAATGCTTCCGCCCGCCGTCTGCACTTCAATCGGCACCGAAATCGCGTAGCCGTTGTCTTCGATTAAATACAAAATCGGCAGCTCCTTCGCGCACGCCGTGTTCAGCGACTCCCAAAACTCCCCTTCGCTCGTCGCGCCGTCGCCGCCCGAAACATAAACAATCTCTTCACTCTCGTACCGCGCCAAATCCCCGAGCGGCGCTTTCTTCGCCAGCGCCAGCGCCTTCGGATGCGCTTCGAAATACTGCGTCGCTTCCGCCGCGCCTACCGCCTGCACAAACTGCGTCCCCGTGCAGGAGCTCTTGCTCACAATGTTGTGCTTCGCATGTCCCCAGTGGCTCGGCATCTGCCGCCCGCCCGAACTCGGGTCGTCTTTCGCGCCCACCGCTTGCAAAAGCATCTCCAGCGGCGTCACGCCCACCATCAAGCAGAACGCGCGATCGCGGTAATACGGATACAGCCAATCCACTCCGGGACGAAGAAGCAACCCCATAGCTGCCGTCACCGCTTCGTGCCCGGCGCTCGAGATTTGGAAGAAAATCTTGTTCTGCCGCTTCAACTGGATCTCTTTGTCATCCAGCCGCCGCGACATGTACATCGTCCGGTAAATTTTGATGAGGGAGTCCCGGCTCAGGCCTGCATGCCGGTCGTTCTTCGGTGCGTCAACTTTGGTCTTGACGCGGGTCTGTACGGCCATTCGGCGCAACCTCAAAAGTTCAAACTGACGCGCTACACAACTTCCCGTCCAGCGCCTAATTATACCGGATTGCTCTCGAGCTCAAAAAAGTGAGTGCCGCTACACCAACTCTTGAAAGTGCGAATCCAGCTCTTCGTAGCCCGCTTCCGTCTCGCGAATCGTCTTCGGCGCGGCAATCTTGAACGGTTCTTCGCTCGAAAACCGCTGCAATAATCGCTGTTCCATGAGCTTCTCGTGATTTGGTAGCGCCAGCCTCAAAATCAGTTTGATGTCCACGCTGGAAGAGGCCAATTTGGCTGGTTCCGGGCCCGCTTTCTTCCCTTCCTTCGAAGCTTTCCCCGCCTTTGCCCCTGCCTTTTTCCCTGGTTTCTCCTTTTCCGCCGGGGCTGCTGGTGCGGCGGCGGCCACAGGCTCTGTTCCGTCCTCTTTCCGGTCGAACTTGTACAGCATCTTCTTATCCAGCCGGAACGCCTGTTTCCACGACTCCAGCTTGTGCCGCGCTTGCTGAGCCTTCTCTTCGTCCTTCCCAAAATCAAACGTCATGTAAATGTGGGCCATGTTTTCAGTCTGCGTCCCGTTCTTCTCCAAGTCAAGAATCACCGTTTGCCACGCGCAAAGTAGGCGCAATTCGAATGAATCGGACATTCCTCGCATTTCGGCTTCGCCCGCTTACAAGTCTCTTGCCCGTGGTGCTTAAGCAAAAGATAGGCGCGAGTTCGCGCATCGAACGTCTCGGGCACTCCCACCGCAATTGCCGCCTGCGCTTCTCGATAGTCCGTGCCGTAATTTTTTCCCTCGCCGCCACGAATGATTCGAATCGGCACATGCACGCAATTCGACGGCGCCGCCGCGATCGGCGCAATGCCTGCAAACAACAAAATTCTATCCGCGCCGGGATCGGCGATGCTGTGAAACCTCTTTAAGATTTTCCGCGCCGCGGAAATTGGCCCCGTCAAAGCTGTCTGCAGGTCACCGCCAAACTCATCCCGCACTCGCATCGCCAATTCTTTTAGCCGCAACGCCCGCAGCTCTGGAAACATTCCTCCCGGCTTGAGAGCTGCAGCCAGCTTTGCCGGTGTCGCCTTCAACAATTTGTCGGGCTTAATCCCAATTTCACTTTTGAGTTTTTCCCAGCCCTTCCCGCAAGCTGCATCGCTCGCCGGATATCCGCAATACCACCACACTAAAAACTCATAGGGCTCCGTCGGCCAACACGGTTCCTGCGCGCCGTAGAATTTCTCCAGTTTATCGAGCAATTTGGAGAGGGACGATCCGCCATGCGTCATTTGTGCGGCAGTCTACGCTAAAACTTTGCCTATTGGCTCCCAATAATTGCCCTTCCAACCGGCCGCAAGATGCTGTCCCTGTCCGTTTGGAAATCCCGTATGGCTGAAAGTTAATTTCGTTCCGGCGCCCTCTTCAGCCAGCTGAAATCTGGCGATCGAGTACACTCCCACCTCCCACGTCGCCACTCGCCATGCCTGCACGATTCGTTCACCCGGCACTAGCTCTACATGACGTCCAACAATATGCCCGCCAAATAAGGTAAACGGCCCGCCTGCCTCGCGAGCGATTTGCGTCGGCTTGTTCCCTAGCGACTCCCCGGATTGCACTGCCGCGCTCAGTTTCACCACCTTGTCGAACTGCTTTTCATCCGTCAGCGCGTCATAGACGCGCTTGTGGTTCGCCTTAAACGCGACGACCTGATGAATCACTTCACATGAATGAGAAATCTCGTCTTCACCGGCGGGAATCGCCGTTGCCCCGCTACGCCCAAATGCTCGCTCACTCAGCGCAAGCGCCGAAAAGAGCGAACCCAAAACAATCGAGAATTTTCGACGGCTCACCGCTTCACCCTGCTGCAAATCCACTTTCACTTGTCTAGTCATCCTTTCCTCCCCAATGAATTTCTTTCTCTTCGCCGTTCTAGGGTGGCATCGAAACATGTCTCCAAAATATGATCAAGATAATATTTTGCTTTATGCCGCGACCCGTACGCGCCATACTCGCGGAAACAATCTGGAGGTTCTATGCCATATCCGCCCGCACATCGCGAGGAAGTCAAAAAGAGAATCATCGAAAGCGCCCGCCGGCTCTTCAATCGCCATGGTTTTGACAACGTTTCTGTTCAACAAATTATGACTGGAGCGGGCCTGACTCATGGCGGCTTCTACACTTACTTCTCCAGCAAAACCGATCTTTACGCCAAAGTTCTCGGCTGTTTTTTCACCGATCCCAACTGGAAGAGTTGCTGGAAGGGCGTGCGCGTAGACTTGTCATCCACCGATGTCGGCCCGCAAGTCGTTCGCGCCTACTTGTCTCGCCAGCATTACGAGAGTGTTGAAAACTCGTGTCCAATGGTCGCGCTGCCGACGGACGTCTCTCGCAGCGGCGCCGCCGCGAAGCAAGCCTTTGAGGAAGTGTTCCGCGCCATGGTCAGTGTTTTACAAAGAAGCCTTTCAGAAAAAAATGCGACCCGTCGTAGGAAGGCCCAAGCAATCGCAGCGCTGTGCGTCGGTGGAATGGTCGTTTCGCGCTCCCTCGTAAACCGCAAACACGCCGACGAATTGCGCTCCGCTTGCATGACGATGGCTCTCAGCCTCGGCGGTTGGAATAGTGGCCCTGGACGCTGAATTCAGAGGTTGCTTGCACCGAAAGTTCGCTTTTGTGAAAAGAAATCCCAGTTGGCGTAGTATAGAAGGAGGGATTTCTCGGGGCGTTTCGTAGCATGAGTAAGCGGCACAATCAATGGACGCGAAAGTTAGCTGCACTCTTCTGCCTCTTCGCCGTGGTGTTGCTGCAGGCTCCTTTTGCGCGCGCCATCTGGGTTTCTGCCGAAATGAATTGCTGCCTGTCGGACCATTGCCCTATTCCCGGCCATCATCACCAGAGTGCTCCCGTAAAATCGGAAATGCCGATGGATTGTGGCCACAACACGCGCCACATGTCTGACTGCAAAATCTCCTGCTGCAAAACTTCCGACGAAACGGCAATTAACATCGCTCAATTCGTGATGCGGGATCTTCAATTCTCTTTGTCATTGCATAACGAAACTCCAAAACTGCTCCCCTTTGCCCCGCAAATGATTTCTCGTTCCGAAAAGCCTCAATCTCCCCCTCCCAGGCTCTCCCTCTCTTAAGCGCAAGCAATTCCCCCTTTCGACTATTAGCAACCCTGCGCGTTCATAGGCTGCAGGCTTCATTCCTTTCGGAGAAAAAATCTCATGGTTCGCAATCGTAAGTCGAAATTGCTTCTTTGTTTCGTTTTCATTTGTTTTCCGTTCGCAGCCGTGTACCCAAGCATCTTTGGCACCGTGCGCGGAATCGTTCACGACGTTCAGCATCACCCAATTCAAGACGCCCGCGTTGAACTTCGCGCGAAGCAATCCGATTGGCAGCGCTCCGCAGTCACCGACGCCGAAGGCGGCTTCCAAATCGATGCCGTTCCCGCGGGCGAATACACCCTGCACATTTCGCGCCTGAGTTTCCGCGATTTCGAACAGATCATCGTCGTCGCCGCGGACACTGCGCCCTTGCGCCATTTCCCGCTTGAGCTTGCCAGCGTGACGCAGAGAGTCGAAGTACAAGCCGACGTCGACCGCGTCGATCCCACTTCCTCCAGCTCTTCGGCAACAGTTACGCACGCACAAATTGCCGAGCTTCCTGGCGCCTCCCGCACCAACAGCCTCGATTTCATCACTAGTTTCACTCCCGGCGCGTACATGGTCCACGACCTGCTTCACATCCGCGGCGGCCATCAAGTCTCCTGGCTTGTGGACGGCGTTCCCATCCCGAACACCAACATCGCCGCAAACGTCGGCGCGCAATTCGATCCTAAAGACATTGACACCGTTGAAATTCAGCGCGGCGGCCAATCCGCTGAATACGGCGATCGTACGTATGCCGTGTTCAACGTGATTCCCCGCTCCGGTTTCGAACGCGATCGCGAAGCCGAACTCGTTGCAACCTACGGCAGCCATCATTCCACCGACAGCCAGCTCAGCTTCGGCGATCACTCCGAACGTTTCGCCTGGTACGCAAGCATCAGCGGCACACGCTCGGACGTCGGCCTCATGCCGCCCGAGAAACAGGAATTTCATGACAACAACAATGGCGCTGGCGCATTTACTTCACTCATTTTCAACGCCACGCCCAAAGACCAGTTGCGCTTCGTCGCTTCTGCTCGCACCGATTATTTTCAAATTCCGAATACATTTGACCAGCAACAGCTCGGCACGCGCGATGTCGAACGCGAACGTGACGTCTTTGGAAATTTTTCCTGGGTGCACACTGTAAATTCCGGCGTGCTTTTTACCGTCGCGCCTTTTTTCCACTGGAATCGCGCCGCCTACGACGGCTACCTTCCAACTTCCGGCGTCACGCTCGATAACGCGCCCATCACCACCGACCACAATGACTCGCACTACGAGGGCGGCAGTGCGAATCTTTCCGTTGTCCACGGAAAAAACAATGCGCGCTTCGGTCTTTACGGCTTCGCGCAGCAGGACGATACCTTCTTTCGCATCGTTAACACTGACGGAACTCCATCGCCTGCTCCACAATCAAGTGAGCCGCACGGCTCCTTGTTCAGTCTTTTCGGCGAAGACCAATTTCGTTTCACCGACTGGCTCACATTCAACGCCGGCTTCCGCTACACGCATTTCTCCGGCGGCGTTGTCGAAGAAAAAACCGATCCACGCCTCGGCGCCGCGCTTCGCATTCCCAAGCTCAACTGGGTCGCGCGCGCATCCTTCAGCCGCTTCTACCAAGCACCGCCGCTCACTACCATTTCCGGCCCGTTGCTCGATTCCACCGGCTCCGGTTTTGTTCCCTTGCACGGCGAAACCGACGAACAGCGCGAATTCGGTCTCGCCATTCCCTTTCGCGGCTGGACTTTTGATTTCGCCAATTTCCAGACGCACGCGTTGAACTTTTTCGACCACGATGCGCTCGGCAACTCCAACATTTTTCTTCCGCTCACCATCGAGCGCGCTCGCATCCACGGCTGGGAAACTACTGTCCGCTCTCCGCGCATCGCAAAACGCTTCGATGTCTACCTGACCTATTCGAATCAGATGATCGAGGGTGCGGGCGTCATCACCGGTGGATTTATCTCCGATCCCGGCCAGCTTTGCGACGGCGGCGGATTCTGCTATCTCGATCACGACCAGCGCAACACGCTTGCCGCGGGTTTTCATGCTTCTCTGCCCTGGCAAACCTACGTTTCAGGAAATCTTGGTTACGGGTCCGGCTTCCTCAACGGTGATGGGCCGCAGCACCTTTCCGATCACACCGAATTCTCCCTTTCGCTCGGAAAATCTTTCGGTGAACGCTTCAGCGTGAATTTCACTGCGCAAAATATCAGTGATTCGCGCTACCAGCTCGACAACTCGAACACTTTCGGCGGAACGCATTGGAACTATCCGCGCGAAATTTCCGGTGGCATCCGCTATCGCTTTCATTTCTAGGGATAACGCCCGCTTGCTGGCTGTTGTAGGGCCGGCTTCTTGCCCTGAGCTCTGCCGAAGGGTCTGAAGCCGGCCTCGCTTTCATTTTTAGTTCGGCCACGTTACACTCTGTTCGAAAATGAAAGGCGATGGAGTTCGCCACAATCGCGCCGATTTTTCCTCGGCTCTGATGACTCCTGGCTGCCGCGCGGCGCCAGGAGTTTTTTGTTGGCGCCGCCTTGCGTTCGTTGTAGGGGTCGTCTTTTTATCCCGAGCATTGCGAGGGGCCGAGACGGCCTTCGATGCGAAGTTGTAGGGCCGGCTTCTTGCCTTGAGCTCTGCCGAAGGGTCTGAAGCCGGCCTTCTCAGACTGCAGCATGGCGAACTTCTGCGAGGTGAGCTTTTGAAAATACTCTTGATTGCACTCTTCGGCGCCATCGGCACTCTCGCGCGCTATGTTTTGCAGGGCGTCGTGCAAATCCGAATGGGTGGAACTTTTCCGTATGGAACTTTGTTCATCAATCTCACCGGATGTTTTCTGCTTGGCTTGATTGGCCAATTCACGCTGAACCGCATGGTGATTTCTTCCGACTGGCGCATTGCTATCGCCGTTGGATTTTTCGGCGGCTACACCACGTTTTCGAGTTTCGGCTGGGAAACCGCGAAAATGCTGGAGGAAGGCGAATGGCTGCGCGCTTCCACTTATGTTGGCGCGAGCGTAATTTTTGGATTACTCCTTTCCGTTGCTGGAATTCGTTTGGCCAACCGTTTCTAGTTCTCTTTGTGTCATTCCGAGCGAAGCGAGGAATCTGCTTTTCGCTTGAAGAAGGAGCCACTCATGACTCACGAAAAATTCGAAGGCGAGCGAACGCTGATGCGAATTCACATCGGCGAATCCGACAAATGGCACGGCAATTCGCTGCACGAAGCCATTGTCGAACTCTTGCGCCGGGAAGGATTTTCCGGCGCTACCGTTTTACGCGGAGTCGGCGGCTACGGCGGCACGAGCACCTATCACACCGACAAAATTCTGCGTCTTTCGCAGGATTTGCCGATTGTCGTCGAAGTCGTTGAGTCCACGGACAAAATTGAAAAAATCCTGCCGCGACTCGACCAAATGATCGGCGGCGGCCTCGTCACGCTCGAAAAAGTCCGTGTCATCCTGTACCGCTCTGCGAAGAAATAATGTCGGCAGCCACCGAGAAAAAATCCTGGTTAAACCGCACTGTCCTTGGCGTCGGACTCACTTCCCTTCTCTCCGATTGGAGCCACGAAGCCGCAACCGCAATTTTGCCGGCGTTTCTTGCGCTGATTGGGGCCGGGCCGGCGTGGCTAGGCGCCATCGAAGGAATTTCCGACGGACTCTCCAGTTTCACAATACTCCTTGCCGGCCATTACGCCGATCGCTGGAAGAAAAGAAAACCGATTGCCGTTTTTGGCTACGCGATCACGGCAATTGCAACCGCTTCGTTTGCATTCGCCTTGCATGCCTATCAGATCGGCGTGGCACGCGCCGTAGCCTGGTTCGGACGCGGCGTGCGTTCGCCTGCGAAAAAAGCGCTGCTCACGGCGGATACACCGGAGTGGGCGTACGGTCGCGCGTTTGGCCTCGAACGCTTGATGGATACGGTCGGCGCGATCGGCGGGCCGCTCACTGCGCTCTATTTATTGCAGCGAACTGGGCACGACTATCGCAAAGTGTTTTTGCTGACGCTGATTCCCGGACTCATTGCCGCACTTTGTTTTCTCGTCCTTGTGCGCGAACGAAGTGGTGAACGAAAAGAACGCAAGTCTCTGCTTCTCGGATTGCGCGCGCTGCCACATGAATTTCGCAAATTTTTGTTTGGCGTCGGCGTTTTTGG
>Ga0066388_100000057_pt1 | contig 33228 bp, 32 predicted proteins | sample PanSoiMetaGPlot6_FD_64539 | JGI IMG/M metagenome (GOLD analysis project Ga0066388, IMG submission 64539) | Tropical forest soil microbial communities from Panama analyzed to predict greenhouse gas emissions - Panama Soil - Plot 6 (Hybrid Assembly) | ecosystem: Environmental > Terrestrial >...
TTTGTTTCTTTTGTTTCTTTTGTTTCTTTTGTTTCTTTTGTTTCTTTTGTTTCTTTTGTTTCTTTTGTTTCTTTTGTTTCTTTTGTTTCTTTTGTTTCTTTTGTTTCTTTTGTTTCTTTTCCGCGAGCAAGCCGATTGCGGCTTGCGGCGCTTGACGCATTGCGCGTCAAGGCCTTGTGGCGTCGCGCTTTCCCGGCTTTGTCGCGCTGTCTCATTGCCCGCCCCGCGGCTCAGAACAGCGCATAGTAGCGGTTCAAATGAGGCTGGTTAAGGGACCACCCAACGTTCGCGCATTGCCCTTCTTCCCGTGACAAAGATCGAAGTTATGCGGTCGCAGGAATTGCGTTCAGTTCGTGCCGCACGACATTAAACATCAGCACCACGCCCACGAAGTAGACGCCAATGAAGAAGGCTTGCAACAGCAACCAAACGTTCTTCCCGTAGCAGTATTAGATGCTTGCCTCCTTGACCGGCGTCAATGTCCGCTTTACCGCCAAAAGCGGCATGTTGCGTTTTTTGCTTTGGGCCAAAAGCGGACATCGGGCGGATTTATTCGATCACCTGATTTGCACGCAGCAGAAACGGTTCCGGGATCGTCAAACCCAGCGCCTTGGCGGTGGTCAGATTGATCACGAGATCAAACTTGGTTGGCTGCTCGACCGGTAGGTCGGTCGGCTTAGTACCACGCAGGATCTTGTCGACATACTCGGCGGCGCGCCGGAATAGGTCCGGGAAGTTTGGTCCGTAGGACATCAGACCTCCGGCTTCAACGAACTCGCGAAAGCCATGCATTGTCGGCAGCCGCGCCCCGAGCGCCAAGGTGTTAATGCCTAGACGGTTAGTGGTGATCAACGGATCGGTACAAACATAGAGGGCTTCTGCGCGGCCTTTGATCGCGTCGAACGCAGGCGCGAAATCTTCGGTTTTCCGTACTTCGGATCGAACGACAGCAAGGCCAAAACGGCGCGCCGCGGCGTCAGCCTCGCCCATTTCCAGCACCGCATTGGGGCTGTCAGCATTGCCCAAGATTGCCAACGTGTGGAGATTGGGAAGCAGGTCGCGCAAGATTTCGAGACGCTTGCCAGCGAGGTCGGTTTGCTGGATCGACAAGCCGGTCACGTTTCCGCCGGGACGCGCAAGAGATGCGACGAGGCCAGTGCCGACAGGGTCTCCCGCCGCAGCGAATACAATCGGAATTGTTGTTACTGTCCGCTTTATGGCAGCGGCTGTCGTGTTCCCGTACGTAACTATGACACCTACCTTGAGCCGAACGAATTCGGAGGCGATGTCAGCGACGCGCTCGTTGCGCCCCTCTGACCAGCGGTACTCAATCGCTACCGTTTGACCTTCGATCCAACCGAGTTCGCGCAAACGCTGCACAAAAGCGGCAGCCCACTGATTTCCAGCTGAGGCTGTGCTGGCACCAAGAAAGCCGATGATAGGCGCTTTGGCCGGCTGTTGCCCGCGCGCACTTAGCGGCCACGCCGCCGCCACACCACCAACAAGTGTGAAAAATTCGCGCCGCCTCATTAGTTCCCTCGAGGCCTAAAGACAGAATACCGGCTCGAGCTGTCTTATTGAAAGGGGCTTGTCAGCAACATGGCGATGTCCGGTTCGAAAAATTCTTGAGTTCTATTTTTGGTTCAGAAGGTGTTTTTCGAGCGGCCATTTTCACAACATCCCAATGCTCGCGTGAAAGGACGGTCAGCCTGGAGACAAGATCGTGGACGTAACAAGATCGTGGACGTAAGTTGTCCCACCGAATGACCGAGTGAGACTATTTCGACAAAGATCTCAAAAAAATCAAAGTCCAAATTTGGGAATGGTGCCCAGGAGAGGACTCGAACCTCCACGGCTTTCACCGCTAGTACCTGAAACTAGTGCGTCTACCAATTCCGCCACCTGGGCTTGTCGGCACCAGATACGGAGCCGCCTTCGGCTTGTCAATGAAGGGAGGTTTGGCTCTGTACAGCCTTCAGACGATCCTGTATTGGCCGGGTCGAGGCATCCCCGCCGGCAAAGGAAAGATTGAGAGCGGCATGACCGCACGTAGCCCCTATGACACCCTGGTCACTGTCTATGGTGGCTCGGGTTTTCTCGGCCGGCACGTGGTGCGTGCCTTGGCTAAACGCAATTATCGTATCCGTGTTGCTGTCCGCCGGCCGGAACTTGCCGGCTTCCTGCAACCGCTTGGCAGGGTTGGGCAGATCCATGCGGTGCAAGCCAATGTGCGCCATGCGGCTTCTGTGGAAACAGCCGCCCGTGATGCGCAAGTCCTGATCAACCTCGTCGGCATCCTGTTTGAACGCGGGCGCCAGCGCTTCGATGCCGTCCATACCTATGGCGCCGAGCAGGTGGCACTTGGCGCAAATGCGCATGGCGCGCGCATGGTGCACGTATCGGCGATCGGTGCCGACGCAAATTCGTCAAGCGCATACGGCCGCTCCAAGGCCAAAGCCGAACAGCTGGTGCTCGCCGCACAGCCATCGGCCGCCATCATGCGGCCGTCGATTCTGTTCGGTCCTGAGGACGATTTCTTCAACCGCTTTGCGGCGCTGGCGCGTATTTCGCCGGCGCTGCCGCTCATCGGCGGCGGTCTTACGCGCTTCCAGCCCGTGTTCGTCGGCGACGTCGCCAGCGCAATCGCTGATGCCGTCGACGGTAAGGTACGTTCGGGTACAATTTATGAATTGGGCGGGCCCGATGTGCTCACTTTCAAAGAGCTCATGCAATTTGTCCTCACGACAATCGAACGCAAACGGCTGCTGCTGTCTCTGCCATTTTTCATGGCCAGATTGCAGTCAACCCTTTTGCAATACTTTCCGAAGCCTATGTTGACGCCCGATCAGGTCGAACTGCTGCGAAATGACAATGTTGTCTCGCCATCGGCGAAGGCTGAATTGCGCACGCTTCAGGGACTCGGCATCGAGCCGGAGCCCATCGAGGCGATCGTGCCCTCTTATCTCTGGCGTTTTCGCAAGACCGGCCAGTTCCGCAAGCGTTGGACCATTCCTAGATAATATACAGCGCCGCGAGTCCAGCCGCTCCTACAAGGATTCTCCACCAGGCGAATAGCGCGAAGCTGTGTCGCTGCACATAGCGCAGGAATGTTTTGACCACGATCCATCCGAAGATGAATGAGAACGCGAAGCCGACTGCAGTCACCGTGACGTTGCTGCCGAGGGCGAGTTCTCCGCGGCTTTTATACGCCTCGTAGGCGAACGCGCCGACCATCGTCGGCATGGCCAACCAGAAGGAAAACTCCGCCGCCGAGCGGCGGTCGGCTCCAAACAACATCGCACCGACAATAGTGGCTCCTGCCCGAGACACGCCGGGTATCATCGAAATGCACTGGATAATTCCAATGCCGAAATACATCAGGAGCGGAAAGCTGGTCGCTTCGTGGTAGCGCGCCTGTAGATTCAACCGGTCAATCCACAACAAGACGAATCCGCCGAGAATTAGCGATACGCAGACGATCCGTACGTCGAACAGATAAGCCTTGATAATGTGATACGCGAGCGCGCCGACAACGGCGGCCGGCAAGAACGCCAACAGCACTCCGATGATGAAGCGCGCCGCAGCCCATTGCGTGAACATTTGCGTGACGAGCGACCAGAGCCTCCCGAAATAAATCGTCAACAGCGCCAGAATGGCGCCAAGCTGAATCAGCACCGCGAATGATTTACCAAAGGCATCGTCGCCCCAGCCGAACAAGTGTTCCATGAGCAGCAGGTGACCGGTCGAAGAGACCGGCAGAAACTCGGTCAGGCCTTCGACGATACCGAGGACAGCCGCCTTGATAAGATCAACACTCGCGGCGGTGGCCGCCATGGTGGCACCCAATTGCATGAACCGCTCCGTGAATCCTTTTTGCGTACTGTCGCAAGAACAAGTTAGGCCGGCCAGCGCTTTTGACCCAAAGGCGCCGGTGAGGCAACGAAAAAACGCGGTAATTCGTTACGATTTGCACCGCTGCGGCGGGTTTCTATAGTGCACAGATTGATTCCTGCCGCGAGCGCGGCTCCGCCGTGAAATCTGTATGCCCATGTTGACCCTGTTTCATCACCCGCTCTGTCCACATTCGCGCTACGTACGCTTGATTCTTGGAGAATACGGCATCGCAGCGCGGTTGATGGAAGAACGCTTCTGGGAGCGGCGGGAAGAGTTTTTGCTGCTTAATCCTGCGGGGGAATTGCCGGTGCTGGTCACCGAAGGCGAACCGCCGATCCCGGGCGCCTCGATCGTCGCCGAATACATCGAAGAGATCCATCGCGGAGAAAACGACGAAGACCGTCTTCTGCCGCGCCAGTCCGGCCGGCGCGTCGAAGTGCGTAGGCTGGCGAACTGGTTCAACTATAAATTCCATGCGGAGGTCAGCGGCCCGGTAGTGACTGAACGGGCGTTCAAGCGCTATATGACGCAGGAACAGGGTGGCGGCCCGCCCGATACCGAAGCGCTGCGCGCAGCCCGCCACAATATTCGCTATCATCTGTCCTACATTGGCTGGCTGGTGCGGACGCGCGATTGGCTTGCCGGAGATCGGCTAAGTCTGGCAGACCTTGCGGCTGCCGCGCATCTGTCGGCCGTCGACTACCTGGGCGATGTGCCGTGGAACGAAGACGAAGCGACAAAGAATTGGTACGCGAGGGTGAAGTCGCGCCCGTCGTTTCGCGCGCTCCTGGCCGACACGTTGGCCGGTATCCCACCGTCAAGAACCTACGCGGACCTCGACTTTTGAGCGATTCCGCCGCGGTCAGGTCAGCACTCGCCGAACAGGCACGTGCTCGCGGCTTCGACGCGTTCGGCATCGTAAAACCCGATTCAGCGCCGGACCTGAAATCGCGGCTCGAAGCCTTCCTCGCCGAAGGAGCGCACGGTGACATGACCTGGTTGGCATCGACGCCAGAACGTCGTTCGTCACCAAAGACGCTGTGGCGCGACGTGCGCTCAATCATCATGCTCGGTATGAACTACGGCCCGGACACTGACCCATTAGCGGTTCTCAAGGCTCGTGATCGCGCAGCGATCTCAATTTACGCCCAAGGCGACGACTATCACGACCTCGTCAAGGCGCGCCTGAAGGAATTGGCGCGCTGGCTGATGGCCAGTGCCGGAGGGGACGTAAAGGTCTTCGTCGATACCGCCGCAGTCATGGAAAAACCCCTCGCCGCAAACGGTGGCTTGGGCTGGCAAGGCAAGCATACAAATCTTGTGTCGCGGCGATATGGATCTTGGCTGTTTCTCGGTTCGATCTTCACGACGCTCGATCTTCCATCCGATTCACCGGAGCCCGATAATTGCGGACGTTGCCGTGCCTGCCTGGATATTTGCCCTACTAAGGCGTTTCCCGCACCTTACAAGCTCGATGCGCGGCGTTGCATTTCCTATCTGACGATCGAACATAAAGGTCCAATTCCACGTGAATTGCGACACTCCATGGGAAACCGGATTTATGGATGCGATGATTGCCTCGCTGTCTGTCCATGGAACAAGTTTGCGAGTCAAGGACGCGAGGCCAAGCTCGCCGCACGCGATACTTTACGCGCGCCGCGCTTGGCCGATCTTGTCCGTCTCGATGATGCACAATTTCGTGCGCTTTTCTCGAAGACGGCGATCAAGCGTACCGGTCGTGATCGTTTTGTCAGAAACGTACTGATCGCGATCGGCAATTCAGGTGACCCAACGCTTGCAGAGGAAGCAGAGCGCCTTCTCGAAGATGTCTCGCCCTTGGTACGCGGCGCAGCGGTATGGGCATTGTCGAGATTGTTGCAGCGGGAAAAATTTGCGGCTCTTGCTCGACAGCATCGCGATGCGGACAAAACCGTCCGAGACGAATGGGCGGCCGCGCTCGCCTAGAACTCCTTCACCGCCGCGATCAACCGATCGATATCTTCCGGCCGTGAGAGCCGATGATCGCCATCCTTGACCAGGGTCAGCACGACATCATCCCGCGAAAAGCGCGAAACAAGTTCGACGGCGTGCCGCCAAGGTACATCCGGATCTTGAACGCCCTGCAGGACATGCACCGGGCAGCGCGTTTCGATCAGCCCGCCGAGCAACAGATGTTTGCGGCCGTCTTCGATGAGGCCGCGCGTGATCGGATAAGGCTCTTCCCCGTACGCGGAGGGCCTCAGCCAAGAGCCTTTGTGCTCAATCTCGCTTCTGGTGGCATCTGTGAACTGTTTCCACATCAGCTCCTCGGTGAAGTCGACCGCGGGCGCGATGAGTACCATACCGGCCATGGGCGCCGCGCTCTCTCGCTGAGCCAATTCTCGCGCCAAGAGCAGCGCCAACCAGCCGCCCATGGACGACCCAATGACGACCTGTGGACCCATGGCGAAGCTCGTGTAGACCGCGAAACTCTCCTCCAACCAACGGCTGATGGTGCCGCCGGTGAACTCGCCACTCGATTCACCGTGACCGGAATAGTCGAACCGCACGCAGGCGCGGCCTGTGTTCGCCGCCCAACGATCGAGGGCTTCGGCTTTTGTGCCTTTCATGTCGGATTTGAACCCACCGAGCCAGAAAAGGCCCGGGTTGCCGCCCTCGCGCACGCGCACGGCGATGGACCGAGCAGGAGAATCAAGCTTGAGAGTGGTGAGGCGCACTTCGATCACGGATGCTTTGACGGGTCACCCAGGTAAGCAAGCCTTGTTGTCGCCGCAAGGCACCTCTTATGGCAAGAGCGAACCGTTGCCGACATCATTCGTGGCGTCTATACCTTGCTTGTGGCATGCGGCATTGCTGATCGCCGTTCGCGCTCGAAAGCGAGCGGTATTTCGAGGATCAATATATGGCAAGTTTGCCCGCGTCCGTTCTGCCAACAAGCAGCGCGCCTTCGGAAGCCGCCTCGCATGCATCCAACACCAGCTATTCTTCGATCACGGTACTCATTGTCGTACCGACGCTTGAAGGCGGCGCGGCTGATGCCGGAGCGGTCGAATTGGTACGAATTCTGTCGGACGCCGGTCATCACGCCATTGTGGCATCGCGTGCGGGTCGTCTCGTTGCCGACGTGACGACTGCCGGCGGTGAATTCGTGGCGGTTGACGTTTCGAGCAACAATCCCGTCGTGATGTTGCGCAGCGCCTACCTTTTGACTCGATTGGCGCGCGAACGGCGATGCGCCGCAATTCACGCTCTCGGTCGCGCGGCGGCCTGGAGTGCATATATGGCGGCGCGGCTTTGTGATGTTCCCTTTGTAACCAGTTGGTACAAGGGATTCCGCGAGCAAAATTTATTCAAGCGCCGCTACAACAGCATCATGGCACGCGGTGACCATGTGATCGCCTCGAGCGAACAAATCGCGCAACTGATCAATGATCGCTATGGGACTCCTTGGGAGAAGATCTCGGTCGTGCCCTGCAGCATTGATCTCGACCGCTTCAATCCGGATAACGTCACACGCGAACGTGTGGAGGCGGTACGCACTGCATGGGGCGTCGGACGCGAAACCAAAGTAATTCTGATCACCGGCCGTATCCTGCGACGCAAAGGTCATCACGTCGTCGTCAAGGCCGTCAGACGGCTGAAGGATATGGGCCTGAAGGATTTCCTATGCATCTTCGTCGGCGAGGATCGAGGCCGCACCCGTTACACGGGGGAACTGTGGGATCTTGTGCTGACGACCGGCACTATGGACGTGATCCGCATGGCGGCCCCCGTCGCTGACATGCCCGCTGCATACGCCGCTGCGTCGGTCGCGGTCTCGGCGGCGGTGCAACCGGAAGGCGTGCAGCGCTGCATCCTCGAGGCCCAAGCAATGGCACGCCCGGTTATTGTCTCCGACCTCGGCGCGGGTGCAGATGTCGTGCTCACAGCGCCGGCGGTGCCGGAAAGCCGCACCGCGGGTTTACGTTTCCATTCCGCCGATGATGCTGCCCTCGCCGCGGCACTGCTCCGGCTATTTTCCATGCCGGAGGCCACCCGGGCCACGATCGGCCGGCGCGGCCGTGAATGGGTCCTGGGCCATTTCAACCCCGAGATTGTTGCGGAACAGATGCTGCGCCTTTATGGCCGGATTGCTGGAAAGCCGACTGCACCCGAAAAAGCGTTAAGCAAGACCACGAAATGAGAGCAATTTGAACGCTTTGGTTGGGTTTTCCGAGCACACTAACGATCTTAATGCATGAACCGCGTTGACATCTTCGTGGTTTCTACCAATCTTTCGCTATTCCCATGGCGCGCTTGAATTGCTCCGGGGAACTGTAGCAACGGCATAAGGAGAAAATAGCCATTCGTCGTCCGATGAAGTCCGCGCCGCCCGTTCAAAAGGACGGCCCGCGCATCAACGAGGAGATCCGCGTCCGCGAGGTCCAGCTAATCGATGCCAGTGGTCACAACCACGGCCCCACACCGATCCAAGCCGCGCTAGACATGGCTCTGGCTGCCGGGCTTGATCTAGTCGAGATCGCCCCCAATTCGTCGCCGCCTGTCGTAAAAATCCTGGATTACGGGAAATACAAGTATCAGGCGCAGAAGAAAGCGGCGGAAGCCCGCAAGAAGCAGAAGATCGTCGAGATCAAGGAGATCAAACTCCGGCCGATGATCGATGACCACGACTACCAGGTCAAAATGCGATCAATGCAGCGATTCTTCGAAGAAGGTGACAAGGTCAAGATTACCTTGCGCTTCCGTGGCCGCGAGATGGCGCACCAAGAGCTGGGCACCAAGCTGCTGGAGCGCGTGAAGTCTGACACCGGACCGATCGCCAAGGTCGAGCAGGAACCGAAGTTCGAAGGCCGCCAGATGATCATGGTGCTGGCGCCGCGATAGCGCTGCAAATGCCGTCCAGGTATTGACGCGCCGCCCGAAATTTGGGCGGCGCGTCCGTGCTCTGGCCCCGGTTGGTCGGCCAGCCCCACGCCGGTTGCATGACCGGGTCACCTCTGCCATAACGCCGCGCATTCGCCGCCCGGCCAGTCAGGGCTGCCGTGGCGGCGATCTACGCTCAATCCCGAGCACCAGCTCTAGGGGGCCTCCGCGCCCTACGAGCATATTCCGGCCGGGCGGCCATGCCCGCGACAGGCCGATGAGGAGAGCCAAATGCCCAAGCTGAAGACCAAATCCGGCGCTAAAAAGCGCTTCAAGATCACCGCGTCCGGCAAGGTAAAATACCAGCAGACCGGCAAGCGCCACGGGATGATCAAACGGACCACCAAGACGATCCGCGAGCATCGCGGCACCAATGTGCTGTTCAAGACCGACGGCGACACCGTCAAGAAATACTGGCTGCCGAACAGCTAGCCGTTCTTTTCCGCCCCGCCCGAGCGTGGCGGTCCCCGTTGATCATTCGCACTACTGCAAGGAGAAATTGCCATGGCCCGCGTCAAGCGTGGTGTCACCTCGCACGCCAAACACAAGAAGGTCCTGAAAGCCGCCAAAGGATACTACGGCCGCAGGAAGAATACGATCCGCATTGCCAAGCAGGCAGTCGAGAAAGCGAACCAGTACGCGTTCCGTGACCGCAAACGCCGCAAGCGCACATTTCGCGCGTTATGGATCCAGCGCCTGAATGCCGCCGTGCGACCGTTTGGATTGAACTACAGCCGGTTTATCGCCGGGTTGTCCAAGGCCGGTTTGACGATCGATCGGAAGGTCCTCTCCGATCTCGCCATTCGCGAGCCGGCGGCGTTTCAAGCAATCGTGGAAAAGGCCAAGGCTGCGCTGCCGGCATAAGGTCGGTTGCACTGCCACTTTTCGGTCATGCGCGGGCTTGACCCGCGCGTCACGCTCAGGAGCGCAATGCCCTCCTGATCAAGATGGCCGGGACAAGCCCGGTCGGGGCCAGTTAGAAAGTTGGCGGCGGAGAAAAGCTGATGTCCGACATCGCAACGCTTGAGAAGGAAATTCTGGCGAGCGTAGCCGCTGCGAAGGACGAAGCGGCACTGGAAGCCGCGCGCGTTTCGGCGCTCGGCAAAAGCGGCTCGGTTTCGGCGCTGCTTAAGACGCTTGGCACGATGACGCCCGACGAGCGCAAGGTGCAAGGCCCAGCCATCAATGGCTTGAAGGATCGCGTCACTGACGCGATTGCGGCGGCAAAAAATGCATTCGCCGTCACGGCACTGAATGCCAGGCTCAACACTGAAGCCGTCGACGTCACCTTGCCTGTCCGCGAGCCGCCGACCGAGGCCGGCCGCGTGCATCCTATCAGCCAGGTGACGGATGAGCTTACCGCGATCTTTGCCGACATGGGGTTCTCCGTCGCTGAGGGTCCCGACATCGAGACCGACGACTACAACTTCACCAAATTGAATTTTCCGGAGAGTCATCCCGCGCGAGACATGCACGACACATTTTACTTGCCACCAAAATCAGATGGCTCGCGGCTCCTGTTGCGTACCCACACCTCGCCAGTCCAGGTGCGCGCGATGTTGAGCCAGAAGCCGCCCATCCGTGTCATTTGCCCGGGCCGCACTTATCGCAGCGATTCGGACCAGACGCACACACCGATGTTCCACCAGGTCGAAGGTCTGGTTATCGATAAAGGCTCGCATCTCGGTCATCTGAAATGGATTCTCGAGGAATTCTGCAAGGCGTTTTTCGAGGTGGACAACGTCAAGATGCGCTTCCGACCGTCGTTCTTTCCGTTCACGGAACCCTCGCTAGAAGTCGACATCCAGTGCAAGCGGGACAAGGGAGAGATCCACTTCGGCGAAGGCGAGGATTGGATGGAAATCCTCGGCTGCGGCATGGTTCATCCGAACGTGCTGCGCAACTGCGGACTCGATCCCAGCGAGTACCAAGGCTTTGCCTGGGGCATCGGGATCGACCGCATCGCCATGCTCAAATACGGAATGCCCGATTTGCGTCCGTTCTTTGAAGCCGACGTTCGTTGGCTTGCCCATTATGGATTTCGCCCGCTCGACTTCCCGACACTAGCCGGGGGTTTAAGCTCATGAGCGCTTTGCTGCCGCCTCTCCATTTCTGGTTGCCGGAGACGGCGGGATGAGATTCACCTTGGCTTGGCTGAAAGAGCACCTCGACACAGACGCCTCTCTTCCCGAGATCGTCAATAAGCTCACCATGAGTGGGCTTGAGGTCGAGAGCGTCGAGGATAAAGCCCGCCTGCTCGAGCCATTCGTGATCGCCTCGGTGATCTCCGCCGAAAAGCACCCCAATGCCGATCGGCTGCGCGTGTGCATGGTCGACATTGGTGACGGCAAACCAATCCAGGTGGTTTGCGGAGCACCGAACGCGCGCGCCGGCATGAAAGGGGTATTTTCTCCGCCCGGCACTTTCATTCCCGGCAAGAACATGACACTCGCGGTCGGTACCATTCGCGGGGTCGAAAGCCGCGGCATGTTGTGCTCACCGGCGGAGCTGATGATTTCCGACGATCACGACGGCATCATTGAGTTGCCTGCCGATGCACCGGTCGGCAAGTCATATGCGCTGTGGGCCGACATCAGCGATCCGGTCCTTGAAATCAATGTCACACCCAACCGGCCCGACTGCACAGGAGTCGCCGGGATCGCCCGCGATCTCAGCGCCGGTTCAGTCGGCGCCTTCAAGGACAGGATCCCGAAACCGGTAAAGGGGGCCTTTCCCTGCCCGGTCAAAGTCACGCTTGATTTCGGCAAAACACCGTCGCTGTGTCCGGCGTTCGGACTGAGATTGGTCAAAGGCGTGAAGAACGGTCCGTCGCCCGACTGGCTGCAAAAGCGGCTCGCTGCAATCGGGTTGCGACCCATCAATGCGTTGGTCGACATCACGAACTTCATTACATTCGACCGCGCCCGGCCGTTGCATGTATTTGACGCCGCCAAGGTAATCGGCAATTTGACCGTGCGTCGCGCCCGGAATGGCGAAACCCTGCTCGCGCTCGACGGCAAGACCTACGCGCTCGACGAAGGCATGTGCGTTATTGCCGACGAGAAGAGCGTCGAGTCTCTATCCGGGATTATGGGCGGCGAAGCGACCGGTTGTTCGGCGTCAACCACCGACGTGCTGATCGAATCAGCGCTGTGGGACGAGCTCAACATCGCGCAAACTGGACGCAAGCTCGGCATCAATTCCGATGCACGCTACCGGTTCGAGCGTGGCGTAGACCCCGCCTTCATGCTGCCCGGTCTTGAGCTTGCAACGCAGATGGTGCTCGACCTTTGCGGCGGTCAGGCGTCCGAAATTGTTGTCGCCGGCAATCCCAACCCGAGAGAAAGAGTCATCGATTTTCCTCTGAGCGAATTACCCCGCCTGGCCGGCTTGAAATTGCCGCTTGTCGATATCCGCCGCGTGCTCGAGAAACTTGGGTTTTTCGTCGCCGGTCAAGGCGAACGCGTGAAAGTGGCCGTGCCATCCTGGCGACCCGACGTTCATGACCGCGCTGACATCGTCGAGGAGATCGTGCGTATTGTCGGTGTTGACCATGTACCGTCGACGCCGTTCGCGCGCGAGCACGCACGCAAGCCAGTGCTTACCGTCATCCAAAATCGCACGCGCAAGGCCAAGCGTGCTCTTGCCGCGCGCGGTCTGGTTGAAGCGGTGACCTGGTCATTCGTGTCGAAGGTAGAGGCCGAGTTGTTTGGCGGCGGCAAGGCCGAACTGGCACTTGCCAATCCGATTGCCACCGAACTCTCCGACATGCGGCCAAGCCTAATTCCGGGCCTGGTCATGGCTGCGCAACGCAACGCTGATCGCGGTTTTCCCGACACCACCCTGTTCGAGGTTGGACAAATTTTCAAAGGCGACAGGCCGGAAGACCAGTTCATTGCCGCCAGCGGGTTGCGTCGCGCCCTCGCCAAGGTCTCCGGCACGGGTCGTCACTGGTCGGGCAGAACCGAGGCGGTCGATGTTTTCGACGCCAAGGCCGATGCCTTTGCCGTACTGGCGGCCACGGGCGCTCCCATGCAGGCATTACAGATTATCCCCGGTGGCCCGCCATGGTTCCACCCCGGCCGCAGCGGCACCATTCAAATTGGCGCGCAGAACATCCTGGGCCATTTCGGCGAACTGCATCCGGCCGCCATTGCGGAGCTCAAGGCCGAAGGACCCCTCGTCGCTTTCGAAGTGGTCCTGGAAAAGATTCCCGAGCCCAAAGCCCGGTCTACACGCGCAAAACCGCTCCTTGAGTTGTCGCCTTTCCAGCCGGTCGAGCGCGATTTTGCCTTCGTTGTCGACAGCACGGTAAAAGCCGCCGAGATTGTCCGCGCCGCCCAGAACGTCGACAAAAAAATCATCAGCAACGTGACCGTGTTCGACGTTTACGAGGGCAAGGGTATCGAGCCCGGGAAGAAATCAATCGCCATTGCTGTGACAATCCAGCCGCGTGAAAAGACGATGACCGATGCGGAGATCGACGCGCTTTCCGCAAAGATCGTCGCGGAAGTAACGAAACGGACCGGCGGCCTTTTGCGGAGCTAAAGTGGAATCGTCATGCCCGCGCCTGTGTCGACCTCAACCTGATTCCATTTTGTTGAGATCTCGCTCTAGCCCGGCAATAGATCGGCATAGGCAAAGCCATCGCGCTCGACGGTCTCTCCAACCTTTACCGCCACCTTGCGTGAGAGCATCGGCCCTGCTGCCACAAAAGAATGGAATTCACCATTCTCACCGCAAGGGTCGGCGTCGGTCGGCAATGCGTTGAGCAATACGTCATCAAAACGCCGGCCAGCGAACGCAGCTGGCAACTTACTGAGATCGACGGTTGAAAGATGCGCTTCTAGACCGGCATCAATCATTTCGCGTGCCAGTGCCGGAGTTGGCCGCCCCCATATAGGAAAAACCGGTGTGATGCCGGTTTCGGCAAGGTGGCGCTCGCGATAAGCCCGCACGTCCGCGAGGAACAGATCGCCGAAAATCATGTGCGTCACGCCGGATGCGCGGGTGTCGCGCATCGCCTCCGCCATTTTTGTTTCATAGAGCTCGTTCGGGCAGGGAAATGGAATGCGCACAATGACCGGGGGCAGGCCCGCGGCATTTAGCTGCTCCCGCAACAAACTCGCGCGCACGCCGTGCATGCTGACTCGATCGAAAGTTTCTGTGACTGTTGTCAAGGCCCCGACGATATCGAAATCACCCGCGCAGCGGGCAACATGCAAAGCCCAAGCGCTGTCCTTGCCACTTGACCAGGCAATGAGCGCCTTTGGCCGAGCCGGCATTAATTCTCGCCACGACCGCGGCGGCGCTGCCGCGAGCGCTGCGCAGGTTTTACTTCTTCCGGACTTTTCAGCGCCCCGATCTGCCGCAAAGCTGCTTCCGCTGCGCGTTGACCGGAGTCCCACGCGCCGTTGACCGTCCCCCATTGCGTATCGTGTAAGGCTTCGCCGGCAAACCAGATACGGCCACCGACCGGTTCCGCGAGAATCTTGCGCGCGTCGGCGCCCCCCGGAACCGCGGCCGACATCGCTCCCAGAACGAAGGGTTCCTCATTCCAGCGTGTAGCGTAACTGCGCTTGATCGTTTTTCTTGCGCTGCTGCCGAAGAGCGAGGTTATCCAGTCCTGGGCAAATTCAATCATCGCAGCGCTGCCTTTCGCCGATAGCTCGCGCCCAAAGTCGCCACAAACATCGACCAGGTGGAGACTGCTCCCCGATACATTCGCAAGCAGCGCTGCCGTGCGCGGGCCGGATGATTTCTCAAAAAGCAGATCGTCCCGCTGCAGGTTGAGGGGATTGCGCGGCATTTCGAGCGCGATGTGATCGTAGCTTCCAAGCGAAAGCGCCGCAGCGGCATCGAGGTGACGCTTGGACAATTCCGGTTTAAAGACAATCTTCTCTGCGGCAAGCACGTTGGTCGATGCCGTGATGATCACCACGCGCGCCCGCAAGGCACCTTTCGACGTTGCTACATGGACGCCGCTGCGATCCCATTCGATGCGCAAGACCGGTGTCAACAATCGCACGGGCAGACCACTTGCGAGTTTTGCAATAAGAGCACCATAGCCCTGCCGGCAAAAAGCATCGTTGTCCCGCTCAGACATTCGAGCGAGATCGACAACTGAAATCGAGGCAAGGTCCTTGCTGCAAACGAATGGCCCGAGGACGAACTCCATTGTTGCGCGCCAGTCCGCAAGATCAGCGGGGAGAGCCCGGGCGGCCGGACCATCGGACCTGCCTTTGCCGGCATCCGCAAGGGCCCGACGCGAGCGCACCAAAGCAGAGAGAAATGCCTCGAGCTCAGAATCGCGCGCATTGCGAGGCCCGACACGAATTGTTTGACCTCGCGGCGCCGCATAAACATCCAACCCCGCCGTCGACGCGGAGCCGCCCGGTGGATTTCCGTCAAATCGATGAATCCAGCGGGCGCCAAGATCAAACGGAACGCCAAAAATTGCCGAATCGGTTACGCAGCGTCCGCCGATACGGTTGGTTGCTTCGAACACCGCGAGACGCCTGTTGGCAGCGGCAACGCGCCGTGCCGCCGCGATACCTGCCGTCCCGGCGCCGACGATCGCTACATCCACATCCGCGGCGGCTTGTGCGCGCAGCAAGGTCGGTGCAGCGACGGCAGCCGCAGAAGCTGCGAGGAACAGGCGACGGCTTGGTCCCGACATGGTGTCTCAACACTTACCTGGGCGAGATGCCAGCATGCCTGAACACCCACCGCGCCGCAATTTTTATGGCTAACAAACCGTAATTTTCGCCGGGTGCTGATGAAACGGCGCACAATGAACCAAATCGCAATGACTCGTACCTAAATTTCAGCGGCAAAGAGACGCAGTGCCGGAAACGGGGCCCGCAGAAGAAAGCGTGTACGTCAAGAATTGGCGCCGAGAGTCGTGATGAGCTGGATAGTCGACGGGGTCGGGCAAATTTTGGCCCGCTATCTGGAAAAGCCGGCGCAGGGCTATGAGCCCTTTACGCCGTCGGATCCCGATGCTCTGCGCGCCACCTTACAGCCGGGAGATGTATTGCTTGTCGAAGGCAACAACCACATCTCCGGGGTCATCAAATACCTAACTCAGTCGACCTGGTCGCATGCCGCGCTCTACGTTGGCCCGATTGGCGACCGCGCCACGGCCGACGGCGAGCCATTGGTCCTGGTCGAAGCCAATATTGGGGAAGGCGTGATCGCGGCACCCCTTTCGAAATACGCACGCTTCCACACGCGTATCTGCCGGCCAACGCAACTCGACGAAGACGATCGTGCCCGTGTCTGCGCCTATGCAGCCGAACGCATCGGCTTTGACTACGATCTCAAGAACATTATCGATCTGATGCGGTATCTCTTTCCTTTGCCTGTACCGCAGCGTTGGCGGCGGCGTATGATCGCGCTCGGCTCCGGCCATCCCACCCGCATCATCTGCTCGGCGCTGATTGCGCAGGCATTCGAAACCGTCCGTTATCCGATTCTACCCAAAGTGACGCGTCTCGATAGCGAGGCCGCGCGCCGGGAGATCCTGGAAATCCGGCATTCGTCTCTCTACGCGCCGCGGGATTTCGACATCTCTCCGTATTTTGCAGTGGTCAAGCCGACGATCGTGCGCGGGTTCAACTACAAGGCGATTGCATGGGCGGATTTGCCGGCTGCGGACCCCAACGAAGCGATGTCCCTGATACCTGCCGAAGATAATACGCTCTCCACGGTAGCGTAGTACGCGGGCTTGCTCGCCGTAGCGGCGAGCTTTACTTGTTGCGGTATGATCGACGCCGCCGTCAAAGCGCTCTCGCAAATGTTCACACCTGCTTTGCGCCATGTATTGTTAAAGGCGGCGGGTCTCGCGCTGATCCTGATCACGTTTATCGGCATCCTGATGCAGCGCTTCCTCGCCTCTTGGGCAGACTTGGGCGCCAATTGGGCAGAGCAGACCACGGGCGTCGCGCCGCACGCTGTCTGGTCCGGGCTCGCCTGGATTCTGTCTATTCTGGCGGGGTTGGGCATCCTTACCGGCGCGCTTTTCCTGATGCCCGCGGTGACCGCATTTGTCGGCAGCTTCTTCGTCGACGAGATCGCTGAAACCGTCGAGCGGACGCATTATCCGACCGAGCCGCCAGGCCGCGCCATGCCGTTTCTTATTGCTTTGGTCGAGGGTATCAAATTCGCTGTGTTGGCGCTGCTGGTCTATTTCTGTGCGCTGCCTTTCGTCCTCTTTGCGGGCCTTGGAGTCATCATCCTGTTTTTGGCCAACGCGTATCTTCTTGGCCGTGAATATTTCGAGCTGGCCGCCATGCGCTTCCGCGTGCCCGACGAAGCGAAGGCGATGCGCAGGGCCAATTCTATCTATTTGTTCATCGCCGGCATGTTCATCGCTGCCTTTGTGTCGATACCGATCGTCAATCTCGCAACACCGATTTTCGCCATGGCTTTCATGGTGCACGTGCACAAGAGACTTTCAGGCGCGCATACCGAATTGATCCAGCAGGCTCGTTGATCGTCAGCCTTTTGATCGTAGATCAATCACCCGTTTGGCCTTGCCGACGGAACGCTCGACGGTGCCCGGCTTTACGGAGCGCACAGTTGCGGTTACTCCAATCGACTGCTTGATATGATGCGCCAGATCGCGGTCGCACGCAGCGAAGGTGCCGTTGTCCACATCCGGGCGGGTTTCCACTACGACAGTTATTTCATCGAGCCGATCGACGCGACGCAGTTCGATCACAAAATGCGGCGCCAATCGGTCGTCCCCCAGAATGATCTCTTCGATCTGGCTTGGAAATACATTAATGCCGCGCACGATCATCATGTCGTCGGAGCGTCCGGCAACCTTTTCCATCCTGCGCATCGAGCGCGCGGTGCCCCGCAGCAGTCTCGAAAGGTCACGCGTACGGTAGCGCACGATAGGCATTGCTTCCTTGGAAAGCGTGGTAAAGACCAATTCTCCGGCTTCGCCGTCGGCCTGCACCTTGCCGGTCACCGGATCGATCACCTCGGGATAAAAATGATCTTCCCAGATATGCGGACCGTCCTTGCTCTCGATGCACTCGCAGGACACGCCCGGACCAATGATTTCGGACAGCCCATAATTGTCGATTGCATGCAGATCGAAAGCGTCCTCGATCTCGGAGCGCATGGCATTGGTCCAGGGCTCGGCGCCGCACATGGCAATCTTGAGTGAAGATTGGCGGGGGTCGACTCCCTGGGCGTGAAATTCGTCAAGAATCGCAAGCAAATAGCTCGGCGTGACAAAAATGACGTCGGGCTTGAAATCCGCAATTAGGCGCACCTGCCGTTCTGTCATGCCGCCCGACACCGGCACCACGGTCATACCGAGTCGCTCTGCGCCATAGTGAAAACCGATGCCGCCGGTAAACAGGCCATAGCCGTATGAGTTCTGCACCAGCATTCCTGGCTGGCAGCCGGCCGCACGCATGCTACGTGCCATTAAAAGAGCCCACGTATCTAGATCGCGCCGGCTGTAGCCGACGACCGTGGCTTTGCCTGTTGTCCCCGACGAAGCATGCACGCGCAACACCTTGTTGCGCGGAATGGCGAACATGCCGAAGGGGTAGTGGGTGCGCAGATCGTCTTTTGTGGTGAACGGGAAGTTCTGCAGGTCGTCAAGCGACTTCAGGTCATTTGGGTGTACACCGATCTTGTCGAATGTTTTCTTGTAGTGTGCAACGTTGCTATAGGCGTGATTGAGCGTCCACTTCAGCCGCGTAAGCTGGAGCGTTGAAATCTCGTCACGTGACGCCGTTTCGATCGGATCGAAACTTTCGATGCGCGGCGTAAGATTGACTCCCTTGAGCTGCAAACGCGGCATACATTCCCCTTCAGCGTGCTTGCCGTTTTACGCTAGATTTTCCGCTGCGCCGCGTTCCAATGCTTTTCGAGATTTGCGATCAACGCCGGGCTGAAATGGCAGTAAGCCTGCTCTCGACAATAGACCGCCATGTAGCGGCGGAAAATATCGAGGGGTTCCTCGCCCACACGGAAGGCCCGCCGATTGCCGGCAGCGCTGACAACGCCCGAGGACGTGAAATCGTCGCAAACCTTGGCGACTGCTTGCCCTACCTGATCGGGCGGCGCAATGACATCGCAAATCATGCGGCCTTCGGTGCTGTCGCACTCGAAGCGACGCCCCATCATGATTGCCTGACGGGCCGCGCGGGCGCCGACGAAACGTGTCAGGCGCAAGTTGGCGGCTCCCGGAATAATACCCTCCTTGCGCGCCGGAAGCGTCATGTAGGCGTCGCTTCCTGCGACGACATAATCCATTGCCAGCAGATATTGACAACCTCCTCCGATAGCGAATCCATCGACTTGCGCGACCCATGGCTTTTCGCGAGTGCCGCCATAAATTTCGTCGGCGCTGCGCGTGCCTAGCGCCAAACCCCGCATCATCTTGTTTACGATCCCCATGTCGCGGCGGATGTACCAGAGGTACGGAATTTTGCCGCGGTAGAGATGGGTCAGATTTATTCCAGCGGAGAAAATGTTGCGGTCCTTGTAACGAGGGTGATCGACAACATCGCCGCGCAGAACGCAAATCTCGCTGATTGGATCGAGAATGGCGATGTCGGCCGCCGTTTCCGTGTCGTTGAGGGTCCCCTCGTCTTCCGCGTTTAGAAAGCGCGGATTGTGCACCGTCACGATCGCCGACTTTCCGCGCCGGTCTACCCTCGCCGGTCCAAAATCAACGACGCCCTCCCTGATAAAGTCGGTGCAGCGCTCAATGGCTTCCATCTTCGGCAAGAGCATCGCCTGGCAGAGGTGCATCCCGGCATCGGGCACTGCGAGCACTTGCGCCAGAAAAATGCCTTGATCGATTTCGACGCCGTCCTTTTCACCCTGCATCAACGCGCTCTCGGCGTCGACCTGCTTGTGCGTCGGCGTCAGGCCAGGCACCAGCTTGCCGGCCTCATAGGCAATATCGTCAACCCGTGCAAAGATGCTGAGATTCTTCGTGAGCTTGCGATAGACCGCGTCTGCATGCCGCGTCAGGAAATCTTCGCGCGCACGGCGGCAATCGAACAGAATAAGATCGGCTGCACCTTGCTGCTCGGGCGTGCGCGCGGGTTTCTTCGGAAGCCTGGCGAGGAGATCGGTGCCGTCGCGCCAGAATTTCGTGCCGGCAGCAGCATCTCGCTGGAACTTGCCGGTCAGCCGCGGTCTCGCCTTGGCCCAGGCGGCCGCAGCCTTGGCAGGCAATCCTGCGCGCCGAAGGCATTCCGTTGAATCCCGTTGAATGAGTTCACGTGCTTTTGCCAGCGACGATCCTTCCATGACGCACTCCTACGCTGATGCTAAGCGACCGTCTTCCCCGGCCATAAACACAGGTCGCTGATAATGCATTTTTCACACAGTGGCTTGCGCGCCACGCAAGTGTAGCGTCCATGCAGAATAAGCCAATGATGCGCGTGACGCTTGTATTGCGACGGGACGACCTCTTCCAGTTTGATCTCGACATCCAACGGCGTCTTGCCGGGAGCCAATCCGGTGCGATTGCCGACGCGGAAAATGTGGGTATCGACAGCGATCGTCGGCTCGCTATATGCAATGTTGAGCACGACATTGGCTGTCTTGCGGCCAACACCGGGCAGCGCTTCCAGCTCTTCTCGCGAGCTTGGGACCTCTCCGCCATGCGCGGCCAAAAGTTGTTTCGACAAGGCAACAACGTTTCTCGCCTTGGTGCGAAAGAGACCGATCGTCTTGATAAGCTTCCGCACGCGTGCTTCGCCGAGCACAACCATCTTCTCCGGTGTATCGGCAAGCGCAAATAGCGCCGGCGTTGCCTTGTTCACGCCGGTATCGGTCGCCTGCGCCGAGAGCACGACCGCAACCAACAGCGTAAATGGATTGACATGCTGCAGTTCACCTTTCGGTTCCGGATTAGCCTTCTTGAAGCGGCGAAACGCCTCCTCAATCTGTGCCGATGTCCACTGCCCTAATGCGCCGACAGCGGCCTTGGCGTCGGCGGCCGCACGCGCGGGTACAGACTTGAGCCTGGCGTGCTTCGCTTTGCGCGTATTCCGGGTGGGCGCCTTGGTCGAAGCCTTGGTCGAAGCCTTGGCTGACACCTTGGCCGACGCCTTGCGGAGGGGCTTTTTAGCCATGATTTCGGTATACTGAGCGCAATGATCCCCGACAACGGCACAGAGCTCGAGCCCACGATCTTTTCAGCGACGTTGACGCCGCATCGCTCCCTCGGTCGTGTGGGATTTCTGATTTTGCTGCTTCTGTTCGGCGGTATAAGTTTTGTGACCGGCATGCTGTTTTTGATACTCGGGGCATGGCCAGTCTTCGGATTCTTCGGGTTGGACGTCTTGTTGCTCTACCTGGCGTTCCGGCTCAACTATCGGCACGCGAAAGCCTACGAGGAAGTCACCGTCACACCCTCGGCGCTTACGGTTCGCAAGGTGAGCCACCTCGGCCGCGTGCGCGAATGGGTCCTCAACCCCCTCTGGGTCCGGCTCGACAAGGTCGAACTCGATGAGTTCGGGATTGACCGCCTTTTCCTGATTTCGCGCGGCAGGGAGTTGACTATTGCCAGCTTTCTGGGGCCCGACGAAAAGGCAAGCTTCGCGAAGGAACTCGCCAATGCGCTCGGGGAGGCAAAGCGCGGGCCCACGAGAACAATGTTTCCTTAGCCCAGAAATCGGGTGGTTTGGCGTTTGCACCTTCCCTAGATTTGCGGACATGAACATGACCATCGCAAAAACGGCTTTGGCCGAGCATTTTCCTGAATTCGCCCCGCTGTCGACTGCAGCAGCGGACTACGACATCGTGCGGCGCGCCATCGCCCATATCCGCGGGAACTGGCGCGCGCAGCCCGAAATCGAGGTCATCGCAGACGCCGCCGGTGTATCGGCGACCGACCTGCACCATTTGTTCCGCCGCTGGTGCGGGCTAACGCCAAAAGCTTTCCTGCAGGCGCTCACCCTGAACTATGCGCGAGACCTTTTGCGCTCATCGACAAGCGTGCTCGATACCGCCTATGAGGTCGGCTTGTCGGGGCCAGGCCGGCTCCACGACTTGTTTGTCACACACGAAGCGATGTCACCGGGCGAATGGAAATCAGGCGGCGAAGGCCTGACGATCACTTACGGGTTCCATCCCTGCCCGTTCGGCATGGCTTTGGTGATGATGACACCGCGCGGGCTCGCCGGCCTAGCGCTTGCCGACGCCGGCAAGGAACGCGCTGCATTGAGGGACATGCGGTCACGCTGGCCAAAAGCGCGCTACGTGGAGGACTTCGCGGCGACGGCGGCAACCGCGCGGCGCATTTTTGATCCGACCCTCTGGCGTAAAGATCAGCCGCTGCGCGTGGTGCTGATTGGCACCGATTTCGAAATCCGTGTATGGGAGAAATTACTCGATATCCCGATGGGCAAGCTGACCACTTACTCAAATCTCGCGGCCAAAGCCGGCTCGCCCAAAGGCGCGCGCGCCGTTGGCGCTGCGGTCGGAAAGAACCCGATCTGTTTTGTGGTCCCTTGTCACCGCGTCATCGGCAAGGACGGCGACGTTACCGGTTATCACTGGGGCATCACGCGCAAACGCGCGATGCTCGGCTGGGAGGCGGGAATGGCTGCGGCCGCGTGAGCTAGGCAGCGAGATCCAGCTTCGAGGCGACGGTCGAATCGGCATTGAGTCGGTAAATCATTGGCACGCCAGTATCCAGGTTGAGCTCGGTAATGGTTTTCGGCGTGTGCTTGTCGAGCACCATCACCAGGGCGCGCAACGAGTTGCCGTGTGCCGCCACGAGAACCCGCTCGCCGCGCAGCACGCGCGGCAATATCTCCCGGATATAGTAGGGGAGTACACGCGCGGCAGTGTCGCGCAAGGATTCACCGCCCGGCGGCGCAATATCGTAAGAGCGTCGCCACAGGTGCACTTGTTCCTCGCCCCATTTCTTCCGCGCGTCGTCCTTGTTCAGTCCCACGAGATCGCCATAGTCGCGCTCGTTGAGCGCCTGATCCTTGAACACCGGAATTGAAGTCTGCCCGAGTTCTCCAAGCATCAGGTCGAGCGTACGCTGGGCGCGCTTGAGCACCGACGTAAACGCGACGTCGAACTTGATCCCTTGCGCCTTGAGCTTGCGGCCGGCTTCGCGCGCCTCAGCAGCGCCTTTTTCGGTCAGATCGACATCGCGCCAGCCCGTAAAGAGGTTCTTGAGGTTCCAGTCGCTTTGGCCATGGCGTACGAGCACAAGAAGACGGTCGGTCATTGCTTTCCTCAGAAATCCTTCAATCCCAAAACGTCCATCATCGAATAAAGCCCCGGCCTCTGGTTGCGTGCCCACAATGCCGCATACAGCGCGCCGCGCGCGAAGATCATGCGGTCTTCGGCTCGGTGAATGAGCTCAATGCGTTCGGCCGGGCCGGCAAATATAACACTGTGCTCGCCGACAACAGTTCCACCACGAAGAGCCGCGAAGCCGATATCGCCCGCCTTACGCGCTCCGGTATGGCCATCGCGACTTTTGACTGAATGCTTCCCAAGGTCGATCCCCCGGCCTTCCGCTGCCGCGCGACCGAGCAGCAAGGCGGTACCGGACGGTGCGTCGACCTTTTGATTGTGATGCATTTCCAGGATTTCAATGTCGAACGAACTCTTGAGCGTCTTGGCGACCCGCTTGGTAAGCGCGGCAAGCAAGTTCACGCCAAGGCTCATATTGCCGGATTTCACGATCACTGCACCTTTTGCGGCTTCCTTGATTCTGGCGTCATCGTCAGCGCTCAAACCGGTGGTACCCAAGATATGCACCTTGCCGGACTTGGCCGCGAGGCCGGCGAACGCAACGGTTGCGGCCGGCGCGGTGAAATCAATGATGCCATCGGCCTTCGACAACAAAGGCTCCGCATCGCCGACCAGCTTGATACCGTTTTCGGGAAGGCCGGCCAGTACGCCTGCGTCCCATCCGATCAATGGCGAACGCGCGTCTTCCAGTGCTCCCGCCAGGGCAAATTCCTTGCTGTCGGCAATCGCCTTGACCAGCGTGCGGCCCATTCGCCCGCCGGCACCGGCGACAACGAGCCGCATCTCGGCCATGGGTTTCAAGCTCCAGAAAATGTGGCGTCGGTATAGCGCGCTGGCTTGCGAAAATCACTACGGCTGCGGGCCGTCATAGCCCTCAATAATGACGATATCGGCTGTTGAATGCGGCAGGCGCACCTTGATGTTGGCCTGGTATTCCGGAGAGCGGTAGCAGGCGAGCGCAGTGGCATAGTCGGGAAACTCGACCACCACGTTGCGTGACCGGGCGGTGCCCTCCGGGCATTCGAACCTGCCGGCGCGCACCACAAAACGTCCGTTGAACTTCTTGAAGATTGCCGCATTTGCCGCAGCGTAGGGCTTGTAGCCCTCATCATTCCCAACGTCGACCCGGCCGATCCAGTAGCCTTTAGGCATATTCACATCCTCCTAGGACTCGTTAGTCCGATCTCGGTGACAATCGCGTCCGCCGTCGCCTTGGGATCGCCGGCTTCGAGCACGGGCCGGCCGACCACCAGGTAATCGGCGCCGGCCTCCACCGCGTGTGCCGGCGTCATGATCCGTTTCTGGTCACCCTTTGCACTACCGCCCGGGCGGATCCCCGGAGTCACTAGCACCATACGATTGCCCACGATGATGCGTAAACTCGCCGCTTCCTCCGCGGAACAAACGAGTCCGTCAACGCCCGTGTCCCGCGCCTGAGCGGCGCGGGCGGCGGCTAGTTCGCTGACGTTCATCTCGTAACCTGCTGCGGCGAGATCGGCGTCGTCGTAAGATGTCAGCACCGTCACCGCCAGAATGCGTAGATTTGACCCGTGCTTGCCCTCCACCGCGGCCTTCATGGTTTGCGGATAAGCATGCACTGTGAGAAAGCTCGCGCCGAGCTGAGCGACACTCTCGACCCCTCGCGCTACTGTGTTGCCAATGTCGTGCAGCTTGAGATCGAGAAATATCTGCTTTCCGGCTGCAATCAGGTCGGCCGCAAATGACAGGCCGCCGGCGAAAGCAAGTTGGTAGCCAATCTTGTAGAACCAGACCGAGTCGCCAAGACGTGTCACCATCGTCTCGGCCATCTTCACCGACGGCACATCGAGAGCCACGATCAACCGTTCTCGTGCGTCCAACGGCAAGTTACCCTCCCCGTACGATCAACCGCGATATTTCCACGAGGCGCTCGAGTTGCACACGAAGCAGGTTGGCGATACCGGTATCGACAATATTGTCCATCTCATCGAAGGCGCTCTCCGCACGCTGGATTGATACCTGCTCGGGTATCACCAGTGCACCGCAGCCGAGTTCGAGGATCTGACGCAATGCCATCAGCGAGCGCAGACCCCCCGCTCTGCCCGGCGACGCAGACGCAATTGCGAACACACGCCCCTTGAAGGCCGCATAGGTTGGATCGCCGCGCTCGCGCACCCGCGAGACCCAGTCGATGGCATTCTTGAGTATGGGTGTCACTGATGCGCTGTATTCCGGGCTGGCGATGAAAACGCCGTGGTGGGCCGTGATCATCTGTTTGAGTTTGATAGCGTTGGCGGGCTGGCCGCTACGTGCGTCGAGATCCGCTTCATAGATCGGCAGTGGATAGTCGGCGAGTGAAATGCGGGTGACATCGACGTCGAGTAGCGTCAGCTCTTTTGCCGCCAGGGCGGCAAGCCTGACATTGTGTGACCCGGTGCGCGTCGATCCAGGTAGGACGAGAATTTTGGGGATCGGCATCAACGGCTCCGCGTTCGCGGGCGATGACACCACACCATTAGCGGCCGCGATAGACCCACACGCGCGCCGGCGGCAGGTTCATCCAGATCAGCTCGGAGGCTTCGGCGCGCACACCGGAGAGCTCCTTCGGAATCGGAGGTAGCATCGCGTAGGTGAATTGGACAAATGGAGCGCCGTTGGCCAGCAACGCCATTGCATCCGAAATCAGGCGCAACCGTGTACGCAATGGCTTCGTAACGAGTGGCAGGCTTGAGACGATCGCGGCAGCCGGCTCCGCGACGTAGACCTCCAGGAGGCGACGAAGCCGGTAAGCGTCACCCTGCACCACAGTTGCCTGCGGATAGCGCGAGCGCAGCAGCCGGCAGAAATCTGGATTGAATTCGACCAGGATGAGTCGCGCAGGATCGATGCCCTGGGTTACGAGCGCCTGGGTCACCGGACCAGTGCCCGGCCCGAGCTCAATCACTGGACCATCAGCTTTCGGATCGACACAGCGCGCCATTGCACGCGCGAGCACGCGGCTCGATGGCATCACTGCGCCAGTCGAAAGCGGCTTCTCTATCCAGGAGCGGATAAATTGCACCTCGTCGTCCAGACGAGGACTCTTTTTTTCGACGCGGGCGAACGAGTGTGATGGCATTGATACGAGGTCACGCGAACATGCGGCGGGCCTCGCCGCAATAGAAACGGGTATAGGGACCGAGGCAAAGGGTCAAGACGGGTCAGCCCGATTGGCTGCCACGGTTTGCAAGGCCGTCAAGAAACTCTTTGACTCGGCTGAAGAAACCAGCCGACTCGGGCTGTGTCTCCTCGGACGAAAGCTTTTCAAACTCAGTCAGCAGTTCGCGCTGCCGCTTTGTAAGGTTTTGCGGCGTTTCCACCGCTACCTGAACGTACATATCGCCGGTTTGTTTCGCGCGCAGCACCGGCATACCTTTGCCTGCCAGGCGAAAGCGCCGGCCGGTCTGCGTGCCGCCCGGGACCTTGACCCGCACTTTGCTGCCGTCGATCGCCGGGACTTCAAATTCCCCGCCTAATGCCGCACTGGCCATTGAAATCGGGACTCTGCAATGCAGATCAGCGCCATCCCGCTGGAAAAATTCATGGGCTGCGACTTCCAGAAAGATATAGAGATCGCCCGCCGGACCGCCGCGCAACCCGGCTTCGCCCTCACCCGCAAGGCGGATGCGGGTCCCATCCTCTACACCGGTCGGAATATTGACCGAGAGCGTGCGCTCGCGCGTGACGCGCCCGCCGCCGCCACAGATCTTGCAAGGATCGTCTATGACCTGTCCGCGGCCATGGCAGGTTGGGCACGTGCGCTCGAGCGTGAAAAAACCTTGCGCGTGCCGGATCTTGCCGGCGCCGCCGCAGGTCGAACAGGGTTTTGGTTTCGTTCCGGGCTTGGCGCCGCTCCCCGAGCAGGCCTCGCAGGTGACAGACGTCGGAATGCGGATCTGGGCGGTTTTGCCCGTAAAAGCCTCCTCAAGGCTAATTTCCATGTTGTAGCGCAGGTCGGATCCGCGTTCGCGACCGGATCCGCGTCCCCGCGAAGAAGCCATTCCGAAAATGCCCTCAAAAATATCGGCGAAGGTCGACCCGAAATCGGCGCCGAAACCATGCGCGCCCATTCCCCCATGTTCGAACGCGGCGTGACCAAAACGGTCGTAGGCGGCGCGTTTGTCGCCGTCCTTTAGCACGTCGTAGGCTTCGTTGATTTCCTTGAAGCGGTGCTCGCACTCCTTGTCACCCGGATTGCGATCCGGATGATGCCGCATAGCAAGCTTGCGGAATGCCGCCTTGAGTTCGACCTCGGTGCAGGTCCGAGTCACCCCCAGAACTTCGTAGTAGTCGCGCTTGGACATCCCCGGATCCGCTCAAATTACCGCGCCGCCATAGCCCTACTTGATTCGGCCACCCCAGGTCCCTGCAAACATGCACCCCCGGACGAACGCCCGGGGGTGACGCTATTCGCGGTCGACCTGCGCATGGCTCCCTTGCCTGCGGTCAGGCGGATTTCTTCTTGTCGTCGTCGACCTCGGTAAACTCTGCGTCGACGACGTCTTCCTTTTTCTCGCCCGACGCTGCGCCATCACCTCCAGCACCTGGAGCGCTCTGCGCTTCCTGCTGCTGCTTATACATGGCCTCGCCGAGCTTCATTGAGGCCTGCGCCAACGTATTGGTCTTGGCCTGGATAGCAGAAGAATCATCGCCTTTGAGCGCCTCTTTCAGATCTGCGATCGCATTCTCGATCGCCCTACGCTCGGTATCGCCGACCTTCGAACCGTGTTCGGACAGCGCCTTCTCGGTTGAATGCACAAGTGCTTCGGCGTGGTTCTTGGCCTCGACCGCGGCCTTGCGCTTCTTGTCCTCCTCGGCGTGTGACTCTGCATCCTTGACCATCTTTTCGATGTCGGTTTCGGACAAGCCGCCCGAGGCCTGAATGCGAATCTGCTGTTCCTTACCGGTTGCCTTGTCCTTGGCCTGGACGTTGACGATGCCGTTTGCGTCGATGTCGAAGGTGACTTCGACCTGCGGCACGCCACGCGGCGCCGGAGGAATGCCGACCAGATCGAACTGGCCAAGCATCTTGTTGTCGGCCGCCATCTCGCGTTCGCCCTGGAACACCCGGATGGTGACGGCATTCTGGTTGTCCTCTGCCGTCGAAAAGACCTGCGATTTTTTGGTTGGGATCGTGGTGTTGCGATCGATGATGCGCGTGAACACGCCGCCCAGTGTCTCGATGCCGAGCGACAGCGGCGTCACGTCCAGCAACAGAACGTCTTTGACGTCGCCTTGCAGCACGCCGGCCTGAATGGCGGCGCCGACAGCAACCACTTCGTCCGGGTTGACGCCCTTGTGCGGCTCCTTGCCGAACAGCTGCTTTACGACCTCCTGCACCTTCGGCATGCGTGTCATGCCACCAACCAGCACAACCTCATTGATCTGCGCGGCCGAGATGTTGGCATCCTTCAGTGCTTGCTTGCAGGGCTGGATCGTCTTCTGAATGAGATCGTCGACCAGCGCCTCGAACTTGGCGCGGGTGAGCTTCATCGTCAGGTGCTTCGGACCCGACGCATCCGCCGTGATGAACGGCAGATTGATCTCGGTTTGCGTCGTCGATGAGAGCTCGATCTTCGCCTTTTCCGCCGATTCCTTAAGCCGCTGCAGCGCGAGCTTGTCGCGGCGCAGGTCAATGCCCTGTTCCTTTTGGAATTCGTCGGCAAGATAGTTGACAAGCCGCATGTCGAAGTCTTCGCCGCCCAGGAACGTGTCGCCGTTCGTGGACTTAACTTCAAACACACCGTCGCCGATCTCGAGAATTGAAATATCGAAGGTACCGCCGCCGAGGTCGTAAACTGCAATAGTGCCCGACTTCTGCTTGTCCAGCCCGTAAGCGAGCGCTGCGGCAGTCGGTTCATTGATGATGCGCAGTACCTCGAGGCCGGCAATCTTGCCGGCGTCTTTCGTGGCCTGACGTTGCGCGTCGTTGAAATAGGCCGGAACCGTAATGACGGCCTGCTCCACCTTTTGCCCGAGATAAGCTTCCGCGGTCTCCTTCATTTTTTGCAGGATGAAGGCGGAAATCTGCGAGGGCGAATAAGCCTTGCCGTCCGCTTCGACCCAGGCGTCGCCGTTCGAAGCCCTGGTAATTTTGTAAGGGACAAGCTTCTTATCCTTTTCGACCATCGGGTCGTCGTAGCGCCGGCCGATCAGACGCTTGACCGCAAAGATCGTCTTTTCGGGATTGGTGACCGCCTGGCGCTTAGCCGGCTGGCCGACGAGGCGCTCACCGTCGTCGGTGAAGGCCACGATTGAAGGCGTGGTCCGCATGCCTTCTGCATTTTCGATAACTTTCGGCGTCTTGCCTTCCATGACGGCGACGCACGAATTGGTGGTGCCGAGGTCGATGCCGATGACCTTGCCCATGGTTCGTCCTCTCAATTTGCGGCAGGCCGGCCGGGCCGCTCGGCGCCCGAGTAGGGAATGTCAGCGGCTCATCCGCAGACCCCCAGTCCAGCCCCCTGGATACGCGATTCGCCGCATTTTCGCGGCTTACGGCTCATATAGGAGGGGCGTGGGGGGCTGCAAGTCATGCGATCACGAAATAGCGAGGATTAGGCGACAAAGCAGGATCAATGGTTATCGGCCCATTGCCGCCTGCGGCGGGGCCGGTTAGGCAGGCCTCCGCGGTTAGCGTTCTTGGAAAGTCCTCAGGGCATGATCCGTCAGCTTCTCGTTTACCTATTCGCGGGTTGGGCCGGATTGATCGCGATCGGGCCTGCAGTCCATGCCGAGCCGGTGTTTCCTCCTGGGTTACGGATCGGCCTGGAGCCGCCCGATGGCATGACGCTGAGTACGCGTTTTCCGGGATTCGAAGACACCGAGCGCAAGGCAGTCATGGCGATTCTCGACTTGCCGGGCAGCGCTTTCCGGGAACTCGAAAACGCGGCTTTCAACAAAAACCAGCGCGACCTCGAGGACGTAAAGCGAGAGAGCTTTCCGTTCGAGAGCGGTATCGGCTTTCTGATCAGTGGCACCGCGCTGCAAAATGGCACCAGCGTGCGCCGCTGGTCCCTGCTCGCAATGGCTGTCGGCTCGGTGCAGAACCTTACAATGCTGATCAACGTAGAGGTCCCGGAAGCCGCTCTGTCCGTTTATTCGGAGGCGATCATTCGAAAGGCGCTTGCCAGCGTCACATTCCGCCCGGCACCGATCCAGGAACAGCTCAGTTTGATGCCCTTCAAATTTCGTGAGCTTGCCGGCTTTCAGGTGATGCAGGTTTCGCCGACAGGAAGCGTCGTTCTGAGCGAGGAAAAGCCTGACTCTACCGAGCCGCAGCCATTCATGGTCATTTCAATTGAACGCAACGGACCGGCAGCGCCGGCCGACCGTAGCTTGTTCGCACGCGATCTCCTGTCAAACGCGCCAGTGCGCGATCTCACCATGCAATCGTCCGAATCAATGCGCATCAATGGCGGGCCAGGCCACGAAATCCGCGCACAAGGCAAAGGGCCGCAAGGTGATGCAGTGTCGCTGGTGCAATGGTTGCGGTTTGGCACCAACGCCTTTTTGCGCGTTGTCGGCGTGAGCCCGGCCGACAAATGGGACCAGGCGTTCGCACGATTCCGAACGGTGCGCGACGGGATCGAAATGCGTTGAAATCTACCGCGATGCGCTGTCCGGCTGCGGATTGTCGTTGGCGGAAGCGGGCACAGCCTTGCTGACCGCCACAAGCGCTGGCCGCAAGACGCGATCACCGATCATGTAACCGGCCTGGATGACCTGCGCCACCTGCCCAGGCGGCTGATCGGACGTTGGCAGCTCGTACATCGCCTGATGTACGTTGGGATCGAACTTTTCGCCTTGTGGCGAGAATTTTTTGACCCCGTTCTTCTCCAGGATCTTGAGGAGTTCACGCTCGGTGAGTTCGACGCCTTCAATAAGGGCTTTCACCTTGGGATCCGCGGACTCGCGCAGATCAGGCCCGATTGCTTCGAGCGCACGATGCATATTGTCGGCGACGGCCAGTACGTCGCGGGCAAACCCCGCGATACCATAGACGCGCGCATCGAGAACTTCGCGCTCAGTGCGCTTGCGAAGGTTTTCCATGTCGGCGAGCGCGCGCAGCAGCCTGTTCTTGAATTCGGCTGCTTCACTCTTGGCCTGTGTCACGGAATCGGCCGCCTCGGGAGCCGCAGCATTGTCGTTCTCGGCGGCTACGGCTTCGTCCTGTCGAGCGGTCGGGTCTGTCATCGTGCTCAAATCCATCCTCAGCAATATCCGGATGCCGGGGATATCAGGGGTCCGGCGCGAAAAATCAAGCGCTTAAGGAGCCAGCAGGCGGCTTACCACCCGCGCAGTGTAGTCAACCATGGGAATGACGCGGGCATAATTGAGCCTTGTGGGCCCGATCACCCCGATCACTCCCACGATGCGTCCCTTGCCGTCACGATACGGGGCGACGATGGTCGAGGAACCAGAGAGCGAGAACAAGTTGTTCTCCGAACCGATGAAGATGCGCACACCGTCGGCGCGTTCGGCACGGCCCAACAAATCGATCACCCCACGCTTGGTCTCCAGCGCGTCAAACAGTGAGCGCACACGCTCAAGGTCCTCGAGCGCGCGGAGATCTTCCAGCAGATTGGCATGGCCTCGCACGATCAACTGGCGGTCTTCGCTATCCCCGCCTGACCAGCTCGCCAGCCCCGCCGCGATCACCTTTTGGGTCAGCTGATCGAGTTCGGCCTGGCCTTCGGCGACTGCCTTCTCAATCTCGCCCCGCAGTTCGGCCAACGTCTTTCCACGAATACGCGCATTGAGGAAATTGCCGGCCTCCGTGAGCGAAGAGGTCGGCAGGCCTGCCGGGACATTGAGCACGCGGTTCTCGACTTGCCCGTCTTCCGCAACGAGGACCGCGAGTGCCCGCTCGGGCTCCAGGCGCACAAACTCGACATGCTTGAGCCGTACATTGTTTTTTGCGGTGAGCACGACGCCGGCCGACCGGGTCAATCCCGACAGCATTTGCGAGGCTTCGGTCAGCACAGCTTCCACTGATTTTGCTGTACGGCCGCCCGCAATCTGTGCCTCGATTGATCGCCGATCCTGCTCGGCCAGGTCGCCAACCTGCAGCAAGGCATCGACGAAAAAGCGTAAGCCTAGTTCGGTCGGCAAACGACCGGCCGAAGTATGCGGAGCGTAGATCAGGCCGAGTTGTTCCAGGTCGGACATCACGTTACGAACCGAGGCCGGCGACAGCGTTATCGGCAGCAACCTTGACAAATTGCGCGAGCCTACCGGCTCTCCGGTGGCGAGATAGCTTTCGACGATCTGACGGAAAATTTCGCGCGAGCGCTCGTTGAGCGCCGCCAGGCTTACCTGTGTCGCGCCAATTGGAATATCGTGGGACACCAAGACCTAACTCCTCGAGACCAGCCAAGAATTGACCATTGAGGTGGTCTTGTTCAAGCCAGGCGTATGAGTATGGTGTGCGCCCATATGAGGGAGCTTATAGATGCGGCCGAGCCACCGACAAGCCGATGAGTTGCGTGCGGTTTCGCTCGAGCGGGGGGTCGTCAAGTATGCGGAAGGCTCCTGTTTCGTGAAATTCGGCGATACCCATGTCCTGGTGACCGCCAGTCTCGAAGAACGCCTTCCGCCTTGGCTAAAAGGCCAAGGCCGCGGCTGGGTCACTGCCGAGTACGGCATGCTGCCTCGCGCGACCTCAGAACGCACTCGGCGTGAAGCAAGCGCGGGCAAACAAGGTGGCCGGACCGTCGAGATTCAGCGGCTGATTGGACGAAGCTTGCGATCGGTGGTCGACCTGCCCGCCTTGGGCGAACGGCAGATCACACTCGATTGCGATGTGATCCAGGCCGATGGGGGGACGCGGACCGCGTCCATTACCGGCGCATGGGTCGCGCTCGCCGATTGCCTGCGTTGGATGAAGGGCCGCGACATGATCAAGGCCGACGTGTTGCGCGATCACATCGCCGCTGTTTCTTGCGGTGTGTGCAAAGGAACCGCTGTGCTGGACCTCGACTATGCGGAGGATTCGGAGGCCGACACCGACGCCAATTTTGTCATGACTGGGTCCGGCAACATCGTGGAAATTCAGGCCACAGCCGAAAAAATTCCGTTCAGCGAAGATCAGTTCACAACGTTGCTTGCGCTCGCGCGCAAAGG
>Ga0066388_100000058_pt1 | contig 33186 bp, 28 predicted proteins | sample PanSoiMetaGPlot6_FD_64539 | JGI IMG/M metagenome (GOLD analysis project Ga0066388, IMG submission 64539) | Tropical forest soil microbial communities from Panama analyzed to predict greenhouse gas emissions - Panama Soil - Plot 6 (Hybrid Assembly) | ecosystem: Environmental > Terrestrial >...
GCCCAGGTGCAGGCGCTATACGAATTGAAGCTACATCAAAAGGAATCTTTGGTGGTTCGAGCAGGAATTTTTGGAACTCTCGACGAGATTTCCGTGGATGCTGGCCAGCAAATCAGCGCTGGGGCGAATCTGGCTCGCTTGACGAGTTCTGAGCGGCTGGTTGCCCGCATTCATATACCGGAATCACGAGCCGGCGAAGTGCAGGTTCACCAGCGTGCCGCCCTGCAAATGCAAGATCGCAAATTCTCCGGCCAAGTTACGCACATTGATCCCACTGTGCAGAACGGCGCGATCAGTGTGGACATCAAGGCAGACAGCGGACAAACCGCCGGCTCTCATTCCGGTGTGACTGTGGACGGCACCATCGAAACCGAGCGCATACCGAGCGCAACTTATCTGTCGCAAGAGCTGCAAGCTCACGCGGATGCCGCGCTGCCTCTATTCAAGATTTCCGACGATGGATCACAGGCGCATCGCGTCACCGTTCAGCTTGGCCGCGTCTCCGAAGACGGCACGGAGATCGTCGGCGGCCTCGCCCCCGGCGACCGCGTCATCGTTTCCGACATGTCCACCTGGAATCGCTACGACCAAGTGCGCTTGCAATAGCTCTGGTCTATCATTCCTTTCGAAAATGAACCCCAGCAATCAGAGACCATTACGTCTCGCGCTCATCGGCATGTCTGGCGCGGGAAAAACATTTTGGTCGCGTCAGCTCGCGTCTGCAGGGCATCCTGCAATTTCGTGCGACGACAAAATCGAGGAGCGCCTCGCTTCGCGCCTCGCTGCCGGCGGATATTCCGGCATCAACGGCGTCGCTGCATGGATGGGCTGGCCCGACTCGCCAACCTATGCCGAACGCGAATCGCAATACCTGAGCGATGAAATCGCTGTCCTCGAGGCTGTGCTCGACGATTTAGCCAGCTCTGCCGAAAAATCCCTAGTGCTCGACACAACCGGCAGCGTCATTTACACCGGCAATCATCTTTTGCTCCGTTTGCGCAGGCTCATGACCGTTGTACATCTCGCCGCTTCGCCGCAGGAGCGGCTACTCCTCATCCAACGCTATTTGAACGATCCGAAACCTGTGCTTTGGCGCGGCGCATTTCAGCCGAAACCGAATGAATCGCCTCGCGAAACTGTCGCGCGTTGTTATCCAAATTTAATTGCTGCACGTCGCCAAAGTTATGCCGCGCTTGCGCACTGCACCCTCGAAGTCGCCCAGCTCGGTGAACTGCCCCACAACGCTCAATCATTCTTGCAACTCGTCCAAAACCGAATGGGCGGCGCTGCATGAGATACCGCAGCACAGCGCAAAAAGCTCCGCTCACTTCGTTACGTGGCGCCGTGCTTCGCGGTTTGGCGCCCGACGGTGGTCTCTACATGCCGGCAGAAATTGCGCGCCATTCGCCCGAAGAGCTCGAAGAGTTCCGCTCGCTGCCGTTTACCGAAGTCTGCTTTCGCGTGGTGAAGCCTTTCGCGACTCCGGACGTTCCCGAAGAAATTTTGTGGCAAACCGTGAGCGAAGCGATCAATTTTCCCGTAAAGCTGGTTTCACTTTCGCCCGGCCTTCACGTGCTGGAACTCTTTCACGGCCCCACGCTGGCGTTCAAAGATTTTGGCGCGCGCTTCATGGCGCGGCTAATGGGCTACTTCGTGCGAGGCGAATCGCGCCCGCTTACTGTCCTCGTCGCGACTTCCGGCGACACGGGAAGCGCCGTCGCGCACGGTTTTCTTCGCGTTCCGGGGATTCGCGTGGTGATTCTCTATCCCTCGAAACGCATCAGCGAAGCGCAGGAAAAACAGTTCACCACGCTCGGCGAAAATATCACTGCGCTTGAAATTGCCGGCACGTTCGACGATTGCCAGCGCCTGGTGAAACAAGCCTTTGCCGACGAAGCGCTCAATAAGGGCGCATTCCTCACTTCCGCGAATTCCATCAACATCGGCCGCCTGCTTCCGCAAATGTTTTATCACGTCGCCGCGTATCGCCAGCTACCTGTAGCGTCCGTCCCGCTCATCGTATCCGTGCCCAGCGGAAATTTCGGCAATCTCACTGCGGGAATTTTTGCAAAACGCATCGGCTTGCCCGTCGCCAAATTCATCGCGTCCACAAATGCGAATGACGTTGTTCCCCAATATTTGCGCACAGGACAATTCCAACCGCGCCCCGCGTGGCCTACCTATTCGAACGCCATGGATGTCGGCAACCCCAACAATTTTCCTCGTCTGCTCGATCTTTGCCGCGGCCGGCTGGAATATGTACAGCGCGAGATTTGGGGTCACGGCGCAACCGACGCGGAAACCCTCGACGAAATGAAATCCGTTTGGGAACGATATCGCTATATCGCCGATCCGCACACCGCCGTCGGCATTCTCGGATGGGAATCTTACAGGCGCGAGCATCCCGAACCATCACAAGGGTTGGTTTTGGCTACCGCTCACGCCGCAAAATTTGCAGAAGTGGTGGAGAAAGCCATCGGCAGCGCGCCGCCGCTTCCGGATCGGCTGGCAGCCTATCTCCACCGCCCCAAACTTTCCTTGCCGATGTCTTCGTCCTACGACGACTTCAAACAGTTCCTTCTCGCGAACTGAGAGGCCATGTTCACAAGTCGATAGTTCAGTTTCTGCGCAAACGGTCCAGCAGGAAGTAAACAAAAACGCCCACGATCGCGTTCACAAGTGCCGCTACCAAAAGGCGCATCGTGAACCACGCTTCGGCGTGATGCGCAAGCAGCAGGCGTTGAATCAATGCAACAATCCCCTGATGCATTGCGAAAAAAACAAACGTCAGCGCAAATCGCGCAACGGGATGTTCGGTGTCCAGCTTTCCGCCGATAGAAGACGCTATGAATCCTATGAGCGTCTTCGCAATTCCAAAGAGGCCAAGGGGCGTTTTGCTCAAGCTATCCTGCAACAACCCTATAAACGTTCCCAAAAGCAGCCCTGTGGAAGGATTGCGGCGGCTTAATCCGAAATAAATCGTGAGCAACAGCGGCAAATCCACAAGGGCTACTTTGGGCAAATAGACCGGCAGGAATGCCTGGATTATCAGCGCAAAAACCGTAGCGAACAAAATCGTTCCGCCGCGGAACTTGTGAACTTCAATGTGCGTTTCGCCGCTGCGCAGATCGAAAGTATCGTTCATTGCGGATTGTCCTGGTTCGTCGCAGCTGGTTCCTGCGTTCGCTTTCCCGCAGTGGACCTTGGCTTCGGCCCCGGCTGTTTTGGCTGAGCTGCATCAGCTTCAGCGGTATTGGCGCCTTCGGATTTCTTTTTCATCATGAGCGGGTCCGTCGTCAGCAATACGATGACTTCTTCCAATTTCTCCAGCCGCGCCGTTGGCCGCACGCGAATGTACTTAAACGGCGGCGAACCCTGTTTCACTTCAACAATCGTGCCCACGGGCAAATCGCGGGGAAAAATGCGGTCCATGCCGCTGGTAACGACGTGCTGGCCCACGGCCACTTCGTCGTCATTCGAAACGTAGCTCATACTGATCAGCGGTTCGCCCAGCCCACGCACCGGGCTTTGGATGCGCGATTCTTCGATCATCGCGCCGACGCCGCTCTCATGGTCCGTAAGCAGCAGAACTTGCGAGGTGTTGCTGAACGATTCGAGCACTTTGCCAACGACACCGTCCGGCGTAATCACGCCCATGTTTCTCTTGACGCCGTCTTTTTGCCCTCGATCCAGATAAATCACTGCGCTGTTGGCATCTGGGCCCGCGGCGATGACGCGCGCGCTCACCATCGGAAGGTGCTCCTGCGACTGACGAAAATTCAAAAGCCCCGCCAGCCGGTCGGCTTCGGATGCTTTCCCACGCAACTGGGTAATTTCTAGCTTGAGCGCGTCGTTTTCCTGCTTCAGACGCTCGTTCTCGCGCGCCGTATCACTCAGCGCGAAATAGTGGCGCCACGTATTACGGACTTTGGCGACTCCCCAGGCGCCGGCACGTTCAAAGGGAGAAATAATGCCCACGCTCCAGGAGCGGATAAGGCTGCGATTCTCGCCCTCCCGGTCCGCGTGTTGAATCTGCAAGGCAAGCAGCAAAACCTGCACCGCAACCACAACCGTCAGCAGGACCAGCGAGCGATGACGAGAAGGGATAGCCATGGGGACGCTAAATTCGCTTTCTTCGGGCCGCAACACTCCGTCGCTGGTGACGGAAAGCCTCGGCCAGTTAATTCACTTCAACAACCCAATTGAAATGGCAAACCGAAATCCGCGCTGCGAAAGCTCAATCAATGCTGACCATTCGCAGCAATCTGAAATCGCTCAGCATCTTTCCCGTGCCCAGCACCACCGACGCGAGCGGATCGTCCGCGATCGAAACCGGCAAACCGGTCTCTTCGCGGATGCGCTTGTCCAGATTCTTCAGCAGCGCGCCACCGCCCGTAAGAACGATGCCGCGGTCGCTTATATCCGCAGAAAGTTCCGGTGGCGTGCGTTCGAGCGCCACCCGCACCGCGTTCACAATCGTCGCCACGCATTCGCTGAGCGATTCGCGAATTTCGCTGTCGTCTATCGTTACCGTGCGAGGCACGCCTTCAATCAGGTTGCGGCCCTTTACTTCCATCGTCAGCGGTTTTTCCAGCGGGTAGGCTGAGCCGATTTCCATCTTGATCTGTTCCGCAGTGCGTTCGCCGACCAGCAGGTTGTATTTGCGCTTCAAATATTGCATGACGGCTTCGTCCATCTCATTGCCGGCCACGCGCACGGAACGCGAGTACACGATGCCGCTCATGGAAATGACCGCGATGTCCGTCGTGCCCCCGCCGATGTCCACGACCATGTTTCCGCTAGGTTCTTCAATCGGCAAACCCGCGCCAATCGCCGCGGCCATCGCTTGTTCCACCAGGTAGACTTCGCTCGCCCGCGCGCGGTATGCGGAGTCTTGAACTGCGCGCTTTTCCACCGGCGTAATTTCGCTCGGCACGCCAATCACGATGCGCGGATGCACCAGCACGCGCCGGTTGTGCGCCTTCTGAATGAAATACGTCAGCATTTTTTCTGTGACTTTGAAGTCGGCAATGACACCGTCCTTCATCGGCTTGATAGCCACCACGTTGCCCGGCGTGCGCCCAAGCATCTCTTTTGCTTCGCGGCCCACCGCAACCACTTCGCCGCTCACCTTGTTAATCGCCACGATCGAGGGCTCGTTCACCACAATCCCTTTTCCGTGCGAAAACACCAGCGTGTTCGCGGTCCCCAGATCGATTGCGAGGTCGGACGAAAACAAACTGAACACCGACCTCATGTTGTAACCGTTCTTGTTCATTCCCCCAGTCCTTCTGTGAAGCTTTCCCCTTCACCCGTTCGAGAGACAACCTTCTATTGTCAACGAACGACGCATCCGGCGCAAAGTCGCGGCGCCGCGTTGCAATCTCATTTCGGCACTACGATCGTGAACTGTTGCCTCGCCGTGCCGCCTCGCCGGTTTTGGCCGACGACTACGATCGTGTGTTCGCCGGGCTCCAGCGCTTCCGTAAAATAGCGGAAGTTGCCGTCTTGGCCGATGTTCGCCACCGGTTGCCCGTTAATGATCAGCGCCGCGCCCGGCTCCGTGCGCCCGGAAATCTCCGCCACGCGTCCGTGAAGCTGCGTGCCAGAAATCTCCAGCGCCATCTCTTGCGCTTTTCCCTGCGCGAAGAGTGCAAACTTGAATGCCGAGCTCGCTTCGCTGGCCTGCTTTTTCCCATCAACTGCAATTACGTCCCAATAATAATCCCCGGCGTCCAGTCCGCTTACATCGGCGGTCGTGCCGGAAATGTTCTTCACTTCCCGAATTAGTTTCGTAAACATCGTCGTGGTGCTTACGCGAAGCGTGTAGCTAACCGCGCCGGAAACCGGCTTCCATTCAAAATGGATGCTTGCCGCCTTCGGATTCTCCGAAAGGATCGGCGCGAGATTGCGCGGCTCGCTCAAATCAGGTGGCGCAAGCACGTCCGTCTTGGCGATCGGCATGCCCTGCGTGATCGTCGCCCTCTGATTGGTTCCGATTTCCACTCGTTCCTGCCCTCGATGCACTTCCGCGCTGCCCCCCGTAACCGTAATTTCGCCTTCCTTGGTATTCGGGTCGGTCTTGACCGATGCGCGGCTGTTTGCGCTAAAGATAGTGCTGAACTCCTCCGCGCTCACCGTTGCGCGGGAATTTGGCGAAGGCGGCGTATTCAAATCAACCTGTCCGACGTTGATGTGGACCGCGGTGCTGGTCTGTTCGTGCATCACGTTGTTTTCTTCCACCGTAATCAACGTTTCGCGATTCACCACATAGGTGGTTGAGTCCGCGAACGCAATTCGCGCGATTCCATCTGAGCCCGTCTGGATCAGATCTCCCTTGTCGAGCACCGTGTGGTAGTCCGCTTCCACCCACTGTACCGAATTCACCTTTTTTACCTGAACTTTTCCATCCAGATTCACGAACTTGATCTTCGATTGGCTCACGGACATGGCATCGGAATTGTCAGCGGTGACTGCGCTTGAAAATTTGTTCGCGATATACGCGTACGCGTTGGGGAAAAAGAAATACACCCCGGCAAAAACAAGCCCGATCAGAACCGCCACAAACAGCGCCACCGTCTTGTACGACACCGCGTGCCAATACACTTCCACCCGTTGTACTTTGTTCCTGTGCGATGACTGTTGCGGATCCATTTGTATAGTCTTTTCCTGTTGGGCGCGCGAGTGCGCCAATTTTGCAATGTAGCACAGCGGAAACCGCGTGAACTGTCCCCGCAAAATTTCGTTCTCAATTTGCAAATAGCATCCGAGAAACAATTTTCCGCCCTGTGGAAATAGGGACCTAACATACGTTTCGAATCCGCCGATTTGCAAGCGGTGGTAAAATAATGTTCCGGCTTTTGCGAAGCGCGAAGCTTCGCTAGTGCTGCCGATGAAAGGCTCGGCGCGTGTCCCCCGCAATTCCATCGCGGTGCAGCACCAAAAAAGTGAGTTCTTTGTTTTCAATCACTTTCCACACACTTTGCGCAAACCGCTTTCCAGAATCTCGTTCAATTCGTTTCTTCTCAATCGTTTGCGCACACTTGCTAAAAACATGGGGGTGTCACTCTCCTCCATTTCTCGCCTTTCGTGTTTTCAACAACTTACGCGCGCCACTGCTTTTCTCGGCCAGAATCATTTGGGTGTGACCCCTCGCTCGTCTATAATCCTAAGTTTGTCCAGCAAACAAGAAGCCCAGAAGAGGAGAAGTAGGGAATGGGAGTATTTGACAATAGACAGGTCCTTACTAGGATCTTTATCGGAATCTTTGTCGGCCTGATCGCCGTCAGCATGCTGCTCTATCTTGTGCCGCAGGGGCCTGGCGCTGGCGCGTCTTCGTCGGCCACAGTTGCCACCGTAGGAAATGAAAGCGTCACGCTGCAAGATGTGCAGCAGCAATTGACCAAGATCAGCCAGCGCGGACAAATCCCCAAACCGCTCGAATCACTCTACGCGCGACAAATTCTGAACCAGCTTGTTTTTGACAAAGAAATTCAATACGAAGCCGGCCGCCTCGGCATCAATGTCACAAACGAAGAGATGTCCACCCTCATCAAGCAGGTGCTGCCTACCGCATTCAACGGCGACAGCCCGGTTAGCGTAGATCAGTATTCGGCGCAGGTCCTGGAAAGATTTCAGATGACCATCCCGGAGTTTGAGTCGGCCATTAAGCGAGAGCTGCTCGTTGAGAAATTCCGCAAGATGGTCACCGATGGAATCAGTGCCAGTCCCGCAGAACTGAAAGACCAATTCATCTATCAGAACGAAAAAGTGAAGCTGGATTATGCGCTTATCAAGCCGGAAGACCTCGAGGCGAAAATTACCCCAGACGAATCTGAGCTTCGGGCTTACTACGAAAAGAACAAGTCAAAATATCAGGAGCCGGAGCGCCGCTCGGTCCGATATGGTTTGATTGATGTCAACAGGCTTAGACAGACCGCTCAAATTTCCGACGACGATCTGAGAAAGCAGTATAACGACAACCTCGACCGCTATAAGGTGCTGGATCGCGTGCACGTTGAGCACATCCTACTCTTCACACGGGGCAAGAACACCGAAGCGCAAGTTGCCGAAGTTCAAAAGCGCGCAGAGGACGTTCTGCAAGAATTGAAAAAGGGAGGGAAGTTTGAGGACTTGGCCAAAAAATATTCTGAGGATACGCAAACGAAGGACAAAGGCGGAGACCTTGGCTGGATAACAAAGGGACAAACCGTCGCCGCGTTCGAGCAAGCCGCTTTCAGCACACCCAAGGGCTCCATTTCGGGCGTGGTGAAGACGGAATACGGCTTTCACATTTTGAAGATTCTCGACAAGGAAACCGCGCACACGCGGCCGTTCGAGGAGGTGAAACCGGAATTGATGGTCAACGCCAAGGCCAATAAGGGCGACCGCGACGCTAGCGACCTGGCGGACAAAGTTAGCAAGGCGATTCGCCAATCCAGTAAGACTTCCCTCGACGATTTGGCAAAGCAATTCAGCTTTGAGATCTCAGAAACGGCACCTGTCAGCGCCACCGATCCTCTCCTCTACTTTGGCAACGCGCCTTCGGTTAAGGATGAGATGTTCCGCTTGCGTCAGGGAGAAGTCAGCATGCCCCTGAAAACGGACCGCGGCTACGTCATTCTCAGCCTTAAGTCCGTAGTCCCGCCCCATCCTGGAACATTTGAGGAAGAACGCCTCAAGGTCACCGTAGACGTAAAACGGGAAAAGGCAGTTCAACTGGCAAGATCAAAAGCCGATGACCTTGAAAAGCGAGTCAAGGGCGGGGAAAAGTTTGATGTTGCTGCCAAGTCTCTCGGGCTCGAAGCGAAAACCAGCGAACTTATTGCTCGCAGCGGTTCCATCGGAGGCGTAGGCAGCGGAAAACAGCTTGGGCCCGCGTTCCAGATGAAACAGGGCGAGGTTGCTCCCGTTCTGAACCTTGGGACTAACTGGCTTGTTTACCGCGTTGCTGAGAAGTCCGAACCGAATCCCAACGATTTTGACAGACAGAAGAAAGAATTGACCGATCAAGTGCTCCAGGATAAGCGCAGTTTGGCATTTGATTCCTTCCGGAAGGCGCTAGAAGACCGTCTGAAGAAGGAAGGCAAGCTCCAGATCATGCAGGACAAGCTGAAAGGCTTTGGCGATCTGAGTTAACTCTGATTTCCTTGTAAGCTAAACAAAATAAACAGCTTATAATATTGGGCACAGGGACTTGTGTTTCCCGCCGCAGCTCAGTAGCCTATTTGGGTCCTTGAAGCTTCTACACGGACTCTACTTCCATGGCGTCCCGGCCCGGAATCCAGATTGAATGGTGAACATATGGCTTCTCCTCGTACAAGTGCGAGCCGAAATGACTACCGCTGCAGCATCGAACGAAACCAGGGCGGGAAATACTGCGTAAGAATGCAGGTTTATTACCCCAGGCACGCTTGGACTCTTGGTGTTTACTTCCTTGCAGGTTCCTTTGACCGCGCAATGAAAAAACTGGAAGAAGCGCTGGACTTCCTCCAGAAGAACGAAGAAAAGCTGTGGTTTTGGGGCGTCGATCGCGCCGAGGACATGGGTTTTTCTGCGGAATTCCTGAAGGAAGCCGGGCTCAAACTGGATCAGCGCACGGAATTCCCCCGCAAGGCAACGAGCCTGTCTCTCGTGCCCGAAAAAGAAGTGCCCGCATTCGTATTAGGGCCAGTGCGGAGGGGGCTAGCGGAAATTGTGGAAGCCCCCCGAACCGCTTTGGCCAGCGATTAGAGCCGCCGTCAGCTTATTTCAAAGATTAGAAAAGTCGGAAACTCAGTCTTGTCCAGCGCCTGCGGCCTTTTGTTTCGAACTCATCTGGGCCATCCACTCGGCGGAGCGGCGATCCATTTCTTCTGGCGAAACATCCTCCACGTGCGTTGAAATTCCCCAATGATGGCCGAATGGATCGGTAAGCTTACCAAAACGGTCGCCCCAAAACATGTCCGTGAGGGGCATGGCCTCTTTGCAGCCTGCTGAGACTGCCTGGTTGAAAAGAGCGTCGGCATCCTCAACGTAGAGGTAAAGATAAGAGGAGGCAACGGCATCTTGCGCCGGAGCGGCAGACATCCCCGGAAATTCGTCGCTGACGAAAATAATGGAATCGCCTATTTGTAGCTCGGCATGGTTGACTCTGCCATCGGGGCCGGCCATGCGAAAGCGTTCGACGGCGCCAAGCGCGGCTTTGTAGAAATCGATCGCACGCGCTGCGTCTTTGCAGGTGAGAGCTGCGGTGATGGTGTGGAACCCTTCGGGGACAGCACGAACTTCTGAAGTCATGTAAGCCTCCAAGAGGAATGATTTAAGCGTGCGGGTTGTGGCAGAGGTGGGAACAGCAACGCGCACGCAGAAAAATGATTTACGCCTGGGCACGCGGCAAGTCAACAGAGAAGTGCAAATTGAGAGGACGATTCATAGAAAATTTATGGAAGACCGAAGGAATAGAAAAACAATCGCCGGATACGATTCCTCGTATCCGGCGATTTGGGTTAAAGGACTGTTAGAAGCTGAAGCGCAGACCGATTTGCATGACGCGGGGTGCGCCCTGAATCGTGTCGAAGTTCGACCAGTTTGCCGGTGGCGTTAGCCCCCTGCGAGCGGCGTCGCGAGCCACGCCTATGCCAGTGCGGCTACCGTCAATGGAAGCGAACGGTTGGTAGTTTGCGACGTTGAAGACTTCCCACCGCAGCTGAAGTTTTTGATTTTCGCTCCAGGGCATTGTAAAGGTCTTGGCTAGGCCCAGGTCTGCATTGGCGTAGCCGGGCAAGCGAAGCCAATTGCGAGGACCCGTTTCGCCGGGGTATGCGTTACGGAAGCTCTGATAGATGGCGGTGAGGTCGCAGCCAGTGCCGCCAAACAGCTTGGGAGTGCCGTTACCGGTTGGGCTGGGAGTTCCGACACGCGTCTGGCAAGTCTTAACCGGAATGGTGGGCGTAACGTTTGCCTGAACGTTCCAGTTTGTTGCCCAGCGGGCGTCGTCAAAGGGCGAATTTGTGTTTGGCAAGCCAGTATTCCAACGTCCAATTCCACTCAGTTGCCAACCTCCCAGGACGGCCTCCGCGAGATGATTGCCGCCGTGCATGAAGGCTCTTCCCTTTCCGAACGGCAATTGCCATATGGCGGAGGCATTAATCAGATGGCGGAGATCAAAATCGGAGTTGGCGTACGAGGAACCCTGGCGCAGCGGGTTCACGATGAAGGCTAAGCCGAAGCCGGTTTCGTTCTGAAGGCCTGAAGCATCATCCAAAGAATGGGACATGGTGTAGTTGAAATCCATTGTCAACGAACGAATGCGCTGCCGAACGGTAACGGCCAGGGCGTGGTAGTTGGAGTTGCCGACGGTGCTCCATGTCGACAGGGCGCCCCATTGATTCTGCATGAACCTTGTCGGGAATCCCGTGTCAAACAGGACGACATCTGCTTCAGCTTCAGCATCGGTCCAGTCATTTCCTGCAAAGAAGGCGAACGGATTGCTCGGTTTTGACCTGGACATCATGCCGTAGAAGACTTGAGTTGGCGTCCATGTCGTTGGAAATCCCGCCCCGGCGTCGCTGTTAAACAGATCAACCAAATTGGCAGGAAATAGATTGTCGAAGAAAGGGAGGGAGGCGATTTGACTCGTGGGAACACCCTGCTGGCGTTGCTTTTCCAGTATAGTTCCTGCGGTGTACCAATCCATGCCGGACTTGGGATCGACGACATCGTTAAAGGCCATGACGTCGCGACGAGCAAGAAGGTCGCGACCAGCACGACCGATGTAGGAAACGGTGAGCGTAGTACCGGCCTTGAACTGCCTTTCATAGGTAAAGTTCCATGTGTATTCGGTGGGCGCGTGCACGTTAGAGTCGAGACTTGTCTCAATACTCTCCGCGTTGCCGCCTGGCGCAACCTCTGGAAATACAACTCCATTAGAAGGCACAACCATTAACGGAAGGCTACGAATATCCTGGTTGAATCCTGTAAATTGCGGGCCGAGCGATCCAGCGAAGATATCGAATGTGTTCGCATTGATGTGAGAGTTCGCGGTGAAACCAATCGTATTATTCAGGTCGAAATCGACGGCGAGCGCCTGCCCGTAGTAGTCGTTGGTAAGGGCAAATCCGGTCCGAATGACTGACTTTCCCGGATCGCCAAAGATCGAGTGAAACAGTCCCTTGGAAAAATTTGGCGACCACGCCACTGCGACGCGAGGCTGGACGTTGTTCTTGTCCCAGTTATACATGGGCTTGCCGCCATTTGCCGGGCCAGACTTCTGTGTGCACACGGTTGGTGTGTAATTGTTGCCAAGGAGAGCAGCGGCCTTGCGCTTGTTGAAGTAATCGCCGAGTGAGCTTGGCGTGCAGCTGCCGCTGGCGTCTAGTAAGCCCGGAAGGACTTCGAAACCCTGCGTTTCGTAGATTGGCCGTTCGAGGCTGTAGCGAAGGCCGGCAGTTAGCGTTAAATGGGGCTTAATCTTCCAGGAATCTTGAAAGTAGCCATCGTACGATTGGGTGGCAAAGTTCCGGTTGGTAGGCGTGCCGAAGCCGTGGAATGCGCCATCCGTTCCGAAAGAAAAATTCGACTGATATTCAGAGAAGCGCCCGATGATAGCCGTGCCAGCGTTCTGGATTTCTGAGATCGAGTTCAGAGATTGTCCGACATTCTCGTCACCAGGTAGTCCGTTGGCGTCTAAGTAGTCCTGAAAGCTTTGTGAGACCGATTCGCCGGCGCCTGCGTAAAAAGAGGGGTTTGTCGTCGCGAAATCGAATGCATTCGCGAAATCAACTCGCTCGTTGTTGATCTTGCGAATGTTGGCGCCGAACTGGAAGACGTGCTTGCCGCGAATCCACGAGAGATCGTCTCTAAAGTTGTGAACTGGGGTAACGCGGCTAACATCGTGAGTGAGATTGTTCTGTCGGAATACGAAACGGAACGTGATGTCGTTGCCCGTGCTGTCGCCACCGGCGGTGAAAGCCTGGCGAGTAAGACCATACCGGAAATTGTTAATGAGGTTGCTGGTGATCGTCCAGGTATGCCCGACGGCAATGCCGTACGGATGGCTCCAAGTCAGGGGAATGATCGAACCTGGGAGGTATTGGGTGCCAGGGACATGGTCGTTGATGTAATTGAGACGAAGGAACACATTTTGTTTGCTGTTGACCGCGTAGTCTAGCCGTGCAAAATGTGAATTGAGTTTCGTGAATGCAGGGGCATTGAACCGGAAGCCGCCTGTATTTAGCCCGTCGCCGACGGAATGATCGTTGACTGGATACTTCGCAGCGGCATCAGCGAGGGCCGCTAGGGCTGCTGAATCAATGCCCGCGTCGGAATAAACCTGCTGGTTTTGAGCAAGATCCAAAGACGCAACGGCTGTCGAAGTACAACCGGCGTCCTGACAATACTTATAATTGAGAACGCCTTGGCCCAGGCTGGCTACAGGAACGACGCGAGCTACCGGAATTCCTCTCGCATCTCTTTGCCCTTCGTAGTTGTAGAAAAAGAACAATTTGTCCTTCACGATGGGACCGCTAACGCCTCCGCTGAATGTATTTCTGACCAGGTGGGGATGAGCGACACCCGCAGCATTGTTGAACCAGTCGTTTGCCTCGAATAGGGATCCACGATAAAACTCAAACGCCGAACCGTGCCATTGATTCGAGCCGCTCTTTGTCACAAGGTTGATCTGCGCGGCAGAGGAACGGCCCTCATCCGCGTTGGAGTTGACAGTGGTGACGCGGAACTCCTCCACGGCCTCGGTATTCAAGCGAAGCACGGCGCTGCCAATGTCATTGGTCTGCGCTTCGTTGATGTCAATACCATCGAGCGTGATGTTGGACTGGTCGCTACGCGCACCGGCCACGTAACCGCCTGGTGTAACTGCGGGTTGCAGGGTTAGGATGTTCAGTACATTGCGGCCTTCCAAGGGAAGTTGGTTGATCTGTTCGCCGACGATGGTATTCCCAAGTGTTGCGTCTTGTGTGTTGATCTGAACCTCGTTGGTGCTTGATTCCACCTGCACGACTTGACTCGTGCTGCCAACTTCCAGCCTGACGTCGAGGGTGACGATATTGCCGACGAGTGCGTGGACGGCAGTGAATTCTGCCTTGCGGAATCCGGGAGCTTGTATTGTCACTTCGTAGTCGGCCACGGGAATAAGATCAAAGCTGAAAGAACCTGTGGTCGTCGTTTCCTCCGTTCGTGAATAGGCAGCCGAGTTTTTGATAGAGACCTGAGCGTGCGCAATGACTCCACCTTGCTGGTCGGTTACAGTACCGCGGATTGCAGAAGTGCCGGCTTGACCGAAAGCCGGGTTATTGCTAACTAAGAGAGCAAAAAGAAGAAGCAAGCCAAGGAAAGCTATCCGGCAGGATTTCATTAACCCCTCCTGAAGTCGCTGGGAGGCGGCAAAGCTAAGGCGAGAACACACCTAGAGGAGAAGAAATTTTAGGCCAAAAACAAAGAGAGCGCCCAAACTGCTGAAAGGGCGCACCATTTCCCCGTCCTGCCTACCACCACCACAGAGCGTTGCCGTAGTAAATAATCGTTGTTTGGGCGCATGTCAAGGAATTTTTGACCTAAATAACGAGTTGAAGATATCTAAACTTGAGACGAGTTCTGCCGCGACATTGGTTCAATGCCCGGATTTAATACGATTGAAGATAATGTCATCCCGGAGAACGCTGAGTACGGCTGCCAGTTTCCGCAGCACTGCGTTTAGAAGTTTGCTCAAAACCGGCCGAATGCCAGTGCATTTACGTACTCCACGGCAGCAATTCCAAGCAAATTCGGATGAGTTCGACTTAGAGTAGTGTGAGCCGGAGGGATGCACTGGCACTGGCGACGATGTGAATTGGCCGAATTCCAGGAATCTATTTTGGAGCGAAGAACGATGACAATCCGAAAAGTGGTTCTGAGCGGAATCGTGAGCGGGGCGTTACTCTGCGGCGGGATTCTTCTGGCGCAGAAACCGGAGAGGGACATCAGTGGGCGTAGGCATCCAAATCTGGCGGCGGCACAGAGGCTCTGCGACGAAGCCTTCCGGAAAATTACGGCGGCCCAGGAGGCAAATGAGTTTGATATGAACGGACACGCCGCAAAGGCGAAAGAGCTACTGGATCAGGTCAACCATGAATTGAAGGAAGCTGCGGAAGCGGCGAACAAGCACGCGAAGTAGCTTTGAAAGATCGCAAAAATCCCGCGCGAAAAAAAAACGCGCGGGATTTTTGTTTGAAGCAATGCCAAAAGCTGACCGCTGGCGGCACTCCTGAGGCGGGGAGGCGTAAAGCTACTCTCGACCTCCAATTACAGCGGTTTCGGGTGAGCTGCAAGTGCTTCGCGGAATGTGTTCAAATTTGATTTGTCCACTACAGCAGTGCCGGTGTCTACCCACTTAGGGAGAGGCCCTGAGGGTGCGGTACGCCAATCTTTGAATTCATGGACGGCGTTGTGGTGCAGGTCGTCGGCAAACTTCACGCCGTAGTAGCTCATGACATAAGGCTTCTGTGTAATTGTAGCGGTGATGACGCCGCGTTCAATCCAGTCGAGTGTGGCAGGGTCTTTATCGAAGGAAACGATGGGAATTTTTCCCTGCATGTCCAGACGATGAAGGGCTTCAGCAACACCTGAACCGCCGGAAGCTTCCAGACAGATTACGCCGTCAAATTTCGCATTGGCTTTGATCAGCGCAGAAATACTGTCGTTGGCGACGCGAGGATCGCCATTGTCATCCATGGTTTGAATGATCTTTACACCGGGATATTTTTTGAGGGCTTCGGTGACCCCGCGAGCGCGTTCATCGAGATTAAGCTGGCCGGGGATGGTTACCACTACAACTTGCCCTTTGCCTTTCAAGATATCCGCCATGCGCTTGCCGCTTTCCTGGCCGGCGCGAAAATTGTCCGTGCCGATGAAGAGAACGCGTTTTGCGTCCGGGGCGTCCGCATCCAGGGTAATGACCGGGATGCCGCTGGCAACAGCAGAGTTGATGGCTTCCTGGAATAAATCAGGTCGCGAGACGGAGATCAAAATGCCGGCGGGATTCTCGCTAACGGCTTTCTGGAAAGCGCGAAGCTCTTCCTGAGGGTCGAAGTTTTCCGGGCCGACAAGTTCGGCTTTGACGCCCATTTGTTGGGCAACGTCGGTAAGGCCCGCTTCCGCTTCCTGCCAGTAAGGCAGCTTGACCGTCACGGCGACGAGAACGTATCGCTCCTTTTGGTCGTGATACGGCTTTTGACAGGATGCGGTGCTGAGAATCACGCCAAGGAGTGAAAGGAACACAAGCGTGTGACGGCTTCGCATGAGAGCCTCCTTAATCGAGATTTCCAACTATGGAGAACATCGTCGAGTTGCCGGGGATATAAACAGGCAGACCCGGGGAAGCCTACCACAGTCCGGCGGGGAGGGATGCAAGAAGAAAAAAAAGGGGACCGTCCACGGCAAGCAGACGGCCCTCTCCAGGTTTCGACAGTCAGCGAATGCTATTCTGCTTTTTTGATGACCGCGCAGGCAATTCTGGCCGGAGAACCAGCGGAGCCGGGTGCAGCAACCGCGTGAATCACGATAGAAGTTCCGCCGTTGCTGAAAACGGAATTTGGTTCATCGCCCATGGTGACATTCGGCGCGACAACGCTGACGTGGGCCGTGCCATCGGCTGCGATGATGAGCATGAAGTCGGGAATGTCGCCTGCGGGCATCGCAGAATGATCATGCGATGCGGAAGTGGCGGGATTGAAGTGGGGCCCGGCGGATTTGAAATCCGGCGCTTCGCATTTGGCCACTTGATGAATGTGAATGGAGTGGTCGCCCGGAGGCAATCCTTTGATGTCCAGTTTGATTTTGACGCCGTGTGGAACTTCAGAAAGAGTCGCGGTGCCAACGGACTGGCCTTCTGCGTTTTTGAATTCACCTGTCACCGGTTTAGCTGCCGGGCGCGAAAAAGATTCTTGAGCGAGGAGCCCGAATGCGATTGCCAGGCAAGAGACTGCGACACACAAGGACTGCTTGGGAACGATCAGCTTCATGGACACTCTCCTGATGCCTACTCTAGAGATGAAAGTCCGTCCCGGCGGGTGGGACGATACAAGTCTAGCTGCGGAAAGAAATCCTAAGCAGAGCGTGTTACGGGAATGTTACGGCTGTGACCGTTTCAACGATAAAACTGAGGGAACTCGCGCTTCAATAGCTCCAGTTTCGGCAGATCCATCGCGCGAATGTATCCATCGTTCGGGTGATGGGCCAGATAGTCCTGATGGTAGTCTTCGGCGTCATAGAAAGAGGGAGCGGCAACTACTTGGGTCGCGATGCGATGATTGTAGAGTTTCGCAGCGTTGAGCTGTGCGATGTAAGCCGTCGCGATTCTCTCTTGTTTCTCGGAAGCATAGAAAATAGCGGAGCGATATTGCGTTCCGACGTCCGGTCCCTGCCGATTCTTTTGAGTTGGGTCGTGCGCGACGCCGAAGAAAATCATCAGAAGCTGGCCGTAAGTGATGCGCGAGGGATCGTACACGACGCGGACGCTTTCCGCGTGGCCGGTTGATCCCGTGCAGACGAGTTCATAGTAGGGATGCTCGATGTTGCCGCCACAGTAGCCTGCTGTGACTTTTTGGACTCCGATTACGTGCTCGAACACAGCTTGCGTGCCCCAGAAACATCCACCGGCAAAGATGGCAACTTCTACGGAAGATTTTGCGGCGAGCGATGCGTCTATTTCGGGTGATGGCAGAGGAGCTTTGGGCACCTCAGGCACTCCGGAGGCAGCGCGAACGCCATACCAAACCAGGTAACCGATGATGGCCAGGGTGACAAGCAAACGCGAAGGTGGCAGCGATTTGAAGGAAGTTTTCATGCGCTTGATCAGATTACTCCGCGGAACTGTTCTATACAACTTTGCCTATTTGCTTCCGATGCAGGAAATGACGGCAGGTTACAGCCCGAAAGCTTATGCTTGGCTAAGGCCCGCGCGTCATTCGGTACGAACGCCCAGCCAAAAGAGCGCATCCAAAAACGAGGTTGATATTGTTCAGGAGAGTAATGATGAGAGTGATTTGGAATGGAATCGCGATTTTGACTGTAGGAATCATCCCTGTTGCGGCAAAAGCGCAGGTCACCCATGGAAACAAACCGGATTTGCCGAAGCCGTTCGCGACGAGATCGGCGGGAAACGGGCCCGATGAAGTAGAAAGGCCAAATGGGTTTTTGCCCACGGTTCCGCAGGGATTTCGGGTGAATGTCTACGCGGAGAGTTTCAAGACACCGCGGTGGTTAATCGTTGCGCCAAACGGCGATTTGTTTGTCGCGGAGTCGGGCGCGGGGCGGATTGAGGTTTTGCGCGATCCGCAGCATACGGGGAGCGCGCAAGAGCGTGAGACGTTTGCGAGCCACCAGAATTATCCGTTTGGGATCGTTTTTCACGACGACTATGTGTACATCGGAAACCAGAATGAAATCGTCCGATTCAAATACGATCCGAAAACTTCGAAGCGCCTTGGTGAAGCAGAGCATCTGCTGGATGTTCCTCCGGGAGGACACTCGACGCGCTCGCTTGCTATCACGGCGGACGGCAAACACTTGCTGATCGGAGTGGGTTCGGCGAGCAATATTGATACGGGCGAGCGGCCCGCTCGCGCGGCGATTACGATTTGCGATTTGGATGGAAAGAACGCGAGGTTGTTTGCGACGGGGTTGCGAAACCCGGTTGGCCTTGCGCTGAATCCGACGACGGGACAGGCGTGGACTTCGGTGAATGAGCGCGACGAACTCGGCGACGATTTGCCGCCGGACTACTTCACTTCCGTGCAAGACGGCGGATTTTATGGATGGCCGTACAGCTATATCGGTTCGAATGTGGATACCCGCGTGAAACAGGAGAAGCCGGAACTTGTGGCGCGGGCGATCATTCCTGACGTGCTGTTAGGTGCGCATGTGGCGCCGCTGCAGTTTGCGTTCTACACGGGGAAACAGTTCCCGGAGGCATACCGCGGCGGAGCATTTGTTGCCGAGCACGGTTCGTGGAATCGAGCGAAACGGTCGGGATATCAGGTTGCGTTCGTCGGATTCAAGGATGGAAAAGCGGCGCAGGATCCAGTCCCGTTCCTGACCGGATTTGTTCCCGATCAGGGAAAAGGGCTCGTGTATGGGCGGCCCGTGGGTGTAGCGGTGTTGCCGGATGGATCGCTGGTAGTTTCCGATGACGGACCTGGAATTCTTTATCGTGTGAGCTACGGAAAGTAAATCTAGTTGACGGTCAACGAGAGTGAAATGGCTTGCGCCGGCAGATTGTTTGCCGTTGTGGTGACCATGATCGTGTAATTTCCCTTCGGCGTGACTAAGGCCGGCGGTGGAGGCGGTTGTTGTGTTTCCTGCGCACTACCTCCGCCGCGGCCGGAGATGGTGGCTGCGAAAATAACGAGCCAAAGCGAAGCAAGAATGACGAAGCGCCGCATGAGCCGACATTCACGCAAGCTAACAACCCACAAAACGAACAGCAAAAGTGCCATTGCGAGCGGCAAGGGAGCCGGGCCCCAATCGAAGCGCAGGATCTCGCTCACAGGCAGTTGTCCAGTGGCGTTTCCGGACGTAGGAACGGTCACTGTGAACGAAATGGGATTCGGCGACGAGATTGTTGTGAGTGTGCCGGTCGAGAGGACGCATGTTGCGCCGACGGGCGCGCCTGTGCAAGTCATCGAGACATTGCCCGTGAAGCCGGTGCCGGAATTGAATTGCAGGCCGTATTGCGCGGTTTGACCTGCGGTGATGGTTGCGCTGGTGGATGATTGCGGAGAAGAATTGAGCTGGAAAGGAGTCGCGCCAGTGCCTTGGACAGTTACAGTCTGGGGAGAACCGGGCGCATCGTCGGTTAGAGTAATGGAGGCTGAGCGCGCTCCCGTAGCGAGCGGAGTGAAGGAAACGTTGATAGAGCAGCTTGCGTTGATGGCGATCGGTGCCGCAGTGCAGTTAGTGGTTTGGGAAAAATCTTGGGGATTTGCGCCGCCCAGGGCCTCGTTTGAAATGTGGAACGCGGCGGAGCCGATATTCGTTACCTGAAATGTCTGAGGCCCTTCCGCAGCGCCCTGAGAAATCGGATTGAAGGTGATGTTGCCCGGAACAAATGAGATCGAAGGGGAAGGTGCAATTCCCGTGCCGGTCAGCGGAATTGTTTGAGTGCTGCCGGGCGAGATTGATGGTTTTTCCCGAACTGAACGGAGAGCTCGGAACTTCCGTGAGCGCTCGGGTTGAAGAATCGATCTGGAACATCGAAATACCGCCAGTCGTGGGATTCAGGACAAACAAGAAGCGGCCCAGCGCATCCACGGCAAGGCGGCCGCGTTCCTGCCGATCGCTGAGAGGAGCGCTTGGGACGCTTCCGAGGGATCCGGTCTGACCATTTTTTGCATATGCAGCGAGCGTGGAACTTGAAGGCGGCGTGCCAGGAACGTTCGCGCAGACATATTGCTGAGCAGGCGATTGCCCAAAAGCGGAAACCGAAATAAAGAAGAGAAGAGTGCCCCTCGGAATTAATGCGCGGAAACGCGCAGCCCGAATCCCAAGACGGACCATTGCGCTAACCATGGCCTTCGGTCTTTCCCGACCGATGCAAACGGCACGTGTTTTGAAGACTGAGAGGGGACTTACAACGGCATCACTGTAGGGTGAGAGGGACAGCGAGTCAACAAAAAAGTTGGCTAAAGATGGAATATAAAAGAAGGGTTAAACTAACAGGCCGAACTGTTCCAGTTTGGAACAGTTGTGGCCGCAATCGGGCGTTCACCGTCCGTTCATTTTTCCGTAACATAGACCAGTCTAACCTCTTGGGCTTATGCAACCCGTCCAACTCGATGTTCACTTGGAAGATAGCAGCAACGGAACACCGCCAGTCGCAAAACTCGACGGCAAGCTGGTGCTGGAGACAGTGAGTGGGTTCTTGCAGACACTGAGGCCACAAGCGTCACCTAGCCTGATCATCGATATGAGCGGAGTTTCGTTTCTGGATTCCGCAGGCGTGGGTGCGCTTGTGCAGCTTTTCGTGCACCGACGAAACCAAGGGCAGAAGTTTGCCCTTGCGGCATTGACGCAACAAGGGACAGCCGTAATGCAAGTTGCAGGTTTGTTGAAGCTGATACCAGTCTTTGGTTCTGTGGGGGAAGCAGCGCAACTGGCGAATTAAGCCTGACCATCCTTCAAAATCTTCACCAGTTCGGCTGCAGCGTGGGGCAGGCGTGCGCCTCGGCGTGAAACCAAGTAAACGTGACGTGGCAAGTTCATCTGGCGCACCTTCACTTCCTTCATCCAGCCGTGATCGATTTCCCAGGCAACGCACATGCGCGGCACAATCGCCACGCCCATGCCCATTTGCACGAAGCGTTTGATGCTTTCGATGGTGGGCATTTCCGTGGGCATATTGAGGGCGGTGCGGTGGCGCGCAAAAAGTTCTATGACGCGGCGGCGAAACGGCGATTCCACGATATGCGCGACGAAGGATTCGTCACCGAGGTCGGAAACGTCCACTTCGCGCCGCTTGGCGAGCGGATGCTTCGGGGGAACAACGAGGGTCAGTTCGTCCTTGAGGATTTCGGCGGCTTGCAACTGGGGATCGCGCGGCACGTAAGATACAGCGCCCAGATCGAGACGGTAGTTCAGAACTTCGTGTGGAATATCGCGTGAAAACATGCGGTGAACGCGAATCTGAATGCTCGGATGCAACTCGCGAAACCTTGCAATGGCGGGCATGAGCGCATGGATAGAGCTCTCGTTCACTCCGAGAGAGAGTTCCCCACGCTGTAGGCCTTCGAGCTCGCTGAGGCCCTTTTTTACTTCGTCGCGCAGGTTGATCAGACGCTCCGCATAGTCTTTCAAGAGTGAACCGGCATCAGTTAGCCGCACGGGCCTCGCGCCACGCACAAAGAGGCGCTGGCCCAAATCCTCTTCCAATTTGCGAATAGCGAGACTCACCGCGGGCTGCGTGCGGTAAAGCCGTTCCGCCGCGCGGGAAAAGCTGCCTTCGCGGGCGACGGTGAGGAAAACTTGGAGTTCGCTTAGGTCCATGGGCGGTCGGAGTATTATAAGGCAGGATTATCAAATGCAGAACAAAGATAAATTTGACCGCAGGGTGCTGAATTTGCGTTACTTACCTTGAGGGACCACCTATGGACGTTGTGCGCATTTTCGATACCACCCTGCGCGACGGTGAGCAATCGCCGGGCTTTTCCATGAATACGGAAGAAAAGATCCGCATGGCGAAGCAGCTTAGCGCCTTGAAAGTGGACATTATTGAGGCGGGATTTCCGATTTCGTCCCGGGGGGACCTGGAAGCTGTGCAGGCTGTGGCGAAAGAAGTTCGCAACGTGCCCATAGCTGCGCTAGCTCGCGCCAAGAAACAGGATATTGACGCCGCGGTGGAAGCCCTCAAGCCCGCAGCGGCTTCCCGCTTGCACGTTTTTCTCGCGACTTCCGACCTGCACCTCAAAGTGAAGTTGAACATGACGCGCGAGCAGGCGCTCGAAGCGATCGGCTCGATGATTCGCTACGGACGGCAGCATGTTGCTGAAGTGGAATTCTCCGCGGAGGACGCGGGCCGCACGGACCCTGATTATCTTTGCCAGGTTTGCAAGACCGCGGTGGAGGCGGGCGCGACGATTTTGAATCTGCCGGACACAGTTGGGTACGCTGTGCCGGAAGAATATGGCGAGATGTTCCGCCGCGTACGGGAGTATCTGGGAGATTCGCCTAAAGTAGTTCTCAGTGCGCATTGTCATGATGATTTGGGGCTAGCGGTGGCGAATTCGTTAGCGGCGGTCCGTGCGGGCGTACGCCAGATTGAGTGCACCGTGAACGGTATCGGCGAGCGAGCCGGGAATGCTTCCCTCGAAGAGATTGCCGTCGCGCTTGCCGTGCGCAAAGAAAGTTTCGATGCGCAGACTAATATTGACCTGAGCCAACTGTTCCCCGCGAGCCGGCTCCTGACGGAAATTACGGGAGCGCAAGTGGCGCCTAACAAGGCCGTGGTTGGCGCGAATGCATTTGCGCATGAAGCTGGAATTCATCAGGACGGCATCATCAAGAATCCGCTGACCTACGAGATTATTTCCCCCGAAACGGTGGGCGTGCCGTCGCGTTCGCTAGTGCTTGGGAAACATTCGGGAAGGAATGCGCTCCGCACGACACTGAAGGATTTGGGGTACGAAGCGACGGATGCTGAGCTGGCTGAAGTCTACCGGCGCGTGACTGCGCTTGCGGATCAATCGAAAGCGGTGCGCATGCGGGACGTTGTCGGGATTGCGCACGAAGTGATCCGCCGCGCAGGGCCGGTTGCGGCGGAAGCGACGTCTGCAGCGTAGACGGCTGCGGTACAAAAGTTTCTTTCCGCGATTGTTCGCGGACCTCGGGGACCTCCATGAAGAAAACCATCGTGCTGCTGCCGGGGGACGGTATCGGCCCGGAAGTGACGCACGCGGCGGCCACCGTGCTGCGCGAGTGCGCGCACGAATTCCATCACCAATTTGATTTCGAAGAGCAGCCGGTTGGCGGTGCGGGAATTGATGTCACGGGGACGCCGCTGCCAAACGCCACGCTCGATGCCTGCAAGAAAGCCGACGCGGTCTTTCTCGGTGCCGTCGGCGGGCCAAAATGGGATTCGTTGCCGGTGGGGAAGCGGCCGGAGACCGGGCTGCTTGCGTTGCGGCAAGGGATGGGATTGTACGTGAACGTTCGGCCGGTGAAGCTGCTCGAACCGTTGCGCGGAATGTCGCCGCTGAAGCCGGAGCGACTCGGCGATCTGGACATTGAGATCGTTCGCGAACTCGCCGGCGGAATCTATTTTGGCGAGCGGGGGAACACAACCGAAGGCGGCAAGGAGCGTGCCTGGGATACGGAGTCGTATTCGGCACAAGAAGTGGAGCGGATTGCCACGTTTGCCTATGCGCGAGCGGAGAATCGTTCGCGTCGGTTGTGCTCTGTGGACAAGGCGAATGTCCTTGCGAGTTCGCAACTTTGGCGCCGGACCGTGACCGCGATGAATACGGTGTATCCGTCGGTAAAGCTGGAACACATGTACGTGGACAACGCGGCCATGCAGCTAACGCTTAAACCGTCGCAATTTGATGTGATGTTGACCAGCAACATGTTCGGAGACATTTTGAGCGATGCCGCGGCGGCGCTGGTCGGCTCGATTGGGCTCATTCCCTCGGCAAGTTTTGGCACGACTGCCCCGCTTTTCGAGCCGATTCATGGTTCGGCTCCCTCGCTCGCCGGAACAGATTCGGCGAACCCAATCGGCTCCATCCTGAGCGCCACGATGATGCTACGGGACGCGTTCGGCCTTGCGCTGGAGGCGGACTGGATTGAACAGTCTATTGTGCGCGTCCTGCAAGCTGGCTATCGCACGCCAGACTTGGCTGCTCCAGGCTCGAAAGCTGTTGGAACTACACGGTTTATGGAGATTTTGCACATTGAACTGCAGCGAACTTTGGAGCACGCGGAGCGTTACGGCTGGGGCGTTTAGTCCCTCCTTAAGGGGCTTGCAAAAGCCTGCCTGAAATTGCAGAATCTCTGGCTTCCGAGGTCCCCCGGAATGCGTTGGGTACGTCTTTTTTTGCTTGGACTTGCGTCCATTTACCCGCTCTATTGGACTGTGCAATTCGCTTTGTTTTTCCTTCCTGCTTCGCTTCGCGCCATTTTCACTCGATTGCCGCTGACGATCGTGGACATCTCCTTTCTTCAAGCGACTGCCTTCGCCGGAAAATCCGATTCAATGACTGCCGGTGTTGAATCGCTCCTGTTTGCGATTCTCTTTTCTTTTGTGATTTGGTATTTGCGCGGCGATAAGTTCTTGACTGGCGGTTTGGCCATCGTAGTCCTGGGGCAATCGGCCATGCTCCCATTGTTAAACCAAATTCTCTGGTCGGGGCGTTTTGGAACAACGCCGATTTTTGGACTTTTCCTGTCGATGGGGCTCATGTGCTTTGGGCTTTACCGAATCCTTTGCCGGATTGACGGAGCTGATTTTGTGGATCGATTGGCCTTGTTGAGCTTGCTTGTTGTATTGCCGCAAGCCGGCCTTTGGTTGGTGTTTCGAATGAACTATCCATTCTTTGGGGCGAAGTTTCTGTTGATGCTGCTCGTGCCGCTATACTTGGGAGCCGTTATCGCTTCTGGACTTCCCTCTAACCTTTCGCGCGGTATGGTCAGGGCAACGGGTTCGCCGGCGCCCATGGGGGAAATCTTGGCTAGTCTTGGCGTTGCATGCCTGCTTGTAGCAGCCATTAGCTTGAGCTCACATAGCAGCGAGCGCCAGCCTCCGAATACGGCGAGTGCAGGCGCCTACACACTCACCGTTCCTAAATTTCGTCTCGCCTTGCGATAAACCCTTTGGGATGCTATTTTTCCAATGGACTGCAAAGGGTCCGCTCCCAGGAGAGCAAGAGCGCGGTGCCGTCGAGGGCATTTTGGTGGGAAGGCGCCTCGCCGGAGCAGTCGTCCCAGATGTTCCAGACCTAGACAGGTGCGAACAAGTCACAAGCCATACTGTTCGGAGTGTCTTGTAACGCCAATTTTGCGCACATAGGCCCGGGCCAGGAATGCCAAATCTCGCTTCCCAATTGGAAAAGAAACAGCCGCCGGAGAGCACGGCAGCGCCGGTCTATTGGCGCGTAGAAGGATCGCTGCTCGAGTTGAGCGCCCTGCGGCAAGTCGGCTTTTTTACATGGCACTCGCAAAGCTTTTCGGAAAGATGGAAGCGTCGCGCCGGCATGGCTGCAATGGTGCTTTTGCGCCCAGCCGCATACATTGCCGGACGTAGTTTCGCTACTCGTCTGCTTTACTCGCTCTTGCGCGGTGTAACGCGGGACCGGCTGGACTTGCTCGGCGAAGAATATTTCCATTACATCCTGAAGCCTCGATTGCGGCGGACGGCGGTTGAAAAGTTGAGAGAGGCTCTCGCAGCTGGAGGGCAGGTCGTTCTGGTTGGTCAATCGTTGGACCACGTATTGCGCCCTCTCACCGCTCATCTTGGCGTCGAAAAATTTGTTTCTAACCGGCTTGAGTTTCGCGATGGAGTTGCGACGGGACGTTTGCTTAATCCGATTGTAAGGCCACGCGGACCACTGGCATGGATTGCGAGCGGCGCCACAGATGGAAGAGTGACGGAGGAAAAGCTTGCAGCGAATCTTGGATGGAAAGATACAAGTTCCGCTGCTGTGGCAACGCAAACGGCTGCCCGGCAGGATATCTCAAATGCGCGCAATGTGGTGCTCTTTGATAGCGCGCCACGGGTCGAACGCCTCTCCGTCAGAGAAAGTCTTGCCGGGAAACATCTGATGTTAATCGGCGTCACCGGATTCATCGGCAAAGTTTGGCTCCTGGATTTGCTGCAGAATGTGCCGGACATTCGAAAGATTACCTTGCTGATTCGCAGAAACCGGACAACGACGGCGCAACGGCGCTTTGAAAAGATTGTCGAAGAGTCGCCGGCATTTGACCCACTGCAGGAGATTCATGGTCGGGGTTTGGGCCAGTTTTTGCGAGAAAAAGTAGAGGTGGTCGAGGGAAACGTGAGTGCTCCTGGGCTTGGATTTGATGCGGCTACTCGCGAACGGCTTGCGAAATCCGTCGACATTGTTGTGAACAGCGCGGGGTTGACGGATTTCAATCCGGATTTGCGCGATGCGCTATCCTCCAACGTGGATTCGACATTGCATCTTGCTGAATTCTTACGGTCTTCGGATCATGCTGCGCTTATGCACCTGTCGACTTGTTATATCGTGGGAGCACGAGACGGCCGGGTGCAGGAAGAACTGCCGGAAAATTACAATCCCACGGGCGACGCGCGTTTTGACGCGGAGCGCGAGATCGAATCGCTGCGCGCGATGATTCGCAGCGTGGAAGAGCGCGCCCAAGGAAAAGAACTTGCCCGCGCGTTGGTTCGCCAAGCTTTGGGCAAAGGCGCCGACGAATCGAAAGTGGAAGCGGGCGAACTGGAAGGCGTAGTTAGGCGCAACCGCTTGCGTTGGGAACGCAATCGCCTCGTTCGCGCCGGGATGAAGCGGGCACAGAGGCTTGGTTGGCCTAATACCTATACATTTACAAAGAGTCTCGGTGAATCCATTCTTGCGCGGCGCGGAAAGGATCTGCCGATTGCCGTTGTGCGTCCTTCGATTGTGGAAAGCTCGACGCGCTCGCCGTTTTCCGGCTGGAATGAAGGAATCAATACTTCCGGTCCGCTTTCGTATTTGCTCGGCACAAATTTCCGGCAGCTTCCTTCGAATGAAAAGAAATGCCTTGATGTAATTCCGGTGGACATGGTTTGCCGCGGGATGACGCTGATTGCGGCGGCGCTGGTGCAGCGTAAACACGCTCGAATGTACCAGCTCGCAACTTCGGGCATCAATCCATGCAACATGGGCCGGAGTATCGAGCTGACGGGCCTGGCGCATCGCAAGCACTACAAAACGCAGCAGGGAATTGACCACTGGCTGAAAGTGAAGTTCGAAACGATCCCTGTTTCGAAACAGCGTTATGAGAGGCTCTCGATTCCGATGCAAAAAGCGGTGGTCAGTGGGATTAATCGCGCAGCGGAGGTTCTGCGATTCAAAAAATCGCCACTAGCAAAAGCCGAACGCGATTTGAATCGCGCGGAGAAGCTGATCGAACTTTACGAGCCGTTCATCTTGCACAACGAGCACGTATTCGAGTGTGAAAACGCGCGGTTGCTATCCGCTGCTTTGAGTCCAGAAGAGCGGGGCCTTTTTGCGTTTGATCCCGAGTCCATCGATTGGTGGGATTACTGGATTAACGTGCACATTCCCGCGCTGCGCCGCTGGTGCTATCCATTAATGGAAGGACGTCAGCTCGAGTCGCGGCCACCACGCCAGCTGGAATGGAGCGGAGAAGCCGTTGCGGCGCGTGCACTTTCTGGAACGGGGAAGAGCGCCTAGCCGATGGCGATTTTTCTTACCGGTTCGACCGGCTACTTGGGCAGCTATTTGGCTGCCGGCCTTTTCACCGGCTATCGCGATTCGTTGAATCTGCTTGTGCGCGCCAGATCGGAGCAGGAAGCGCGTGAGCGCCTGTGGCAATCGTTGCAGCTTCATTTTGATTTTCCCGAGTTTCGCGACTATCTCACGACGCGCGTACGAATCTTCCTCGGTGATTTAACGAGCGAGCGTTTCGGCCTTTCGGACGACGAATACCGCAAGCTCACTGAGAGCACGGACTCGCTGCTTCATTGTGCCGCATCTCTGAATCGAAAATCGGAAAAGCAATGCCTGAACGTGAATCTGCGCGGATCGCTCGAAGTAATCCAGCTTGCGCGGCGGATTCAGAATCGGAGCGGCCTCCGACGATATTCGCATGTTTCAACCGTCGCCGTGGCCGGTACAAGGCAGGATGAAGTGGTTCGCGAGGACAAAGCTATCGACTGGGCGCGCTCGGATTACGATCCCTATGCCCGTACAAAGAAATTCTGCGAACACATGGTGGCTCAGCTTTTACCCGACGTGCCCCGCACGATCTTTCGCCCTGCGATCGTACTTGGCGACAGCCGCAGACCGGAAACAACGCAGTTCGATATGGTGCAGGCGTTCAGCGTCCTTGCGAATCTTCCCGTGTTGCCTTTGCGCGCGGATGATCGCATTGACATCGTGCCGGCGGATTATGTCAGCAAAGCGATTGTGACGATTCACCAGAAGGAATCTGCGGCACACAGCACCTATCACCTTTCTTCAGGAACAGGTTCGCAAACTTATCGTGAACTGACGGACGCGCTTGCCAAAGAAGGCGGATGGCGCAAGCCTATGTATGTTTCCTCGCTCGGATCACCTTTTTCTGGCACCCTAACCTGGCTGTCCAAGAAAAAGAATGATCTTGGCCGCGGCGCGTCCTTGCTGAAAGTGTTCTGGCCCTATCTGGTTTGGAATACTGTGTTTGATAATTCGCGAGTGGTGGCAGAATTGGGCGGAGAAACGCCGGCGAAGTTTTCATCTTACGCGTACCCGCTGTTGAGATTCAGCCGGGCGAATCGCTTCAGGTATCCGGCTAAGCCGTGGCCTAACGAAGGCACGACCGCGAGGAGCGCGAGCGGGGGAGCATGACGGATTTTCTCTTAGTGATGTGGGTCAGCGCGCTCATTGAGCTGACGCGCCTGCAATGGATGCTCGGTGGAGGCACGCGCTGGCAGCAAGGCGAGAAGCTTCGACTGCTCTTTGCGGGGTACAACGGCACGCGCAACACCGGCTCCGACGTTCGCGTGAATGAGATGCTGCGGCAGGTTCGGCACGTTCTTGGCGCAGAAAATACAGAGTTCAGCGTGATGACGCAGAGTTTCGATCGCACGCGCGGCTATTTCGAAGGAACAAAGCAGGTTTTTCTGCCGGACGTTTTTCCTCCGTTCTTGTGCCGGGAAACACGGAAAAATCATGGTGTAGTCGCTTGCGAGGGCTCGATGTTCAAAAGCAAGTTCGCAAACGCCCTAACCACCATGATGATCGGCTCGCTCGGATTCGCTTCCTCGGAAAACAAGATTTCCGTCGGTTACGGTGCGGAAGCCGGACACATGGATACGCTCATTGAAAAAATGTGCGCGAGGTATGTTCACGATTCGCTAGTTATTACGCGCAATCTGGAATCGCAGACCGTTCTCGGAAAGCTGGGGATTTCAACAGAGCTGGGCACGGACACTGCTTGGACGTTCGAACCGCATCCGGCGGCTTATGGCCGCAAGGCCTTGCGCGACGCAGGTTGGGATGAAAAAACGCCGGTGCTCGTGCTTTGCCCGATTCACCCGTTTGTGTGGCCGGTGAAAGCGTCCATCGCAAAATATGTTGCGCGCGTCACGACGGGCGCTTATAAAGACAGCCAGTACCGCACTGTCTATTTCCACGAATCAGGCGAAGAAGTCGATCGGAAATTCAAGAAATACTTGAGCGGATTCGTCGAAGCTACAAAAGCGTTTCAGCAAAAACATCGCGTGTTCACTGTGCTCGTTGCGATGGAGCGGCTCGATGCCGTCGCTTGCCGTGAAATCGCCGCGCAAATTCCCGGCACCCCGGTTTTCACTTCCGACGATTACGACATGTATCAGCTCGTCTCGATCTTGCGCCAGTGCGCGTATATGGTCTCTTCGCGCTACCACGGCATCGTGACTTGTATGCCGAGCCTCGTGGCTTCGGCGGGCGTCACCATGGATGAGCGCATTCGCAACCTGATGCGCGAGCGTGGACATCAGCATCTGTTTCTGACCGTGGACGATGCAGATTTGGGGCCGAAGCTTTTGCAAATCATGGAAACGCTTGTTGCAGAGGCGGATTCCGTTCGAGACGGCATCGCGCGCACCGTCGTTGGAAATTTAAAAGTCATGGCGCGCATGGGGACGATTCTGGAAGATGTAGTGCGCCGCCAGTATCCCGAGTTTCCTCTGCGTAGGGGCGTAAGAAGCTGGGAAGAGTATCTGCCGCCGCTCAGCGAAACCCTTTTGCAGCTCGCCGAACGCTACGATACTTCGGGCGCCGCTATGGCCGCGGCGCGCTGACCGTCTATGCCGAATTTTCTGGAAACAATCTTCAGCCAGTTGCAGCGCTCCGCTGACCGCGTCGTCGTGCGCGAAGTGCGCGGCGAGCAGATCGTCTCTGCTACCGGCCGGGAGTTGCTCGAGCGCGTGCAGAGTGCTCGTTCATTCTTGCGCGCTCGCGGAATTCAATCTGGAGACCGCTGTGCGCTGCTTGGCGCAAATTCGATTTCGTGGATCGCGTGCGATCTAGCGCTCATTGCGGAAAAAGCCATCGTCGTTCCGCTGTATTCGCGCCAGGCTGCCGCGGATCTCGTCGGCGTGCTTAAGGACAGCAGTCCGCGCCTTTTGCTTACTGGCGACGAATCGCTTGGTGCAGCCGTTCTCAACGCATGGAGCGAAGCGCCATCCATTGTGCCGTTTGATGACGCGATCCGCGGCGAGCATCTTGACCGGCCCATCGAGAGCATGCCGTTGGCGCGGAGCGAGGCCGACCTCGTCACGATCATTTACACATCTGGCACTTCCGGTGAACCCAAGGGCGTTTGCCTTACGACAAGCAATCTGACTCACATGATCGGCTGTACGACGGAGCGTCTAGGGCAATTGATGGCCGGGCGGCGCGAACTGGATCGCATCTTTCATTATTTGCCGCTCAATTTTGCAGCTTCCTGGATTGTTATGCTTTCCGCTTTGACACGCGAAAGCGAATTCACACTTTCCACTGACTTAAACAAGCTTGCAGACGAAATTCGCATCGCCTCCCCAAACTATTTTCTGAACGTGCCGACACTGCTCGAGCGCGTGCGCCGGGGTGCCGAGGAAAATATCGCCAAGCAGATTTCGCCAGTTCGTTCGCTGTATGCCCGCGCAAAAGAAGCTTGGCAGCGTCACAACGCGGGCCGCCGGCGCACCTTCGATGGTCTATGGCTTGGCCTCGCCAATCTGCTTATCTTTGGCAAAATCAAAGCGCGCTTCGGTTCGCACCTAATGGCTTTGATCTGCGGTTCTGCGCCGCTCGCAGCGGAAACCCAACAGTTCTTCATGATGCTTGGTATTCCCGTGATGCAAGGCTATGGCCTTACGGAAACCACCGGCATCTGCACCTTGGATGACCCTCTTGTTCCAGTCGAACCGGGCCATGTGGGCCAGGTTGTTCCGGGAATCGAAATGCGTGTCGGCGAAAATGAAGAGATTCTTGTTCGCGGCCCCAACATTTTTGCAGGGTATTGGAACCGTCCCGAAGAAACCTCCAAAGTGATACAGGACGGCTGGTTTCACACTGGCGATCAGGGCGAAGTAAACGTCGCCGGCAATTGGCGCATCGTCGGTCGTATTAAGAATCTGATCATTTTGAATTCCGGCCACAACGTCGCTCCTGAACCAATCGAAGATCGTGTGGCACAGTTTCTGCCCGGCGTACAACAAGTCGTGCTTGTCGGAAACGGTAAGGGCTATCTGTGCGCGCTTTTCACAGGGCACGTTACGGAAACCGACGCGCAAGCTGCGCTCGATAAATTGAATTCCGAGCTTCCGCACTACCGCCAGATCCGTAATTTTGTTGTGCTCCGCGAAGCATTCACTGCAGACAAGGGCTTGCTCACGGCCAACGGCAAACTTCGCCGCAATGCCATTAACGCTCGATTCGCATCAGAAATCAGCGCAATGTACGGAAGGAAAGCGACTGCATGAAGAGCTTCTCTGGCAAGGCGTTGCGTTGGGAATGGCGTGATAGCGTCGTAGAATTGGCTCTGGACCGAGAGCCGGCCAACGAAATTGGCACTGTTCTTCTTGGCGAACTCGAACAATTTGTTTACGCGATGAAAGCTTTCGAAGCGGACACAGCCGCGTGCATTGTTTCCAGCGCTCAGAAACTCGGTTTTTCCGCGGGGGCGGACTTGCGTGAGCTTTATTACGGCGCAATTGTGCTGCCCGAAAAGGCTCGCAACGCAGGCGTGCGCGATTTCGTCGAGCGATGCCATGCCGTGGCAAACGCAATCGATGCTGCACCTTTTGTGACTATCGCGGCCGTGCATGGCATTTGTTTTGGGGGTGGTTTGGAGCTTGCCCTCACCAGCGACATCATCATCGCGGACAAAATGGCGCGTTTCGCGTTCCCCGAGCTGCGACTCGGCTTGATTCCTGGCTTTGGCGGCATTCCCCGTCTGAAACGCGACCTTGGCAACGGTTTTGTCCGCGATCTGCTTTTGACGGGACGCAGCGTCAACGCCGTGCGCGCCCAGGCCGTCGGCCTCGTGGCGCAACTTGTTGGCGAAGGCGAAGCCCTCAAAGTTGCCCGAAGCACGGCCGCACAAATTACAAAGTTCGATCGAGACACGCGCATCGCCGCAAAAAAATTCATCAAGCCAATTCCCCGCGAAGAACTTCGCCAGGAAATCGAGATTTTTTGCGAACTTTTTGCCCGCCAGGAAGTTCTTGCAGCGCTCAAGAAATTCGTTGAATCCACTGACGCCATGCCGTACCTGCCATAGCCGCCAATTTTTCTTCTTCTCCGGAGAATGATAAATTCATAAAGCATGCGCACTCTCGAACAAACCACACAGGAAGTCGTAGATCTTGCCGCGCGGCATTTCAATGTAGCTGCGGGCTCGCTCTTGCCTTCTGACGATTTCTTCAAAAAGCTGGGCATTGACAGCCTTCAGGCGCTCGAACTTCTTTCTCGTCTCGAAAACCACTTTGGAATTGAGCTGCCTGAT
>Ga0066388_100000059_pt1 | contig 33158 bp, 31 predicted proteins | sample PanSoiMetaGPlot6_FD_64539 | JGI IMG/M metagenome (GOLD analysis project Ga0066388, IMG submission 64539) | Tropical forest soil microbial communities from Panama analyzed to predict greenhouse gas emissions - Panama Soil - Plot 6 (Hybrid Assembly) | ecosystem: Environmental > Terrestrial >...
ACCACCAGATGGCCAGGTGTTCTTGCACAGCCTGTGCCTGATTCTGAGCGGTGTCGTGGAAGTTCAGGAAGGTACAGTAAAAAACAGGCTAAGAGCCGGGGAATTTTTCGGGCAAGAGGCTATCAGGAGCTCAAAATCGGACACCGCTCCAATTACAGTCACCTGCCTGGAGGACGCGGAGCTGTTGCTCCTTTCTCGGTCCGCTTACGAAGAGTTGGGCAGGCACAATCCAGACGTATTTGCTGAGCTGAACTTTCTAGTGTTCTCAGCCGAGGCAAATGGCCGGTCCGGTGGGGAGACAACTGCCCTCACTGGCAAGGATATTCAGCAGGCACCAGCAGCTCTTGAGCAGGCGGAAGCGCTGCGCCAGGAGCCGATTACATCAAGACTGCGCCGGGCCTTGCGCCACTATCCCTTCATCTCCCAACAGAGCGAAATGGATTGTGGTGCCACTTGCCTGGCGATGATCTCCCAGTTTTACGGCCGTGGCGTGAGCTTGAATTATGTTCGGGAGCTCGCTGATGTTTCGCGCTACGGGACGAGCTTGTTGGCCCTGGCAGAGGCGGCGGATCGACTTGGTTACATCGCTCGGGGCATCCGAGCCTCTTATGACGGGCTGCGACAGCTTAAGCTCCCCGTAATCTGTTACTGGAGGCAAAACCATTTTGTGGTGCTTTACGAGATCAACAACTCGTATGCAATCATTGGGGATCCTGCGGAAGACATTGTAAAAGTACCGCGCAATCGCTTTGCCAAGCTCTTCTCTGGAGTAGCTCTTGAGCTCAGTCCTACCGTGAAGTTCGGCAGTGTGTTCACGGGCAAGAGTGCGCTCTCGATGTTGCTTCCGTTGTTGGCTCCATACAAGTCGCTCATTCGGGACATTCTCCTTGCCTCGATCGCCTATCAGAGCTTGCTGATTGTTATTCCGTTATTCACCCAGGTACTGATTGATAAGGTGGTTGTCCATCAGAACCTATCCATGCTTAACATGATGCTAATCGGCATGGTAGTTGTGACCCTTTTCGAGAGCTTCCTTTTCTTTCTGAGAGGCTTCCTGCTGGCATTCTTTGCCATGAAGGCTGATCAATCTCTGTTCTCCAATTTCTTTCGGCATCTTCTCAGCCTGCCTCTGAAATTCTTTGACAACAGGAGCACCGGAGACATCCTGGCGCGCTTTGGGGAAAATCGCAAGATTCGAGACTTCCTTGCGGGCATCGGTATCACAGCGCTTCTTGACTCGCTTGTGGTTGTGACATACATGCTGGTGATATTTGTCTATAGCCTCATGTTTGGCCTTGCTGTCTTCCTCTACATGTCACTGCTCTTCATTGTTATGGCTCTTTACACTCCCATACTGAGAAATCTCAGTCGAAAGGCCTTCGATAAAGAGGCTGTAGCTCAGGGGCTGATTGTCGAATCCGTACGCGGGATAGAAGGAGTCAAGGCGGCCGCCCTCGAAAATATGACACGCTACCGTTGGGAGGAGGCCTTCGTAGAGAGCCTGAACATCCGGTTCAAGGAGCTCCTCACCCAAAGCGGTGGCCAGGTCATTTCCAAAGTCATTCAGCTCGGTGGGCTGGTTGCTCTTCTCTACCTGGGGGCGAATCTTGTCGTGCAGGAAAGACTGAGCATCGGGCAGCTCATGGCGCTTTATATGATGGTGGAAGCAGTCAGCCTCCCAGTAATGCGGCTCATTGAGATGTGGGACTCGCTCCAAAACGTAAACATTGCCCTGGAAAGGGTCGGAGATGTGCTGCAGACTGACGCGGAAGAGCCGGATCGATCCACCCAAATTCCTTTTCCCAGGCTGCAAGGGCACGTCAAGCTGGATTCGGTAACTTTCCGCTACAGCGACCTCGAAGAGAGAAACACACTGCTTAACGTCTCACTGGAAGCACACCCCGGCGAGATGGTAGCGCTTGTCGGCAGGAGCGGTTCGGGCAAGAGCACGCTTCTCAAGCTTGTTCAGGGTCTGTATTTGCCCTTAAATGGCCGAGTTTTGGTTGACGGCCATGATATGAGGAAGATCTGCCTGTCCGATCTGCGCAGACAGATCGGTGTAGTGTCGCAACAGGAGTACTACTTCAGGGGAACGCTCAAGGAAGCGCTGTCCATCTATAAGCCCCATGCCACTCTTAACGAAATTGTGGAGGCAACAAAATTTGCTGGTATACATGACTTCATTCTCTCGCTGCCGTACGGCTATGAAACCAGAATAAACGAGGGGGCAATGAATCTGTCAGGCGGCCAGCGGCAGCGTCTGGCCATTGCCCGTGCCATTCTCCACGATCCCAAAATTGTCATCTTCGATGAAGCAACTAGCTCTCTTGACGCTGAGTCAGAAAGCACTATTCAACACAACATGGTAAGCCTCAGGGAAGGACGCACCATATTTGTTGCGGCGCACCGGCTATCCACAGTAAAAGACGCCGATATTATCCTGGTTATGGAGCGCGGACAGATTGTCGAATCGGGAACTCACGAGAGCCTCATTACTGCCAAAGGCTTATACTACTACCTTTGCAAAGAGCAGTTAAACCTGTGAGCTCACTGGTACTGTGTACCTTCGTGTCTGCCGAGAGGTCGGAGGTCACTCTTCAAGTAAGTTACAAGCATGAGAAGAGGGCGTTGGGACTCTTCGACCCAACGCCCCCGGGACAGCTCCCAGCTTTATGACTTCGTGCCTTCTGATACAGCGTGCTTGGAAAGCTCTCCAGGAAGTATCAGACCACCAACCGCCCTGGCCATTTCGATCTTGTTGAGATCTTTCTTCTTCTTAAGGTCCTTGGGCAGTTTTGCTGTCGGTTTGCTTTTCTTATCTGTCATGGTTCCACCTCCACCTCTATTGATGTTGTACGTTGGTTGGGTCGCATAGTTGACCCCGGTATCTCCTGCTTGAAGCAGGTAGTCTGTTCTAAAAAATCACGTCAAATATCAATGCCGCTCACTCTTCGCTCGTCCGCTTACCTCCCTGGCCATTTCCAACCTGGCTGAGATCTTTCTTCTTGAAGATCCGTTGGTAGCTTCTCGCCTCTTGCTCCAATCACCTAGCTTTCACAATTTGGCCAATGCAATACGTGCCGTCGTGACCAGTACCTGGGCAGGACAGTAATTAAGAGATCGCTCCGAGCAGCTGCCACAGAGGTCAGTCACCAGTAACGCCTAAGAGCGCCGACAGCGGCCTTGCCCACGGCAGTCTTGCTCAGATGCTCCTTCAGTGATCCCGCACTTGAATTGTTGCTAGTTTGCTGTCTTTTCTCTGATTCAGCGCGACTATGGACTCTGCTGCTTCCGACCGCTACCCTGTCCTTGTCTCTGTCGCTGTTCAGCCCCACCAACAGTTTTGGCCATTTCTACCTTGCTCAAATCCTTGTTGTTCTTAAGATCGTTTAGTTGCTTTACTGCTGGTCTAATCTTTGTCATTATCATAACCTCCGCATCTACCATGGACGAGGGCCCACTGAGTAGGCCCCAAGTGCCCGCTCCCTGGAACCCGAATAAGCGGATCCGATGAAAGACTCACGCTTCCTGATTCTTAGCACGGGAACACCGGTCACCGAGTTTTACATCTCTCGCTTATGCCTGCATTTCAAGCAACCACCCACTACTCTGACCATCTCAGGCTTGCTAAGACTCTTCTTGTCCTTAAGTTCGGTTGGCTGCTTTGCTGCAGGCTTGCTCTTCTTTTCCATCACTGTCATCACCTCCTCATCCGCCACACCATGATCAATGCATCTACGACGCAGCACTTTTACGAAACTTGCGCATCGCCCTTCACGAGAGAAAGGCCGTCGGGCCGCCGATTGCCGATCAAAAATAATCCCTGATCGGCTGCCATCCGGCCGGCCTAAGGCCTATGCCCGCCGTAGCCACCACGCCTGCCGCCGCCCACCGCCTTAGCCATTTCGACCTTGCTCAGGCCTATCTTGTTCTTCATGTCCTTCGGCTGCTTTGCTGCAGGCTTGTTCTTCTTTTGAGCCATAATTTCACCTTCACGTATGTTTTGTGCGGCTGACTACTTTCTTGCCTCGTCGGTGTACAGCAGCTGTTTAGCCCCGCCTACCGCTCCGGCGAGTTCGACCTTATTCAGGCCACGTCTCTGCTTGAGTTCCGTTACCTTCTTGGTCGCAGACTTACTGCTGTTGTTCTTCTTCTGCTCTGCCATCTCCTCATCCTCCACATTATTCGCAGATGTTCGCCAAGTCCTGGCAGTTGTGAAATCACCTCACACAGGGTGCCTACAACATCGCCATGTCGTTGTTAGTAAGATAATGTTTGTTAATAGCTGGAGGCTCGAGTGAGCTTCATTCCAGCAACGGCCCTGGTCATTTCGACCTTGCTAAGATCCTTCTCCTTCTTAAGGTCGGCCGGCTCTTTGGTTGCTGATTTTGTGCTCTTTTGCTTCTTCGCCATCACCTCATCCTCCACTACCTACATATTTGAACGAACCACTGCCATTCCAACGTCTACGTTGATCTGCTAGTAGCCTGATCTCAGCATAATTTGGTCAAGACACATGGCCGTCATTTTGACTGGAAGTATCGAAATCACTTGTCTAAGATTACATTTCGACCCTTAGGTCCGAGCGTCCCGCCAACAGCCTTCGCCACTTCGACCTTGCTCAGGTCCTGCTTTTTCTTGAGGTCCTTCGGTTGTTTTGCTCCAGGTTTGCTCTTCTGTTCCGCCATCTCCTCATCCTCCTCTGTCCTTCTTTAGGCATGCACAGCCGATCGGAAGCCCCGGTCCGAAGGGCTGGGCAGAGCGGCTAATTGCCTGCTCTAAACTTCAGTGAGTCAGGCCTGTGCTCTGGAATCTTGATCTGAAGTATCGCCCTGCCTGTCATAGGGTTACACGTTGCGGCCCCTGGGTCCCAACGTAACTTTCACGGCGTTAGCTCCGCCGATGGCCTTCGCCAGCTCAACCTTGCCCAAAGCCTTGACCTGCTCAAGCTCTTTTACCTGTTTCGCCGCGAGCTTGCTGGCCTTAATCTTCTTTGCCATGTCCGCCTCCTCCTCCACCATCCAAATGCCGCCGCTGGATGCAGCTCATCCCAGTATTACACGGTTCCCCTGGTCCAGCAAGGGATTCCTTTGGGGTTGTCTGCAATATTTCTTAATATTGTGCGAGCTTCCTGGACAGTCTGATGATGCAGTCCATGGGTTGCTCAGGGATTGCACGATGGGGCTTGTCTGTAGTACCGGCGGCATGTCAGAAATGCGGCTCTTTTTCTGACATACGAAGCGACAAACAAGTGAGGGTCAGGGAGTCAGGCCAGCAAGTCTGATTCCGAGACCTTGGCAAGACATGATAAGTTGGGAATATTGAAATTGCTGCTCCCGCCGATCGCTCGGTTCAGGAGTCGCGGTTGAGCGGCTAATGTACCAGAGCTGGTACCAGTGGTGGAGGAGATGGAGGGGTGATCGGTGAATGGCCAGCGAGATTGATCAAAAGGTTGGGGTTGAGTTATCTGAAGACGAAGCCGGGACAGTAAACCTGCACTTCCTGCCGGTAAAGGGCTTGTACGTACCGGACGGGAAGCTTGAGGTGAATACGGCTCCTTCGGAAATTTTCAGGCTTGCCGAGTCGAAGTGCGAAATCGAGCGATACGAGCTGCCCGTGTACATGGCTCGTCTCTTTGTTTACGCGCTTTGCGCTATGTTGCTTGTTGGAGTGCTCTGGGCTGCCCTTGCCCAGGTGGACATAACGGCCGAGGCAAAAGGGCAGCTTGTGCCCAGGGGTAACGTTAAGGCCGTGCAACCCGCAGCGAATGGGGTTATTGACTCTGTTCTGGTAAGCGAAGGCCAGCAGGTTAAGGCTGGCGATCAACTGATCCTACTAGACACCACCCGCTACAAGGAGGAGGTAAATAGGCAGCAGAAGGAGCTCGAGATTGCCAGGACCGAGCTGGAGCAGGCACGCCTGGTCAGGCAAGCTCTAGAAGAGGTAGTGAAAGATCCGGGAGCAGTGCCCAGCCAGAAAGTAGAGGTAAGCAATCTTAGCGATGTCCTGGGCAATGTATATTCCACGTATGCGACATTGAAAGAGTCGGAAAAGGACTATTCCCCTGGCTCCACGCCCGGAGTCACCACCCAAAGGGCAGACATCAGCTCGCTTGAGGATCGCCTGAATCAGTTGACCGGGGAGCGATCGGCAAGGGAACAATCGCTGCAGAACAGAAGGCAGCAATTTGGGGCCCAGCAAGTATCCAAGGAGCTGGAGTTGGCTTCCAAGATCACCGAGCTCGGCAATCTTCGGCAGCAGCTGATCAAACTGGAGTCCGTTGCTGACAAAACACGGCAGCAGGTAGCAGCATATAAGCTCGTATTTGAGCAAGGCGCAGTCTCACGAGTCGACTACTACAACGCCTTGAAGAACCAGGAGTTGGACGAACGCAACGTGATTGCCACCAAGTCCCAGATCAATACCCTCGAGCGAAGCATAGAGATCGTCAAGTCAGCGCAGGTTGAACTGAGTTCCCAGGCTAAAGCAGAGATCGCTAGACAGACGGCAGAGATCAAGAACCTTGGTGCACAAATTGCGGCCGTGCAAATGCAACTGCGCGACAATGAGCGGAAGTACAAGCTGGCAGGCGCTGCCTTCACAGCGGGACTGGAGAAGGCGAAAAATAACCTGGAGAAAGCAGCTGTCGATGTAGCTGACAAAGAGAGGAAGCTCAGTCAGATTGAGTCTGCCTTGAAGGTAGCCCAACGCAACTACGATGATGCCGTGCTGTGCGCCGCGATCAGCGGAACTGTGACCAATATTAAGGCCAGATACAAGGGACAGGTAGTGGTGAGAGGAGAGACTCTAGCTACCGTTGTGCCAGCCAATGCCTCGCTTGTGGTCGAGGCCGACCTTCCTCACAAGGACATGGGCTTTGTATGCAGAGGCGAGAAGGCCAAACTCAAATTTGATGCCTTTCCTTTTCAGGACTTTGGATACGTGCCGGCAGTTGTCTCGGCCATCGAACAGCATCCACGGGAAGATGGTCGGTCAAGCTCTTTCTACCGCGTGATAGTTGTACCGGAGCGGGTGTGGGTAATGGCCCAGGGAAGGAAGATCACCTTTACCAGTGGGATGTCGGTAACGGCCGAAATTGTCACCCGTAGGAAATCGATTCTGGATTACTTCCTGGAGCCGATCAAGAAGATGCGAGATACGCGCTGGAGCTGACCTGGCCAAGACGGACCCGGCTGCGGATCTGATTGTTGCTCGGGATATCTCCGTCCTTGATGAAGGACAACAGAAACTGGGGTGTTGTCTTTGGTAAGTCCCAGGGACTGGCGCGCCCGAGCAGAAAGAGTAACCTTGATGAACAACCGGGCAGGCTCCAACTATTTTTGAACAGATTGCAGTAAACAATGTGAGATTGAAGGGCCTTCCGGGGTCATATGACAGGGGGACGCCGGGATGAGAATTGTAAGAAGGACAACAAAGGAGCTAAGCCGATCTGTGAATCTGCGGAAAGTGGCCCTCAGAGCATGCATCGTCTTCAGCTTGGGGCTGAGCACGTCTATCGTTCTGCCGAACATTCCGGTTTTTGCTGACAGCGATGGACAGATTGCTCCCGATCAAGCTGGAGTGCCAGCCGCGCTGAAGGTTGACGGTGATGGAACCACAATTGGTGGGGTAAACGTCAGGGGAGCTCTGGGGGATGGCGTGGTCGTGACTGGCAAGAACTGCCAAATCAGAGATAGCGTCATTACCAGCTCGCGAGGCCTGGGCGTCAGGGTGACCGGGTCTGGAACGACAATGGATAACTGCTTCATTCAAGCCCCACGGGGCATAGCAATCGGAAGCGGCGGCAGTGTAACGATCGGACGTGGACCGGTGATCATCACCAGTGGTCCTGCGGACTCAACCGACTCGGAAAGTACGGAGGCAAGGCTTCTGGGCCGGAGGGCCTTCCCTCAGCCGCTGTCGACGCCTTCGGCACGTCTCGACGTATTTGGACAAGTCCTGCGGCGCACTCCCGCTGCTCTCACCAATCCCATCTTGCCAGAACGGTCAATGCGTTCACCAGGATCTGCTGACCGGCAGGGTAGTTCCTCCAGATGCGATATGCTGCCGGGCACGCAGTAGAAGCTAAGAGCGAAGAGTCCTGAGCAGATAGAGCGCAACAGGATCTCGCTAACGAGACAGCAACTATCAGACCTTAGCTTCCTGGCTTTCTCCGAAGAGCTCCTGAATAAGCCCTTGAGCGGCTGAGTGTGGATCGACCTTGTGACTGAGCACCTTCTTCAAAAGCTCCTTCACCTGCGGGCAGTGCTCGAGTCTATCCTTGAGATTATTTCTGGCTATATCCGCGACCAGCTCCTGCAACTCCGCTTGTAGTTTTGCTTTCCTTCTCTTCTTGAGCTCTCCGGACTCCTCGAGATACCGGTGGTGCTCCTTGACAGCTTTCCATACTTCCGGCATGCCTTGACCGCTCTCTGCTACAGTCACCAGGACTGGTGGCCTCCATCCGGTTGGCAATTCAGCCAATTCGAAGCTGTGCAGAACCTCGGTAGCGGTTTTGTTCGCTCCCGGAAGATCACCTTTGTTAACCACAAAAATATCGCCTATCTCCATAATCCCGGACTTGATTGCCTGGACCTCATCGCCGGATCCGGGCATGAGCACAAGGATGGTTGTGTCGGCCGTCTGGGCAATGGCCAGCTCTGACTGGCCGACCCCAACCGTCTCGATAATTACGACATCGTATCCACAGGCTTCTAGCATCCGGACCGCATCGTAGGTTGCGAGCGCTGTACCGCCGGCATGGCCGCGATTGGCCATGGAGCGAATGAAGACGTTCTTGTCCAGTGTGTGGTCCTGCATGCGAATACGGTCACCAAGGATAGCGCCACCAGTGAACGGGCTGGTTGGATCTACGGCAAGCACTCCCACCCTCAGATTGTCCTGGCGAATCTGGGCAATCAAGGCATCGACCAGAGTCGACTTGCCCACGCCCGGTGAGCCGGTGATCCCGATCAAATGGGCTTTACCGCTGTACGGGAAAAGCTTCCTGACCAGGTGTGTTGCTTCCGGCCCGCCGTCCTCAACAATGGTGATTGCTCGTGCCAGAGCCCTGCGGCTACCAGCGAGAACATCTTCCGATATTGAATCCACTCGATTATCCAAATGCAAAGAAAGCCCGGTGTTCGACTAGGACGGCTTGATTTTATCAACCCTGAAAGAGAGTATCCTATTATTTCGATGCCTTTCCCCAGGAAGCTTGACTGGGAGCGCCGGGAACAAACGCCAAGAGAGGCAAGTCGTTAGCAGGCAGCAGGTTCCAAAAAGGGAGATTGTCATGATTCGCGCCTACGCCGCCCCGATTGCCATCGCAGGATGGCTTCTGATTGGTCTGAACACGGCCAGCTTTGCCTGGGGAAACAACCTGACGATCAAGGACGGCTTTGGCGAAGAGGTAACGGTCAGGCACGGTTTGTTCGGCAGCAAGCAGCGGGTCATTAAGGACCGTTTGGGCGATGGCGTAGCTCAGAAGACCGGGCTTTTTGGCACCAGGGAGACCCAGGTGAACTTGTTGGGCAACCAGTTCAGGAAAAAGAAGGGTCTATTTGGTGGCTCGGAAATCGACGGCAGCACAATCTTCGGGGACAAAGTCACCACCAAAAAGGGCTGGTTTGGACGCAGAACTACCACCGTCGATGTTAGCGGCATGTCTGCGGTAATCCACGACCTTATGGCTGGCAGAAAGGTCGGACCGACTGGCCCAGCTTTGGGCCCGGGTCTGCTGCCGCCCGGAGCACCTGTTCCGGTCGGTCCCCAGGATCCGGGGCTAAGCCAACCGCCAGCTGTTGATCCTGGTATCAACCCAGCACCCCAGTAGCGGCCAACAATTTAAGCGATCTAAGGCTTGATCGCTTGCCGCTCCGCGCACCAGCCTCGCTAGGCTGCAGAGCTCTCGCCCTGATCGCCTGGCTCGACCTTCGGAACTAAGTTGTGGGTTTCCTGCCTGAGCTTGCCCGCAAGGGAATGGCGGGCTCAGGGCTGTTTGCCTTTCAGTATTTTTAGCCAGCCGGCTGACTGCTCCTGGGTGCTCTTGCCATAAGTTTCGGACGGGGGCTCGACCGGTCGGCGGCCCTGCTGGCGGGCCGCATTTTCTGCCTCGGTAAGCATTACCGCCAGCCGATCTCGCTCCTGCTGACAGTTTTTCAGCTGGTGCTGGAGGTCACCAATTACCGATTTCAGGTCGTCGAGCTCCTGGACCTTTGCTTCCAGGTTGCCTGCCATACGAGACAGCTCCTGGTGTAAATGCTTGTTTTCCCGGCTCTTATCGGTAAGCAGCTGGCCCTGATTGGCCAGCTCGGCTTTGATGTCCTCGGCATCCCGGGCAATCCTCTCCAGCTCCCTGGCCTGCGCGGTTAACATCAGGTTGCGCTCCTGAGCCTGCAAGAGCGCGTCCTGAAGCTCCAGGAGCTTCTCAATCAGGGAATTCAGGTCCCACTGACGCCCTGTGACCGGGTTAATCGTTGGATTTGTCTCTACCATCGGCTCTGAGGCCTTGTTATCCCGCCATTCCAACCCTTAATATTCCCACCGGGTCATACATCCAATCGAAATGACGCAGATTTTCAGATTCAAGCTTAGCGGGCAAATAACTACTTTTAACCCATGATAACTCTTGTTCTGGAAGGTGGACATCTGATAACTCCGCTTGAGCAGCGATTGACCAATCTCTGGATTAGCGGACAGTTGATAGACGGGCTTGGAGACGGCATTCCTGAAGACCAGGGATGCCGGCGTCTTGATGTAAGCGGATGCTTTGTCACGCCTGGGCTATTCGACCTGCAGGTAAATGGCGGAAAGGCTTGCAATTTCTGGGGCGACCCACTACCACAAGCAGTCTCCGAGCTGGCCAGGGATCTGGCAGCGGTAGGTGTGACCAGCTTCTTGCCGACCTTGATTAGCGACAGCCTGGAGAAGCTCAAAAAGAACATAGCTGCACTGGAGGCAGCCGGGGTTGAGCATGATCGCCAGCAGCTAAAGGGCAGTTCTGGCCGAAATAAGAGCGCTCCGCCGCCCCAGCCAGTTGCCGGCGCCCGGCCGGGCAACATGCGCCAGGCGCGGATGCCTGGAATTCACCTGGAGGGGCCGTTCCTTTCCCCGGAGCGACCGGGAGTGCACCCCCGGGAGTGGATAAAGCCGTGGAGCGCTGAGCTGGTTTCCGAGCTGGTCACGGAGAACGTGCTGCTTGTCACTCTGGCGCCGGAAACCGAAACTGGTCATGGCGCCATCCAGCAGTTGATCGAGCGCAACATTAAGGTTTCCCTTGGTCACTCAAATGCCAGCTTCGATCAGGCGCGATCGGCTTTTGATCAGGGAATCGGGCTGGTCACCCACACCTTTAATGCGCTACCGCCATTACATCACCGGGCGCCCGGTGCGGTTGGCGCGGCGCTCCTGGACAGCCGCGTGTCGTGCTGCCTGATCTGTGATGGACTGCACCTGGACCCGGCGGTGGTGAGGCTTGTGGTAGATGCCAAAGGCATCGCCAAGACGATTCTGGTCACGGATGCCGCCCAGATCGGCACAAGCCAGGGTGGGCTGGTTGGCTCCTCAATCACCCTCGATCAAGCGGTCAGGAATGTCGTAGGCTGGGCAGTGACAGAATTTGCCGGGGCGGTGCGCATGGCTTCCTACAACCCTGCTTGCGCGGTCGGGCTCGAGCACCAGATCGGTCACCTGGCTCCAGGCAGGCAGGCCGATGTGGTTGTATGGCACAAGGACAGCCTCGCGATCAAACATGTGATCCTGGGCGGTGATCTGCTCTTTTAGCGCAACCGTTGAAGGTGCAGCTTGCGGTCTAGGCACGAGATCCGACGCTGCTCACGAGGCTGTCCAAGAGGAGTTGGGCAGCGCCGATCAGTCCTGAGTCCATGCCCAGAACAGACTGGTGTATCTCCAGCTTTTCCCCGGCGCGAGGCAAGCAGCGGTCGGAAAGCAGCTCTCTCAGTAGCCCGAAGTCAATGAACTCGCTCATACCCCCAGAAACCACAAAACAGTCCGGATCCAGGGTGTGCGCCAGGGTGACCAGCCCGGCACAGAGGTGCTCATGCCACATACTCATGGCCCGTCCAGCAATGATGTCGCCGGCAAAAGCAGCTTCAACCACCTCATCGGTGGTCAGTTGATCCGCGTGCTGGGCGATCGGTGACTGACCGGCTGTCATGCCTGCAAGTATCTCCTGGCAGGTCATTACCAGTCCCCGCCCAGCAGCAAAGCTCTCCCAGCAGTCCCAGAGTCCACAGGTGCACAGGCGGCGATTGTCGAGCGCGATTCTCAAGTGGCCAACCTCTCCCGCTGCCCAGTGGGCGCCACGATGCAGTTTACCGTTGAGAATGATTCCACCACCTATGCCGGTACCGACGGTTATTGCCACAATGCAGGACTTATTCTCCAGACCCGCCGCCCGGAATTCACCGTATGCGGCAGCGTTTGCGTCATTCTCCACAACCACCGGAAGCATGGTGCGTCCCTCAATAAGGGCCTTTACGCGCGTTCCCTCCCAGCCAGGAAGATTGCCGGTAGAGCCGATCACCTGGCCGGTGCTGAAATCAACAATGCCTGCTGTGGCGATTCCGACACCAGCAATGAGATGATCCTTCCGAAACTCAGCGATGATCTGCAGAAGCGCATCGATAATCTTGTCGGCACCGCGCGGAGTAGGAATGCGCTTGGGCTCCGACATGAGCTTCTGATCGCAGACCAGGGCTGCTTTGAGCTTGGTCCCGCCCAGGTCGATACCGAGCGCCGGCATCTTGGTTTTTAGTACTGAATCCAGACTCCGACCTTCTAAGTCGCCCGACGAGCTCATCAAATGCCACCAAGTTGGCCCTGGTCAGGGTTGCCTTTCAGCACCAGCTTGTTGAATGGAATAGGCTGACCAAAAAGCACATCAAAGCCATAGCGATTAATACCACGGATGGTATCGCGAGAGAGGAGCAGCTTGCAGTCTTCCGGGCCGATGGCGGCTGTCAATGTTCTGGTAAGAGCCAGGTGGTTAACCAGGTTGTACCCGGTGGCAGCGCCCACAGTTAGGAACTTACTGATCTTCAGATCGCCGGCGACGCTTACCGAGCGAGTCCCTTGAATGAATTGGTCGAAAACAAAGGGTGACTTGCCGTTTATGGCAGCCTGTGTATATCCGCTCTGGAACCGGAAGCGATTAAGACGGATATCCAGAACAGGCCCGACCTGCCCTAGCAGCAGGTGGTCGCCGGTAGAGTAACCCTTTGCCGCTACTCCGCCGGTGAAGTACATCTTCGTCCCCACCTTGTCGTTGCCGATGGCAAAAACAGGGTGGCTTATTGCGGTTATCTGCTCCTGGATACGGAAGGCAGTAGTGTTGCCCTGATGGGGGTTTACAGTAAAGAGCTTCTGATAATTGGGTGTGAGACTGAGCAGCGATGGGTTATCTTGCGCCCAGCCAGCAGAGGTGCGGAAGCCCAGGTTAGCGATAAACGGTATGCCGCCGTAATTGTGGTAGTCGACAACTTCACTGATAAGCCTTGGCCGGCGCAGGCCAAACAGACCATCCTCAGTGAACTTGTTCACACCAAGTTGAAATTTCAGGTGCCTGTTGAACAGGTACTTGAAGTCTGCGACCACAAGATTGGAGACTGACCCGTAGGCGAAGTGCGTGCTTATCTTGTCATTTGTGAATCCAATCCGGACACCGGCACCAATGCCGTTTCTAGTGGAGGCGCCGCCAGTAAGCGGCGAGGTGCCGCCCACCTGCAGGAGCGGAGCCACGGAAAATACGCCGGTCTTCCCTTCCGGGATATTGAAATTCGGGCCAAAGAACTGCCCGCCCATTTGAAAGTTGTTGGTCCATAAGGGCGTCACCGGAAAGATAACCTGCTGGTTCTCCTGCCCCACGGTCATGGTAAATTTCGGCAACGGTAGGCTAAAGTTGCCGGTCTCTACCCTGCCACCAAATACAGTGAGGTTGCCAGACTCCTTGTAGCGCTCATAAACCATCTTGCGAGCCTTGAACTTGAAGCTCGGCTTGCTGGGCAAATAGGCATCAGGATGGGCGATCTTTCGAAAGGCTTCGTCCGCCGAGCTGAGAGGCCCGTACATGGAGTTGTTCATTATATGGATCGGCGTCGGCATCTGCAGCGTACCGTTGCGGAAAGCCATGCCCTGGTTGCTTCCAAAGCCTTGACGGGCGATCACCGTCGCACCCTGCACTTCCGTATCTGGCTTGGTAATCAGATACTCGTCAGAATTGACCTTAAAGCGGAAGGCACTACCGGTAGTCAGCTGCCCGTTCCTGTAGATACGTACATTGCCCCGAGCATCAATGATCTGACTATTCTGGTCGTAAAGTATCGTATCCGCCTCTAACTTGGAGTTTTCTCCGGCAATCACCACCACAGCATTTCCGGTCCCAAGAAAGGTGTTCTTGTCCTGGTCGTACTCCGTGTCGTCTGCGACGATCTGAATCGTCCCCTTGAGAGTTGTGTTCTCATCAACATCGGTCTTGCCCGAATCCTCGTCAAGCTCTCCCCGTTCGGTGGAGATCTCCACAGGCAGTGTCTGGAGATCCGCATCTGAGGAGCCTGGCGAAGCTTGCTGGCTGGACGATGCTGTGTCGCCCGCACCGCTGGCCGCAGATCCAGCCGACTGTTCCCCTGACAAGCTGCCAGCTGCTGCCTGCGACTTCCTGCCGGCGGCTGCTTTTGCCACAGCCGGCTTACGGTCATCCGGCTTGCTGGTGTCTATTTTTGGTGTAATCGGGATCAGCAAAGTGCCGGATGCGCCCTTCTCCTTCTCCAGCGCTTCGCTTGTCAGAGCCCAGGATGGCAAGGAGCAGCTTGCCATTAGTACACAGGAAAGAGCCGCGGCAAGACGACCGAGCACACAGCTGGTGACGGTAGCCCGGATCGTGTGACGGCGGCGACCTGGTGAGCGTTTAATCATCGGCAGTGCGATGCTCATCCCGTTTTTTCTGTCCTTTCCGAGCTGGAAATTGACCTGAGAGCGAGGTGCGGTGAACTCTACCGGTCCCCGAATCGGCTCCGTGCTGCCGATGTCAACACCGGAAGAATATACTATATATAAAGCCAAAGGAATTCAAGAAATAATGAATGAAGTCTCGCACAGGGTCCCAAACTGACCCGCGCTTGCCGAGCATCTTACCATTTACTGCTTGCCATCTCCACCCGGTTGCTAAGCGGTTCCTGGGTGTGCATGAAGTATTTGTCATCTCCTCGTGGAAACAGGGTGCGTGGTCTAATCTGTGATGTGAACCTGCCCCCGCTTGACCTGTAAGCTCTATGGAACCGTTTTCCTTCCATGCACCAACGAAGATCACTTTCGGCGACGACACTGCCGGCAGTGCCTGCGATGTCATCAAGGAATTTGGTGGTAAGAAAACACTCATCATTAGCGACGCCAACCTTATTAAAGCTGGGCTGCTGACCCCGGTATTGGACGGCTTCGCCGCCGGTGAAGTTCCCGAGCCTGTGATCTTTGATCAGGTCCCGCCAGACTCTGATGTCCACTGCGTCAACAATGTCGCTGCCCTGGCTCGGGAGAGCGGCTGTGACAGCCTGGTGGCCATCGGTGGTGGGTCCGTGATGGACACCGCCAAAGTTGCCAACATCTGCCTGACATATGGTGGCGACATGCTCGAGTATCAGGGTCTGAACAACCTGCCCTCCAAGCTCCGGCCGCTGGTGGCAATTCCGACAACCGCGGGCACCGGCTCCGAGGTCTCGCTGGTGGCCATGATCAAGGATGCCGCCGAGGGCAGGAAGCTCCTGTTTGGAAGCGTTTTTCTGGCCCCGGATGCAGCAATTCTGGATCCCGGATTGATCCGTTCTTTGCCGCCAAGGCTGACAGCTGCTACAGGGCTTGATGCTCTTACCCACGCCATCGAGGCGCACGCTGCTCTGGGGAGCCCATCGCCGTTCGTGGAGGCCCTGGCGCTGGAAGCGATGCGCCTGATCTTCAAACATCTTCCCCGTGCCACCAGTAATGGTGATGATCTGGAGGCAAGATCAGCCACCTTGATCGCCAGTACGATGGCCGGCGTCGCCTTCACCAACGCCGGCGTCGGCATAGTACATGCGCTGGCTCACGCGACCGGAGCCCGATTTGGCACCCATCATGGCATGACCAACGCGGTCTTTCTCCCCCACGGAATGGAGTTCAATCTGGATGCTGCTATGAACAGGTATGCTTCAGCAGCCCGGTTTTTGGGCATAATTACAGGTGGGGAAGATCGGGCAGCCGCCCAGGAGCTGGTTGGAGCTGTCCGAAGCCTGACATCCCGATGCAAACTCCCGGCCACGCTGAGAGAGCTCGGGGTGCCCCCGAGCGAAGACTCCGAATTAGAAGAGCTGGCTGTTGTGGCAAGCACAGATCCTGCCATAATGTTCAACCCGAAGGAGTCTTCTCTTGAGGATATCATCGACATATACAAGAGGGCGTACTGATGGCAGTCTTCGGCAGTTCAGAGGAGCTCGAGCGGGTGATGGTGGCACTGTGGGGGCGGATAGCAGCCGATCCTCAGATGTCGGAACAGCTTATCCGCTCGAAATTAGTTGTGCAATTTCGTTACCGCGACCCGGAAGGAATACTGACTGTGGACTGCAGTAATGGTCAGGGGATAACCGTAATCTGGGGATCAGGCCCCAACAAACCGATAGTTGAAATGTCCATGAAAGCGGACGTTGCTCACGACTTCTGGTGCGGGCGCGTGAGCGTGCCGGTGGCCATCCTCACCGGCAAGATCGCCTCCAAAGGGCCGACACCAAAGGCGCTGGCGCTGCTGCCGGTAATCCGCCCGGCATTTGCCCTTTATCCAGATGTCCTGAGGGAAGTCGGCAGCAAGGCCACTGTCTCCGGTTAGGAGAGCCTTTTGCTCCTGCCTCCAGCAAGAGCCCTGACCCCAGCGCTTGTTCACTTGCGACCCGGCCCGCATGACAGTTGTAACCATCGGCGAAGTTGTAGTGGACTGGCTTGCCACCGAGGCAGGCAAGGGTTTCACTAATGCCCGGAGCTTTTATCGCTGCCTGGGCGGCAATGCCAGCAACGTGGCGATTGGACTGAGCCGCCTGGGCACAAGGACCCGGTTGATCGGGAAGGTCGGCAACGACCTGCACGGACACTATCTCCGCGAGATTTTACAGTCGGAAGGCATCGATCTGCGCTTTCTGAAAACCGAGGCTGACTATCCAACGGCACAGTGCTACGTCTTCACCGAGGATGACGGCGAGCACAGCTTCTACAACTGGCCCCGGCCACACGCCGCCCAGATGTTAAGGCCCGCCGACGTTGCCGAGGAGGCGCTGGCAAACGCGGCCTTCCTGCATGCAACCGGGATCTCGTACACGCTCAATCCTCGCAAGTCCGCCGTTCAAAGAGCGATAGAGCTGGCCTTAGAGCGCGGGCTGGCTCTCTCCTTTGACGCCGGCTTTCCGACCGGCGAGGACAGCGAAGCGCAACAGGCGCTGGAAAGCGCCCTGGCGCTGGCCCACATTCTCAAAGTCAACCGGCGCGAGCTGGCCTTCTGGTCCGGCGGCAGCGCTGACGATCCAATCGAAGATCAGGCCGCCCGGCTCTTCGCAAAATATCAGCCGGTTGTCCTGGCTGTCACTCTTGGCGCCGACGGCGCCTATCTTTTGACCGGCAAAGGGTCGGTCCGCTGCCTGCCCTTCTCGGTGGCATCGCTGGGCGGCGTTGGCGCCGGTGATGGCTTCATAGCCGGCATGCTGCACGCGCTGGGCCAACAGCTGGGAGACAGGCTGACCGCCGAGACGCTGTCACGGCTGGAGACCAGTGAATGGGAGCGTGCAGGCCTGTACGGCAATGCGGTGGGGGCGCTGGTGACCACACGAATCGGGGCATGCGAGGCGCTGCCTACCGCTTCTCAGGTTGAAGAGCTGCTCAACGGCTAGCGATCAGCCATGAGCGATCCAAGTTCTGCTTTCCAACGCCTGTCTTTGTTGTTACACTGTGGTCAAAAGGGCACTCAGCAGGAAGCACAGCATGCAGGTAATCGAGAACCTTCACAACCTGGCCCATGACTGCTTCACCTGGGTGACTGTGCTCCTGGTTCTGGGCGGGCTGGCATCCATATTCGTTTTCTTCAAGCTCTTTCAGTCGGATTTCTCAGAAGATTGATCAGAGCACCAACCGCATTAGAGCAAGCCGTCGACCTGGACAGGCCGGGGAGCAGATGGCCAAGAGTCAGGGGGAGAGCACCTTATCGGCCGCAAACAGGTACTCCTGGATGGCAAACATGTTTGTGATCTGCTCTTTCGGAACTTTGTCCTTCAGCCCATAAAACTCCAGACAGAGTCCACAGGCCAGCACCTCACATCCGCCGGCCCGGAAGTCATCAAGGACCTTAAACGCTGGTGAGCCAGGGGCAATCAGCTGGACTCCAGAGTTAGCCATCAAGATTGCTCTTGGTCGTTGCCCTGCTTCCAGAACAGTTTGCAGGAACAGGTTGATCAGCGTGCGACTCAGCTCCGGATCGCCATCACCAAATGTATCCTTAGAAAGGAGAATCACCGTACCCACTTGAGAAGCAGCGGCAAGCTGCTTTCCGGCAGCAGGCTCCGGCCTGGCCTGATTAGCAGGCTGGGCAGACGCTAATCCGGTTGAGCTCTTCAGGCGCTCAATCCTGACCAGGTAAAAGCCTTGCTTGGCAAGCACAGTACTACTGGCTTTCAGCGAGCTGGAAAGGCGCTCCAGGTTGTTCACGCAGACCTCGTCATCGACCAGCGCCTCCACCTCTCCAATATCTGGATCATCAAGCAGTCGCTTGGTTCGGAGCACCGGCTCAGGACAGAGCAATCCCCGGAGATCAATCTTCTGTTTCATTATTGGCTACCTCCACCAGCCCAGCCAGCCCAGAGCGCAAGCTGGCGATACAACCAGCTGCCAGGCCCAATTCTTGCAGATCGTTTACCAGAGCCGGGGCCTGCGCTGCCGGCAGGGAAAACATGAGACCGCCGGATGTCTGAGGGTCGAAAAGAAGGTCGCTGACAGCGAGCTCAATCTCTTCCCTAAAGGAAACGCAAGATTCATAAGATTGGCGGTTTGCATAAGCTGCTGCCGGCACGAAGCCCTGCTCAGCCAACTTGAGAGCCTCCGGTAAAAGCGGCACCCGCCGTGCCCACAGACGAGCGGCCAGTTGGCTTGCCTTCCCCAGCTCGTGCAGGTGCCCGATCAGACCAAAACCGGTTACGTCGGTGGCTGCATGAATCTCGTATTTCAGGGCTACCTCGAGACTCTTATTATTCAGTGCGGTGATGCTGCTCAGAAGCGCCTTTTGGGCCGGCTCAGTGAGCACGCCGCCTCTTAGCCCGAGCAGCGCTATTCCAGTCCCAATCGGCTTGCAGAGAACTACAGCATCGCCTGCCCGGGCACCACCATTGGTGAGCATCCTTGCCGGGTGGACAATCCCGGTCACTGCCAGACCGTAAATTGGCTCCGCAGCCTGAATGGAGTGCCCGCCGGCCAGGGCTGCTCCTGCCTCCGCCACCACATCCGCCCCGCCCTTGAGGATAAGCTGGGCCACCTCAAGAGGATAGTCGCAGGTTGGAAAGCAGAAGACATTGAGGGCGAGAATCGGGCGCCCACCCATGGCATATACGTCCGACATGGCATTGGCAGCGGCCACCCGCCCGTACAGATAGGGATCGTCCAAAACTGGCGGGAAGAAATCTATGGTCTGCACGACTGCCAGGTCCTCAGTCAACCTGTACACTGCCGCATCTTCAAAATTTTCGATGCCGGCCAGCAAATCCGGGCAGGTGAGACTCGGCAGCACCCGCACAATCTCGCTCAGGTCTCTGGCACCAATCTTAGCCGCACAGCCAGCCGCTTTTATGTTGGCTGTAAGTTTGGCTTGACTGCTGTGAGAGTGGTGGGTCATGGCGTTTGGACTGATCACACATACCGATATCCGCATAATCAGCCAGCTTCAAGCGATCGCGGTTGTGAGATGCCAATCATCACATGGAGAAGCGCTCTCAATCGACCTTCTGAAAACCGGCATGGCTGGTAGATCTTGATGCATCTGGATTCCGGCCATTCGGAGAAAGCTTTTATATTAGTTTCAGCCGTCTAGTAAGATTATGGCACTTTCGGCCCTTTAAAAAGACCGATAGGGAGTGTAGATTGTATCTCCGCAAACGACGCTAGCATAGACGGCTTTTCTTGCGAACGTCTATCGAATTGGCGGGTTTCGTAAATTTTTCGTAGCCCATTCCATTCACCCATTGCAAAAAGGGATCGCACATGCCTAAGAAAGTACTTGTGGCCCTCCCACCCGGACTGCTGGAGCAGATTGATTTTGTTGCTCAGGTCGAGCATCGCACTCGCTCCGATCTGATTCGGGAAGCGCTTCGCCGCTACATAGAGGCATTTCGCCGGTCACAAGGTCCGCGCATGTCGGTAAGTCAGGTCGGTCCACAGAAGGTGGCGCTCTTAACCGAAGCTGAGTAATTTTCCCCCTGAAAGCCTTGACTGAATAGATTGTTAGGTCTTACCATGACAGCCAACAGCCTGGGCTGTGGCAGGGTTGCATCTCCCGATGAACAATCAACGCTGCCCAGCGGTCCGGGAGAGAGATTAAAGGTCGGCTTTAGGAGAGTGAGGCTAACAGCGCCCGGTCATGCAATGGGGTAATATCCTCGGCACAGAGCTCCTGTTCATCACGGCGGTCATGCTCGCCCTGGGCTTTATCAAGCTGCCAAAATTCCTGCGGCGGCGCAGGCTGGCCCGGGGCTTTCCCTGGGGCTATTACACGGACCAGGTCCCCAAGTCCGATCCGGGCTACTTCAGCGAGCAGGCTAACGACTTCATGCACGACACCGGCACCGGTTTCGGCGGGCTGGAAGGGTTTGGCGAATACGGTGAATTCAGCGGCTTTGGAGAGATGGGCGAGTTTGGCGCGCATTTTGGCGGCGGCGGCGGCGAGTAGATTCAGCCGGTAGCCAGCAGGCTATACTTTCCAATTGGGAACAAGCCAAGCCTTTGGCTCTTGGAGCGGACTGGTGAGTCCAAACCTGATTATCTGGCTTTCTTTGCTGACGCTTTCCGGCGTCCTGGCTGTTGTGCTCAAGGATCGCGCTCAGAGGATTGCCCGCCGCGCATTCGTGGCCGTGCTCAGCGCCTTTGTGCTTTTCTCCTTTGGCGCCACCCTCAGCCGTCCGGGGCGCATGGTAAAGACAACAGCCACTCTGGAGGCAGACAGGGCCGACCTCTTGCTGCGCATCGGCTTAGCCGTCCAGGTTCTCGATCTGGAGATGCACAAGCTTGTTGGCGCCGAGCCTGGCAGCAGCTCGGGCGTTACGGCGCTCCGGCAACAGGATTTTCATGAGGAAGCGATCAAGATCTTCAAAAGTGCTCTGGTGGACGCACCTGACGCTGAGGATCTGAAGGCCAAGCTGGCGGTTGCGATCGCCGACGCCGGGCGGCCCAAGGACAAGCTGGAGTTTGGTCTAATTTGTCGGGAGCTGGCGGCCAGCAAGGTTGAGTCCATGAGACGGCTGGGACAGGCCCTGCCGGCGATTTACCTGAGCAAGCGGGTAGCACCAGGCAAGATCGACGAACTTTCCCAGGCGCTGATGGCTGGTCTTCCCGAAGGCTGGTATCGCGACACCAGCCTTTTGCGCCTGTACAAGGTTGCCGGCGATAGCAAGCGCTACGACCAGCTCTTTGCCCAGGTAGAAGATAGCGCTGCCCGTTTCTTGCTGAATGTAGTAGTGGCCATGTTGGCCGGTATTGTCATTACTTTGACAGGCGCGGTTGTTCTGATCATCCAGGTGTTTCTGTTGCCCAGGCGGCTGAGCTCAGAAAGCGACGACCAATTCTGGCGACAGCACATGGCCTGGGACGGGCGGATTGTCTATGTGGTCTTCGTCGCCTGGCTAGCCACGGAGATCCTCTTCGGGTCGTTTGCCCAGATGGCGATCAAGAATTTCAATCTGCTCCATAAGGGGCCGTTGATTGCTGCTCTGTCCACAGCGCTCAGTTATGTGGTCGCCACCGTTCCAGGACTTGTCTACATGTACTGGTGTGCTTTTCGTCCTCACGGGATCAAGTTCAGGGACGGGCTGAACCTCAAGCTTCATGTCGGCAAGCGCGGTCCGGTCGGACTCTGCCTCACCGGCATCTGGGCCTGGACTGCGGCGGTGCCCACAGTGATTGTCGGCTTCATGCTTGCCAACCGATTTCTGGGCTCACAGGGCTCCAGCAACCCGATCATCAGCCTTTTGCTCGATGCCGCCCGCTCTTCAAACCCGCTGGCCGGGATCCTTCTTTATTTGACCGTGGGGCTGCTGGCACCATTTTGCGAAGAGGCTCTATTTCGCGGTTTTCTTTACGGAAGTTTACGATCCCGTCTCGGCGTCGGTACCTCGCTGTTCGTGAGTGCAGCGCTCTTCTCATCGGTACATCTGGACCCAGGAGCGGTCGTACCTTTGTTCTGCATAGGCTGGATTTGCGGCTTTGTCTTTGAGCGCACCCGCAGCCTGGTGCCCTCCATGGTGGCTCACGGCCTGTGGAACTGCGCAAGTTTCAGCTTGATCTTGCTCATAAGCGGCAAGTAGCCGGGTCAACAGGATCTCCAGGCAGGCGGACGCCGGTCTGCTCTTGACAATTTCTGCCAGAATGGAAGATGGAATCCTCAGAAAGGAGTCTTTCTCGTGGTCGCATCGGTCAACCCGGCCAGCCTCAGACTTGTATCCGGCCCGTACGGGCGGCGGGTCGGTCTGATTCCGATGACGATCGCTCTTACGCTCGGTTGGATTTTTGCCGGGCTTTGGCTCTCGACAGCCATCTTCATCCTTCCTTATAACCTGATCTGGTCGTTGGTCTTGACGGCCTCGACAACGCTCTTCTCCGTGTATCTGGGCTTTGTCACTTACACCATGATTGCTGACTGCTTCCGGGAATATGTGCTTGAGTTGACCGAGACGGAGGCGATCCTCTCGGTTTTTGACCGGCTCCGCAAGCGCCGTTCCACGCAAATGGTTTTGCTGGATGACATCAAGTACGCTGAATACTATCCATTTTCCGACTCGGCAAGCATCATCTTCCATGCCCCCTACACGGACATGGAGGTACCGCTCTGGCCGATGGGCAGCCGGGGACAGGACGTGGTCGACTTCCTGGACGGCCGGGGTGTGACCGTTGTTAACGTTCAGTCGGATGATGACATACCGGACTGATCACTCGAGCCTGAACCAGGACTCTGTCCTCGCCCGGTCCAGAGCGGCAAGACCCTGCGTATGAGCGAGCGCCAGTCGGGCCGATGCTGCTTCGTCTCGTAGAACTCCTCCACAGCAGCGAGGCCTTCCGGATCGGTGAGCTCCTGCTCGCTGTCCCCCTGAGCCGCTGCGTCAGAGCGCGGGGTTGCCTCTGGCAAGGCCCGCCCGTCCTGGTGCGCTGCAGCTTCTGCCCGCCAGTCCTGAATCGCCTTCTCGTGGGCTTCCACAGCCCGGCTGTAAGCCTTGAGCTTAGCTTCCAGAGCCTGCTTCTCCTGGGTCTCCTTGTTCAGGACCTCCTCACTGGCTTTGAGCTCTTCTGATTTGGCCGTGAGCATCTGCTCCAGCTTCTGGTAGGCGAGCAGGGCAATGCAGGTGACAATCAGGAGCCCGGCCGCGATGGCGATCTCCAGCCTGCGCGGCCGCTTGGGCATCGCCGGTGGTTCCTTACGCCTCTCCAGGGCCGCGCGCATATCCGGTGCCGTCTGGTAACGCTCGGCAATGTCTTGTGCTGTTGCCCGCTGAACGATACCATCGGTCTCGGGCGAAACTTTCTGATTCATCGCTCTCGGCGAAGAGGCGTGTAGCGCCACCGGCTCCTCGCCTGTAAGCAGGAAGAAGAGGGTGGCTCCCAGAGCATAAATGTCCGAGCGCGGATCGGCAGCTCCCCAGTACTGCTCCGGCGGGGAATACCCGGCTGAGACGACATGAGTGTTGTCTCCACCCTCCTCGCAGTCCCGCGCGATTCCGAAATCAACCAGCTTAACCCGGCCTTTGACGTCAATCATGATGTTGCTGGGCTTGAGATCTCGGTAGATGACCGGTGGATCATGGCTATGCAGGTACTCCAGCACATCGAGCACCTGTGCCGCCCAGTCGAGAACCTGCTCTTCCGAGAACGGCTCGTTGCGCTCGTGCAAGATGTTGTGAAGATCCTTGCCCTCCACATATTCCATGACCAGGAAGTAGCCGTAGTTTTCCTCGAAATAATCAAGGATGTGCACAATGTTCTGGTGCTGGAGACGACTCAACACATCCGATTCGCGCTTAAAGAAGGCCACAGCTTTCTGCTTGTCTTCTTCGCGATAAAAGTCATCCCTTAATTTCTTAACCACACACGGACGGCGGTGCAGGCGGAGATCCCTGGCCATGTAAACGGTGCCCATGCCGCCCTGCCCCAAAAGCCCGATCAGCTCGTAGCGCCCCTGCAATACCGGGTTGCGACTCGATGGGAAGCCGCCAGCATGCGGGCAAGGCCCATCGTGAGGCGCCGACGTTCCGCAACTAGGGCATACTGCCATCGTTTTCTTTCGGCTTAAAGACTTACTGATCAGCAGGAAGTTGATGGTACCAGTATAGCAATGGCTAAAGTGCTTCCCGGGCTTTGGGCAGCGCATCCTGGCCGTAATCTGCACTGCCGGCCCCTTCCATCGGGTACCATGGTGAGCGTTGCCCCCCACGGCATCTGTATCCACCGGCTGGAGTGCGGGGTCGGGGGCTGTCGGAGGTAGGTTATGACGATGACAGTGGCGGTTGGCGCCGATCACGGTGGCTATCAATTAAAGGTATTGGTGGTCGATTTTCTGGCCAAGAACGGCTATCAGGTACTTGATTTTGGTACCAACAGTGAGGAACCGGTTGACTACCCGGACTATGCCAGAGCTGTCGGCACAGCGATGGTGGAGGGTAAAGCAGATCTGGGTGTGCTTGTTTGCGGGAGCGGCGTCGGGGTAACTGTGGCTGCCAACAAGATTCCAGGCATCCGAGCTGGACTCTGCCACGACACGTTTTCCGCCCATCAGGGACGAGAGGACGACGATATGAATGTTCTCTGTCTGGGCGCCCGGGTGATCGGCCCCCAGCTGGCGCTTGAGGTGCTCAGAACCTGGCTCAATGCAAGCTTCTCTGGTGCAGAGCGGCATGTGCGGCGGCTCGCCAAGGTGGCTCAGCTCGAGTCTCGCTCGCGGGCAGCCGTCTAGCTAACTTGTCGGCCTCAAGAAAGGGAAAGGTTGATGCCATGATCCAAAGTTCGACTGTCCTGAATCCGCTGCGCGAGGGGCTCGGCTTGGCTCGTGCCCCGGAGCCATGTGCCATGGTTATCCTTGGCGCTCACGGCGACCTCACCAAGCGCAAGCTGTTGCCGGCAATCTATGCGCTCAACATTCAGGGCTTGCTGCCCCATAACTTCTGCATGGTAGGCATGTCCCGCACCGAAATGACACACGAGCAGTTCCGCACGCTGATGAAGGACTCAATAAGGCAGTTTGCGCCGGACATTCCAGTAGAGGAGGAGCAGTGGAGCAGGTTTGCCAGCGCTCTTTACTACCTGCCGACCAACTTTGGACAGCAGCAGGGCTTCGACGAGCTTGCCAAGCTCCTGGCTGAGCTGGCCGAAAAACACGGCACACAAGGCAACCACATTTTTTACCTCTCCACCCCGCCCAGCCTCTATACGGACTGCGTAAAGCGTTTAGCCGGAGCTGGCCTGACCGGGCGAGCGCACGGCAGCCGGATACCCTGGCCGAGGATTGTCGTCGAGAAGCCGTTCGGCCGTGACCTTAAATCAGCCTATGAGTTGAGCGAGGAGATCCACGAATTCTTCCAGGAGCGCCAGATCTACAGGATCGATCACTATCTGGGCAAGGAAACCGTTCAAAACATCATGGTGCTCCGATTTGCCAACGGGATCTTTGAGCCGCTCTGGAACCGGCAGCACGTTGGCCATGTGCAGATCACCAACGCTGAGACGCTCGGCGTCGAGGGGCGTGGCACTTATTACGAAGAGGCCGGGGCGCTGCGGGACATGATTCAGAACCACATGCTCCAGCTCGTGTCGCTGGTGGCTATGGAACCGCCGATCTCGCTGGAGGCTGATGCTGTCCGAGATGAGAAAGCAAAGGTCCTGAAGTCGATCCGGCCGTTTGACCCCGGGCAGATCGATCGGGTTGCCGTCCGAGGCCAGTACGGTCCAGGCTGGATCCTCGGACAGAGCGTTCCCGGTTACCGCCAGGAGCCGAGCGTCTCTCCAAAATCAACCACGGAGACCTTTGCCGCCCTCAAGTTGTTCATCGACAACTGGCGCTGGGCGGATGTGCCGTTTTATGTTCGATCCGGCAAGCGCCTCGGTAAATCAACGACGGAAATTGCTATCCATTTCCGGCGGGCCCCACACCGTCTTTTTCTCACGCCTGGACAGGCCGACCAGGAGGGGATCAGCCCGAATATCCTGGTTTTAAAGATTCAACCCGACGAAGGCATCTCTCTCAAATTTGCCACCAAACTGCCCGGCCCGACCACCCAGTTGCGCTGGCTGTCCATGGACTTCCGTTATGGCACATCGTTCGGGGTTCGCTCACCAAGCGCTTACGAGCGGCTTCTTCTCGATTGCCTGGTCGGGGATCCAGCGCTTTTCGCCCGCCGCGATGGGGTCGAGGCATCCTGGGAGCTCTTGACCCCGATCCTGGAGCGCTGGGCAAACGGAGCAGCGCCTGAGTTTCCAAACTATGCAGCCGGTTCCTGGGGTCCAGGCGCCAGCGACACGCTCATTCAAGCAGCCGGCCATGCCTGGAGGCGCCTATGACCATTAAGACAACAACGTCCCGGGCTGCTGCGGCCGAAGAATTTCTCTCCGGTAAACTTGCCCAGGTGGATGTGGTGGCAATCGAGCGGGAGCTCAATACTTTGTGGCATTCAGCAGCAGAGACCGGCTCCGATGATCAACTTCCGGACGTAGCCCGCGCCTGCGTCTTAAGCTTGATCCTCTATAGCCGGGACGAAGATGCAGAGATCTCCGCCGGCAACCTGCTTGATCAGATCACGCTCAGCCACCCGTGCCGAGCGCTTTTGGCCATAGCTCGCCCCGGCGCAAGCGAACAGCTTGATGCCTGGGTATCAGCCCGCTGCCATCTCTCCTCGGCGGCTGGCAGCAAGCAGATTTGCTGCGAGCAGATTACGGTCCGCTTTGAGGGTGTGGGAGTTCATGCGCTTCCGAGCGTGGTGATACCACTTCTGGTGCCGGATCTGCCGGTGTTTCTCTGGTGGCGGACCCCGGACTTCAACCGCAAAGCTCTCGATCCCTTCCTCCCGGCAATCGACCGCCTGGTTATTGACTCAGGAGCATGGGCTCCAGGCCAGCACTACTTCTCTGAGGTTCTGAAGTGCCTGAACGACCGCCCCGAGCCTCCCCAGATCTCCGATCTCAACTGGGCGCGCCTCGAGCCATGGCGACGCCTGCTGGCCGAGAGTTTTGACTCACTCTGGCCGGACACGAGTCCGGCTGAACTGGAGACTATAAAAGGCGTGATGATCGAGTATGCGTCCCCAAATTCAGCACAGGCCCAGCTCATGGGCGGGTGGCTGGCCAGTCGGCTTTCCTGGCAGCTCGATTCGCTTGTAGCCAGTGACAGCAGGCGGTGGCTGGCTGTGTTCCGTAACGGCACGCGCACGGTACCGGTTGAATGGCAGAGCGCTAAAGGCGCAGCGGCGGGCGATGGCAACCTTTTGTCGGTCTCCTTGTCCCTGGCTGGAGAAAAGACCGTCCGTGCTGATCTTCAGAGACAGGAAGGGCAGTCTTTCGTCTGCGCGAAGTTGCTTGGTAACGCTGGCACCGCTCAAGCTGTATGCAACGGGCCGGATGTGGATGAGGCACGCTTGATCGGCAAGGAGCTGGATCTGCTTGCGGCGGACCCGATTTTTCAGGAGACTCTCCGCGTCGTCGCCAAGATCCAGTCTCTGGCCCCGGGCTTCTGAAAGCGTTCTCCCTCGCTGATCGATCACAACGGCGGTATAAACATGAAGACCTTCACTCTCTCTCGGGCAAAACTGCAGGTCTGCCTCGATCCAGATGATTTGAGCGCCTGTCTGGCGGAAAGACTGGTTCTTATCGCTGATCAGGCCGTACAAGAGAGCGGCCGGTTCTCCCTGGCTCTTTCCGGCGGCTCGACGCCAAAGAAGCTTTACTCTCTTCTGGCGCAGCCAGGGTACAGGCAGCGCATTCCCTGGGCAAAGACCCACTTGTTCTGGGGAGACGAGCGATGCGTACCGCACGACAGTCCGGATAGCAACTACCGCATGGTCAGGGACGCACTTCTGTCCAAAGTTAACCTCCCGCCCGAGAACATCCATGCGACATCCGCTCAGGATACCGATCCGGCTCGTTCGGCTGAGCTCTACGAACAGGAGCTCAAGAGTTTCTTTGAGCTTGAAAATGGCCTCTTTCCAAGTTTTGATCTTATTCTTCTAGGTTTGGGAGCGGATGGGCACACAGCGTCGTTGTTTCCGGGCAGCACAGCGGTTGCCGAAAGGAAGCGGATGGTCGTGGCCAACTATGTGGAAAGGCTCCAATCCTATCGCCTGACCTTCACCCTGCCGGTGCTCAACCAGGCGAAAAACGTCATTTTCATGGTTGCCGGCAAGGACAAACAGGAAATTCTCCCGCTGGTCCTGAAGGGCAGGCCGGACACCTACCCGTCGCAGCTTGTCATGCCGGTGTCCGGTGTCCTGGAGTGGTACGTCGATGCGGCAGCTGTGCAGAAAATTGATCTCGAGCAGCTCGTAGAAGCAGGAGCAAAGTAGAGCGCACCGATGACCGTTCAGGGCCTTCACAGAGCGTTAGGCATCTTGCTGAATAAGAGCATCAAGATCTTCTGCCTTCTTGTAATCGCCCAGGGTCTTATCAGCAGGGCCAGCTGGTCTAAGCAGGCTAGCGAGGGCCCAGACAAGTCGGCTCAGCCAGCATCGGCTGCCGGAAAGCGGGAAGCTGCCACACTCGAATGCACCGAGTTCCTCAGACAGATCGGTATCAGCAAGGGAGAGACCGACTCGGGCAGCGGTCTTTCTGAGTATCGCTTGAACTCTAACGGATTGACGATCCTGCTGTGCGAACGGCACAGTGCACCAGTGGTGGTGACCACCCTCATCTACAAGGTCGGCTCCCGGTTCGAACAGCCGGGCTACACCGGGGCCACGCATTTCTTAGAGCACATGATGTTTAAGGGCACCAGAAAGTTCGACCCGCTGAAGGGACAGGGACTTGATCACATTCTCAAGCCGGTTGGTGGCATGAACAATGCTAGCACCTACTACGACAGGACAAGTTACTTTGAGCTTGTGCCAAACAACATGCTTGGCCTTTGCCTGCAATTCGAGGCAGATCGCATGCGCAACCTCCTGCTCAGGGAGACCGATCGCTCTTCGGAGATGACTGTGGTTCGCAACGAATTTGAGCGCGCGGAGAACAACCCGCAGGTCGTCCTGGAGAGTCAGCTGTTTGCCCATGCCTTTCTTGTCCATCCTTACCGGCACCCGGTTATTGGCTCCAGAACCGACATTGAGAAGGTTCCGACCGGCCGCCTCAGACGCTTTTACAAGGACTTCTACTATCCAAACAACGCTATCCTGCTTGTTATAGGCGATCTCGAGCCAGGCAAAACGCTCTCGCTCATAGCCAGAGCCTTCAGCGGGATTGCCCGCTCAGCTCAGCCGATCCCGCCCATGCAAAAGCAGGAGCCAGCACAGCAATCGGAGCGCCGATTCGTAGTGCAAAAAGGTGAGGACTTGCCTGAGGCGATGATCGGCTTTCACATTCCGGCTGCCGTGGACGCGGACACGTACGCGCTGGCCGTGATTGAGTCACTGCTTGGTGATAGCACCAGGCAATCCAGTCGCTTATACAAAGCGTTGGTGGACAGCGGCCTGGCCTCCGAGACCTATGCTAATGCATATCAACTCAAGGATCCCGGGCTATTTGTGGTGGCTGCCACAGCCACCCATGGGTCCACCCCACAAGCTCTCGAGAAGGCCATGCTTGCCCAGCTTGATAAGCTCAGAAGCGAAGAGGTGCCTGAGGGGGAGCTGAGTCGTGCCAAGATGTCCGTGTGGAAAGCTCTCAAGCTTGTTGCCTCAGACCCGCTCGCTATGTCCGAACAGATTGCTGATGACGCAAGTGTGGCCAGCTGGCAGTGGTGGGCAACCTATGAAGACAAAATAAAGGCTGTGACCGCTGATGATATTAAGCGGGCAGCCAACCGCTATTTCACCAGCAATAACCGCACCGTCGGCTACTACTTGCCCAGCCGCCCCGCGCCTCTGACAGCAATCGGTTCAGAAGACTCACCGGTCCCTAAGCCTTTAGCCAGCCTGAATCAATCATCAGCGCCAGCCCAGCCAGCTCTTGTAGATGACGATCCGCTCGCCCAGAGCCTGCCGAGATACCGTGGTGGCGGACCGGTTGATGCCCCGGCTCCAAAATCCTTTTCTCAACGCGTGCAGAAAAGGGTGCTTGCCAACGGCCTGACCGTACTGGTAACGCCGGTACCTGATGTTGGCACTGCAGCCATTTTCGGCACGGTTCAAGCTGGAGAGTACTTTGCCTTACCGGACAAGAAGCTCGTACCTGCACTTCTGGCCAACGTGTTGCCCAAAGGCTCGGCAAGATTCGACAAAGAGACGCTGGGACAGGAGCTGGAGAACATGGGAACAGCGCTGGAATTTGATGCAGGCAACTTCTGGATCAAGTTCAGCTCGAGAGCTGTGAGCGAGGACCTGGCACGCCTGCTCACGCTGCTTTCGGATACCCTGCGCAATCCAGCGCTGCGCCCTGAGGAGCTGGAGACAAGCAAGAAAATCTTTGATTCAACTATCCGGCAGGACATGTTGGACACCAAAGAGGTAGCAGAAAATGCGCTCAAGTGGTCGCTTTACAAGCCAGACTCCGTCTATTACGAAAAGCCTTTCCCGGCTCAACTTAAGGAGCTGAGCCAGACAACGCTTCCAGATCTGCGCAAATTTCATGAGCGCACGTTCAGCGGCGCGAATGTTGTCCTGGCCATCGTTGGCGATGTTGAGCCAGCTCCACTGTTCGCCCTGGTGGAGAGGCTGTTTGGAAGCTGGAGCCGTGGGCGCGCCGGAATCGTCAAGACAGCAGCGGTAATCCCAAAAGGACAGGCCCGCCGTGTCATCGTTCCGGTGGCAGACAAAGAGAACGTTGATGTTTGCATCGGTCGTCCGGTCTCCGTAAGCATGACTGCCAGCGACTATCTGCCAGCTATCCTCGGAAACGCAGCGCTTGGCTATGACTCGTTTGTCTCCAGACTGTCCCCGGTCCGCCAAAAGTACGGACTGACTTACGACATATCCTCTGCCTTTCTGGACAAATACTACAAAGGTGGTCCCTGGGCCATTGAATTCTCGGTCAATCCTAAGAGCTACAAGCAAGCCATTGCAGTGGTTGAGGATATTGCCGGTCAGTACCAGCGAACAGGCATTACCGCAAAAGAGGTTAGCGAGGAGGCCGGGCGTCTGTCCGGTGAGTTCCTAGTCAGTCTGCGCACCCCGCAAGCGATTGCCCAGAGCCTGGCCACGCTTACCACGCTCGGCTTGGGCCCGGAGTTCATGGACAGATTGACACCGGGTTTGAAGGCTGTGACCAGAGCACAGGCCAACAAAGCGATTCGCTCCTATCTTTCGATCGACCATGCCGTCACCACCGTGGCTGGCTCTGTGGCGGCCGCCAAGACGCGCCGCTGAATTCACCCGGCGAACCGATAAAGCCCGGATTGGGATCCAGTGTTTTCCTTTTTAAATGACTTCCTCACCGGCATGACAATAGGAAACAGGGCAATAGGCCTGGCATTAGGCAACTTTCAATTGCTTAAGCACTTCAGGCGCTAAACTTGTCCGGTACCGGAGACTGCACGGAGGCTCGGATTGTGAAGCGATGTGACTGGGCCCGCGGTGAGCTGATGGCAGAGTATCACGACAGTGAATGGGGGGTGCCGGTTCATGACGATCGCGCCCTGTTTGAATTCCTCATTTTGGAAGGTGCACAGGCCGGGCTTAGCTGGGAGACAATACTTAAGAAGCGGCAGGCATACCGAGAAGCATTCGACAACTTCGAAGTCGCGGTTGTCGCCTCCTACGGAGAGAAGAAAGTCGACCAGTTGCTGGCCAATGGCCGTATTGTTCGAAACAGGTTGAAGATTCAGTCAGCCGTGAAAAATGCTCAACGATTCCTGGCAGTCCAGGAGGAGTTTGACAGCTTTGACAGGTTCATTTGGGTGTTTACGGGTGGGCGAACGATTCTCAACAGCTGGAAGGAGATTACAGAGGTACCTGCAAAGACGCGGGAGTCAGACCTGATGAGCAAAGAATTGAAGCGACGCGGATTTACCTTTGTAGGCTCGACCATATGCTATGCCCACATGCAGGCTACCGGCATGGTCAACGACCACTTGGTCAGCTGTTTCAGGCATGCCGAGCTTTGTCAATCAGTTCATTCCTGAACCCTGGCGCCGAGCTCTTTCGCTTTGTCCCCGGTCTCTCTGTGATCTGTTCGTGGGAGCCACGGCCAACGGAGAGCCGCTTTCATCTGCCAGCACCTGGTCAACGGCATAGGCAAGGGATTCCACGTTGGCTACGACGCTGAATATCCAGACGATCCCAATCCCGATGCCTGGTGTGACGAGTGCGAAGATCGCCTAGAAGAGGCTGGCGGCGAAAATATACTTTTGCCGGCCTTCAGAATGTCGAACAAAGCCATCGCGAAAATCCCAAAACTTACTCGATCCCCAGAGCGGATGAACGAACTTCCCTAATTGCTGGGCAACTGGCAAGACTAATCTGCAAGATCCAGGAGCAAGAAGCAGGACTCCCGGAAGCAGAACGCATGTGGACCCTTGCTTATGCCTGCGGCCGATCTCCCTAAAGGCAGCGCGGTGTAGCGGTCTAAATTGGGTCCTGACCGTCCGCTCTTGACACCACTAATTCTTTGAAGCCGGTCTGATCATCCATCACCCTGGAGAATCTCCATTCGGAACTGAAGTTGGCGATGACCACCTCGACTGTGCTGGCAACTGTGCAGCCTGCTAGGAGATGACCACCGTATGTGGTGCCGCTCTCGTCGGCCACACAGATGTG
>Ga0066388_100000060_pt1 | contig 32916 bp, 36 predicted proteins | sample PanSoiMetaGPlot6_FD_64539 | JGI IMG/M metagenome (GOLD analysis project Ga0066388, IMG submission 64539) | Tropical forest soil microbial communities from Panama analyzed to predict greenhouse gas emissions - Panama Soil - Plot 6 (Hybrid Assembly) | ecosystem: Environmental > Terrestrial >...
AAAATCTCAAAAATAATGCTTGACACGTATACTGTGTGTAGTACAGTGTATGACATACACCATATGCCGCACAGCCAAGACAACCCATCCCTTCTCGAAAACCTCCGGCTGGAGCTCCGCCGAGGCTCCCTGATCCTCGCCGTCCTAGCCTGCCTCCGCTCCGAGCAATACGGCTACACCCTGCGCAAGGCCCTTTCCGACCGAGGCATGGAAATCGAGGAAGGCACCCTATACCCCCTCCTTCGCCGCCTTGAAACCCAGGGTCTCCTGCTCAGCGAGTGGCGTGAGGAAGAGAAGCGCAATAAGCGTTTTTACCGCCTTTCCCCGCTTGGCACTGAAATCCTCGAAAAGCTTCTCGCTGAGTGGAAAGCCATTGACTCATCTCTCGACCAGATCGTGAAAGGCTAATGCCATGGATCCTCTCGAACGCTATCTCAACAATCTCTCAAAACTGCTCCCCGCTGCGCAGCGCGATGACATCATTCGCGAACTCTCCGAAGACATTCAGTCGGAAATGGATGACAAGCGCGAAGAACTCGGCCGCGCACTCAACGAACAGGAACAGATTGATCTTCTTAATCGCCGCGGAAATCCTCTCAAAGTTGCAGCCGCCTATCAGCAGGAACATCGCAGCCTAGCCTTCGGCCGCCAGTGGATCGGCCCCGTTCTCTTCCCCTTTTACATTCGCGTGCTGACCTTCAACCTCAGCCTCACTTTTTTCATTCTCACCATCATCTTTGCGGGCCTTTACTTCGGCGGCCAGACCGTTCATGTGAACGAAGTCTTCTCAAATTTTCTGCTTCAGATCTTTTTGCAGTTCACCGCCGTCACCATCATCTTTGCCCTCATCGAGCGCCACCTCGCCAAAAACCCGTCCCATTGGACCACACTGCAAGTGCGCTCCCTTCATCTTCCGGACGCCGAAAAAAGGCCTCGCAAAGTCTCTCGCCTCGAATCCATCTCCATCATCATCGCTTCCGCCGTCGCGCTCATCTGGATGCAAGCCGTCTGGAGCCATCTGTTTCTAATCTTCGGTCCCGCGGCAAGTTTTCTGCGCCTCGCCCCTATCTGGTACCAGATTTATTGGCCCACCGTCGCCATCATCTTCGCTAGCATGTTGCGCGCAACCGTTAACCTCGTTCGTCCCGACTGGGTCCGCTTCCGCGCCGTTTCGCGCATCATCTTTGATGCCGCTGGCCTCTTTCTTCTTTTTGTTCTTATTCGCGCGCAATACTGGGTCGTCCTAGCTGGAGAAGCAGAGAACCAACCTGCCGGCAAAGCCCACATGCTTCAAGTTGTTAATCAATGGACCTACTTTGCTCTTTGGATCGCCGCAGCGATCGCGATCGCGGAAACAGTCAGCCACATCGTTCGTTTCGTTCGCACAATTCACGGACCTTCGTCCGCCGGCATGTAGGAGGTGCCGCCATGAACCTGCTTCACACACTCGTCGCCACCCTCATCGAAGATTTTCCCGCCGTCCTCGGCATCCTCTACGCTTGCTTCCGCCTCGGCGTCCTTCTTTCCTATCTCACCGCCGTCGTTGGTCTAGGTGCCTCGGCGCATAAATTGCTCCGCCGGTCTCCTCGTTCGTCGTAGAGGATACGGATTTTTGACTTACGACCAGGCCATCAATTCATCGGAAGCAAATCCTTCGGCACAATCTCTTCGCCGCCCAAAAATATCCTTTCAATAGCGTCGTAAGCCTTGACGGTCTTCAGTGGATCCACGCTGAGTAGCAGCAGGTCTGCGCGTTTTCCGATTTCAATCGTGCCGCGATCTTTTTCGAGCCCAAACGCCTTTGCATTTTCCAGCGTTGCCGCTCGTAGAATTTGAGCCAGCGGCACCCCGGCAGCAAACCATTTCTCCAATTCCAATCGTCCATTCAGTCCTTGCGGATTTCCGATCCCTTCTCCCGACGGCGTGTCGCTCCCGAAAAGCAATCTCCCTCCCTCAATCTGCAGCAAATGAGTTGTCGCGCTCACTCGCGCCCCGGCAATTGCCATCGCTTTCGTTGGTTCTACACTAGATGAAAAAACCCTCGCTATTGCCTGCTTGTACTCGTCCGCCGTTGCCTGCCACGCCGCTTTTCCCGGATCGCTCTTCAAGTAATCGATTACGCTTCGCGGCAAAGCCTGTGCCAGTCGCGGATCATCCAGGATCGACCGGTCAAAAACCGACCTTTCTCCATAAACAACCTGCATCGTAGGTTGCACTCCAATTTGCGCTCGCGCCGCTGCGCTGACAATCCGCTTTGCCTCATCGCCCGGAACGATGCTTTGGCGGTCGCCCGGCCAATGCCAGAGTCCGTGGGCAATCACGTCCGTATGTGCGTTCAACGCCGCTTGCCAACCCTCCACACCGTTTGCGTGCACAACAAAAATCATCCCGCGTTTCTTCACAGCCGCTCGCATTGCTGCCAGTGTTTCCGCGCTCGGCACTGGCCAGTGGAATACTCCTCCAAATCCCGGCTCCACAAATGTCTTCACGCAAATTGCGCCCGTCGCTGCGGCCCGTTCCACTGCACGCTCCGGAGTGAAATCTTGTGGGTCAAGATTGGCGGGCCACTCTTTTTCATGAGCCTTGTCGTAAACAAGGTTCATGCGCTTGGCCGCTTCCGCGTCTTTCGGCGCTCGCTGCGCCGTGTATCCGCCTGGAATACGCGCTGCAGGTCCGCAATGAAAGAGACTCGGATGAAACGGCGCGGCATTAAACCACCCGAGTGTTCCTGGGACTATATTCAGGTCCACAATCGTTGTGAATCCAAACGCCAGGAATGACAGCGGAATCTGCGCCCGCAGCGCTTGCACCAACTCCGGATGCGCCTCAATTCCATCATCATCCAGCGGTGCCAACTCCCCCACGTGCACGTGCGTGTCAATCAATCCAGGGATCAGAAATTTGCCGCGCCCATCAATCCGCTTCACATCTGACGCGGTCTTCAGGTTCGTCCCGACCTCGGCAATTCGGCCATCCCGAATCATGACTGTCGCATGTTCCAGCGGACCCTTCCGCTCCGGCGTAATCACCGTCACATTTTCAATCACCGTTGCCGCAGTGGATTCCTCGGCCGTCTTTTCGGCGCGCGTCGGATTAGCTCCTTGCCCACGCGCTGCTCCGCAGAGCACGCTTGTCAGTACAAGTCCAACCCAAACTCTCCGGCTCAGGTTCTTCATCTCTGCCCCGCTTCTCTCCGACAGCCTTTCCCTACTTACGCTCTTCAATAGAAGAAAGTTCACTGCCCAATGCGGCCGGGGCACATTCATTTCCGTATCCCTTTCCGCAAATCGTATGTAGGGCATCGATTTAGGGTCCTTGCCTGTGGCTACAATAGCTTCATGCCTGACCGGCTTCCCTGGATCGCCGCCGACGCTGCTTCTCTCCGCCTGCTCGAACTTGCGGAAAAAGTCGCGGGCGCTCCCACGACTCTCCTCATCACCGGCGAATCCGGCTGCGGCAAGGACCATCTCGCACGCCTCATTCACGAACTCGGTCCTCGGCGCGACGCACCTTTTCTCAAAATCGATTGTGGTGCGCTTCCGTCCGGCCTCGTCGAAAGCGAGCTCTTCGGCCACGAACGCGGCGCCTTCACTGGAGCCGTCGACCGCAAACTCGGCCGCCTCGAACTCGGGGGCCTCGGCACTATTGTTCTCGACGAAGTCGCCGCACTTTCCCCCAACGCGCAAACAAAACTATTGCGCGTCCTGCAAGAACGCACCTTCGAGCGCCTCGGCGGCACCGAAACGCTTCGCATCGAGGCGCGCCTAATCGCGCTAACGAACGTGAATCTTCAAGATGCGGTCGCGGCAGGCCAATTTCGAGAGGATCTTTTTTTCCGCCTCAACGTCGTCGCGCTCGCGGTTCCTCCGCTTCGCGAACGCCGCGGCGACATTCTGCCGCTTGCGGAACATCTCCTCATTTCGCTCGCCGCGATTCACAATTGCCCCGACGCGAAACTTACCGATGCTGCTCGCCGCATGCTCTCCGCATACTCCTGGCCAGGCAACATTCGCGAACTTCGCAACGCGCTCGAACGCGCTCTGGTTTTCGGCAAAGGTCCCGAGATCGCTCCAGACGATTTTCCCGAAAATATCCGGACCGCGGCCGGTGGGACGGCCATGCTTTCCGGCCTCCGCTCTCTCGAAGACATCGAACGCGATGTGATCGTTCAGACTCTCGAAGCCACTCGCTATCACATTTCCAAATCTGCCGAAATCCTCGGCATCAGCCGTAAAACGCTTTTGGAAAAACGCAAAAAATACGGCCTACAATAGCCGCCAATGAAAATTCGTTTACTCATGCTCGGCAAAACCCGCCGCCCGGAAGTTCGCGCCGTCCTCGACGATTATGTAAAGCGCATCTCGCATTCCTGTCCGATCGAAGTAAACGAGGTGCGTGATGGCGAAGCCGCAATCAAACACGTCGACGCCGATCGCGCCGCAACTGCGCTTCTGCTTGACGCGAATGGCAAGCAGCGTGATTCCGAATCGCTCGCAAAGTGGCTTGGCGAACAGCGCGACCGCGGCACGCGCGAAATCATCTTCATCTGTGGCGACGCCGACGGCTTTCCAGACGATTTGCGGAAACGCGTGGCGCAAAAGCTCTCTCTCAGCTCCATGACCTATTCGCACGAACTCGCCCGTGTCATGCTTGCCGAACAGCTCTACCGTGCTTTCGCCATTCTTTCCGGCAGTCCATATCCCAAATAGGCCATGAAAACTGATCTCCATTTTCCCAAATTAACTTCGAAGCGCGTGATCATAGGCCTGTTCGCATGTGGATTGCTTGTTCTCGCGGACGCATTTTTCTTGGAACCAAACTGGATTCAGGTAACACATCACACGGTCCCCGCCCGTATTTCTAGGCCGCTCAAGATTGCACATCTCACGGACCTGCATACGTCGCGAATTGGGTTTCGGGAAAGAAGTTTGCTGCATACTCTGGATCGCGAAAAGCCAGACGTAATCGTTATTACGGGGGACACGCTATCACCTTGGGGTTCTTACAATGATGAGCGTCCGCTCCTCGAATCGCTTCACGCTCCACTTGGGGTGTGGCTCGTTCGTGGGAATTGGGAAAACTGGAGAAAGATCGACAAGGAACGTGAATTCTATAGGCAAAACGGCGTTCAATTTCTATTGAATCGGAATTCTCAAATAAACCCGGGTGTATTCCTCATAGGTCTGGATGACGCAACTTACGGGAACACAAACTTAGAAACAGCAGTGAAGGGAATCCCCTCTGGTGCATATCGCATCGCGCTCTTTCACAGCCCGTTGTTTTTCTCAAAGAGCGCTGGGCACTACGATTTGGCTTTATCAGGACACACTCATGGAGGCCAAGTGCGTTTTCCTTTTCTTCCTCCGCTGTGGCTGCCTGAAGGAATCGGACCTTACGTGGAAGGCTGGTTTGAAAAGGATGGCTCTCGAATGTACGTAAATAGAGGGATCGGCATGACAATTCTGCCCATACGTTTTGACTGCAGACCAGAACTCGCGATAATTACAATTGAGCCAATGGAGAAATGACACCGACTGGTGTACAAACTTACCCCATGTCTATTCGACTCATTCCCGACGACGACAAGCCGTACACCGCGATCGAGATCGCGCTCGAAGCGCCGCTGCCGGATTACGATATTCAGGACATCGAGCACCCAACGCCGCGTGACGTTGACGCAATTCTCGTCTCGCAAGGTTTTCGCGATCTCGTTGACGACGCGCGAGGCATTCTCCTCGAATTGATGGCTGCACCGCCGGATATTGCCGGCATCGAACCCGGCGAATCGCCGCTCGCGCCGCTTAACATCACCGATCACGACCCGTGTCATCTGGAATTGGTCCAGCTCACCGGCGCCATCTGCCCCGGCACGGAAGACGACGTCTATCGGCCCGGCCTGTGGATCGTGATCCGCGACACGCGTTGCAAAGCCGGCGAACCGTTGCCGATTATTGTGCGTCAACGCATCGAGCAAATCGCGCGCAGACTGATGAAGCGGTTGGCGCTCTAGGAAAATTCACGAATCATGCCGGAGGAAAAAGGATTGCTGATTGTCTATACGGGACCAGGAAAAGGAAAAACGACTTGTGCGCTCGGCACTGCATTTCGCGCTGTAGGTCAAGGTCTGAAGGTCCTGATGGTGCAATTCATCAAAGGTTCGTGGCACTACGGCGAGCTCGACGCGTCCAAAATGCTCGGCGACGATAGATTTGAAATTCGGCCGATGGGGCGTGGATTTGTGAAAATCGGCGGCGCGGAGACCGATCCCGAAGATATCAAGCTAGCGGAAGAGTGCTGGAGCACGGGACGCGATGCGATCTATTCCGGAAAATACGATTTGGTCGTGCTAGACGAAATCAATTATGTGATCAGCTATAAAATGCTTGATCCGGAAAAAATTGTTATCGCTTTGAAGGATCGTCCCGAGCGAGTCCACGTAATTTGCACGGGGCGAAACGCACACCCGAAGCTCGTTGAGCTTGCGGACCTGGTAACCGAAATGAAAGAAGTAAAACACCCCTATACGAAGGGCATTCTCGCGCAGCGTGGTATAGACTACTAAGGGTCGGAATCGGGAAGTTTTCATGGCTTGGTTTAAACGCGAAAAAAAGGGAATTGAAGAAACGACCCCGCCGGAAGAGCGGCGTGTGCGCACGGAAGGCCTGTGGACCAAGTGCGAAAATTGCCGGGCGATCACGTTCCGCAAAGATCTGGAACAAAATCTTTTTGTCTGCCCGAAATGCCAGTTTCATTTCAAGGTAAGCGCGAGTCAGCGACTCCAAATGCTCCTGGACGACCGCTGGACGGAACACGATGCGGGCATGGTTTCGACCGACCCGCTGAATTTCGTAGACACGAAACCGTACACAAAACGAATTAAAGAAGCACAGAAGAAATTGGGAATGAACGACGCCGTGATTACGGCGGAAGGGCAATTGAATGGACGGCCCGTGGTGGTTTGCGCAATGGAGTTTGGCTTCATCGGCGGTTCGATGGGCGCGGTGGTCGGAGAAAAGGTTACGCGCGGAATCGAGCTCGCGCTTTCGACGCGGCAACCGTTCGTCGCAGTTTCTTGCTCTGGCGGTGCCCGCATGATGGAAGGAACCATCAGCCTGATGCAGCTCGCAAAGGTTTCCGCCGCTTTGGCAAAGCTCGACGACGCAAAACTTCCGTACATTTCGATCTTGACAGACCCTACGACAGGTGGCGTGACGGCAAGTTTCGCGATGCTTGGCGATCTAAACATTGCAGAGCCGGGCGCGCTCATCGGTTTTGCCGGGCCGCGGGTGATCGAACAGACGATCCGGCAAAAGCTGCCGGAAGGATTTCAGCGCTCTGAGTTTTTGCTCGAACACGGTTTTCTGGATGCCGTCGTCCCCCGCAAAGAACTAAAAACGTTCGTTGCCTCCTCTCTTGACCTGCTGATTGGCTGAAATGAATTACACGGAATCGCTGAAGTATCTTCTTTTTCTGGGCAGAGAGCTTGCCGCGCCGACTCAGGCCGCTGCCGCAAAATTCGATTTGGAAAACATTTCCATGCTCGCGGAAAGGCTGGGGCACCCCGAGAAAAAATATCGCAGCATTCACATTGCTGGAACAAATGGAAAAGGTTCGACCGCGGCGTTTACAGAATCGGTTTTAAGAACCGCTGGAATCAAAACGGGCCTCTACACTTCGCCGCATCTCGAAAGAATCAACGAGCGGATTCGCGTGAACGGCGATGAAATTTCAGATGAAGAATTTGGGCAAACATTTACGAAAATCCACGCGCTGATCGAAGAATTGATGGCGCAGGGAAAATTACGCGCGCACCCGACATTTTTTGAAGTGGTGACTGCGCTTGCGTTTGAACATTTTGCAAAAGTAGGAGTGAAATTTGCGGTTTTTGAAGTTGGCCTGGGCGGACGATTGGATGCGACGAACATTTTGACGCCGGAAGTCGCCGTGATTACTCGGGTGGATTTTGATCACGAGAATTTCCTTGGCCATTCACTCGAGGAAATTGCCGCGGAAAAGGCAGGGATTATCAAGCTGGGCGTGCCGCTAGTTTTGGCGAAACAGCACCTTGCTGTGCGCGAAGTAATTCTGAATCAAGCAGCGAAATTGAATTCACCGGTTGTTGAAGCCGAAAAAGAATTTCGAGCGGAGCAGATTGGGTTCGAGGGAGGATGCATTCGCGCCAACGCTACTGAAATAAAGAGCGGAACGAAATTTCATGTTGCTCCGAAGCTACGCGGACGATTTCAACTGGAGAACGCGATCAATGCGATTGCAGTGGCGAGAATTTTGAAGGGAGGCGGAGAAAAAATTGGCGGCGAGGCAATTGAAGGGGGAATTGCGGATGCAGTCTGGCCCGGGCGCATGGAGAAGCTGCAATCGAATCCGGATGTTTATCTGGATGGAGCGCACAATCCATCAGCGGCGAAAGAGCTGGCAAATTTCTTAAGTGAGAATTTCGTACGACGCCGCGTGACGCTGCTTTTTGCCGCGATGCGCGACAAAGCGGTGGATGAAATTGCTGGGATTCTTTTTCCGTTTGCCAACGATGTGATTTTCACTCAGCCGAAGATTTCTCGCGCGATTTCCGCCGGGCGTCTTGCGGAAATGGCGGGCGAGTATGCCGCGCGTTTTCGCGTGATTCCCGATGCGGGAGCGGCATTGGACGAAGCGTTGACGTCGGCTCGAACGGGGGACGCGATCTTCATCACCGGATCGCTCTATTTGGTGGGTGAGCTGCGGCATCATTGGAAGACGCGATCGCAAGTTGCGGCTCGATAGCAGGCAGTAAACGAGAGCTTGCCGCATCAAACAAAAAACAGGTCAAAGGAGCGATTCATGGCCCAGCCGGTTGCAGGCAACGATAAAACTTTAGGCGAACACATTCGCGAAACAGGCTCACCCGCAGCGCGTTTGATTGGATTTGAAGTTCCGGAACACGGAAATGGCCGGGCACTGGTAACCTTGCAGGCAGGGCCGCAGCACACGAATCCAATGGGAACCTTGCATGGCGGGATTTTGTGCGACATCGCGGATGCCGCAATGGGAATTGCGTTCGCAAGCACGCTTGCCCCGGGCGAATCGTTTACGACAGTTGAGTTGAAGATCAATTTCTTGCGGCCAGTGCGCGAAGCGAAGTTGCGCGCGGAAGGAAAAGTTGTGCACCGCGGACGAACGATTGGTTACGCGGAGTGCGACGTCGTGGATGAAAACGGGAAACTCATCGCAAAATCCAATTCCACGTGTCTTGTATTGCGCGGAGAGCAAGCAGCAGGACGGTAAGAAAGAATCTTGAACTTTCCATCTGGCAGTGATCGATCAACAAAACTGGGGACTGATTAGCGGTCGTGCCAATGGAATAGCTTGTGCGTGATTTTTCACTCGCCATCACACTTCAACAGAGTAAATACGTCCGAAACGCGAGCATTAGCGCCGGCCAATTTGCTGTTAGGAGCAGGACCGTTTTTGTCGATCCAGTCGAAGAGGAACTGCGTTCCGCTGGCAAGCTGTTCCCCCGCGTAGCCGAAGAAGGAAGCGTGTGGCTGGAAAGCCGGGCGCATCAGCTCGCTCTTGCCTTGCTTGCTGCCATCAATGTAAAGCTGCAAAGTTTTCAGGATTCCGTCGTATTCGTTTTGGTATTCGGTGTTTGTCATGCCGCGACAGTAGGGTGCAACAATGAAGGGCGTCAACAGCCAAACATGGCCAAAGCTGGCCGCCGGCATTAGCCATTCAGGTGTTATTGAATTCGATGATCCTCGAGATGAAACTGCCGCCCGGTGCTCCCATCGGGAGGTTCCGGGCGAAAAATGAGCCAAGCGAGGTAGCCAATGGGAAAAAACAAAAATACGACGAGCACTACCAGGAGGGGAGACTTTCCGCGCCTTCGTGCGTCTTCGGCACAAAGCTTAATTGAAGCAATAAACAGCCACAGAGTACAGCAGGCGAAAACCAAGAAAACCGCGATGTACAGAAAGTCATGCATGTTCTTCTCTTTGCAAAGATACGCGAGGATGCCACAACTTGGCCAGAGCTTCGACCCCAGCGCTCGCATTTCAAGTATAACGACCCAACCGTGGCCAATTCCTGGCGCAAAAATTGACGTTTAACAATTTTCCAAATCACTGCGCGCACGATAAACTTGTGCGTTCGAACGGGGATCTTATAGTCCGACCAAAAGGACGAGGATGGCTTCACAGCCCACAAGCAAGAGCGAAAAACCCTTGGTAGGTATCATCATGGGGTCGACTTCCGATTGGGAGACGATGCAACACACGGCGCAGACCCTGGAAGAGCTTTGTGTACCGTTCGAAACGCGAGTGGTTTCCGCGCATCGAACGCCAGACTTGCTTTTTGAATATGCGTCGAGCGCGGAAAAGCGCGGAATTGAAGTGATTATTGCGGGAGCAGGCGGCGCGGCGCATTTGCCGGGGATGACGGCATCGAAGACGGTTTTGCCTGTGCTTGGTGTGCCGGTGGAATCGAAAGTTTTGAAAGGACTCGATTCGCTGCTTTCGATTGCGCAGATGCCGGGAGGAATTCCTGTGGGAACGCTGGCGATCGGAAAGGCGGGTGCGATCAACGCAGCCCTACTGGCGTCAGCGATTTTGGGCACGAAATATCCCGAGATTCGGGAGGCCTTGAGGAAATTCCGGGCGAATCAAACGAACAAAGTATTGGCGACGCCCGACCCCGCGATACTGCTTGGCAACTCAGAAACACTCACGAAGAAAAAAGCGAAGAGGTAGTCGCGTGACGATTGGGATTCTCGGCGGCGGACAGCTCGGTTACATGCTGGCGCTGGCGGGCTATCCGTTGGGGTTGCACTTTCGCTTTCTCGACCCTTCTCCGCAGGCGCCAGTCGGAAGAATCGCGCACCGCGTGACGGCGGAATACTCCGATCATGATGCGCTGGAGAAATTCGCCCACGGTTTGGAGCTCGTAACCTACGAATTTGAGAATGTGCCCGTAGAAGCGGCGCGATTTCTGGCGAAGCATTTACCGGTATATCCACCGCCCGACGCGCTCGAAGCCGCGCAGGACCGGCTGAGCGAAAAGAAACTTTTTCAGAAATTGGGGATTGCTACGACTTCGTTTGCGGTAGTTAATCGTGCCAGCGAAATTGATGAGGCGATAAGAAAAATCGGATTGCCTGCTGTTTTGAAAACGCGGCGGATGGGCTACGACGGCAAAGGGCAGTGGATGCTGCATACGCAAGATGATGTAGCCCGCGTGAGGAGCGAATTTCCGAATACGCCGCTGTTAGTCGAAGATTTTGTGGCGTTCGAAAGGGAGGTTTCCATCCTTGCGGCGCGGAATCGAACCGGGGAGACTGCATTTTATCCGCTGGTGGAGAATCATCATCTCGGTGGAATCTTGCGGCTATCGATTGCACCCGCTCCAAAACTGAACACAGCGCTGCAAAAGGCGGGGGAGCGAGCTGCCGAACAAGTAATGCAAGAATTGAACTACGTGGGCGTACTGGCGATTGAATTTTTTGAGCGTAACAGAGAGCTAATCGCGAATGAAATGGCGCCCCGCGTCCACAATTCCGGCCATTGGACGATTGAAGGAGCGACGACCAGCCAGTTTGAAAATCATTTGCGCGCGGTGATGGGATTGCCGATGGGTTCGACGGCAACGCCGGGAGTCTCGGCCATGCTGAATTTGATCGGGGAAATCCCGCAACCCGCCGACGTCTTGGCCATTCCAGACGCCCACCTGCACCTGTATGGGAAGTCGCTGCGGCCAAACCGCAAAGTTGGACATGTGACACTGCGTGCCGCGTCTTTAGAAGAGTTAAACCGCCGGCTGGTGCAGCTGCCGGAGTTTTTCCAGCGGGCGGAATTCTGTTTACCAGCCCGCCCAGCAGTCGTGGCTAGCTTGCTTTAACATACTGAAAATGAATAGGATATTTAGCCATTTTGTCATGAGATATCGGGAGGTTGCCGCTGCAATAGGGCGAATGCTACGATTTGACTCTCGCATGTCCCTCCGAAGTTCCCACAAACCGAGAGTCGGCATCCCCTGGCGCACCAGCGACGAAGAGCGCAAGGCGGAACGCGAAAAACTGGACAATTATTTTGAAGCAGTGCGGCGGGCAGGAGGCGAGCCAGCGGAAATCTCCCTGCATCTTTCGCCGGAAAAGCTTGCCGCGGAGATCGAACGGCTGGACGGATTCGTTTTGCCGGGGAGCCCCGCGGACGTGGAGCCGAGCCGGTATGGGGCGGAGCGCCACGCGAAAACGAAGACTTTGGATCCGGCCCGGGAACGCACAGACAGCGCAATTCTCGACTACGCGATTGCCGAGCATAAACCGGTGCTCGCGATTTGCTACGGCTGCCAGATTTTGAACGTTCACCGGGGCGGATCGTTAGTGCAAGACATTCCCGCGGAACGGCCTGGGAAGGAATTGCATGGGAAGACGGATTTGGCAGCAGGGGCGAGAAGGGGCGATGCTGAGCACGATGCGACGCTTGCGGCGGGAAGCCGGCTGGCGAAACTTGCGGGCAGCCAGCACGTGCGCATCAACAGCAGCCATCATCAGGCGATTGACAAACCGGGTGAAGGATTGCGCGTGACGGCGCGTTCGCCGGAAGGAATTGTCGAGGGTGTGGAACTCGAAGGCGAGCGCAACTGGGTGGTGGGCGTGCAGTGGCATCCGGAACGGATGACGGATAATGCATTTGCGCTTAAAGTTTTTGGAGATTTTGTCGCGGCTGTGGACAAGAGTCGAGCAGCGATTGCACCGAAATAGTAAACGGTGCGCATCAACATATGTGCTTTGCTTCTGGCCTTTCTTAAAATTTATTTGGGGGAATCATGATTTCTTTGGCGGGGAAGGCTGCGTTGATCACGGGGGGGTCGCGCGGAATTGGAGCGGCCGCGGTGAAACTTTTTGCGCAAGCCGGCGCGGATGTCATTTTCAGTTACAACAAGGCGAAAGATGCAGCGGCAGCAGTGGAAACGGAAGCGCGAAAGCACGGGACGCGCGTGGAAGCGTTCAAAGCGGATGTGAGCAAACACTCCGAAAACAAAAAATTAGTCGAACAGACGATTGCGCGGTTGGGGCGGCTGGATATTCTGGTGGCAAACGCAGGTGTGTGGAATGTGGAAGATTTGCCGATCGAGAAGATGACGGAAAAGCAGTGGGACGAAATGATGCAAATTAATTTGAAAAGCGTCTACTCGATTATTCATTTCGCTGTGCCACACATGATCAAGCAGAAGTCCGGAAAAATCATCGCGATTGCGTCTACGGCGGCGCAGCGGGGAGAATCGTTCCACACTCACTACGGTGCATCAAAAGGCGCGATCGTGAGTTTGGTCAAAGGGCTTTCGACGGAGCTGGCACGGCACGGAGTCTTGGTGAACTCGGTGGCCCCGGGATGGGTGGCGACGGACATGTCCAATCCCGTGCTGGACACGAAAGCAGGGCAAAAGATGGCGGCAGCGGCCATTCCGCTGGGGCGGCCCGCGACTGCCGAAGAAATTGCGGGGCCGATTTTGTTTGCGGCCTCCGACCTAGCCAACTTCATGACCGGAGAGATCATCAATGTAAACGGAGGTTCGGTCTTGTGCGGATGAGACTTTCCCTTTGTTTGCTGGCGATTTTCGTTTCCGTTGTTGGCGCTGCCTCGCGTACGGCTGCGCAAGCGGCGGAAACGATGATGCCGGACGCGAGCGCCGCGAAAGCGAAGCATCTTCTGGATCAAGTGATTGAGGCGATGGGCGGACAAGCGTATCTGCAAACGCGCGAGACGGATTGCACGGGACGCCTGGCGCAATTTGAGCACAACGGAGATCTTTCCGGGTACACGAATTTTCGCGACTACTGGCATCTGCCGGACAAAAACCGAACCGAGTACGAAGTGAAAGGCGCGAAAGGCGGATTGCTCGGTGTGCTCATCGGGCAGATTCCATTTAAGGGCGGAACGATCATCGAACTCTACAACGGCGACGATGGCTGGACGATGGATCGTAGCGGCGTGAGCGAACAACCGGCTTCGAATATCACGGACTTCAAAGAGCAGACCAAGCGTGACATTGATAACGTGCTGCGGTTCCGGTTGAAAGAAGAAGGGATGGTGTTTCGCTACGGCGGCCAGGATTTGATTGACATGAAGCCGGTGGAATGGGTGGAGCTGGTGGACCGCGAGGACCGCTCATTCAGGCTGGCTGTTCTACAAAATTCACATTTGCTCGCGCGGAGCGTAGTGATCACGCGCGATGAAACGACCCGCGAGCGAACGGAAGAAGTGACGGCCTACGGAAATTACCACATGCAGGGATCGGTAATGGCGCCGCTTCAGGTGGAACGCCGGCGGGATGGCCGCAGATTGTTCCAGGCATTTTTTGATGCATGCAGCTTCGACCAGCATTTTCCTGCAGATTTTTTCACCAGAGCTTCGCTCGAGAAGAAATACACTGAAAGCTACAGCAAGAAGGACCGCGACAAAGCGGCAAAGCAAAGAGAAAAAGAAGAACGCAATAACTGAATTTGCGAAATCTTGCGGTGATGGCCTGCAAGATTGATGTTACCCAGAAAGCCGCGCTAGACTGCAGCCCTCTCATGCAGCTTACTCCCCGCCAAAAACAAGCGCTCGAATCCATATGTGAAACGTTTTTGCCGCACGCGGAGGGATGGCCTTCCGCCGTGGAAATGGGTGTGCCGGAAGCGCTGGCAGAGGCGCTGGACTTCAATCCGCGCACTCACGGGCGCGCACAATTTCTGAATTTGCTGGATGTGTGGAATTCGAAACTACATGCGTTTTTGCTGGCTGGGCGCTACGAGAGATTTTCCAGTATGGAGAAAGAAGTTCGCGAGCAGATTCTGCGTTCGTGGGCAAGGAGCAGTCTTACCAAAAGGCGAGCTGCGTTTCAGGGATTGCGGAAGGCGATTGGATTCCTGTACGTGATGTTGCGCGATAGCAGCGGGGGAAGCGCGGTTTGGAAAAAAATAAAATATCCCGGGCCGCTGGGAGTGCAGAAGCCACAGACACGGCGACCTCTGCACACCATGGTTCCAGAAAAAGAGCTCGCGCTGGCGTGTGACGTTTGCGTGATCGGATCGGGCGCCGGAGGTGGGGTTGCCGCGGCCGTACTAGCAGAGGCGGGGAAGGATGTCGTGGTGATGGAAGCAGGAAATTACTACGACGACATGGATTTCGACGGCGCGGAGCTGGGCGGATTTCAAAGGTTGTACCTGGAAGGCGGATTCGCGGGAACAAAAGATCATAACGTCGGAATTTTGGCAGGCGAATGTTTAGGTGGTGGGACAATCGTCAATTACTGCACGTCATTTCGAACGCCGGACGATGTTCGAAATGAATGGGCAGAGGCAGGAGTGCCGTGGATCGCAGGTACAGAGTACACGAAAAGTTTGGACGCGGTATGCGAGCGGCTCCACGTAAATCGCGAGCACAATCGCGTGTCGGCGCGAGAGCAAGTTCTGGAGCGCGGGCTGAAAAAGCTGGGATGGCACGTGGATGCTATGCCGCGAAATGTGACGAACTGCGATCAGGGGAAAATTTGCGGGTACTGCGGCTACGGTTGCACGATCGGGGTTAAGCAATCAACCACGAAGACCTGGCTCGCGGATGCGCAGGCAAAGGGTGCACGAATTGTCATTGGGACCAGAGCGGAGCGCGTTGAAATCGAAGCAGGCACTGCGACGGGAGTCGAAGCCGTTTCGAAGGACGGGCATCGCGTGCATGTCAAATGCAAAGCCGTAGTCGTGGCGTGCGGGGCGATTCATACGGCGGCACTGCTGATGCGTTCCGGCCTCGAGAACGAGCATATTGGGCAGCATTTGCATTTGCATCCGGTTTCGAACGTGTGCGGAATTTTTGAAGAAGAGATTCGTCCGTGGGAAGGAACGATGCAGGCGATTTACTCGGACGAGTTTCGAAACATGACGGGAAATTACGGCGTCAAATTCGAAACCACGGCGCTGCAGCCCGTGATTGCGATGGCGCCCTTGCCTTGGCACAATCCTGAGCAATTCCGCGGTTTGATGGAAAGGTTTGTAAATACTTCCGCGATTGGAGTCCTGCTGCGGGACCGATTTGGCGGTAGAGTCCGAATCGATTCGGAGGGGAACCCGGTTTCATCCTACTCAGTCTCAGAATTCGACCGCACACATTTGCGAAGAGGATTTCTTGGCGCGGCGCAGATTCTGGAAGCGGCAGGAGCGAAGCTGATTTATTCGCCACACGCGAAATTCTGTTCCTATGAACCGAGGAAGCGCGGAACGATTGAAACGTTCGAAATCCAAATGGATCGGGCTGGATGGGGCGATGGCCAAATTTCGCTGTTCTCGTTTCACATCATGGGAACGGCGCGGCTTGGAGCTTCGCGCAAAAGGTCGGCAACGAATCCCGATGGAGAAACGTGGGAAGTGCGAAACTTGTTTGTGATGGATGGATCGTCCTTCCCTTCCGCTTCCGGAGTGAACCCGATGATTTCGATTGAAGCCATCGCGCACCGCAACGCCCAAACGCTGGCGGCGAACCTTACTTCGAATTGATGTATTTTTCGCCTTGTTCGTCGAGCAGTTCCAGCGGCAAAGCGCCGTCACGCAAAATCACGTCGTGAAATTCGCGGATGTCGAACTTCGGTCCCAGTTTTAGTTGCGCTTCTTTTCGCAGCTTCACAATTTCCAGCTGACCCATCTTGTACGCAAGGGCTTGCGCAGGCCAGGAGATGTAACGGTCCACTTCCGCCAGCGATTCCTGCGGAGCGTGTTCCTGGAAGAAAGCGATTGCTTGTTCGCGCGTCCAGCCCATCGAGTGAATGCCGGTGTCCACTACGAGCCGAACGGCTCGGAAGCGTTCGCTCGCGAGTCGCCCAAAGCGATCGTAAGGATCGGTATACAGGCCGAGCTGGCTGCCAAGCGACTCCGCGTAGAGCGCCCACCCTTCGGCGTACGCGCTGTTTCCGTAAAAGCGCCGGAACTCCGGAAGGCCCGTCATCGAGCGCGCGACAGCGCCCTGGTAAACATGCCCCGGAACCGCTTCGTGAAGAACTAGGGCTTGCTTGTCGTAGCGAACCTGCTTTTCCGGCTGGTACGTGTTTAGGTTGAACCAGCCGGGTGTACTGCCGTCGGGTGATGGAGCCTGCGCGTTCGTAGCCGTCGCCGCTTCGCGATCCGGGGGAATTGGGCGAACGCCGTATAGCAAAATCGGAATCCGCTTAAAGAGCGAGGGCAGTAATGGCTCGATGATCTTGGCAACGTTGCGGGAGTAAATCAGCATGTCCTCTTTCGAGCGGAAATGCTGTTCTGGCATAGCGTCGAGTTTCTTCTCAAATTCCTGCAGCGTGCCGGTGAAGCCCGTTTCACGGGCCGTGGCCAGCATCTCGGCTTCAAGACGCTGCAGCTCCGCTTCGCCCGTTTTGTGAATCTCTTCCGGTGTGGAGTTTGTCGTAGTAAGGCGGCGAACGAGAATCCCGTAAGCTTCTTTGCCGCCAGCGACACCGCTGATACCGTCCGTCTTGCGGGCCTTTGGGGCGTACGTTTGGGTCATGTATTTTTGCAGCTTGCGCCAGGCCGGCAAGAACTCCTTGTCGTAGGCGGCTTCCGCGTCGCTGCGCAGTTTCGTCTGCTCTTGCGGCGTAAAATTGGATGGAAAATTGCGGAACGGAGCAAGCAGTGGCGAGTCTTTTTTCTCCTGAGCCACTTGTGCATCTATTTGTTTGGTGACGCGGTCAACTACGATGGCCGGCTGTGTCCAGCCTTCCTGAATCGCTTCATCGAGAATGGCGAGGTTTTGGTCGATATAGGCGGGAACGCCGTGCAGGCGCGCCAGGATATTTTGATAGTCAGCCAGCGTCCGAGCGGGCATGCGATCTATCGTCAGGTAAACGCGATTGTGGAATCCATAAAGCTGGCCGACTCGAAGAAGATGAACGCTGAGGTCGTAGGATTCCATCTGCGAATTGAGATCGTATTTGAGTAGGCGGGCACTGAGCTGGTCTTGTTCGGAGAGTGAATCCAATTTGAACTTTTCCAGCTCTGCAAGGCGGGAACGCATACGAGCGAGGCGCAGCTCGCGGCCCGCCTTTGAAAGGTCTGACCAGCGGTCGTCGTAATCGTGGCGGCCTACGCCCGTCGCATACTCAGGCTCATCCTTAAGCGTTTCTTCAAAATAACTCTTGAAAAAGTCCTGAATGGAAGCGGACGGCGATTGCGCCTTGCAATGCGGCGCGTCGAACCAGAGCGTCAAAGCAAACAAAACCAACACAACAACAACGAGACTCTTTTTCATGCATGACCCCTTTGTGGCGCGGGAATTGTATATCAGACGTGTCTAAAAGGTCTGGAGTTACATTCGCGGAGGCTCGCTGTTGAATTACCTTTCTATAAATACTACTCAAAAGGGTAAGAATTTTCGCCAGGGTATGGTTGTTGCGTTGTCCGCATTTCCTGCGGTTTATACTACAATCCGCGCTCACGTCCCCAGTAGAATTGAGACGACCGGCAAGTAGCTTGGCCGCCAGCGGCCATCACTTAGATCTTGAAAGTATGCGGATACTGCGCACAGTTCAAGCGCCGGCGCAAGCTTCCCTTGGTGAGGCAAGTTGTGGCGGCAAGCAATTCAAAACGCGTCTTGGGACGACGTTCGGAGCGCGGCGTTAGCCTTGTGGAATTACTGCTGTCGCTTGCTGTCCTTACTATTCTATTGATCATTTCCGTGCCAACGCTGTTGAAGGCATACCGCTCCTATCAGCTGAGTGATGCCGCTTCACGATTTTCCGGAATACTCAAGTCCACTCGATTTAGCGCGATTCGAAAGAATGCATCCGTCAGTTGCCAGGTGAAGAAGACCGGAGCGATATGGACAATTTGGGTGGACCTTGACGGGGATGGAGTCGCCGAGTCCACCGAACCGCAGATTTTGGTGACAGGGACCGTTTCGCTGCTGGGCAGCGGTTCCGTGCCGGCTCCAACTGCGATTGCCGCAGCCTTGGGAGCAGCCAGCCCTGCCATCAATGTTCTTTCTCCGGGAAATGCTACGGTGACCTACGATCAACGAGGGGCGCGCCAGTTTGCCGGCGCCGCGTCCGTGGACGTTTTTTATTTGGGGAATCCGAATATTCCAGGCCTGGGGTTTTGCGCCGTTGTACTCGTTCCTTCGGGGACGGTGCAGGTATGGACGGCTGGGCCAGGCGGAACATGGCAGAGGGTCAGCTAGAGAATCGGCGATGAGCAAGAACGCAAATCGTACGCGAAAGCATTCGAAAGGGCCGCGAGGCTTCTCTCTCGTGGAGATGCTGATCGCCACGCTGATTTTGTTGATTGGCCTCGTGGGAATTGCACAGCTCGTGCCGACTTCGATTCTTCTCAATCAAAAGGGTCGATTGGATTCGACCTCGCTCGTGTTCGCGCAGAGAGAATTAGAGCAAATGCTCGCGCAGCCTCTGACGTCCGCGACGTTTTTTGAAGCGAACGGAGCGTTGTGTGCCACGGCATGCCGGCTGGGTAACCCAGCGACGCCCAATGTCGCTGTGGGGAGCCCGGTCATCATAGTGAACAACCGTCCGCTGATGGATTTTGTGTCCGCGCCCACGCCCGACTACAGCTTTACGTACACGGATCCCAACGATCCTTTCGCGGTGACGTACGACGTGCGCTGGGCCGTCGTCACAATGGTTAACGGGTCTTCTATCACGGGGAAGCGCTTCATCGTGGGCGTGCGGCAACTGAATGGAGCCGGCTTCGTTCCGGCAGTGACACTCGACGCGATGAAAGAACAATGAGCAAACGATTCAACCCGCGCACACGAGGATTCTCGCTCATCGAGCTGGTGATGGCGCTGGCGATTTTTTTGATCGTTTGTGCGGTGGCGTTCGAAATGCTTATGGGCGCAATGAAGCGCTATCACGACGACTCTCAACTCTTGAACACATTTCAAGAGGCAAGGTTCGGACTGGACCAGATGGTGCGCGATGTAAACGATGCGGGCTTCCCCCCACGAAATCAATTTCAATCGAATGTCACCCCTGATGTGAATTTGTATGCCGTAACCGCGGTTGCCTGGGGTGGAGGTTCCTATCCGACTACTCCATGTATCATCGGGACGACCTGTTCCGTCCCCGACGGGGATGACATTATTGTGGAGACCATCATCAATCCGAATAATCCTCCGCCGCACGTCGTGCAGTGGGTTCGTTACAAGCTTGTTGGCACGACGCTTTATCGAGGAGTCCTGGACAAAAGCAATACGCCGGGCGCCGATCCCGACGCATTGACGAGTGGTACTGACGTGCTGGTGCCGTATGTTCAGAACGTGATGAACAATCCTCCTGCGGCTCAACTGGCGGCATTGCAAACGACCTATCCGGCGATGTATCCGGGCGGAAATCCCGTCCCGATGTTTCGATACTTTTGCGAGTCTTTGCCGCAGCCGCGTGATTGCACGGATCCGGCCGCAAGTACAAATGATCCGACGCACGTTGTTAGCGTCGTCATCACTTTGATCGTTCAGGCGCCGACAACGGAAATGCAGACCGGCGTGCCGCGGCTCGTACAACTAAAAGGGCAGGGGCGACCACTCAATCCCGATTGATAAGAAAGGCGGACAGGGCGACTGAGGCGTGGAGTCAAAAAAGAAAACTCGCAAAAAGAATGAGGAATCGGGGATTGCACTCCTGCTCTCGATTTTCGTGCTGCTCCTCGTGTGCGTAGTTGGTATCGCGATGCTGGCGGCGTCAGGTTCGGAAACCTCATTGACGGGAAATTACCGCTCTTCGACGGCAGTCTATTACGCCGCGCTCTCCGGCTTGGAGGAAGGGCGGGGAAGACTGCTGCCGAGGAATCCGAACTATCTTGGACCGTATCTCCCGGCGCCGGGCTCGACGCTTCCGCTGGGTAATGTCATCTACATTCGAAACCCGCTTCCGGGAGATTCGGTCACGACAATTGATCCTCAGAATCTGGGAAATCCGAGCACCTTCCCGGACACACACTACCAGCTTGAATTTCCGTTGCAAAACCCGCCGTCAAACGTCCAGTACGTTTCATCAGCCGCAACGATCACCAATCCGGCCAATTCGGCCAACCCGCTCTACAAATGGGTACGAATTAACGCGCTCACGGAAAACGCTTTGCAGATCAATGTTAATTGCAGCGGTGGAGGCGGATGCGGCGGTGGGGGATTCAACCAAAACTCTCTGGTTTATTATGACGGCGCGAATTTGACGCGGACGCCTACGCAGTATCAGGCATTCGGCATCACGGCTCTTGCGGCACTTCCTGATGGAAGCAGGAAACTGCTGCAGTATGTGGTTGCGCCGACTGCACTGAGCGTGCCAATCGCAGCGACTTTGACGCTCGCGGGGCCAGGCACCGTCGGTAGCGTAATTTCTTTTAATCCGCCGTCCTCCGCCAATTCCTATTACATAAACGGAAACGACCAGTCGGGAAGCGGCGGACTTGTTTGCACCCCGCAACCCGCTTTGCCCGGCGTCGGAGTGTATGACAGCAACGACTACACTAGCGTGAACGGGTCCCTGTCGGCTCCTCCGCCCAAGGCAGTTCACTACACTGGCGCCGGAGGAACAACTCCGAACGTTTCTCCGTCTCCTTACATACATCCGAGCAATTCGACAGTGGACATGACCGATCCGGTCTCGCTTTCGAATTTTGTCGTGACGATCCAAAACGCTGCGGACAGCATGATTGCGGGACCGGCAACTGACGCCAACATGCCTGCGGGAATGTCTGCCTCGAATCCGATGACGGTGGTCGTGAACGGAAATCTCACGCTGAATGGTTACACAGGATATGGATTGCTGGTGGTGACCGGAGCGCTGAACTACTCCGGCGATTCTGGGTGGAAGGGAATCGTCCTGGTGATTGGGCAAGGAATCATGAACGAAACCGGTTCGGCGGACGGCGGCGAATTTGATGGCGCAGTATTTATCGCGAATACCGTCGGTGGGGGCGGAGGTGGAGGTGGGGGAGGAGGCGGGGGAGGAGGTGGCGGCGGGGGTGGCGGACCTTCCCTCGGACCTGCTTTCTATACCATCTCGAGCCCCGGCGGCAAAGGCATCTACTATGACTCTTGCTGGATTGCCGCGGCCTTGAGGCCGGTGAGTTACCGGGTACTAGCATTCCACGAAATCCCGTACCCGTGAGTCGCGCCGGATTTTGGTGCGTCTTCCTGCCTGGCTGTATACTATGCAGATGCAAATGAGCAGGAAAAGCGCGCAGGGTGACCTTGCATTACACGGAACGACCGTATTGTGCGTGCGCAAAGACAATAAAGTGGTGCTCATCGCCGACGGACAAGTAACCATGGGCGATCACGTAATGAAACACTCCGCGAAGAAAACGCGGAGATTGTTTCAGGACAAAGTTGTGGCTGGTTTCGCGGGTTCGACGGCGGACGCGATTTCGCTGTTCGAGCGGTTTGAAGGGAAGCTCCAGGAATTTTCCGGGAATTTGCAGAAGTCCGCTGTGGAACTGGCGAAGGAATGGCGGAAGGATCGCGCGCTGCGGCACCTCGAAGCGCTACTGATTGTAGCGGACGCAAAGGGGACGTTTATCTTGTCCGGCAACGGTGATGTGATCGAACCGGACGACGGAATTGTGGCGATTGGTTCCGGAGGCACATACGCGCTAGCTGCGGCGCGGGCGCTCTTGAAACATTCGAAACTTGCAGCGAAAGATATGGCCCTCGAGGCGATGCGCATCGCCAGCGAGATTTGCATTTTTACCAACGCCAACTTTACAGTGGAAGAGTTGTAGGGGCAACGCGCGGAGCAGTATCCTGATTCTCAATAGACGGAAACTTCAAGAAAAACCAAATGGCAAGCAAGTCCGATAAAGAACTGATTTTCATGCCAAACGGGGGAGCACCCGCAGGGAGCGAAGGCGAAGAATTCTTGCCCGCACTTGATGAGATGACGCCGCGGGAAATCGTGGCGGAGCTCGACAAATATATCGTAGGCCAAGGGGCGGCAAAGCGAGCTGTGGCCGTGGCATTGCGGAACCGCGTGCGGCGGCAGAAGTTGCCTGCGGAAATTGCGGAAGACATCCTGCCGAAAAATATTCTGATGATTGGTCCGACGGGCGTGGGCAAAACAGAAATTGCGCGTCGGCTTGCGCGGCTGGCGGGCTGCCCGTTCGTGAAGGTGGAAGCCTCGAAGTATACGGAAGTCGGCTACGTGGGCCGCGACGTGGAATCGATGGTGCGCGACCTGGTCGAGACTTCGATCGACATGGTGCGCGAAGAGAAACTGGACGAGGTCGCGGATCGCGCGGAGCAGGCCGCCGAAGAACGGGTGCTCGATTTGCTGTTGCCGCCGCCCCCGCCGCCTGCCCCTGGAACGCCAGAAAGCGAGGCTGCGGCACAACGAGATCAGAGCCAGCGTTCGCGTGAGAAATTCCGCACGCAACTGCGCGAAGGCAAGCTCGACGAACGCATAGTGGACATCGAAGTGCGTGAGCGTACGATGCCCTCCTTCGAAATCATCTCCAATCAAGGCGTTGAGGAGATGGACGTCAATCTGAAGGACATGCTGAGCGGCATGTTCGGCCAGCAAAAGAAAAAGCGGAAAATGAGCGTGGCGGACGCGTTCGAATACCTGATTCAGGAAGAGGAGAGCAAGCTGCTGGACATGGATCAGGTGACTCGCATCGCCGTCGAGCGCGCCGAGCAAATGGGAATTATTTTTATTGATGAGATCGACAAAGTAGCGGGGCGCGAATCCGGACACGGGCCGGATGTTTCGCGTGAAGGCGTGCAGCGGGATATTTTGCCGATTATCGAAGGCACAACCGTCAATACGCGGTACGGAATGATTCGCACAGATCATATTTTGTTCATTGCGGCGGGCGCGTTCCACGTTACGAAACCGTCGGATTTAATTCCGGAACTCCAAGGGCGATTGCCGATCCGCGTGGAGTTGCAATCGCTAAAGGAAGAGGATTTCATCCGCATTTTGACCGAGCCGAAGAATGCCCTGATCAAACAATACGTGGCGCTGCTCGAAACGGAAGGCATCAAACTGAACATCACCGATGACGCGGTCGAAACGCTGGCGAAATTTGCAACGAGCGTGAACGAACAGACGGAAAATATCGGAGCCAGGCGTTTGCACACGATTCTGGAAAAGGTGCTCGATGATATTTCCTTCGAAGCCCCCGATATGAAGAAAAAGACCGTGAAGGTGGATTCGGCGTACGTGAACAAACAACTCGCGGACATTGTCAAAAACCAGGATTTGAGCCGCTACATTCTCTAATCTTGAAAATGGAAAACAGAAAAGAGGCAGAGCTTGCGGCGGTTCGGCGCAACGCAAACGTTTTCACTGTTTTCTATTTTCTGATTTCTATTTTCTGGTTTTCATCCTGTGGTGCGCCCGGCGAGCCCACACCGCCTTCCCCGCCCATTCCAACCGCGATCACCGATCTTGGCGCCCGTCAATCGGGCGATGGTGCGCTGTTGACCCTAACTTTGCCGATGCGCACAGTGACCAACGACCGGCTTACGGAACCTCCTGCCGTGGAAATCTTTCGCGGAACTTTGAAGCCTGACGGCAAGCCCGACGAGAAGTCGTTCCGCCTGGTGTACACGTTGCCCGGAGCGCTGCTCGACACATTCACGAACGAAAAACGCATTCAATTCAAGGACCCAATTGCGCCGGAAGAGACCCGGGCGCATCCAGGAACGACGTTCGCGTATCGCGTGCGAACTCGCGCGGACAAAAGGCGCGATTCGGCGGATTCCAACACCGTGCTGGTCAAGATTTTTCCAGTACCGGAGCGAATCACATCGCTTGAAGCCAAAGTTACCGAGCCAGCCATCGAGTTGACCTGGAGTGTGCCGAAGAAAACGTCGAGTGGCGCGGAACTGGAGCCGCTCACGGGATATCGCGTCTTTCGGGGAGAAATTGACCCGGATAGCGCGCAGGCGGCCGCGGGTGATATCTCGCAGGCAAAATGGAAGGCGCCACTGACGTTGCTTGCGCCTGCCCCGGAGAATTCCTATCGCGACACGCTCTTCGAATTCGGCAAAACATACATTTATGTCGTGCGGGCGGTCGCGATTGCAGGTGAGGGGCCTATCGAGTCCGACGACTCGGCGCCGACAGTGGTAGCGCCAAAGGATACCTTCCCGCCTGCAGGGCCTCAAAACCTGGTTGCGGCGGTTACGGCTCCCCCGGGGAGCCCGCCGACCGTCGACTTGTCGTGGTCGATGAACGTAGAAAGCGATTTGGCCGGGTACCACGTTTATCGCAGTAATAGACAAGATGCGCGAGGCCAGCTTTTGACTCCGGAGCTGTTGCCCGCGCCCGCATATCGTGATATGTCAGTGCTGTCTGGCCAGCACTATTGGTACAGTGTGACGGCCGTGGATCGCACGGGGAATGAAAGCAGCGCCACGACTGTTGCAGCCGACCTGACGCAACTTTCTCAATAGCCACGGGTTTGTTTCGAACGCTTGGGGGCCCAGTACCCATGACCTTCGCCACGCAGTTGCCCGGCTACAAGTTTTACGACGCGCTGAAAGATTCGGCGTTCCGAACGGGCGTGTACACCGGGCTCTGCTTATTCGCCATTTTTGCCGCATGGCTCGTGGTCGCGAACCGTTTTCCAATTTTCGATAGACTCGCGCTTGAACGAAACATGTTGGCGATTGCGGCGATGGCGCTGTTCGCGGCGATTCCGATTTTGCGCTTCATCCGACGCCCGGGGAGCATGCTGGGTGCGGGCATGACAGCATGGGCAATTTTCAGCTTCCTTTATCGCGTGATTGGTATTTTCTTTTCGGGACTCCTCTCCTGGCATGGCGCTTGGGAGGTTTTCATGGCCGGCGCAGTGCTCTACTTGATCGCGGCGACATTCTCGTGGGTCGTCGGCGTGATTTGGCGTGTGCGAGCTTCGAACTCCTCGTCGGGCGAGAATCATCAGCTTACCTGATACACTTTTCTCCATGAAAATATGCAGATTTGCTGCGGAGGATTCTTCAGCGCGGCGTTTTGGAATCCTCGAAGGTGACTCAATTACGGAGATTACAGGAGCGCCCTGGGACGCGGAAGTTTGGAAGAAAAGTGGGCGCGCGATTCCAGCCTCGAGAGCGCGGATATTGGCCCCTGTCGCGCCATCGAAGATTGTTTGTGTTGGGCGAAATTACGCCGCACACGCTGCCGAACTTGGGAACGACGTTCCAAAAGAGCCGCTAATCTTTCTAAAGCCGTCTAGCTCGATTGCCGGACCGGGCGACCCGATTGTCCTCACACGATATTCGAATAGAGTGGAACACGAAGGTGAACTGGGACTGGTTGTGGGGCGCAGGGCCGCCCAGCTTTCCGATTCCGACGATGCGCTGTCCTATCTTTGTGGGTATACCTGCGTGAATGACGTCACAGCCCGCGATCTGCAAAAAGCCGACGTTCAATTCACTCGGGCAAAAGGGTTTGATACGTTTTGCCCTGTTGGGCCGCACATTGAAACGGAACTGAACCCTGCGGACGTTTTGGTCGAATGCCGCGTGAATGGCGCGGTGCGGCAATCGGCCCGCACTTCGTTGATGATTTTTTCCGCGGCTTTCGTCGTGCGTTGGATTTCGCGGATGATGACGCTCGAGCCTGGCGATTTGATCGCGACGGGAACTCCAGCCGGTGTCGGGCCTCTCCTTGCAGGAGACAGAGCAGAGATCTTTGTCCAAGGGATTGGCGTATTGTCCAATCCGGTGCATGCCGCAAAAGGCTGATGCTCTGTCTGCCGGGAACTTCCGCTAGAATAAGAACCTCCAAAGATCCTTGGGAGTTTTTGCGTTGAATACTTTGTTTGGCGACCCAAAGGCCGTACTCGTTGTAGTTGTGGCTGTATTGGCTGGAATTGGCATTCTTTTCTATGCGTTTTTTCGGCCTTCGGCAGATCCAGAAGAAGCCGAACGCAAGCGGCGCTTGCATTTGAATCAAATCGGCCGCATTGCGGAAGGGCAGGTCGTCGAGTTGGTCCAACATCCCGCCGAGGAAAACCCAGCACCGAAAGGACTCTTCGGTTCGAAAGCGCGCCCGCTGGCCGGGCGTTCGCGGCACATCGTTTCCTACAGCTATTCCATTTCCGGTGTAACCTATCAAACGGGCCAGGACATCACTGGTCTCGAAAGCCAGGTGCGGCTTGAACGGCTGGTAGCGGGCCAGCCAGCGAGCATCAAGTACGATCCTTCGAATCCCGTGGATTCCATCCTTGTCGCCGATGATTGGTCTGGCTTGCGTTGAATTGAGAATCGCCCAAACTCCTGTTGACCTTTCGCAATCTGCGCTATTCTCATTCCGGCAATGAATGAGCGGCCGGAGTTGCCGATGAAAATGGTCGTGGCTTCCATCCTGGTTGTGCTGCTGACTGTCGCGATGGCGCTTGCAGCGATGTATGCTCTGGTCATCACAACGCAGTATGTAACCGCGATAATTTCAGCCCCGCAACGAATGTTGGCGGTATGCGCCGAACTCTTGCTCGGAGTGGTTTTGTTGCTGGGCACAGTCTGGGTTGCCACGCACTTTGCCGTACGCATTTTTGGGGCGAAGAATTCGCCTTCCGATGGAGGTCCGCTTGTCTGAGAAAGCTTCTCGCGCCCGCATTGTCCAACCCGGGAAGGACCGGCTCGAAGAGTTGCGCCGCTTAAGCGAAGAAGCGGAAGCGGGCGGAGGTCCCGAACGCCGCGAACGCGAGCACAAGGCAGGCAAGCTGGCGGCCCGCGAGCGCATCAATCTGCTTTTGGACGAAGGCACGTTTGAAGAGCTGGACAAATTCGTACGCCACCGCTGCACGGACTTTGGAATGGAAGAGCAACGTCCGCCGGGCGATGGTTTCGTCACAGGGTTCGGAAAAATCGAAGGGCGGCTCGTCTACGCTTTTGCGCAGGATTTCACGGTTTTTGGCGGCTCACTTTCCGAAACGAACGCTCTGAAAATTTGCAAAATCATGGACCTGGCAATGCGCGCCGGAGCGCCCGTCATCGGGCTAAACGATTCCGGCGGCGCGCGCATTCAGGAAGGTGTCGCGTCGCTCGCCGGCTACGCGGACATTTTTCTGCGCAACACATTGGCCAGCGGAGTCGTGCCTCAAATCAGCGCCATTATGGGGCCTTGCGCAGGCGGCGCGGTCTATTCTCCCGCGATCACCGACTTTATTTTCATGACCCGCGAAAACTCGTACATGTTCGTGACCGGGCCCGACGTGATCAAGACCGTCACCCACGAAGAAGTGACCAAGGAAGAGCTCGGCGGCGCAATGACTCACAACGAAAAAAGTGGCGTCGCCCATTTTATTTCCCGCGACGATGCGGACTGCTGCGCGATGATTCGCGAACTTCTCAGCTTTTTGCCTTCAAACAATCTGGAGGACCCGCCGTATCGTGCAACCAACGATTCGCCGACTCGCCGCGAAGAAACTCTAAACGCACTTGTTCCGGAAGATGCGCTGAAGCCCTACGATATCAAGGATGCGATTCACGCCATCGCCGACGAAAGCTACTTTTTCGAAGTGCACGAGCACTACGCGAAAAACATCGTCGTCGGATTCGCGCGGATGGATGGCCAGCCTGTGGCAATCGTCGCCAATCAGCCGGCATTTCTCGCGGGAACGCTGGACATTAACGCTTCGGTCAAAGGCGCTCGGTTTGTTCGCTTCTGTGACGCGTTCAATATCCCCTTGATTACATTCGAAGATGTACCCGGATTTTTGCCCGGCACGCAGCAGGAATACGGCGGCATCATCCGTCATGGCGCAAAACTTCTTTTTGCATTTGCGGAAGCGACCGTTCCCAAAATCACTGTGATTACACGCAAGGCGTATGGCGGCGCGTACTGCGTTATGGCTTCAAAGCACATTCGCACCGACGCCAATTTCGCTTGGCCAACGGCCGAAATTGCCGTGATGGGCCCCGAGGGCGCTGTGAACATTGTTTACAAAAGGGAACTCGACAAAGTTCCGGAAGTGGAACGCGAAAGGCTTCGTCAGCAAAAGATTGCCGAATTCCGAGAACGCTTTGCGAATCCATTTGTTGCCGCAGAACACGGGTACATTGACGCGATTATCGAACCGGCGGAGACGCGCTCAAGAATCATCACAGCTCTTCGTGCCCTCGCAAACAAAAAGGACACGAATCCTCGCAAAAAACACGGAAATATTCCGCTCTGAGCCCCATTCACTCGTGCTACGCTGCGGCCTCCGCAGTCCCGGAGTCGAAAAATGACTTTGCGCAAGTTTGTCTGTGTCTTCTCGTTCTGTCTTATGTTTTGCCAGACAATTTCAGCCCAAACGAAGACCGTTGCCGAGCGCCTCGGTTATCCCGTGGACACAAAACTCCTGATCATTCACGCCGACGACTTGGCGATTGCTCACTCGGAAGACGCCGCCAGCTTCGAAGCGCTGGACAAGGGCGCCGTCACTTCCGCGAGCATCATCGTGCCCGGCCCGTGGCTAACTGAAGTGGCGGACTATGCCAAAACGCATCCGGACGCGGACCTCGGCTTGCACCTTGCGCTGACGAGCGAATGGAAAACGTTTCGCTGGGGGTCGGTCGAATCGAAAGATAAAGTGCCGTCGCTCCTCGATCCTGCGGGCACACTCTGGCCATTAACGGAACTTGTCGCGAAAAATGCTAAGCCGCGGGAAGCAGAGCAGGAATTTCGAGCGCAAATCAAACAAGCAATGTCGTTGGGAATTCATCCGACTCATCTCGACAGCCACATGGGCTCTGCATTTTCGACACCGGAGCTCTTTGCGGCCTACGTAAAGGTCGCGCACGAGTTCCACTTGCCGTTTCTTGCCGTGCGCGTGAGCGATGACCGGGCAAGACTTCTTTCGCTGCTCTCAGATAAGGACATTCTGGTGGATTCAGTAGTAATCGCGAATCCGAGTGTCCCCGCGGATCAATGGAGAGAATTTTATCTGAACGCCCTAAAGAACTTGAAGCCAGGCCTAACGGAAATAATCGTTCACCTCGGGAATGACGATGCCGAGCTTCAAGCCGTCATGGTGGATCATCCCGACTATGGCTCCGCCTGGCGGCAGCGCGATTTCGACGCCGTCTCCAGCTCCGAATTCAAGAAAGCATTGCAGGACAATCACATCGTGTTGATCCACTGGAAAGACCTGCAAAAATTGCTGCAATGAGTCGGTAGGTTCTATGGTTATTTGAGAAGATATTCCTTCAGGAATTCCACCGTCGCGTAGAACTGAAAATCCTGATTCTGTTTTTTACGGTAGCCGTGGCCTTCGTCTTTTGCCATCAAATACCATACGTTTGTGCCTTGCTTTTTTAGCGCGCCGACAATCTGCTCGGATTCACTGACCGGTACGCGCGGATCGTTCTTTCCCGCGACCACCATCATCGGCTTCTTGATCTTCTCGATGTTGTTCATCGGCGCAATTTTTTCAAGGAATTCGCGCATCTTGGGGTCGCGTTCGTCGCCGTATTCCACGCGGCGTAAATCGCGGCGATATGCTTCCGTGTGCTCGAGAAAAGTTACGAGATTGGACATGCCGACGATGTCCACCGAGCAGCGGATGCGGTCGCTGTAAAACGTCGAAATTGCCAGAGTCATGTGCCCGCCATAGCTTCCGCCGGTCACGCAAATGCGGCTCCCGTCCAGTTCCGGCTGCGCTGCGATCCAGTCAAAAAGTGCATTGATGTCCTTGTAGGTGTCCTCGCGCAGGAATCCGTTGTCGAGCAACGAGAACGTCTTGCCGTAGCCCGTTGAACCGCGGACATTGGGAAAAACCAGCGCAATGCCAAGTTCGTTCAAATAATAATTATTGCGGCCCAAAAACGTCGGTTGCGATTGCCCTTCCGGGCCGCCATGAATCACCACGAGCACCGGTCTCTTGCCTGCGAAGCTAGTCGGCGGTTTGTACAAAAAACCCGAAATCATTTTTCCATCGAAACTTTTCCATTTCACGAGCTCGGCTTTGGGGAAAGAATCCGTCTTAACTGCTGTCTCGCTTGTCGTCCACCGCTCCAGCTTTCCCGTTGCAACGTCAATCGAGTACGCATCGCCGGGCCCGCGCGCGTTGTTCAGCGAAAATCCCAATTCTCGTCCATTCGCATGCCAGCGAACTGAGCCAATCACGCCCGTCGGCGTATCAAGTTTGCGACTCGAAGCCTTTTTCATTGTGTCAAGAACATGCAGTACGCTGAGCCCCGCTTCATTCGTCACGAAGGCAATCCGTTTTCCGTCGTGTGAAAGGTCGAACTGCTCCACGTCCCATCGAATCTCGCTCGTCAAGTAGGTGTGCTCTTTGGTCGCAAGATCAACGTACGCCAGTCGATGAAATTCAGAATCCTTGTCCGTTGCGACGTAAATCCCTTTGCCGTCTCTACTAAACCGGCCGCCTTCATATGAGACTTTCTCTCCGGAGCCGCGCCCTATAAGTGGCGTTTTCTCTCCGGTTTTGTTATCCACCAGCCATAAATAGGACTCGTTGATGGAAAGGCCTTCTCCTAACAAGATTTTGGAATCGTCTGGCGACCAATCGAGCGGTTCCCAGCCACCGCCTTCAAGTTTTGTAATCAAGTGATCCGTTTTCGGGTCAGCCGGATTTATCATCCACAAGTCTGTGTCTTTTCCCGTCCGCCGCGTGGACATGTACGCAAGCTGATCCCCGCTCGAAGACCACTGCCCGCGAAGATTGCGCGCCTTTCCATCGGTGATTAGTGTAACGTCGCCTGTCTTCACATCGTAACGATACAGTTGGTACCACTCACCACCTCCAATGTCCTTCGAGAAAACAAAGTAATCGCCTCCGTTGGGATGAAATCGCCCGTTCGTCACCGCGTCAGCATAAAAGGTGAGCTGCTGGCGCGCGCCGCCCGGCTGGGCAACCAGATGAAACTGCGGCGTATCCCCGAATCGCGTCGAGATGAGCATTTCACGCTTCGCCGGATTCCAATCCACAAAATTAGCGCTGCGATACGACCCGTAACGGCCCGCCGTCTCCGCCAATGCCGCCGGAATTTTCGAGATACCGTCTGCAACCAAGTTCTCCGAAGGCGTAATCACCGATTCCTGCGCCTTTGCGTTTGAACTCAACGCCCCTACCAACGCGACTGCCAGAAATATCCGTTTGTTCATCCCTGCCCCCAAAGAAATACAAAAAGCCCGTTGATGGTGCCAAAGGACCACCACATGGGCAAGGCCGATTTGTCGAGTTCCCGCGTAAGCCTTGTGTTCGAAAGAACGAGCATACCGATCGTTTCCGCCAACTGGAAACCGAACGCAAAAAAGCTGCGTCAAAATAATTACCCGCCTCTGTCGATTTTGGACCGGCTCATTCGACGTATAGTAGAGCGGAAAGAAAAATAGCTCACGAGACTCCTGCAGAAACGCGGAGCCTCGAACTCAAGCCAGGAGAGAACGAAATGAGATTTCTTAGCATTTATAAGAGCAAGGAAAGAAATGCCCCGCCTTCACCGGAGGAAATCTCCCAAATGGGCAAGCTCATTGAAGAAGGGATGAAAGCCGGTTGGCTCCTGGGCACCGAAGGCTGTCTGCCCAGTGCGCTCGGCGCCCGCGTCCGTCTCGATAGCGGCACCATCACCGTAAAAGACGGTCCCTTCGCCGAGTCCAAGGAAGTCGTAGGTGGTTTCGCCATTCTTCAAGCCGGTTCGAAAGAGGAAGCTCTTGATCTCGTCCGTAATTTCCTGCGAGTTGTTGGCGAGGGCGAATGCGAACTCCGCCAATTATATGAACCCGGGGCTGTGGCTTGCCAGGACAAGGCGGCCAGCGCCTAGCTTCACTTCTTAACAAATCTTTGGCAACGGACCATTCGAGTGGCAGTTCGAATGAGTCGGACCGTGAACTCTGCCAGTTTCTCTAGGAAATCAAAGGAGAATGAGATATGCGTTATATGATGATCGTCAAGCAAGCTGAAAATCAGGGGTTACCGCCAAAAGAATTGATGGC
>Ga0066388_100000061_pt1 | contig 32904 bp, 32 predicted proteins | sample PanSoiMetaGPlot6_FD_64539 | JGI IMG/M metagenome (GOLD analysis project Ga0066388, IMG submission 64539) | Tropical forest soil microbial communities from Panama analyzed to predict greenhouse gas emissions - Panama Soil - Plot 6 (Hybrid Assembly) | ecosystem: Environmental > Terrestrial >...
CCCCCACGGACCCGCAACCTTAATCCGATGCCGCTATCTGCCGTCAATGGAGAATTTGAGGATAGGCCTTGTTATTTAGCGTAATGTGCCAGTACCGCGCGGAAGCCCGTTTTCACCTACCAACGGGGCGGAAACAGACGTCGTTAGGGGCCGAGGCCGGGTCTTTAGCCGCCGGTCATGCTCATATGGCGTGGCAGGGCAGGGTCCCGATGCCGTCGATCAATCACGAAATCATGCCCCCTGGGCTTGCGCGTGATGGCTTCGTCTATCGCAACATTCAGGAGATCATCGCTTTTTGAAGCTCGCAAAGGATTGCGAAGGTCAGCGGCATCGTTCTGACCAAGACACAGGTAAAGCGTGCCCGTGCAGGTGACGCGCACACGGTTGCATGATTCGCAGAAATTATGAGTAAGCGGGGTGATAAAACCCAAGCGGCCCCCAGTTTCCTTAACTTGCACGTAACGGGCCGGTCCTCCCGTGCGGTAATCAATTTCGTCGAGCGTATATCGCTTGGCAAGCTGCGCACGCACGATCGACAGCGGCAAATATTGGTCGAGACGCGATTCATCGACATCGCCGAGCGGCATGACCTCGATTACCGTCAGAGCCATGCCGCGGCCGTGCGCCCATTCGAGCAGGCTTGCGATCTCACCCTCGTTCACGCCTTTGAGCGCTACGGTATTGATCTTTATTCGCAGGCCAGCGGCCTGTGCGGCCTCGATGCCGTCGAGGACCTTCCCGAGATCGCCCCAGCGTGTGATCGCCCTGAATTTTTCTGGGTCAAGCGTATCGAGTGAAACATTGATGCGATTGACGCCATTTACCTTGAGTTCGGAGGCATATTTCTCCAACTGCGAACCGTTGGTCGTCAGGGTGAGTTCTTCGAGCGCGCCGCTCTTGAGATGGCGCGAGAGAGAAGACACCAACGTCATTATGCCGCGACGCACCAGCGGCTCGCCGCCGGTCAAGCGCAGTTTCGTTACGCCCTTTGCGACGAATGCGCTGCAGAGGCGGTCGAGCTCCTCGAGGCTCAGCAGGTCGGTCTTTGGCAGGAACGTCATGTGCTCCGACATGCAGTACACGCAGCGGAAATCACATCGATCGGTGACCGACACGCGCAAGTAGGTGATCGCCCGTTGAAAAGGATCAATCAACGCGGCCGGCTTTTGCCGTACCCGATCAAGCGCGATTGTGGAACTGCCACTGGCCAAAGCCATCTGCCGATCCCTGCCTAGCGGCCCGCTCGGTCCGCCCTGCTTCATATAGGAATTTTAGCCAATATTGGCCATAGCCCCTAGTCGGCCACCCTTGCGTCCAACACAGGCTAGTTTTGGCGCGCGGGGCTCGAGGTCGGCCAGGGTGAACTAGCCTGCGCCGGCGCTGCCGTCATCGCCGGGGGTGCCGGCACTGCCGCTGCCACTGGTTTCTTGGGCGCCGGTTTTTTCTTGGCAGCCGGTTTCTTTGCTGATCCAGGAGCAGCGGCCGTGAGTTCCACGACTACAGGATTAGGAGTCAATCTCGGTGGCTCGCCCGTGGAGTTGATCGCCTCGAGCTTTTCCGTTTCCGGCTGGTAGCCGCTGAGAGTGAAGGTTATAGAAGAGGCTGCATCAACCGGCAGCGCAAGTGAGCACGGAGTGCGGCAAGTCTGTCCATTGGACGCCTTCGCCTCGGCGCCCGGCGGCTCAGATTCCAGGCTTACCGTATCCAGAGAAGGCCCTGATTTGAACGCATCAAGATTCGTCGAACAGGCGGCGAGAGCGAACGCGCCGCCGATAACCGCGAGAATCCGGTAGGTCATGTTAAACGATCCCACTAGAGCGATTGGCATCGCTCCCCCAGTTATTAAGAATACGAGCGTCGTCACGTAGGTGCAACAGATCGGGCCATTTAAACTTACCGGATTCACCATCATTTCGTGCCATACCCACCAAATGGACCCGAAACTGCTGCAATTGATGCTGGCAACTGATCAAAGTGGCTGATGGTCCGGTCGGGACCAAATTCCATGATCGGGCGCTCGCTGTAGCCAAAATCAACGGCAATGATGGGAATGCCCGCCGCGCGTGCAGTGCGAATATCGATAACTGAATCCCCGATCATGATGGCGCGCTGCATCGTGCCACCTGCCGCTGCGACAGTACGCCGAAGAATCTCCGGGTCCGGTTTCTGCATGCCGAAAGTATCCTGGCCACAGATTGCCGCGAACCTGTCAGCGAGCTTGAACCGATCAAGCAAGTGCACCGACAATCGTTCGAGTTTATTCGTACACACCGCAAAACGATGCCCGCACGCACCTACCACATCAAGCGCCTCCATCAGGCCAGGGAAAGGTCGTGAGCGGTCGGTGATATGATCGGAATAGTATGCAATGAAGTCAGCGAGTAATTGCTCGAGCTTGGCCGGTGCAAGAGCAAGACCTCTCGCTTCGAGGCCGCGGGCGATCATCGCTTTGGCACCCCCGCCGACGAGATTGCGCGCGGCCTCGTAGGGCAACGGCGCCAGGCCCTCGCGCTTGAATATCATGCTGAGGGTGTCAACGAGGTCTGGCGCCGTATCGAACAGGGTGCCATCAAGATCAAAGACAATCGTGGAAGCAGCCATGGCAGGAATCGCTAACCGTCGTTCTATGCACTTGCAAGGGCGATCTTTCAGCCGCCGGCAGCATGGCAAAATTCGGCTATTCAGGATCGATGATCGGAGCTAGATAGACGTATCACTGCCATCATCAATAATGCTCAGTCGCTAGCCCGCACCCATGAATGTCGACGCCCAGAAACGCGCAGCTGCTGCTCGGGCCGTCGAGTTCGTACGCCCAGGCATGCGGATCGGTCTCGGCACCGGATCGACCGCAAAATATTTCGTCGAACAGATTGGCGAACGCGTCCGTTCGGGCCTCAAGATAGTCGCTGTGCCGACATCGGAAGCGACGCTGGCCGATGCACAACGCTGCGGCATTGAGCTCACGACATTGGATGAAACGCCAGAGCTTGATCTGACAGTGGACGGTGCCGATGAGATCGGCCCGGACCTTTCCCTGATCAAAGGGGGAGGTGGTGCGTTGCTGCGGGAAAAAATTGTCGCGACGGCTTCTGCACGCCTGATTGTGATTGCCGATCGCAGCAAATTGGTTGCCACGCTCGGCCGCTTTCCTCTGCCGATTGAAGTGGTCCCGTTCGGCCTCGCGGCGACCGAGCGTGCAATTCAGAGGGCGATAAGCGCGGTCCAGCAACCCGGCCCGTTGACCCTGCGGCGGCGCAAAGACGGCCATCCTTTTGTCACGGATGGCGGCCACTGGATTCTCGATGCTGCGCTTGACCGGGTTGACGAGCCGCCTGCGTTGGCGCATGCGCTTTCGGGTGTTGCGGGAGTGGTGGAGCACGGCCTGTTTGTGGGCCTGGCACACATGGCCATTATTGGCGGGCGGGACGGCGTGGAAATCGTCGACGGCGTTGGAATCTCGAGCTAAATGGAGTTTCAAGATGGGTTTCGTTCAGGTCATTAAAGGCGCCGTCAGATCCGCGGGCGTTGTCATAGTGTTGGTTGCTTTCGCTGCCGCGGCCAACGCTCAGCAGACGTCCGCTACGGCTGTGCAGACAGCCAGGGAGATCGTGACTGTGACCGGTGGTACCGCCCTGTTTAATCCCTTGATCCCCGGGGTGGTCGAGCAAGCAAAAAATTTGTTTCTTCAACAGAACCCTGGCCTGGCAAAGGATCTGAACGAAATTGCCGCACAGATGCGTACTGACCTTGCGCCGCGCTTCAATGAGCTGGTCGATGAGTTTGCAAAGCTCTATGCGGCCCACTTCACTGAGGCGGAGCTTAAACAGATATTGGCTTTCTACAAATCGCCGATCGGCACGAAATTGATTTCTGAGCAGCCGAAGGTCGGTGAGGAAAGTCTGAAGTTTGCACAGGAGTGGGCGAACAAGCTCTCTGACGAAGTCACTACAAATATGCGTGACGAACTGAAAAAGCGGGGCCACGCGCTTTGAAAAGAAAGTTGCCTGCCATCGAGAGTCCGGTCGTGGCATAGTATCGGCTGCAGCTGATGGCGGATCACGACGTCGATCTTTTCGTCATCGGAGCTGGTTCCGGCGGCGTACGTGCTGCACGGATCGCGGCAAGCTACGGTGCTCGCGTTATGATCGCAGAAGAGCACCGTGTGGGGGGCACCTGCGTTATCCGCGGTTGTGTTCCAAAAAAGCTGTTGGTTTACGCCTCTCGATTTTCTGATGAATTCGAAGATGCTGCCGGTTATGGCTGGACAGTGCCAGATCCGACATTCCATTGGCCGACGCTTATTGCAAATAAGGACCGGGAAACTGCCCGTCTTGAAGCAGCTTACATAAACACGCTCGAACACTTCAACGTTGCCATCGTCAAAAGCCGCGCCATCTTTGAAGATCTCCACACCGTGCGTTTGGCAACGGGGGCACGTGTGCGGGCTGAAACCATTCTGATCGCAACCGGCGCATGGCCGCATCTCGGAGCGAAGATACCGGGGCTTGAGTATGCGATCTCTTCGAACGAAGCTTTTCAACTCGCCGAGTTGCCGAAGCGAATTGTTATTCAAGGCGGAGGTTACATCGCTGTCGAGTTTGCCAGTATCTTTGCAGGGCTGGGCAGCAGGGTGACGCTGGTATACCGCGGTGAGAATATTCTGCGCGGATTCGATGACGACGTGCGCGAGCACTTGCGTAGCGAGATGCGCGGACGGGGCATTACCGTTAACTGCGGTCGGACTGTCACGGCAATCAAGAAATCCGGTGACGAGTTTATCACCCAACTGTCGGACAACAGTGCGATCGCGGCAGACAAGGTCATGTTTGCCGTCGGTCGTCGGCCCAACGTGATGAGGCTGGGGATTGAAAGATTGAACATTAATATTCACGAGCACGGCGGCATCGAAGTCGACGACTTCTCACGGACGTCAACGCCGAACGTGTATGCCGTTGGCGATGTGACAAATCGAGTCAACCTGACGCCGGTCGCGATCAGGGAAGGCCACGCCTTTGCCGACACGGTCTATGGAGGAAAACCGACGCCGGTGGATCATACCAACGTGCCTACGGCTGTGTTTTCTGAACCCGAAGTCGGCGTGGTCGGGTTAACAGAGGCTCAAGCACGCGAACGGTTACGAAGGCTCGATGTCTACAAGACTATGTTTCGTCCGATGAAGGCGACTCTATCCGGTCGCAATACGCGCTCGTTCATGAAGCTGTTGGTCGACGGCGTCACCGATCGTGTCGTTGGCTGCCACCTTGTTGGCCCGGATGCGAGCGAACTGATCCAGATCGTCGGGATCGCCGTGAGGATGGGAGCAACCAAGGCAGACTTCGATGCCACGATGGCGGTCCATCCGACCGCCGCCGAGGAACTGGTCACCATGCGCGAAAAGGCCAAGAGCTACGGTCGCGCGGAGGCGGAATAAGGCCTGGATAACCGAACCAGCGGGATTAGCTGGCTTGGCCGGAACCTCGCGTGTATAAGGCCGGCCAACGGAGTAGAGGAGCAATGGGCGAACGTTGGACGCCGGATAGTTGGCGGAAAAGGCCGATTGAGCAGGTTCCGGAATATTCGGACCGGCAGGCTTTGGCTGACGTCGAAAAACAACTCGCAACCTTTCCCCCGCTGGTGTTCGCGGGCGAAGCGCGCAGTCTAAAGAAGCAGTTGGCGCGTGTGACAAAGGGCGAAGCTTTCCTGCTGCAAGGCGGCGACTGCGCTGAAAGCTTTGCGGAACATGGGGCCAACAATATCCGCGACTTTTTCCGGATGTTCCTCCAAATGGCGGTGGTGCTGACCTACGCCGCGGCTTCCCCGGTCGTTAAAGTCGGTCGCATTGCGGGCCAGTTCGCAAAACCGCGCTCCGCTCCGAGCGAAAAGCGCGACGGAAAGGAACTGCCGAGCTACCGTGGCGATATCATCAATGACATCGCGTTCACCGAGGAGGCACGCCGTCCGGACCCGCGTCGGCAGATCGAAGCCTATCGACAGTCGGCGGCAACGCTCAATCTGCTGCGCGCCTTCGCGCAAGGCGGCTATGCCAACCTCGCCAGCGTGCGCCAGTGGATGCTCGGCTTTGTCAAGGATAGCCCGCAGTCTCGACGTTACGTCGAGCTAGCGGATCGCATCTCAGAGGCGCTCGGCTTCATGCAAGCCTGCGGTCTCGATCTTGAGGGTCATCCCGAGCTGCGCACCACCGAATTTTATACGAGTCACGAAGCGCTGCTGCTTGGTTTCGAAGAGGCGCTGACGCGCGTCGATTCTACGACCGGTGACTGGTACGCGACATCGGGCCACATGTTGTGGATCGGTGATCGCACACGGCAGCATGATCATGCGCATATCGAATATGCACGCGGTATCAAAAACCCGCTCGGATTGAAATGCGGCCCGTCGAGCAAGCCTGACGACCTGTTGCGCTTAATTGAGATACTGAATCCGGACAATGAGCCCGGCCGGCTCACGCTGATTGGCCGGTTTGGCGCAGAAAAGGTTGGCGAGCTTCTTCCTCCGCTGGTCCGCGCGGTGCAGCGCGATGGAAGGGCCGTATTGTGGTCTTGCGACCCGATGCACGGCAACACGATCACTTCTGCGACCGGATACAAGACTCGCCCGTTCGACCTGATCTTGAAAGAGGTCCGCAGCTTTTTTGAAGTTCATCAATCCGAGGGCACTTACGCCGGCGGCGTGCATCTGGAGATGACGGGGCAGAACGTCACCGAATGCACCGGTGGCGCGCGCGCGATTACCGAAGCCGATCTCAACGACCGTTATCACACGGTCTGCGACCCTCGGCTCAACGCGGAGCAGGCGATCGATCTCGCTTTCCTTCTGGCGGAATTGCTCAAAAAAGAGCGGTCCGTGCGCGCCAAACCGCTGCCGGCCGCTGCCGCGCTCTAAAGGCGGGAAGTACTCATTCCAAATTGATGCTAGTGTCGATTGGGCAGGCCGCGAGCTCGGCGCTGCTGCCCGTTGTGCAACGAATATGGCCGAGCCGGGGAGGATGCTAATGAAACGCCACTTTTGGCGGCCGGCAAAGATTGGCTTCGCGGTAGCCGTACTGCCAATGCTCACCATGGGCGCTGCAGCGCAGATCGTGGTTTCTGCGAACGACAACAAGGCTGTCTTGGTTGATGGCGCCAATGTCGTGCCGGATAAGCCGGCAGCCGACACTGTGAGCATCATCGACCTCGGCGTTTCGCCGCCAAAGGTGATCGGTGAGGTGAAGGCTCCGGCCAGCGTTGTCGGTCCGCCGCAAAGTGTTGCGGTGTCTCGCGATGAAAGCTTTGCGCTGGTGACGGGAGCCTTCAAAGTCGATCCGGCAGATCCGAAAAAGGTCGTTCCCGATAACAGGCTTTCGGTGATCGATCTCAAGGGGAAGCCGCCAACTGTCATTGACACTCTTGAAGCGGGCCTCGGCGCCGCCGGCGTATCAATCAACAATGCCGGCACGCTGGCGCTGGTTGCCAACCGCAGCGAGGGCACTATTTCGGTATTCACGATCTCCGGCAACAAGCTCACGCCGGCGGGTAAGATCGCCCTCAGCGATCCCAAATCGGGGCCGAGCCATGTCGCATTCACACCGGACGGCAAGAGCGCCCTGGTGACTCGCGACGGCGACCACAGGATTTCCATTCTGTCTGTCGACGGCGACAAGGTGCAGGACAGCAAAGCGTTCATGGTCGGCGGTGTCCGGCCGTACAGCCTCGACATAAGCGCGAAAGGCGATGTTGCGGTATTCAGCGATCAGGGTGGCGGGCAGGGTGACATCGATGTCATCAACGTCATTGACCTCAAGACGAAGCCGCCGCGCGTCGTCGATACCATCAGCGTGGGCCAGACGCCGGAGGGCGTGGCCATGTCTGGCGACGGAAGCTATGTCGCTGTGACCGTGATGAATGGTTCAAACAGGCCGAAGACCCATCCTGCCTTCAATGACTTCGGTCTTTTGCAAATCTATTCGATCAAAGGCACGACTTTGAGGAAAGTCGCTCAGGCAAAAGTGGGGCATTGGTGCCAAGGGGCAGCCTTCAGCAAGAACAACAAGACCGTCGTGATCCAGTGTATGGTCGAAAAAAATCTGCAGGCTTTTAGCTTCGATGGCCGCAGGCTCAGGCCGGCAGGCACGCTGGCGCTCAGCGGCGGAGGCGCCGGACTGCGGACCGCGGCGAAATGATCGTTCGGGCGCCGGGTTTCGCCCAGCGCCCGCCGCCAGTTTCTGATCATTTGTCTTCTGCAAATCAGCGATGCAGACACCCCATTGCCGGGTGGGAGGTCAAGGCGGTAGAGCTTTCCCTATGAGCGCTCGCCCCGCGGAAAAGCTGGCCATTGCCGTCGCGCAGCTCAATTCGACCGTTGGCGACATCGCCGGCAATGCCGAGAAAGTAAAGCGTGCGCGCGCGACTGCCGCCGCGCAGGGCGCGGACCTGGTCGTGTTTCCGGAACTGTTCATTGCCGGTTATCCGCCCGAGGATCTGGTGCTCAAGCCGGCATTTCAGGCCGCCTGCCATTCGGCCGTCGAGGCGCTGGGGCGGGAAACAGCTTCTCCAGGCCCGGCCCTGTTGCTTGGGACGCCATGGCTCGACGACGGTAAGCTACACAACGCTGTTGCCCTGCTCGAAGGCGGCGCTATCGCCGCGCTACGCTATAAGGTTGATCTCCCCAACTACGGCGTTTTTGACGAAAAGCGCGTGTTCGTGCCCGGGCCGATGCCCGGGCCGGTGAATTTCCGCGGTGTCCGCTTGGGGCTGCCGATTTGCGAGGATATCTGGGGCGCCGAGATCGTTGAGTGCCTGGCCGAAACCGGTGCGGAGATGCTTGTTGTCCCGAACGGCTCGCCCTACTGGCGGCAAAAGGGTGACGTCCGTCTCAACATCGCTGTTGCGCGTGTAACAGAGCAGGGATTGCCTGCGGTGTACGTCAACCAGGTCGGCGGCCAGGATGAGTTGGTGTTCGACGGCGTGTCGTTCGGCCTGCATGGGGATTGCTCGCTGGCATTCCAGCTTGCCGCATTTCAGGAGGCGATTGTTACCACCCGGTGGGTTCGCCGCAACGGAAACTGGCGCTGCGAGAATGGCCCGATGGTCGAGAGCGTGGAGGCCGATCACGCCGACTACGCCGCCTGCGTGCTGGGCCTGCGCGACTACGTCAATAAAAACGGATTTCCCGGTGTCGTGCTTGGTCTGTCCGGCGGCATCGATTCCGCTTTGTGCACCGCGATAGCAGTCGACGCGCTGGGCGCGGAACGCGTCCGCTGCATCATGCTGCCCTACAAGTTCACCTCGCAAGCTTCGCTCAGGGATGCCGCAGCCTGCGCCAAGGCACTCGGTGTGCGCTACGAAACGGTGCCGATCGCGCCGGCAGTTGAGGGGTTTGAAGCGGCACTTGCAACTGCTTTTTCGGGCCTGCCTCGCGATGTCACCGAAGAGAATCTGCAAGCGCGAGCGCGAGGAACGATCCTCATGGCGATTTCAAACAAGTTCAATCTGATGGTGGTAACGACCGGCAACAAATCGGAAATGTCGGTCGGCTATGCGACCCTTTACGGCGACATGAACGGCGGGTTTAACCCGATCAAGGATCTCTACAAGACCGAGGTGTTTCGACTTGCCCGGTTGCGCAATGGCTGGAAGCCAGAAGGTGCAAAGGGACCGGATGGTCCGGTTATTCCAGAGGGCATCATCACGCGGCCGCCGACTGCGGAATTGCGCGAAAATCAAAAGGACGAAGACTCGCTGCCGGCTTATGCGGTGCTCGATCCGATCCTTGAGCGTCTTGTTGAGCGAGAAGAGCCGGTCTCCACCATCGTTAACGCCGGGTTCGACCGCGAAACCGTGACGCGCGTTGATCGCATGATCAACATTGCGGAGTACAAGCGTCGTCAGGCCGCTCCGGGTGTGAAGGTGACGCTGAAGAATTTCGGCCGCGACCGACGCTATCCGATCACAAATCGTTTTCGCGATCCAGGCACACCAATGCCGTCGCCCGATGTATCCCTGATCACCGGCAAACCTGTAAAATCCGAGGCATTCGACTTCTAGTAGCCGGCACTATCGCGTCGGCAGGAAGGTCGGCCCGACCGTACGGACGGTGCGTTTGCCCGCATCGGTTTGGGCGGGTGTCTCCGCTGAGGGCGTTGAGTTCGATGTCGTCGTGGCCGTGGCCGCCGGCGCACGTTGCTCTAGCCGGATTGGCTTCCCATCCGCGCCGATTCGCGGCTGCGACAATTGCTTGGCGTTCTGCTCTGTGACGACCACGTCGCCAGGAACGAGCGTATCGTCCGGGCCGAGGGCCTTTAGCGTTTGCGCCCAGCTTTCGCCCGGCCGGCGGCAGCTGCAGGCAGGATCCACCGCTTTGCGATACTGGAAGGCAGTCGGTAAGTCCGTGTACGGCCTACCACTGAGCGAAACCGCCTGCGCCATTTCCTCGCCCGGATTGTGATAGGTGTAGAGCGCAACTTCCGCAGCAGGACACATGCGCTGACAGGCTTGTTCGTCATCGCGGAAGCGATCCGGCGACGTTGAGTACGAAATTGGGAAATAAAAGCCGTCGCAGGTCCGCACGCAGACGGTGCGAAATGTACCACCCATTGGTCCGAGGGGCGTTGAAAGCACAGTGCCCCCGCCATTATCGCCAAACAAGCGATCCCAGAAGCCGCCTTGCTGACCGGCGAGGGCCGCCGAGCGATATTGCGCGCCGCACCCGTTGTCGCCCAGCGCGATCAGCAACGCCCGGCGTTGTGCAGCGCGCTCGGTAGTACCCCCGTTGAACCGCTCGAGGTCGTTTCTCATGCGCTCAAGTATGTTGCGCTGCTGGTCGACCTGCCGATTCAGCCCGCCGCATTGGCGCGGCGGGTTGCTGAACATCGAGAAAAAGCCCCAACTTTCACAGCCGCTGCGGCGCGATTGGGCAACCAGGCGGTCGACTTCGAATTGTTGACGGTTAACCATTTCCTCTAGGCGACGAATTTGTTCGGCGCGCGCCGGGTCGGCATTGCCCCGATCGAGTGCTGCGAGCTGGGCTTCAAGCCGCTGACAAGCCGGGTTCGACGACTGCGCCTGAGCCAAGGCGAAGTTCGCTAGCGCCAGCAGGACGCCTATCGCGCCGGACTTTCGGAATGAGCCCCTCATGCGCTGCTACTCTAATCTGAGAATCACAGCAGAGCGAGCGTTGTCGTCAGTGTGCGCGTGCGACTTCGGAACGCAGGTTCCAGAGTACGCCGCAAACGATGATCAGGGCTCCAAGCAGGACAAAAACGTCAAGTCGTTCGCCGTAGAAAGCCCAACCCACCACCGCAATGAGCGGAATACGCATGAAATCGAGAGGCACCACGAGGGTCGCGTCACCTGATCGGAATGCGTTACTCAGACAGTAGTGGGAGGTGAGTCCGGCAATGCCGACCCCGAGCGCGGGCAAGATATGACGCGATTCGAAATGGAAAAACACGTGCGGATCGCTGCCGACAAGCGAGAGCGGAAACTGTACCACCGCCATCCAGAATACGATGCCAAACGTGGTCTCGGTCTTCGTCAGCTGTTTCGTCGTGATCATGGTGACGGCGTAACCGAACGCTGCCAGTAGCACCAGTATCGCCGCTGGGTTAAAGCCCGCGATGCCGGGTCTCAGAATGACCAGTACGCCGACCAGTCCGAGAACGATCACGCCGAGACGACTCGGGGTCATGCGCTCGTGCAGAAGCCAAACAGCGAGGACAGCTGTCCACGCCGGCATTGTGAATTCGAGCGCGAACACCATTGCAAGCGGCAGCATCGTGATGCTGAGCGCCCAGGCATACTGCGATGCATAGTGGACCGTGTTGCGCAGGAGGTTGAGGCCCATCCGCCGTGGCAAGGCGTGTACGCGGAGATCCTGGCGCACGGCCAAAAGCGTGAGAAGGACCAGCAGAGCAACGCCGCTGCGAATGGCGAGGATTTCAAAGATGCTCAAGCCGCCGCGGAACAATTCGCGGATCGACACCGCCATGACTGAAAACGAAAGCAACGCGCCAATCATCCAAAGGACGACGCGTGCAATTTTAGTGTTGGTCACGTGTTGTCCGTTCGGGTGCCGTTGAGGAGTGCTGCGGAGCGAAGTCCGGCGGGCGCACCAGAATCATTCAGCGTCTGGCTGATTTTCAGGCTTTGCTTTCTCGAAGGCCGGAAGTTTTTGGCAGGCGGAATCTACTCCCACAATTCTCGGGAATTTGTCGAGGGGCACCTTGAGACGCCGTGCGTTTGCCACCTGCGGCACCAGACAGATGTCGGCGACCGTAACGTGTGCTCCGCACGCATAGGGCCCGGGCATCAGCATGCCCTCAAGCGCTGTAAATCCTTCAAGGATCCAGTGGTGATACCAAGCGTCGATCTCGGATTGCTCGTGCTTGAGCTGACGCTTGAGGTACTGCAGCGCAATAAGATTGTTGAGGGGATGAATGTCGCAGGCAATGAGCTGTGCAATCGCCCTCGATTTGGCCCGACCGAGCGCATCCGCCGGCAGCAAAGGAGGATCGGGATGAATGTCGTCAAGATATTCGATGATCGCGAGCGATTGCGTGAGCACCTCACCACCCGATAGTTCGAGAGCGGGCACGCGTGCTTGGGGATTGATGGCCCGGAACTCGGCTGTGTGCTGGCGCCCGCCATCTTTCGTCAGGTGGATAGCCACCATCTCATAGGGGAGGTCTTTGAGATTAAGTGCGATCCGGACCCGGTACGCCGCAGAGGAGCGAAAATAGGAATAAAGTTTCACGGATTGACCCCGGCTGTTGCCACAACTTAGCCGGGACGGTGTCCGTTGGCGATATGGGGAACAAGCTGTGCCGATCGCTCTGCGAGTTTGGTAAGAGCCCGGTCGAGTGCAGCGCGGTCGGCTACGTCAACCGACTCCAGCAGCTGGTGCGCGAAATCGAGCGCAATCGGGGCCAACTCGCTGTAGATCTCGCGTCCGGTCGCAGTGAGCGACAAAAATGCCTCGCGCATATCTGCCCGGTTGGCGCGACGAGTAACCAACTTGCGACCTTCCAGCAAGGCGACGGCGCGCGAAACTTTGGTCTTATGCATATGGCTATGGGTGCCGACGGCCTTAGCCGTCATCACGCCAAACTGACCAAGCGTGACAAGCACACGCCATTCCGGAATCCCAATCTTATAACGGTTGGAATAGATGCGAGACAGCGCCTGCGACACCAGGCTGGCGCAAACATTCAAACGATATGGCAGGAACTCTTCGAGCTTGAGTGTTACGTGCTCGACCGGAGCATCAGGCACTTTTTGAGCGGTCGAGTCGGTCATTTCGGGGCTGCTGCATTCCCGCAGCGGGCGTACCGTATCCCATTCGATACGCCTGCGCGTGCGTGACGGAAATCTTGGCCGAACTCGCGCCAGGTTGCAACGATTCTAAACTGACATTGAAGGTGCGATGGTGGCGCAAGATCCAAAGGCGAAGGGCAAAAAGCCTTCAGGCACTGGATCTCAAAACGCGAAATGATATGGGTGACTTGCTCTTTGACGACCAAAACGACCTTCCATCGATCCACCAGATTTCCGGGACGCACGTGTACTCCTTACCTCCGCCGCTCCTTGGCAGCGGGGCTCGGCGATTGTTTCAATCGTAACTAAGCGCTGTCCGCAGCGGGACGCCTGCGTTACAAGGGCTCGAAATGAGGATTTGTTGCCATGGGTCAACCGCGTCTGGTGATACCGGCGCTTGCCAACGTTTACCGCGCAGTTGCGCCGATTACCGAACCCCTGATCCGGGTGATCGCCGGAGCTTCGCTCGCGATCCATGGGTTTCCAATTCTATTCGGAAATACCGCGGCTGCCGCGAGATTTCTGGAAAGTGTTGGATTCGAGAACGCCCTGTTGTGGGCTTATGTCGTCGGCATCGTGGAGTTCGTATGCGGCCTTTGCCTCGCCATTGGATTTCTGACGCGGTTGGTCGCAGTTCCGATTATCGGTTTTCTTCTGGTGGCAATCGTCACGTATCATTGGCAATTCGGTTTCGCATGGGAAAATCGCGGTGTCGAATATCCGTTGTTCTGGGTAATCGTGGTTTTCCACTTTCTTGTGCGAGGTGGTGGGCCATACTCAGTCGACGCGTGGATCGGACGCGAGGTGTGACACGGTGATGGCATTCGCTTCCACCGAAGACGTCGGCGAGAAGAAAGTCTCCTTCGAACAGATCGGGGCGGGGCTGTATGCCTACACCGCAGAGGGCGATCCCAATACCGGCGTGGTTGTCGGCGACGACGCTGTCATGGTGATCGACGCGCAGGCGACCCCTGCGATGGCGGGCGATGTGATCGCGCGCATCGCGAAAATCACCGACAAGCCGGTGAAATATGTTTTGCTGACGCACTACCATGCTGCACGCACGCTTGGTGCCTCGATCTTCAAAGGCGCAGAAATTGTCGCATCGGATGCCACGCGTCACCTGATTGCGGAACGCGGCAAGGAGGACATGGAATCCGAGATCGCCCGCTTTCCGCGACTGTTCCGGAACGCCGAAACCATCCCCGGTCTGACGTGGCCAACGATAACGTTTCCGGATCAAATGTCGGTCTGGCTCGGCCGGCGTGAAGTGCGGATCATTCATGTCGGACGCGGACATACTGCGGGCGATGTGGTTGCCATCGTGCCTGACGCGGGCGTCGTCTTTTCAGGCGATCTCGTCCAACACAAGTCGGCCTGCTATTGCGGAGATGCGCACTTCGTCGATTGGCTTGCGACACTCGATCATCTTGCCGAGTTGCAAGCCAGTGTGCTCGTACCTGGACGCGGAGCGGCCCTGACAACGCCGGAAATGGTCAAGAGCGCGATCGATCTCACGGCCGATTTTGTCTCAACTCTTTATGATTCGATCCAGGAAAGCGTAAGCAGGGGCCGTTCGTTGAAGGAGGCTTTCGACTTTGCGCGACTCGCGATGGACCCAAAGTTCAAGGATTTCGTAATTTATGAGCATTGCCTGCCATTCAGCGTCTCGCGTGCCTATGATGAGGCACGCGGCATTGAATGGCCCGTCATCTGGACTGCCGACCGTGATCGGGAAATGTGGGCAGCTTTACGGGAGTAGGCCGCAGTGCACTCAGCGCGTGCAAACAATGGCTACGATATTGCAGGAGCTACCGCGACATCCTTCCGAGACGCCACTCGACGACGTACCGGTCATGTCGTTGCGATCAACTTTGTGATACGTCGACGCTTCAGCAAAATCCTGCGTCATGCAGTACGCTTTTGCAGCGGCTGCACCGCATTTCTCTCCGGACGCAAGGCAGCGGTCGACGCCATAGCCATCGGCGTCGTTGGCGACGAGGAACATGCGACGCTCGGCTTGCGCTGAATTGACCAGGCCGAGGCACAAGAGGGCAGCGAAACTGACCGCGACCTTCGGCATGCGAAAACACCCGTAAATTTGGAGGCGCCGGACCCAACCGGGAGCCGAATCCGAGAATGTGAGCAAAATCGTTAAGCGGAGCTTAACTTGGCGGGCTATGGAATTTTTTCCCGTATTTTGTGTAGGTTTTGGCAGGACCTTGACGGCATGGGCGCGACAAATCATTGTGCGGCCATGAACGGCCTTAACTCTATCTGCGGCATTTGCCCGGAGATTATTCGCTAGCGCACCACGCTGGCTGCGGCCGTCTTTTCTCGTCGTTGAGATAGCAGGACGCCCGGCCAGCGGGGCCGAGGATGTCATTTGCCATGGAACTTAGGCTCTACGATACGCTGACGCGGGAGAAGCGGGTGTTCAGCCCACTCGATGCGTCGCGCGTCCGCGTGTATGTGTGCGGTCCGACCGTCTACGACTATGCCCATATTGGCAATGCGCGCCCGGTCATCGTTTTCGACGTTTTGTTCAGGTTGCTGCGTCATATCTACGGCGAAAAGCACGTCATCTATGTCCGCAACGTTACGGACGTTGATGACAAGATCAATGCGCGGGCCGCTGAACGTGGGATTTCGATCGGGGAACTGACAAAAGAAACCTATGAAATCTTCCATGGGGACGTGCAGGCACTCGGCTGCCTCGAACCGACGCATGAGCCCAGGGCGACTGCTTATATTGAACCGATGAAGGAGTTGATCGAACGGCTGGTGAAATCGGGCCACGCCTACGTGGCGCAAGACAACGTGCTGTTTCATGTGCCGTCGATGAAGGATTACGGCCAACTATCCAGGCGGCCTTTGGATGAGATGATCGCCGGTGCTCGGGTCGAAGTTGCACCCTACAAAAAGGACCCACAGGATTTCGTGCTCTGGAAGCCGTCGAAGCAGGGCGAGCCGGCATGGCTATCGCCCGCGGGCATCAAGACGCCGGGTCGACCGGGTTGGCACATCGAGTGCTCTGCGATGTCTTGGAAGCATCTCGGCGAAACATTCGACATCCACGGCGGGGGCATCGATCTGGTCTTTCCGCATCATGAGAACGAGATCGCGCAGTCGCGTTCCGCCTTTCACACGCCGGTAATGGCCAATTTCTGGGTTCATAACGGATTCTTGCAGGTCGAAGGCGAGAAGATGAGCAAGAGCCTCGGCAACTTTGTCACGATCCACGAGTTGCTGAAGGATTGGCCAGGCGAAGTAGTCCGCTTCGCGATGCTGCAAACGCACTACCGGCAGCCGACCAATTGGACCGTCGCGGGACTGCGTGAATCGCAAAAAAATCTCGATCACTGGTATGATCTGACCGCCGAAGTTCAGCCGGGATTTATTTGCGCCGATGCGCTTGGCGGGCTGTTGGACGATCTCAACACGCCGAAAGCTTTCGCCGCCTTACATGACTTGCGCGGCGAGGCGGCAAAAGGCGCCAAGTCTGCGGCAGCTTCATTGAAGGCGAGTGCGCAGCTTGTCGGATTGCTGCAGTTGACTGCCGAGAAGTGGGCGTCTTTCCGGCCAGCGTCGCTTTCCATCGATGAAAAACAGGTTGCAAGCCTTATCGAAGCCAGGGCCGCCGCGCGCGCAGCGAAAAATTTCAAAGAATCCGATCGCATTCGCGACGAACTCGCTGCACTGGGCGTGGTCGTCAAGGATTCCAAGGACGGCACCACATGGGAGATCGCGCGATGACTCTTAACAGTCATGGCCGAGCTCGTCCCGGCCATCCACGCCTTGCAACGAGGTGCACGAAAAACGTGCATGCCTGCGACAAACGCGGGCATGACGCTGTGCATAGGAGCGGCGCGCGATGACAGCTACGGCGCACCCAAAGCTTGCCATGCGGCCATTCCTGCCAGCGGACGCGGCTTTGCTGCGTGAAATCTTCCGCGACAGCATCGAAGAATTAACATCCGATGACTATACCGAAGCGCAGCAGGAGGCTTGGGCTTCCGCCGCTGATGATGCCGACGACTTTCGTGAGAAACTGTCCACGCAGATGACATTGGTCGCGACGCTCGAGGGCTCCCCAGTCGGTTTCGCCTCGCTCGAAGGCAAGGACAAGATCGGCATGCTCTACGTCCATCCGGCGGCAACGAGACAAGGTGTGGGCGCCATGCTGGTCGATGCATTGGAGAAGCTCGTCGCTTCGCGCGGCGTGGCCAAGCTCATCGTCGATGCGAGCGACAGCGCGCGCGGGTTCTTCGAAAAGCGCGGTTACATCGCCCAGCAACGCAATTCGATTTCTATCGGTGACGAATGGCTCGCCAACACCACGCTGCAAAAGCAACTTGCCGCAAAACGGGGGCCTCTATGACCAAGCCTGACACACCGTTTCCGCGCCATTGGCTCTACTACATCATTTTGAAATATGGAGTGCTCGCCGTTGGCGTGATGGTCGCGCTGTATGTTGTCTACAGGTTGACGTGAGCAACGCCATGGCCCGTGAACGGCTGTATCTCTTTGACACCACGCTGCGCGACGGCGCGCAGACGAACGGCGTCGATTTCACGCTGGCCGACAAGCTGGCAATCGCTGATATGCTCGATGAGCTCGGGGTCGACTACGTCGAGGGTGGCTATCCCGGCGCCAATCCGACTGACACCGAGTTGTTTGGCGCCGCCCGGAAACTGAATGCGAGTTTTACCGCCTTTGGTATGACGCGGCGGCCCGGGCGCTCCGCATCCAATGATCCTGGCCTTGCCGCACTCCTGGATGCGAAGGCCGATGCCATCTGTTTTGTGGCCAAGTCATGGGACTACCATGTCAAGGTCGCGTTGGAGACGACGGACGAGGAAAACTTGACCTCGATCAGGGACAGCGTCCGCGCCGCGAAGGCGAAGGGCAGGGAGGTTCTCCTCGACTGCGAACACTTCTTCGATGGCTACAAAGCCAATCCGAAATACGCATTGGCCTGCGCCAGGGCGGCCTACGAAGAAGGTGCCCGCTGGGTCGTCCTTTGCGATACCAACGGCGGGACGCTTCCCGACGAAATTGAGAGGATCGTTGGTGAAGTGGTGAAAGCAATTCCTGGCGATCATGTCGGCATTCACGCGCACAACGATACGGAACAGGCGGTAGCGAATTCTTTCGCAGCGGTTCGCGCCGGTGCCCGGCAGATCCAGGGCACTCTCAACGGACTTGGCGAGCGCTGCGGCAACGCCAATCTTGTTTCGATCATCCCAACGCTCAAGTTAAAGCCGGAGTTCGCTGAGCGCTTCGAAATCGGCGTCAGCGACGCGGCTCTCAAAAAGCTCGCGCATTTTTCGCATGCGCTTGATGAGCGGCTTAATCGTGCCGCCAATCGTCACGCGCCCTACGTAGGCGAAAGCGCTTTCGCCACCAAGGCAGGTATTCATGCGTCTGCAATCTTGAAGGACCCGGCGACCTACGAGCATGTTGCGCCCGAGACGATAGGTAACCGGCGTAAGCTGTTGGTGTCTGATCAAGCCGGTAAATCCAACGTGCTGGCCGAGCTTGAGAGGGTGGGGATCAAGGCGGACAAGGACGATCCACGTGTCGGGCGACTCCTGGAAATCGTCAAGGAAAGGGAGGCCTTCGGCTATGCCTACGAATCTGCGGATGCGTCATTCGAGCTGCTGGCCCGCCGCACACTCGGAAAAGTGCCGAACTATTTCGATGTCACGCAATTTGACGTCAATGTCGAGCAACGGATCAACGCCAAGGGCGAGCGCGTCACCGTTACCTTGGCGGTGGTCAAAGTGAAGGTTGGCGACGACAACCTGATTTCCGCGGCGGAAGGCAATGGTCCCGTCAACGCTCTTGACCTCGCCTTGGGGAAAGACCTTGGTAAGTACCAGCGGTATATCGCGGGCCTAAAGTTGATCGACTATCGCGTCCGGATCCTAAATGCGGGGACTGAGGCGGTGACCCGCGTGCTGATCGAGAGCGAGGACGAAAAGGGCGATCGCTGGACGACCGTTGGAGTGTCTCCCAATATCATCGATGCCTCGTTTCAGGCACTGATGGATTCGATCATTTTCAAGCTCATGAAATCCGGAGCCCCTGCGTGATTGATCATGTTTCTGTCGCGGTTCGTGATATCGCGGCAGCCACACGATTCTATGAAATGCTGCTCGCCACTATCGGCATCGCCAAGCTTGAGACGCGGACTGCAACTGTCGGATTTGGTAAGAAATATCCCGAGTTCTGGATCAATCTGCGTGCTGAAATGACGGCCGGCTCGAATGGTGCGCATATCTGCTTTCGCGCGCGCACCGCAGACATGGTCGATGCGTTTCACGCAGCCGCGCTTGCGGCCGGTGGCGCCAGCGATGGCCCGCCCGGCGCGCGACCTCAACATGGTCACGGCTACTACGCCGCTTTCATCCGCGATCCGGACGGCAATCGTATCGAGGCGGTAACGTTCGTCGAAAACTAGATGCGGGGACCGCGCGGTTACAGCCGGTCTGCAGTCACTGCCGGCATCTCCTTTTCTTCTTCCGTGACCGCAGCCGCCGCCTTTTGCAACATTGGGAGTATTTGCTCGACTTTGTTGGCGACCAAAAGTTCGAAGTCGAGACCACCACGAATGAATTCGAGAGACTTCATGTGGTCGATCAGCGCACAAAGCGGATCCCAGAAGCCTTTGATATTCGCAAGCAGGATCGGCTTTCGATGACGACCGAGCTGAACCCATGTAATCTGCTCGACGAACTCTTCCAGCGTTCCGATGCCGCCGGGCATGGCCACGAAGGCGTCGGCCATCTCGAACATTTTTAGCTTTCGTTCGTGCATGTCCCGCGTGACAATAAGGTTGTCGGCGCCTCGCATCGCATGCTCACGCAGGACCAGGAATTCGGGAATAATGCCCGTCACTTCGCCACCGTTGTCGAGCACGGACTTCGCGATAGCTCCCATCATTCCAATGGCGCCCCCACCGAAAACGAGACCGATGCCGTTCTTGGCGAGGACAGTGCCGAAGGCACGCGCGCTCTCAGCGTAGGCCGGATCGATGCCGGGACCTGAGCCGCAATAAACGCAAATTTTTCGGATTTTGCTTGGTTTTTCGCTTTTGTTCATAAACATGCATGTGCATCCGGCTTGCGGCGCCGTCAAGGCAGCCGCCGAAAATCGTGTGCGACTGTACAAATTTGTCAGAAAGGATGATTACGAGCTGGAATCCCCCTATATGAAGTCCCTGTATGAGCGACCATCACCATCACCGGACATCCGATAGCGATTCGCGCGTTTCTGCAAACCGTGGAGCGCTGCTGACAACTCTTGTTCACCTGTGGCCTTACATCTGGCCTGGCGATCGCCCGGATCTGAAAGGTCGGGTGATCGGATCGCTTGCGCTTTTGTTTGCCGCGAAGCTGGCGACCATGGCCGTTCCATTCACGTTCAAATGGGCCACGGATGCTCTTGCCGGACACGGCACTGCACCGGTCGAGCCGTCGAACTGGCTGCTATGGGCGATCGCGGCCCCGATTGCGATGACAATTGCCTATGGTGGCATGCGCATTGTGATGGCAGCACTCACTCAGCTGCGTGACGGGCTGTTCGCCAAGGTGGCAATGAACGCGGTGCGCAGACTGGCCTATCGCACTTTTGTGCACATGCACGAGCTCTCCCTGCGCTTTCATCTGGAACGTAAGACCGGCGGCCTGACGCGCGTTCTTGAACGCGGACGCAACGGCATCGAGACGATCGTTCGGATGGTGATCCTGCAATTGTCGCCCACAATTGTGGAACTTGTGTTCATTGTTGCGGTGCTGTTGTGGCAGTTTGATTGGCGCTACGTGGCGGCGATCACGGTCACTGTCGTCATCTATATGACGTACACGTACCATGCCACTGAATGGCGCATCGAAATTCGTCGAAAAATGAATGAGAGCGATACCGATGCCAACGTTAAGGCTATCGATTCACTGCTCAACTACGAGACGGTGAAATACTTTTCTGCCGAAGAGCGCGAAGCCGCGCGCTATGACCGCGCGATGGCGCGTTATGAAGATGCCAGCGTGCGGGCCTATACGTCGCTTGCAGTACTCAATGCTGGGCAGGCGGTGATTTTCACCGTCGGACTTGCAGCGGTAATGGTGATGTGCGCCTTCGAAATACAGGCCGGCAGCAAGACGGTCGGCGATTTCGTGCTGGTCAATGCGATGATGATCCAGCTCTACCAGCCTCTTAATTTCATGGGCATGGTCTATCGCGAGATCAAGCAGGCGATCACCGACATTGAAATCATGTTCTCGATCCTGGGGCGTCAGCCCGAAATCCAGGATGCCCCGAGCGCACCGTCCTTGACAGTGCGCGCAGGTGTCATTCGTTTCGAGAACGTCAGTTTTGCATACGAACCATCGCGTCGAATTCTGAAGGGGATCAGTTTCGAAGTGCCCGCCGGCAAAACGGTCGCGGTTGTAGGGCCTTCCGGGGCAGGCAAGTCGACAATTTCGCGGTTGCTCTTTCGCTTTTATGATTTATCCGGCGGCCGCATCCTGATCGACGATCAGGATATCGCGAAAGTGACACAGAAATCGCTACGGCAGTCGATCGGCATGGTTCCCCAGGACACGGTGCTTTTCAACGATACGATCCGCTACAACATCCGATATGGTCGCTGGGATGCGACCGATGCGGAAGTGGAGGATGCTGCACGTCTTGCACAGATTGATCCGCTCATTCGCATTGCGCCAAAAGGCTATGACACCGAGGTGGGCGAGCGCGGGCTCAAGCTGTCGGGGGGTGAAAAGCAACGAGTAGCGATTGCGCGAACTATTCTGAAAGGTCCGCCAATCCTAGTACTCGACGAAGCAACCTCGGCTCTCGATAGCCACACGGAAAAAGAGATCCAGGATGCCCTAGAGCGTGTCTCGCGCAACCGCACGACTCTGGTGATCGCGCATCGGCTATCCACGATCGTTGGCGCCGACGAGATTGTCGTCCTCGATCAAGGGGAGATCGTTGAACGCGGAACGCACTATGCCTTGCTCGCCAAAAACGGCCTCTATGCCAGCATGTGGAATCGCCAACGCGAAGCCGACGAAGCGCGCGAAAAACTGGCACTTGCTGGCGAAGAGGAGGGTGCGCCCAATCGCAATCCGCCGCCCGTGGATGATGTCATTAGTGCGGCCGCGACCGCGCCCGTTGAAGCGCCCGCGGACGCGGCAGAGTAATATTGTCTCATGTCAGTCTACGATTCGATTCGCTCGCAAATGGTCCCGGTTACGCCGGAGGGCTATCCGTTTATCGGCGCATTTGCGTTCGTGAGTCTTGTCCTATTTTGGCTCTGGAGTCCGCTTGGATGGCTGGGAACGCTTGCAACCATCTGGTGCGCCTATTTCTTCCGCGACCCGCCGCGGGTGACACCGATGCGCGACGGCCTCGTCTTAGCTCCAGCGGATGGGCGTGTGAGCCAGGTGACAACCGCAGCCCCGCCGCCGGAACTCGATCTGGGCGGAAGACCATTGCCGCGCATTTCTATCTTTATGAGCGTGTTCGATTGTCACATGAACCGCAGCCCAGTTACGGGCAAAATCGAGAAAATCGTCTACCAGCCGGGAAAATTCTTCAACGCCGATCTCGACAAGGCCAGTGCAGACAACGAGCGCAACTCGCTCGTCATTGCGAGCGCTGGGACGCGTGTTGCCGTGGTGCAGATCGCGGGCCTTGTGGCGCGACGCATCATCTGCTTCGTGCGCAATGGCGACTCTATAAACGCCGGGCAGCGCTTTGGCATGATCCGCTTTGGTTCGCGTCTTGATGTCTACCTGCCTGAAGGCACGCCGCCGCTTGTGGCGGTTGGTCAGACGTCAACTGCCGGCGAAACCGTGCTGGCTGACCTGCGCGTCAGCGAAGCGGGACGGGCATTTCGCAGCGGGTAATTTGTTAACGAGGTCCTACGAAAGCTTTTCCATGCCGTGGCGCAGGCGCCTCTAGGCGCCTATATTGTGGGCATGGTCTTTCCCCCCTTTGACCCAGCTCCGCCTCCATTTCGTCGCCGGTTTAAGGCGATTCCGGTTCGTACTCTGCTTCCCAATCTCATCACCTTGCTCGCCTTGTGCGCGGGACTGACCGCAATTCGCGTTGCGGTGGAGGGCAAGCTCGACCTGGCCTTGGCGGCGATCGTGTTTGCAGCGTTGCTCGATGGAATCGACGGGCGCATTGCGCGGATGCTCAAAGGCACTTCGCGGTTCGGTGCCGAACTTGATAGCCTTGCCGATTTTGTGAATTTCGGCGTGGCCCCGGCGCTGATCCTCTACTTCTGGGGATTGCACGAGTTGAAATCCGCAGGCTGGATCGTTGCTTTGGTGTTCGCAATCTGCGCTGGTCTTCGTCTCGCGCGCTTTAATGTGATGATCGACGATCCCAACAAGCCGGTCTGGGCGGGAAATTTCTTTACCGGCATTCCTGCGCCGGCTGGCGCCATCACCGTGCTGCTGCCGATCTATCTGAGCTTTCTCGACGTGCCGGTCACTCTCATTACGATATGGCTGAGCTTCTTCTACACGTTAGCGATTGCGTTTCTGATGGTTTCGCGTCTCCCGGTATTTTCGGGAAAGCGCGTCGGCAAGCGTGTGCCTCCCGAAATGGTGTTGCCGGTCTTCGTAATGGTTGTGTTGTTTTTCGCGATGTTGGTTAGCTATCCGTGGCAGGTGCTGACGGTGGGCACGCTTGCCTATCTCGCGTGTCTGCCACTTGGTTGGATGTCGTATCGCGAATATCAGCGCAAGGATGCGGCCGCTGCCGCACGTGCCGCTTCGCCTGCCGGTGGGACCGCAAGCGATGCGACATTTCCGGCCGGGCAATCCGACAGCAATTCAGAGCACGACCGTCCTGTGCGCCTGAACTGAGGTCAGCTCTTCGCCAGCGGATGCCCCGGCATCAATTCGTATGGATGCTTCCAGCCTGGCAGCGCCTTCATGCGCTCCAGCCAGGCCCCAATCGCGGGGTGATCCTTTGCGATATCGAATCCGAATTCCTCGGCCGGGTAGTAGAGGTAACCTGTCATCGAAATGTCCGCGATGGTCGGCCTATCGCTCACAAGGAACTGCCGTCCGGCCAAGCGCTTGTTGACAATGGCAAGGTTGCCGTCAATGCGTCCCTTGAGAAACGCAAGTACAGCGGGGTCACCGGTCGGCTTTGCGAAACTCTTCAGGAAACGAAATGGGCCTAGGAACCCGTTGACCTTTTGATTGTCGAAAATAATCCAGCGCATTGCTTCAAGTTCTTCGTCTTCATTCGCCGGCTTGAACTTGCCGCTGAGCCTGGCGAGGTATGTCAGAATCACGCCCGACTGGGTGAGCTTTTTCTTGCTGTGCACAAGGACCGGCATTTCACCCATTTCGTTGACTTCAGCCCGAAATTGCGGTGTGCGCTGGACCATGGCGCCGAAGAAGTCGACCCATATCGGTTCCCAATCAGCGTGCAAAAGATTGAGCATCAACGCTGCGCGATAGGCGTTGCCGGATTGGGCAAAGCAATAAAGCTGATATTCGGACATAAGGGCTCCAGAATTTGCCGTGACCTAACGTGCCAGCCTCACCGGGGTGCCGGCCGCGGATTGACCTTCGAACCGCACGCCATTGGGCTTGAACTGCGCCAATGGCCGGCTTTGATCGTCAGTGATCGTGAGAGCGCTTCCCTCCATGGCCCAGCGCCTGCTCAGGTAAAAGCCTCCAGGACACCCGCCATCCGGCGCAACCTTGCCACTGCGCGCGCCGGGCGTGCCGGTAAATTCAAGTGCACACGACTGCGCATTTGGCACGCTCAATGTCCAGCGGCCGGGCATGGACGAGTCAACCGGCGCTAAGGTGTATGAGCGCGCAGACAAGTGATCGCCGGCACAGGCCGTCAACGTCAGGCAGGCAAGCACGCCGACCCTCATTCTCAGGCATCCTAACGGATTTATTTCATGGTCGGAATTACGAACTCTGCGCCTTCCTTCGTGCCGGTTGGCCAGCGCGACGTGATGGTCTTGGTCTTGGTATAAAAACGGATCGAATCCGGACCATGTTGATTGAGGTCGCCGAAGCCGGAGCGCTTCCAACCGCCAAACGTATGATAGGCGAGCGGCACGGGGATTGCGAAGTTAACACCCACCATGCCGACCTGTACCCGGTTGACGAAGTCTCGGGCGGTGTCACCGTCGCGCGTGAATATCGCAACCCCGTTGCCGTATTCGTGCTCGGAGGGAAGGCGTACCGCTTCCTCGTAATCGTGCGCCCGTACGACCGAAAGCACAGGACCAAAAATTTCCTCCTTGTAGATGCGCATGTCCGGCTTCACTTCGTCGAAAAGACAGCCGCCCATGAAGTTTCCGTTCTCGTAACCTTGCAGCTTGAAGCCGCGACCGTCGACAACGAGCTTGGCGCCTTCCTTCACCCCCAGATCGACATAATCCCTCACCTTGTTAAGGTGCGCCTTGGTGACCAGCGGCCCGTAATCCGCTTGAGGATCGCTGGATGGCCCGATCTTCAGACTTTCGACACGCGGAATGAGTTTTTCAACAAGAATGTCTGCTGTCTTTTTGCCGACCGGCACTGCAACGGATACGGCCATGCAACGCTCGCCCGCAGACCCGTAGCCGGCACCGATGAGGGCGTCGACGGTCTGCTCCATATCTGCGTCGGGCATCACGACCATGTGGTTCTTCGCGCCGCCGAAGCATTGGACACGCTTGCCGTTGGCGCAGCCCGTCGAATAGATGTATTCGGCGATGGCCGAAGACCCGACGAAGCCAATCGCCATCACGCGCGGATCGGTGAGAATCGTATCGACGGCTTCCTTGTCGCCGTTGACAACGTTGAGCACGCCGGCCGGCAGCCCAGCGTCAATCATCAATTCGGCAAGACGCATCGGAACGGACGGATCGCGTTCCGATGGTTTGAGGATAAAGGCATTGCCGCAGGCAATCGCCGGCGCGAATTTCCACATCGGGATCATGGCCGGAAAATTAAAAGGGGTGATGCCGGCGACAACGCCGAGCGGCTGGCGGACGGAGTACAGATCGATTGCAGGTCCCGCTCCTTCGGTGAATTCACCTTTCAGCAAGTGCGGTATCCCGCATGCGAACTCCACCACTTCAACGCCACGCTGAATGTCACCGCGGGCGTCGGGAACGGTCTTTCCGTGTTCGGAGGAAAGAAGCTTGGCGAGGTTTTCGAATTCCTTCTGGATCAATTCAAGAAATTTGAACATAACCCGGGCGCGGCGTTGCGGATTTGTCGCCGCCCAGGCTGGCTGGGCGGCCTGAGCATTGGCGATCGCGTGTTCAACTTCCGAGTGCTTGGCCAGCGCGACCTTGGCCTGGATCTCGCCCGTATTCGGATCGAAAACGTCACCAAAGCGGCCAGAGGTCCCCTTGACAGCCTTGCCCCCGATGAAATGGCCAATCTCACGCATGGGTCGCACTCCTTCCGAAAGGGTCCGGTGGGTCATTGGGCGATCGATGCCCGTTCGTCGCGATTCTTGCAGCTTTTCAACGGCGGGTCACGAGTTAAAAGCAGTGTCTCAATATCGAGATTGTCGACCAAGACGGACGATCGATGTTTCCGGATGGCGGCAAGGCGCCCTACGCGCACGCGCAAGCTGATCCGGAAAATCGCCCCACAGCTGAAGGCGATGCCCTACCGACTCTCGATCATTGGCCACACCGCCTCAAGTAAGGGCCGCCAAAACCTGGTTATGGACCGAATTGTCAGCTGATCGTGCCAACGCCATTCGCCAGATTTTGGACGCGGAAGGCGTCCCATCGGGAAATATTTTCATGGTGGCAGGAAACGCTGATACGGATCCATTGTTCCCGGACGATCCGTCAATGTCGCCAAACCGGCGGGTTACCATTACGCTGATGCGCGAAGAGCTGTCGTTGCCGGCCGACCTATCCCCTAAAGACACGCGCAAAACGTTCAGCCAATCACGACCAACGGATAAGATAAGGCCTGTATTCCCAGGCCTCGTGCGGTGATATAAGGCCCGCCTTCTAACCAGCAGCGCACACGGCAATATCAAGATGAACGTCGGCGCGAACCATACAAAGGCGTCCGCGCCTGGACAACACGACGCGTCTCCCGGACTGTTGACGCTGGCGCTTGGCAGCGTCGGGGTCGTCTACGGTGACATCGGGACAAGCCCGCTCTATGCCTTTCGCGAGGCCGCAATTGCGGCCAGTCATGACCAGGCCGTCAGCCGCGCGGTGGTGCTCGGCGTGCTTTCGCTCATTGTCTGGGCGCTCATCATAACTGTGACGCTCAAATACGTCCTCATCCTCTTGCGCGCCGACAACAACGGAGAGGGCGGTACGCTGTCACTTACAGCGCTCGCAACGCGCGCGCTTGGACGGCGCACTGCTTTTGTTTTCATCGTCGGCGTCATCGGTGCGTCAATGTTTCTCGGTGACTCGGTGATCACACCGGCGATCTCCGTACTTTCGGCGGTGGAGGGGCTCAAGCTGGCAAGCCCCACCTTCAGCGAATTTGTTGTCCCCCTTACGGTTGTCATTCTGATTGCGCTGTTCGCGGCGCAAAGCCGGGGCACGGCCAAGGTTGCCGCGATGTTTGGCCCCATCATGGTCATCTGGTTTTTATCAATCGCCATTGCTGGTGCACTGCATATTCGCGATGACCCCACCGTTCTTTTCGCTATCAATCCCTATTATGGGATAGAGTTTCTTATTCATCACGGCACCGTCGGTCTGGTCACGCTCGGTGCGGTATTTCTCGTGGTGACCGGCGGGGAGGCCCTCTATGCGGACCTCGGGCATTTCGGGCGCAAGCCGATTCAGATGGCATGGCTTGGTATTGTGCTTCCTGCGTTGTTGATCAATTATTTTGGCCAGGGAGCGAAGGTGCTGGCCGATCCCGCGGCGATCGAGAACCCCTTCTACCGGCTGGTCCCTGAAAACTTCCTGATCCCGATGGTCGTCCTCGCGACCGCCGCAACCGTCATCGCCAGTCAGGCAGTCATAACTGGCGCCTATTCACTTGTACATCAAGCAATCCAGCTCGGCCTGTTGCCACGGCTTGCAATTCTGCACACATCGGCCTCGCATGTGGGCCAAATCTATATTCCGCGCGTGACCATCTCGTTGATGATCGGTGTGCTTCTTCTGGTCGGCTTATTCCGAACGTCGAGTGCGCTTGCCTCTGCATACGGAATTGCAGTTGCCACGACTATGGTCGTCGACGGAATCCTGGCTTTCGTCGTCATCTGGCGAGGATGGCAATGGCCGCTCTGGCAATCTTTGCTTCTGATTGCGCCATTTGTCGTTGTCGACGTCGTGTTCTTTTCCGCGAATCTTCTCAAGTTGTTCGAGGGTGCCTGGGCGCCGCTATTGTTCGGTATAACCATGGTGCTGCTGATTGTGACATGGAGGCGCGGAACCAACATTCTCATCAGCAAGACGCGACGTACGGAGGTGCCGCTCGACACTTTGTTCCGCAGTTTGGAGAAGAAGCCGCCTCATTTCGTCCCCGGCACAGCGGTCTTCCTCACCAGCGATCCCGAGTTTGCCCCGACCGCTCTGTTGCACAATCTCAAGCACAACAAGGTGCTGCACGAAAACAATGTGATCCTCACGATCATCACCGCGGACACTCCTCGCGTAGGCGAAGAAGAGCGCGTGCGGATCACGCCGATGTCCAGGCACTTTTCGCGCGTATCGCTGAAGTTCGGCTACATGGAGCAACCGAATGTGCCGAAGGCACTTGCGATCGCGCGCAAGCATGGTTGGCAATTCGACATCATGTCGACATCGTTCTTTCTGTCACGGCGTTCGCTCAAGCCTTCAGCCAAATCGGGCATGCCGTCATGGCAGGATCACCTGTTCATCGCGCTGGCGCGTTCGGCGAGCGATGCGACTGACTTTTTCCAGATACCCACGGGTCGGGTTGTGGAAGTCGGAACGCAGGTCACGGTCTAGTCGCGCTGAGTCGCCTAAGCCATTAATTCTGCTGATGAAAAGGCCACATCGCGCTTGCGTTTCCTGCATGGCTTATCGGATTGTATTGCGCAAACGGCTGTGCTGCGCTGGTGTCTGGGGCGCTATAAGCCGCGTCCCGCTTTTTGCACTGCAATATCCTTAGGTCATTCCATGTCCCGCAGCGTTGCCGCTATTCCTGGCGGCTCAATCGCGGCTACAAACGGCGGCGATGTCCCTGCCAAAGTTGGCTTCTGGTCACTGGCGCTCGGCAGCATCGGAGTTGTCTACGGCGATATCGGCACTAGTCCGCTTTATGCGTTTCGTGAGGCGGTGCTTGCCGCGTCTGGATCAGGCGATCCGGCGAGCCAACCGGTCGTGCTGGGCATATTGTCGCTTATAATCTGGGCGCTGCTGCTGGTCGTGACGGCCAAGTATGTGCTGATCCTGTTGCGTGCCGACAACAAGGGCGAGGGTGGCACGCTTGCACTGATGGCGCTTGTATCGCGGTCGCTGGTCCGCCGGGGCGGCATCGTAATTTTTCTTGGCATCGTCAGCGGCGCACTTTTCTACGGCGACGCCATCATCACGCCAGCCCTGTCGGTTCTCTCGGCGATCGAGGGATTGAAGGTTGCCACCCCGGCGCTCGACGCCTACGTCGTGCCGCTCACGGTGTTCATTCTCGTCCTGTTGTTCATTGTGCAATCGCACGGCACCGCCAGCGTAGCCGCTTTTTTCGGTCCGATCATGTTGCTCTGGTTCGGCGTTATCGCCGCTGCCGGGCTTTGGCACATGGGACAGAATCTGACCGTCTTGCTGGCATTTAACCCGTGGTACGGAGTGAGTTTCCTGCTGCACCACGGCATCATCGGCTTCTATACGCTCGGCGCAGTCTTCCTGGTCGTGACCGGTGCGGAGGCACTCTATGCCGACCTCGGCCATTTTGGCCGCGGCCCAATCCGGATTGCCTGGCTGGCGGTCGTCCTGCCGGCCCTTATGATCAACTACCTGGGGCAGGGCGCACTGGTCCTGGCCAATGGGAAATCCGTTGAAAATCCGTTTTTTCTGCTCTTCCCTGAATGGGCACTCATTCCGATTGTGATCCTGGCCACTGTTGCCACTGTGATCGCGAGCCAGGCCGTGATTACCGGTGCCTATTCGCTGACGCGACAGGCAATACAACTCGGCCTTCTGCCTCGTCTTGAAATTCGTCACACATCCGAGGCGCTCGTCGGACAAATCTATATGCCGCGCGTCAACACGCTGCTTTTGGCCGGCGTGTTGCTGCTGGTTGCTTTGTTTCGCTCCTCGAGCGCGCTGGCTTCGGCTTACGGAATCGCAGTGACGGGGACTATGGTAGTCACCGCAATGATGGCGATCGTGGTGATTTGGCGAGTTTGGAACTGGCCACTGGCCGGCGCTTTGGCGCTGATGTTGCCGTTCCTGTTCATCGATCTGACATTCCTGTCTGCAAACCTGCTTAAAATCGTTGACGGTGGGTGGATGCCGCTGGCGCTTGGCGGATTGGTTATGGCCGTGATGTATACGTGGCGGCGTGGCAGTCGGCTGCTCTTCGAGAAAACCCGGCGTCTCGAGACTCCGCTTGAATCACTCGTGAAGAGCCTCGAAAAGAAGCCGCCCGCCCGCGTTCCAGGTACTGCGGTGTTTCTCACCAGCGATCCAGTCAGTGCGCCGACTGCGCTGCTGCACAGCCTCAAGCACTACAAAGTTCTGCACGAGAACAATGTCATTCTTACTATCGAGACTGCCGACACGCCTCACGTCGATCCCGCGGAGAGAGTACGGATCGCGCCGCTCGGAAAGACGTTTACACGGGTGGTGATTCGCTTCGGTTTCATGGAGACGCCAAACGTTCCGAGGGCGCTTGCGATAGCACGCAAGCTTGGCTGGCAGTTTGACATCATGTCGACGTCGTTTTTCCTTTCGCGGCGCTCACTGAAACCCGCCGCGCATTCTGGGATGCCGCGTTGGCAGGATCGCTTGTTTATCGGCCTGACCCGCGTCGCCAATGACGCGACCGACTATTTCCAGATCCCAACGGGACGGGTGGTCGAGGTCGGCACCCAGGTGACGATCTAGCCTTCTGCTCAATTAAAAGACTGGTCGTCGGCTCCGCTTTCCGGGTAAAACCTGCCGTTGTTGGGTAACGGAGTTCCGGCAATGGCCGATGAAATACCGCGCGCCGATGAAGTCACGAATCTGACGCCGGAGGAAGTCGCCGCCGGCTTGCGCGATGAACGAATGCTGCTGGTCGATGTGCGGGAGCCCAATGAGACGTCGGTGGAGAGCTTTCCCGACGCGGTGATCGTACCGCTATCCTGTTTTGATCCTGCCGCGATTCCCGATCCGCAGGGGAAGCAGGTTGTATTTGCCTGTCGCTCGGGCAGACGCTCGATAACTGCCTCGGTTGCCGCCCAGGATGCCGGATATCCCTACAGCGCCCATCTTGCTGGCGGCATCATCGCCTGGAAAGCGGCGGGGCTGCCTACTAAAATTGGATAAGCTGGGGTCTTTAATGCGCCGTCAATTTGCGATTGCCGCCGCGGCTCTCTGCCTTGGCGCGTTTGGTATCGATACAGCGCTCGGCCAAGAGCGAGTTGTGAACGTCTACAATTGGTCCGATTATATCGACGTAAAAGTCCTCGAAGATTTCACCAAAGAAACAGGCATCAAGGTCCAGTACGACACTTTCGATGCCAACGAGACGCTTGAGACAAAACTGCTAGCTGGAAAATCCGGTTATGACGTTGTGGTGCCAACCGCGTATTTTCTTGAAAGGCAGATCAAGGCAGGCGTCTTTCGGAAGCTCGACAAAAGCAAACTGAAAAATCTTGGCAACGTTTGGCCGGAAATAGCTGCGCGCTTGTCCGTCTACGACCCCGGCAATTTGTACGCCGTCAACTACATGTGGGGCACTACGGGCATCGGCTACAATGTAAAGGCGATGCGGGAACGGCTTGGCCAAAACGGGAAGATCGATAGCTGGGAGATCGTGTTCAGACCTGAAAACCTAGCCAAGTTTCAGGACTGTGGCGTGCATATGCTCGATTCCGCAGACGATATCATTCCGGCGGCACTGCATTTTCTCGACCTCAATCCGAATTCGACAGACCAGAAAGAGTTGGAGAAGGCTGCCGACCTGCTGACGAAAATCCGTCCTTTTGTGCGAAAATTTCATTCGTCCGAATATCTCAATGCACTGGCGAGCGGGGAAATCTGCTTGGTGGTGGGATGGTCTGGAGACATCAAGCAATCGCAGAAGCGTGCGATAGAGGCCAAGAACGGAGTTGAAATCGGATATTCAATTCCGAAAGAGGGTGCGCAGATGTTTTTCGACAACCTCGCCGTGCCAAAGGATGCCGTTCACGTCGAAGAGGCGCTCGCCTTCATCGATTATCTCTTGCGTCCGGATGTGGCAGCAAAGAACAGCAATTTGATTGCCTACGCCAACGGAAATCTGGCGAGCCATAAATTCATCGACAAGACGGTGTTCGATGACAAAAGTGTCTATCCAGATCCTGTCACAATGGGTCGGCTCTACACCGTGGGCGCACGCGACCAGAAATCACAGCGCGTCGTCAATCGCCTGTGGACAAAGATCAAGACCGGCCGCTAACGGGTTCC